>Ga0116170_10004416_pt1 | contig 12856 bp, 9 predicted proteins | sample AD_JPNHW1_MetaG_FD_89797 | JGI IMG/M metagenome (GOLD analysis project Ga0116170, IMG submission 89797) | Active sludge microbial communities of municipal wastewater-treating anaerobic digesters from Japan - AD_JPNHW1_MetaG | ecosystem: Engineered > Bioreactor > Anaerobic > Digestate | place... | reverse complement strand
TCGGTGCCGTTCTTGTAGCCGTCCTCTTTTTCCGAACGGTTCGCTTTTGCTTCTTCCACCGCCAATTCCGCGAGCTTAAGTCTTTGCCAGGCGTCTTCGTACGCTTTCAGTTTGTTTTCCAGGTCTATAAGCAGGTGCTCCCGCTGCTCTTTAAAGTTGTCTGCTGCCGCGGCTTCTTTCAGCCTGGCCTCTTTAATTGAATGCGATCCTTCCCACCAGTTGCTGATGGGCAGGCTGACCATTCCGAAGGCTACGCTGTTCTGGTAGCGGTTGTCCCCGTGCTTGAAATAGTCCAGCCGGTGTAGCGCCGCACCCACGCCGATAACCGGCAGATATTCCCCGCGCTTCATTTTGGACTGCAGTTTTGCGGCCTGGGCGGCCGTCTCGTACAGTTTATATTCCGCCCGGAGCGGGACCGCCGCCGGCAGGTCTTCTTTCTTTTCCGCCGGTTCCAGGAATTCCTCCCGGGTTTCGGGCAGGATAATTGCCGTTCCCTGGGGAATTTCGGCGAAAAGCCTTAGTTCTTTTTCCGCGCTGTCCAGGGCGTGCAGCAGCGCTGAGCGATTGACTTCCACCTCTGAAAGTTTCAGGTTCACGCGCAGCACGTCGGTCTTGGTCACGAGCCCGCCGGCAAAAGCCTGGTCCACCTGCGACTTAAGGACCTTGAGCAGCGCAGCGTATGCCTCGAGCGTCTTCTTCTTTTCACTCAGCGTCTTGAGCGTCCGGTATTTCCTTTCCGCGCCGGTTATCGTCCCGTCGGTAGCCAGCCGGAGCTGCTGGGCCGCGGCTGCCTTCCCGGCGCCTGCCAGGCGGTTGCCGTTGTAGATGCGCCCGCCGGCGAACAGCGGCTGCTGCACTGTTATCATGGATACCGCCAGGTTGCTTTCCTCGTTGAGCGTGGCCGGGATCACGGGCATTGTCAGGGCGGAGCCTGGCAGTATGTTGGTGTTGGCCGCCATCGCCGTAGCGCTGACATTCGGGAAGTAGCGTGTGAACGCGGCCTTGGCTGCCTGTTCCGCCGCCTGCGCTTCCAGCCGGGCCTGCCGCAGCCCGCTGTTGTTCTTAAGTGCCAGTTCCCGGTACGTCTCCGGCGTCAGTGAAAGTTCCCCGGCCTGTGCGGCCTGTGCGGCCAGCAGCAGGGCGGCCGCGGCAAAGAAGGTTCTTGAGCGGTTCATTTCGCGGCCTCCTCTGTTTCTCCGTAGCGCGCATAGGCGGCAGGCAGCACCAGCAGGGTGAGTACCGTAGAGCCTATAAGCCCGAAGCAGATAACGGTCCCCAGCGGGCCCCATAGCAGCGAGCCGGAAAGTATCAGCGGTACCACGCCTACCGCGGCCGCGCTGGCGGTGAGCAATATCGGGCGCAGACGGCGCTTCCCGGCCGCAGTAGCCGCCGCGTGTACGCTCATCCCTTTGGCCTCCAGCTCATGCGCGTAACTGATAAGGATAATGCCGTTCCTGACCACCATGCCGAAAAGCCCTATTACGCCCAGGAAGGCCGTTAGCCCGAAGGGGTACCCCATCAGCAGCAGCCCGAGCGCGCCGCCGATGATGCTGAGCGGCATGGTGGCCATTATCAGCAGCGCCAGCCGGACGGTGCGGAACTGGAACAGGAGTATGATGAAGATGAGGAGCATGCTGACCAGCAGGGCGTATGTTATGGGGATAAAATCCTCGAGGCGCTTCTCCCTTTCTCCGCCGTAACCGACCTGTATGGACGTCGGCAGTTCCAGCTTATTTATCTTCTTCTCCATCCGCGAGAGTACCGGGTCGGCCAGTTTGCCAAAGGCTACGTCCGCGCGAATTGTTATGGTCAGCCTGCCGTTGCGGCGCACTACCTGGCCGTCGGTGAAAGCCGGCTTCAGGCGCGCGATCTGGCGGACAAGCACCGGGCTGGGAGACAGGAGGCCGCTGACATACTGGTCTTCCAGTTTCTCAGGGGCTGCGCTCTTGGCCGTATCGTATTTCAACACCACGGAGCGGGGGTAATCCCCCTCCCACACGGTGGAGACCGGCAGCCCGCCGCGGTTCATGGCCATGGCGAAACCCAGCATGCCGCGGGTTATCCCCAGGCGGTTAGCCGCTTCCGTGTTGAGCTGCAGGTCGGCGGACAGCGTGGGGTCGCGGTAGTCGTCCCGCAGCCAGATCACATCGGGATCTCCGGCCGCGGCTTTTTTTATCTTCGCCGCCGCGGCTTTGACGGCGAGTAGGTCGTCCCCGCTCACCCGTATCTCGATAGGGGCTTCCGCGGGAAGGAAGTTCAACTGCTTGAATCTTACATGCGCCTCCGGGAAAGCCTCGGTGTACTTCGGACCGTATTCCGCCAGGATCGCGTCGACGTCTTTGTCTTCGTGGGTTATCACGAGTATTTGCGAGTAGTTCTTCGCCGGCATCTGCGGCGCGTAGGAGGTGTGGAACCTCGGAGAACTGTCTCCGATAAAACTGATGACGTCCATGGTCCGTTTATCCGGTTTCAGGATGGCCGCTATCTTCCTTGTGATCTCGGCGTTCTTTTCCAGCGTAGTGCCTTGCTTGAAGTAGATCTCCACCGGGAACTGGTTGCGCTCCAGCGTAGGGAATAGCTGCTGTGGGACCAGGGCGAAGAGGAGTATGCCGAGCGCTATGGCCGCGACACCGCCTTTTACCGTCCTCCCGGGGTTGAGCATGATCTTTTCCAGGGTTGTGTCGTACGCTTTCTGTACGCGCTCCAGCATCGTAGTTTTGGCTTCGGTTTTAGCGCCGCCGTGCTTGAGACCGGTCTTGATGAAGGCGTAGCTCAGCGCCGGCACCAGCAGCATGGCCACCAGCATGGAAATGGAAAGCGAGATTATGACGGTATAATACAGCGGGTCCACAAAATCCGCGGTGGAGCCCTGCATGAAGACCGGCAGCATGGCGAAGGTGGCTATTATGGCCAGCGTGGCGGTGAAGACCGGGATCATCAGCTCTTTGGCGCTGGTCCAAGCCGCTTCCCACAGGTCGGTCCCGTGGTCCAGCTTTTCCACATGGTTGTCTATGACGATTATGGCGTTATCCACTATCATGCCCAGCACCACCACCAGCGCCACCAGCGAGACATTGTTTATCTCCACGCCTATGAAGCGCAATCCCAGCACGGTTTGCAGGACGCAGATGGGGATGGTTATGGCTGCCACTGCCGCCACGCGGGCCGGCAGCAACAGGATGGTCACCAGTATTACCGAGGCTATCGCCATGGCGAAATCGAAGAAGAACCTGTTAACGGATTTTTGTACGACGCCGGGCATGTCCGAAGCCCGGGAAAATTCTATGTCCGGCGGTATCGTTTTGCGGAATTCCGCTATGACTTCGTCTACCTGCTTGCCGAACTTCACGATGTTGTGGCCGAAGCGGGCTTCCATGGAAAGCACCAGGGCGCGGCCGCCGTTCACTTCCACGAAGGAGTTGTCCACGTCGTATTCCCGTCTGACCGTGGCAATGTCCTTCACGCGGACTATTTCCCCTCCCGGGCTGGAATAGATGATCTGCTCCGCCACGTCGGCCTCGGAGTTGAAGCGCGGCGGCAGGTGTATCGGCAGTTCCAGGTCTTTGCCTTTTACCGAACCGCCGTAGCCCAGCATGCCCTCCAATTGAAGCGCCGCCGTGAGCATCGCGGGTCTTATCCCGTAATGCGCCAGGCGCGCGGGGTCTATATAGACGGTTATCTGCTCGCGCTGCAATCCGGAATGCTTAAGCTTGGAAACCGCGGGGTTGGTCCGCAGCCGGTCCTCCAGCTTTTCCAGGTAGTACTCCAATTCGCGGTAGCTGCGCGTCTTGGAGGTGACGGTGAGCAATATGGCCGAGGCGTCGCCGAAGTCGCTGACGCCCAGGACGGCGACCACCTGCGGCGGCAGCGTGCCTTTCATGTCTGCCAGGCCGAGACGGAGCTTCGCCCAGAACGGGTCGGTCTCTTTGAGGTCCGGCACCACATCCACGAAAATGACCACCTGGCCTTCGCGTGACTGGGAGTAGGTCTTGGCGCGGTCTACTTCCTTGAAAGTGAAGAGGTAGTTCTGCAGCGGCTTGGCCACCTGTTCGTCCACCTGCTGCGCGCTGGCGCCGGGGTATACCGCGATGACAAGTCCCTGGCGCACTTTCATCTCCGGGAACTCCTGCCGCGGCATGGTGAATATGTAATACAACCCGGCCAGGCAGGTGAGCAGGCAGATGGTTATCGGGATCTGCTTATATTTAAGGGCCGCCTCTATGAGGTGGCGGGGTTTTTCGGTCATATGGCCTCGGCGGCTATGCGCGCGCCGTCAGTGAGTTTCTGTACGCCTTCAGAGACCACTTTTTCTCCGCCGGAGAGGCCTGAGGATACCAGGATCCCGCCGTTAGAGAAGCCCGCTGTGCTGATGAGGCGCTTGCGGGCTACCTTCCCGCCTTCCTCGGCTATGTAAACGAACTGATGCCCGGCCTCATCCATGCTGACAGCGGTGGCTGACACCATTGTCATGGCGCCGCGGCGCTGCCCGGCCAGGTAGACGGAGCAGATCATCCCCGGCAGGATACGGCGGCGCGGGTTGTTCAAAAGGACCCGCACGGAATAGGTACGCGAAAGCGGGTCGGCGCTTATGCCGGTATCAGCTACCACGCCGTGCAGCCTGGAGGCGGCGGGGCTGCTGCGGTACTCCGTATCCATACGCAGCTCTGTCCCGGTAGAGTTGAGCGCGCTTATTTCCACTTCAGCCCAGGATCCGGTTTTTATGGCCGCTATTTCCGTTTCGGGCACTGAGATAGACGCATATACCTGGTCCACGCTGTCCAGGCGCAATACCGGCCTGCCGGGTATGGCGGAGCTGCCTGGTTCGGCGTCGCGCCTGCTTATGACCCCGCTTGTAGGGGCGGTTATCGTGCAGTCCGCCACGCCCTTCTGCGCCAGTTTAAGCGCCTGCTCGGCCTGGGTGCGCGCCGTTTCTATCTCCACCATCTTTATCTCGGCCAGGTTCCCGTTTTTGTGCATCGGCTGAAAGCGGCGGTAAGCGTCCTGGGCTTGTTTTTCTTTGGCCCCGGCCATGAGCAGCGCGCTCTGGTTGCTCTGGCAATCCAGCGTCCCCAGTACTTGGCCTTTTTCTACCGGCTGGCCTTCCCGGACGGATATATCCGAGACGGTCCCGGCGGCGAGAAAGCTCAACGGGATGGAGTTGCGCGCCTCTATCGTGCCGCTGTAGTAGGAAGCGGCATAGCCGTTTGCGGCGCGCGCGGCTTCCAGCCGTACGGTTATGGGGGCCGGTTCGGGCTTCTTGCCCGCGCAGGCCCCGAGAAGCAGCGCCGGCGCGGTTATGATGAAAGGTATATATAGTTTATTCATAAAGCGTAGTAGTATCGTAGACCAAAAACGTATTACGGTCGAAAAAAGACTAAAAAAATATAGGGCTTATTTCAGGCCCCTTGCCATGATCTGGTGCATTATCTTGAGCTTCGCCTCGTTCGTCGGCATCTTGCCCTCCAGCAGCACGTTCAGCTGCATGGCATGCAGCGTGGACACCACGGTGACGGCTACGGTGTTGCATTCTTCCCTGGAAATGCTCTTGAACTCCCCCGACTCTATGCCTTCCAGCAGGATGGTCTTGAACATCTTGGTCTGCATGGTGTTGGCCATGCGCTGGAGGCTTTGGAAAAGCTGGATGTGCTTGTTTGTCTCCTTGAAGATCATCGGGTAAAGCTTCATCTTGCTGCGCAGCGACTTGTCCTGTATAAGGAAGAAAAGCCCGATCTTGTCCCCGGCGTTCTTGCCGGCTTTGAGTCCGTTTTCCAGGGCGTCGACCATGGAGGACATTTCGCGCTCGGCTATGGAGTGGAAGACGTCCTCTTTTTTTTTAAAATAGTAGTAGAGCGTGCTCTTGCCCTTCTCGGCCGCCTCGGCGATGTCTTCCATCGTGGTCTTGTCCAGGCCGTACTTCTGGAAAAGGCTCATCCCCGCGCGTAATATTTCGTCGCGGACAAGATCTATTTTTACCGGGTCGGCGCGTCTCATAAAATGGAATAGTAGACTGATTTCGTTTTATAGTCTACTATGCTTTTTATCAAATGTCAAGGGCAGGTTATGTTTCTGAGAAGATTCAGGTAAAGTTTAGGAGAATTATTCGGGTGAGTCAATATGCTCTCCCCCTCCCCACGGGGGCGGCATAAACTTAACAGAAAAGCCGCGGGGCGGGCGAACAGCTTTCATCATCATAGGATCCGCCTTTCAGTCAGGCCAGGCCGGCGCGGCGGTAAAGGCGGCGCAGTATGAGCCAGGCCGAAAAAGCGTAGAAGGCGCCCAGCGCGGCCAGTATCAGCGCCGGGCGCAGCTGGGCGCCCGGCGGCAGGGGCGCGCCCAAAGTCATGCGGAACCAGGCCATGAAGTGGGTGGTGGGAATGGGCAGGGCGACCGCCCGCACGAACCAGGGCATGGCGTAGGACGGCCAGGAGAAGCCCGATACCAGGAAGGCCGGCATGGAAAAGAACATCAGCGCCAGGAAGGCGTCCGTCGTGCGCCTGAAGCACGACGAAACCACCAGCCCGAAAGCCGTGGTGCAGGCCACGAACAACAGCGTAAGGCCGAGCACGGCTGCCGGGCCCGCCTGCGGCCGCAGGTCGAAAAAGGGCAGCAGGCCGTAGATGAAGAACAGGCTGAAGGCGAAGTTCAGCAGCAGGTACGGCGCCGCCTTGGCGGCCAGCAGGGCGGCGGGCCTCCCGCCGGAAAGTTCGTAGAGTTCCGCGCCCCGTCCCTTTTGGCGCTCTTCGGTTACGGTGAAGGCCAGGCCTACGATTATTATCTGCTGCAGCACGGCGAAGATAAGGCCCGGCACGAAGAAGTCCAGGTAGTTCATCTGCGGGTTGAAGATGGGGCGCACGTCGGCGCGCACGAGCTGGGTTAAGTCCTCCGCGCGGCGGCGCACCAGGCCGCGCCGCGCGGCCAGCCCGGTGAACAGCTCCCCGGAAAGATCGTTGGCAGCGTCGGAGGCGGCCATCAGCACCGGGTTGGCCACTACCACGTTGGCATAGTCCGCGGCCACGCGCAGGCGGGCCTCGCCGCCGCGCTTGATGTCGCGCGAAAAATCCTTCGGGACGTAGAGAAAGCCGTGCACCTCGCCGCGGATCACGGCGTCCTGCGCCTGCGCGGGCGTGTCGTAGCTGCGCAGGATGTCCACGTTCTCGGTGGCGTCCACGCGGCGGGCGGCCTCGCGCGAGAGCGCCGAGTTGTCCATGTCCACCAGCCCCACCGGCACCGCGTTTATGCGCTTGTGCGCGTAGACGGAGGCCAGCATTACTCCATAAAGGAAAGGCGAGGCCAGGCAGATCAGGCGCAGGTGCCGGTTGCGCACGATGCGCAGGCATTCGCGCCGGAATACCGCCAGGAAGGCTTGCATCATGCCCGCCTCCCGCGCAGCTTCAGCCATGCGGCGCCGAAGCACAGCGTGCCCGTGGCCAGCAGCGCGGCCGCCTGCGGCAGTATGTAGGTTATGCCCGCCCCGTACTGGGTTACTGTGCGCAGGGCGCCCAGGTAATGCGTGAGCGGTATGAGCAGCGCGAACGGTTTTACGAACCAAGGCATATAGGAGACCGGCCAGATATAGCCGGACAGCAGCAGCGCGGGCGCGCCTATCAGCAGCACGCCTTTAAGGGCGTCCATGCCTTCCTCGGAGGCGGCGCTGATCAGGAAGCCCGCGCCCAGCGCCGCGTAGATGAACAGCGCGTTGAGGCCTGACAGCAGCAGCGCCGAGCCGCCGCGCGGAATGGAGAAGAAAGGGAATATGGCCAGGTCGAAGACGGCGAACACCAGCATGAAGAAGGCCGCGTAAGGCAGCGCTTTGCCGGCCAGCAGCGCCACCGGCCCGCCGGCCACCCGGCGCGCCCTGCCGAGGGTGCCTTCGTCCTTCTCGCCCGCCAGCGAGAGCCCGCCGAAGGCCAGCAGCAGCTGCTGCAGGATCGTCGCCCAGATGCCGGGCAGCAGGTAGTTGAGGTAATTGCCCCCGGGGTTGAACAGCTTGAAGCTGTCCACCTTCACGGGCGCGTAAGCGGCCAGCGCCTTGGCCCCGGAGCTGCCGGTTTTCCTGAGGAACTTCACGCGCGCGCCGGCGGCAATGGTGCCGGCGGCGGTGCGCAGCTCGGACAGGGCGATGTTGGCCACCAGCAGGTTGGCGCCGTTGACGTAGGCGGTGATGACGCCGGGCTTGCCCCTCTTTATGCCGGAGGAAAAGCCGCGGGGAATATATATAGCTGTCTCCGCTTTGCCGCTGAGGATGTAAGCCTGCAGCTGCGCGGCGTCGGCCGCGCGGTACTTTACCGCTATGGAGCGGGTGGCGTCTATGTAGCGCAGCGCCAGGCGAGACATGGCCGTGCGGTCCTCGTCGCAGACCGCGGCCGGCATCTCCGTCACCACGCGCGCGCTGTAGATGGAGCCGAGGAACAGCCCGTAGAAGAGCGGCCAGGCGGCCAGCAGGAACAGCAGCGGCCGGCTCGCAATGAGCCGGCGCGCCTCCCGCACAGCCGTCCGGGCCGCTTTGTTCATTTCTTTCCCGGCAGCTCTACGAAGGCGGTCATGCCGGGCCTCACGTCGGGGATGGGCGCGTCCGCGCGCAGCCTCACCTCGAAGGTCTTCAGGTCGAAACTGCCCAGTTCGTTGGTGGCCTTCCACTTGGCGAACTGGCCCAGCGCGGAAAGATAGGTCACCTTCATCGGGTATTTTTTTCCCAGGGCAGGGAATTCCGCCTGCAGGGTGTCGCCTTTCTTCAGGCCGGGCAGCTTGTCCTCGCGGAGGTTGAACACCACCCACTGGTCGGCGGGGTTGGTGAGAGTGAACACCGGGTAGCCGGCCGAAACTATCTCCCCCTCCCGCGAGACCACGTCCGCCACTTCGCCGTCGATCGGGGCCTTTATGAAGAGCTCGTCGTAATAGGCTTGCACCTCGCCCAGCTGCCCCTCGGTGGCGCTCACTTTCTGCCGGGCGGCTTCGTGCTTGTATTTGGCTTCGTCGTACTGCTGCTTCGGCAGCACGCCGGTCTCGGAGAGGTTCTTCACGCGCTCGTAGCTCTTGGAGGCGAAGTCGAACTGCTGCCGCGCCTCTTCCAGGGCGGCCTGCACGCTGCTCAGCTTGGCGCCGAGCTCCCGGCTCTCCATATAGGCCAGCCGCTGCCCTTTCTTCACCGCGTCGCCCTCGTGCACCAGCATGCGCGCTATGCGGCCCGGGGTTTTCACGCCCACGTCTATCTCCGCGGCCTCGGCTTCGCCGGTAACCAGCTCGTGGCGGTCCCGGGCGCAGCCGGCGCAGGCCAGGGCCAGGCAGAGCGGCAGCAGGATGTGCTTGGTGTTCATAGGTTCTTCTCCCGGTAAGTGCTTATCTCCACGCCGCGGCCGGCGGCGCGCAGCAGGTCCGCCAGCGCGGCGGTATAGTCGTAAAGGGCTTTGTAGCGCTCGGTCTTAACCTTGCCGAGGGCCAGTTCGGCGTCTATCACCTCCAGCGAGGTGCACACGCCCTGCGCGAAGGACAGCTTGTTGAGGCGCAGGTTCTCGTCGGCCAGCTCGAGCGAGGCGCCCAGGCTTTCGTGCTGTTCGGCCGCGGCCACCATGTCGTGGTGGTATTTGCGCACCTGGGTCCTTACCAGTTCGCGGGCGCTGTCCGTCAGGCGGGCCAGGGCTTCGCGCTGGGCGTCGGCTTCCTTTACGTCCTGGTAGTCGGAAAGCCCGCTGAAGAGCGGAAGTTTCACGCCTATGCCGGCGGCCCACTCCGGCTGCAGCGCGGTGAGGTCCGCCTTGTAAGCCTCGTAGCGGCCGAAGGCGTAGACGGCCGGCAGTATGGCGCCCGCGGCCGCGCTGCGCCGGGCTTCCAGCTGTTTGGCGGACTGCGCCAGGATATTCAGCGCCGGGTTGGCGGCCATGGCCCCGGCCACGGCCTGGGTCAGGTCCGGCGGGGCGCCGGGCCGCGGGAAATCCGTGGTCAGCGTGAAGCTGCTCTCCTCCACGTCCAGCAGGTTGGCCAGCAGCAGCGCGGCCAGCTCCTCGTCGCGGGCGGCCTTGGCGGCTTCGCGCGCGGCCTCGGCCAGCGCCGCCTGCGCCCGCAGGCGGTTGGCCCGCGAGATCAGCCCCTGCTCGTAGAGCTTCAGCGCGGTGAAGTCGTGGCCCTTCATGCCGTCGAGGACCTCGCGCCGTATCTGCGCGGTGCGCCCGGCCAGCAGCAGCCGGAAATAGCCGGTGGCTACGTCGCCGGCCACCCGGTCGGCCACGGCCGCGGTGTTGCGCGCCGCCGCGGCCAGCGCGGCCTTTTTGGCCCGGGAGGCGGCCGCCAGCCTCCCCCCGGCGTAGAGCGGCTGCGCCAGCGTCAGCGAAAGGTTGTAGTAGGACTGGTCCTGCACTTTCGTCGTGAAGGACGGCAGCGCGGCGTCGAGCCCGGCGCCCAGGCCCGCGGCCTGGCCGGCCGTGGCGCCCAGCGCCAGCGCCGTGGCCTGGTCCGCCTGTATTATGGCGCCGCGCACGCCGTTAAGGTCCAGCTCTATGGGGCCGTTGAGGCGGGTCCAGCTGCCTTCCGCGGCCACATGCGGCAGGAAGGCGCCGTAACTGGAGCGCAGGGCGTGGCGGGCGGCATCTTCCGCCCCGCGGGCGGAGCGGATGTCGTTGTTGCGCTGCAGGGCCAGGTCCACCGCCGCAGCGAGCGCCAGTTCCCGCGGCGCGGCCGCGGCCGGGCTCGCCAGCAGGGCGGCCGCCAGCAGCGCGCAGGCGGCGGTCATAACTTCTCCTTAAGCTGCGCCCGGCCGCGCGCCGTCAGCAGCCGGTCGAAGAACATCCTGGTCATCGCGTCGTTCACCTGCGTGGCGGAATACGGGTACCGCGCTATGAAGTCGGGCGTCAGCACGTTGCGCGAGAACTCGTAGTAGAGCACCAGACCGAGTTCCCGGTTCACGTCCTTTTCGAAGAGCCCCTCCCTCACCCCCTGGTCCAGCAGGCCGGCCAGCGCGGTGAACACTATGTCCCGCCGCAGTTCCTCGATGCCAGCCCAGGCCCGCGGCGCGAAGCGGGCGACGTCCTCCGCCAGCGGGCGGCTCATCAGCGAATAGCAGTGCGAGATGAACGTCGTGACCTCGCGCAGTTTTCCTATGCAGTTGCGGGAACGGTCGGCCTTAATGGCCGCGTAGCGGTCTTTCCAGCCGGCGAGCGTTGTGTTTATGGCCGCTTCGAACAGGACCTCTTTGGAGCGGAAGTGCAGATAGAGCGTCTTCTTGCTGATGCCGAGCTTCCCCGCGACGTCGTCCATCTTTACGCGCTGGAAGCCGTATCCGGCGAACAGGTCGTGCGCGGCGGCCACTATCTGCGCGGTCAGGGCCGGGTCCGCGGGGGCGGCGGCGCGGCGGGCGGGTTTGCGGGTTTTCATATGGGCTCCGTGTGTTAAACTATGGAAACTCTATGGGTTTCCTAAGTTTCCACTATAGTCTAGCACGCGGCCGGGCCTTTGTCAAGGCGCCGCGCAAAGCGGGTGAGCGCGCCGCGTCGCGTGTTTACGGGAGCTGGATCTTAATGCGGTAGCCCACGCCGGGGTCGGTTATGATGAAGCCCTGAAGTTCCTGGCTGCCGGCTTCGAGTTTGCGGCGCAGCTGGCCTACATAAATGCGCAGGTAATGGGACTGCTCGACGGCGTGCGGCCCCCACACTTCCGCCAGCAGCTGCGGCTGGGTAACTACCTTGCCCGCGTGGCTGACCAGGGCCTTGAGCAGGTTGAACTGGGTGGCGGTAAGGTGTATCTCTTCTCCGGAGACCAGCACTTTCCTCGTCGAAAAATCGATCTCAAGCGGCCCGTGCCTGAAGGCCACGTCCTCGCGCAGGTTCACGGCATGGCGCAGCGCCACCCTTATGCGGGCCAGCAGCTCGGTAAGGCTGAAAGGCTTGGTCAGGTAGTCGTCCGCGCCCGAGTCCAGCAGCAGTTCCTTGTCCGCGTCCGCGCTCTTTACGGTCAGGATAATTACCGGCACGGCGGAGACGGCGCGTATCTCCTTGAGCACGGCCAGGCCGTCCTTGTCCGGCAGGTTCAGGTCCAGCAGCACCACGTCGGGATGCTCCTCGGCGGCGGTCTTTACCCCCTCCGCCCCCGTGCGGGCGGCCAGCACGGTGTAGCCTTTGGCCGTCAGGCTGGCGTCCATGAAGCGCCGTATGCACTTCTCGTCGTCTATTACCAGTATTCTCGCGCCTGTTTTCATTTGTCCAGCTCCGGTTGCGGCTCTACAGGCAGGGTGATGGTGAACTCGGCCCCCCCGCCCGCGGGGTTGTCCGCGGCAATGCCGCCGCCGTGCAGCTCCGCTACGGCCTTGGCTATGGCAAGGCCCAGGCCTGTGCCGCCGGCCGGAGTGCCCGGCACCCTGAAGAACCTGTCGAAAACTTTTCCTACATATTCCCGGGGTATCCCCGGCCCGTTGTCGGCCACGCGCAGCGCCAGGCTGTCGCCTTTGCGCGCCGCGCCTATTTCAATCTCCGCTTCGGCCCGGGTGTAGTTGAGGGCGTTGGCCAGGATGTTCCCGAAAGCCTGTTCCATAAGGGAAAAATCCGCGTGCAGGAAAGGCAGGTCTTCCGGGATGTCAAGTTTTAATTTGCGCCCGCGCAGTTTCGGGGCCAGCCGCGCCAGGCAGGATTCTACAAGGTCCCGGGGTTCGAACCATTCCTTTTTAAGGCTTATCGCCCCGGCGGAAAGCCGCGACATGTCCAGGATATTGGTGACCTCCCGGTCCAGCCTTTCGGCTGATTCGGAAAGTTCGTCCAGTATGGGTTTGCGCGCCGCAAGATCGCCGGCTATGTTCTCGTCCTCAAGGGCCGAGACCAGGCCTATTATGGCGGTGATAGGGGTTTTTATCTCGTGGGAGACGCTGCTCAGTATG
>Ga0116170_10004415_pt1 | contig 12857 bp, 10 predicted proteins | sample AD_JPNHW1_MetaG_FD_89797 | JGI IMG/M metagenome (GOLD analysis project Ga0116170, IMG submission 89797) | Active sludge microbial communities of municipal wastewater-treating anaerobic digesters from Japan - AD_JPNHW1_MetaG | ecosystem: Engineered > Bioreactor > Anaerobic > Digestate | place... | reverse complement strand
GGGATCATCGTGTTTGATCTTTTCACCAGCATGCTCAGGGAGGAGTGGCGGGTCCATTCCACGATGTTCGGCAGTCTCTCCTTCGCCCTTTTCCCGTTCCTGATCTTCGGCATCGCGTTCATGGGCTCGTTTGTCATCCCGCTGGTGGAAAAGACGCTCCCTGTCGGGAACCTCGCGATCGTCGTCCATGCCAACTACCTGGTGCTCGGGCTCATGGTCGGCGGCTTCGGCATGCTGGGTAACGAAGTGATGAACCGGCGGTTCGGCCAGGCAAGCCTGCTCGCCTACTCAGCACGGAGCCTCCCGCTCTCCGAGAGGAACATCTTTGCCAGCTTCGTTGTCAAGGATACCGTCTATTACTTCTTCCTCTGGGTATTCCCCTTCGCGTTCGGGTACATCCTCGCCTCCCCGTTCATCCATGTCCCGCTTGCATCCGCCCTCTACCTCCTCCTCACCCTGACGCTCTCGTTCCTCTTCGGACTCTGCGGGATCTTCTTTCTTTCGACCGTGTACGTATGGTCAAAGCCGGTCTTCTGGCTCTTTCTCATCCTTCTCTTTACCGGCATTGGCGGAATTTTGGCAACCGGTCTGAACCCGGCGATCCTTTTCCCGCCACTGCTGCTGCACAACGGGTTCTCGTGGACAAACCTCCTGCTGTCCTGTGCCGTGCTCGCCAGCCTCTTCACGGTCTCCCTATGGCTCTTTAACCCGGAATCGGTGGGATCCGAGAAGAGATACGAAGACACCTTCTCGCCGCTGCTGCAGCGGTGCTCTCCCCTGCCCAACCCCCCGCTCGCTGCCAAGGACATGATTGACCTGTACCGGAGCGGGAGCCTGATCGGCCAGACCATCTTCTCGTTTATCGTTCCCCTTGTGGTGATCTGGTTCTTCCTCTCCTTAATGGACCGTATGTTCCCTTCCCACGGCCTGGTATTCCTGTTTGCGATCACCACCGGCGTGATCGCCTCGACCATGTACACGTGGGTCACGATGTTCGACAACTTCGGGCCCTATGCCTGCCTGCCCGTCGCCGTCAGCACGCTTATCTCGGGCAAGCTCACCACGTTTGCCATCCTCCAGATCATACCTGCCGTCTTCATCGCAGTAGTGGCGGCCCTCTCCGGAGTGGCTGCCTACATCGTCCCGGCCGTGGTTCTCGGGATTGCAGTCTCGTTCTATGCCGTGAGTGTGATGGCCTGGCTCTGCGGGCTCTCCCCCGACGTGCTGGTGTACGACGTAAAGGTGCTTTTCGTATACCTCGTTCTCGTGGGGCTTGTCATCACGGTCTTCTCAGCGGTCGCGTTTATGAACCCGTATTATTCCTTTGCAGCGATCATCCTCGCCATCCCGGCATGGCTGCTCGTACAGAAGGCAAAGGTCCGCTGGGATGCCGTGGACCCGGCAGGATTCTGAAAAGAGACCGGAGGAATATACCCATGACAACCATGCAATACCGGAAAGTTCCCGGGAACGGTGACCAGTTATCCGCGCTCGGTTTTGGCGCAATGCGCCTCCCCACGCGGATGGGAAGGATTGATGAAGAACGTGCAATGCGGCAGATCCGCGGCGCGATCGACCAGGGGGTCAACTATATCGATACGGCCGTCCCCTACCATGGCGGCGAGAGCGAGCGGTTCGTCGGGCGTGTCCTGCAGGACGGGTACCGGGAGAAGGTGAAGCTGGCAACAAAACTTCCCCCCCAGAGTGTGAATACCCGTAAGGACATGGACCGGATCCTCGATATCCAGTTAAAAAAACTGAAGACCGACCATATCGACTATTACCTCCTCCATGGGCTTGAGGCAAACCAGTGGAAGAAGTTATCCGACCTCGGTGTGCTGGAATTCCTGGATACGGCAAGGGCATCCAAAAAGATCCGGAATGCCGGGTTCTCGTTCCACGGGGACCGCAGGACATTTAAAGAGATCATCGATGCCTACGACTGGACCTTCTGCCAAATCCAGTACAATTTCCTTGACGAGACCAACCAGGCCGGCACCGAAGGCCTCCGGTACGCGGCCTCGAAGAATATCGCGGTCATGATCATGGAACCCCTGAGGGGCGGGATGCTTGCAGCCGGCCTTCCCGCTGAGGTCCAGAAGACCTATGACCGGGCACCGGTCAAACGATCCGCGGCCGCATGGGGGCTCCGGTGGGTCTGGAACCATCCCGAGGTGACTGTGGTTCTCTCCGGCATGAACGATGAAAAGCACATTGCCGAGAACATAAAAACCAGCCAGACCGCATTCCCGAATGCCATGTCCGAAGCGGAGCTCTCAACAGTTGCAGAGGTTGCGGGCATCTACAAACGGCTTATGAAGGTCGGTTGTACCGGCTGCGCTTACTGTATGCCCTGCCCGTTTGGTGTGAACATCCCGATGTGCTTCTCGCTCTACAACGATTACCATATCGGCACCAGCCGCATGCTCGCCCGCGGGATGTATGGCGGGATGCTCATGGGCGGAATCATGCCCGGACGGTCGGATGCATCACTCTGCCGGGAGTGCGGCAGGTGCGAGAAGGCCTGTCCCCAGCATATCGCGATCCCGCAGGAGCTGAAGAAGGTGAACGGGACGCTGGGCGGCTTCCGGACAAAGATCCTGATGCCCATTGTCCGGATGATGTTCTCTGCCGAGGTAAAAGAGTGACAACGCTGCGCAGGACTAAAAAAAAGAGCAGCGGCCGGTCAAAGAAGGTAAATACCGCAGCCAGGAAGACCGCGGCAGGATCTTCAGCATCCGTACAGGAGTACGTTTCCGGGAACCGGGACAAGATCCTCGATACGGCGCTCCGGCTTTTTACTCTTTACGGGGTAGATGCAACACCGACAGCCCGGATCAGCAGGGAGGCCGGTGTCTCAACGGGGACGCTCTTTTACTACTTCCCGGACAAGGACCGGCTCGTCGGGGCGCTCTACCTCTCGATAAAAAAGGAGATGGCAGCCGCGATCCGGAACAACGACGATTTGTCCCTGCCGACAAAACAGCGTATCGAGAAGGCTATCCGCGGATTCATTTTCTGGGGCGTGGCAAACCCGCTCAAGGTCAGGTTCCTCGACCAGTGCTACCATTATCCGGGTATCGGCGAAGACGTGCAGAAGCAGGTGTACGATGAATTCTCATGGATGGCCGGGCTGATGACATCTGCCGTCAGCGAAGGTCTCCTGCCGGACCTGCCGCACGAGTTCCATGCCATGATGGTATACCGGATCACCAGCGGCATTCTTGCGCTGATCGAATCCGGAACAACCGGCATGTCCGCGGACGAGATTATTGACAACGGCCTTGCGATGCTGTGGAAGCACTGACTTTCACACCGGCTCGTACAGCGTTGTCCGCTGCCGGAGTGTCCGTCCGAGATCGGCAACGATCCGCTCCATATCTGCCGGGTCGAGATAATCCGACCCGGCCGCACCGGCATCTCCCGTTACATCGTCGGTGAACATGGTGCCCGCGAGGTCATTGGCACCGGAGAGCAGGGCGAGCTGCGTCATCTTCAGCCCCACCTTCCCCCACGCCACCTGGATGTTGTTGAAGTTATCAAGGAAGAGGCGGGAGACTGCTATCATCAGCAGGTCCTCGCGGCCGGTTGGCCCGGCACGGGCAATGCCCTGCAGGAACAGGGGAGTATTGGTATGGATATAGGGGAGCGTGACGAGCTCGGTGAACCCGCGGGTCTCGTCCTGGATCTTCCGCAGGATCCCGAGGTGTTCGGCCTGGTCGCGGGCGGTCTCGTACGATCCGTACATGATGGTTGCCGTCGATCGCAGGCCGGCGGCATGGGATTCTTTGATGATGCGGACCCAGTCCGCAGTGGGCACCTTGCGGGGGCAGATGACCTGCCGGACGGAATCCACGAGGATCTCCGCGGCTGTCCCCTGGATGGTTCCGAGCCCCTCTTCCTTGAGCCGTGCGAGCACGTTGGTGGTCGTGATATGATCCCTGTCTGCCGCATGAGCGACCTCGTCCGGGCTGAAGGCGTGGATGTGGACCCCGGGTGCCGCCTCATGGATCCAGTGCATGATATCGATGTAGGTGTCGAGCGTGAAGCCGGGATGGACTCCCGAGAGCAGGCAGATCTCGGTAACCTTCCGTTCGTACGCAAGCCGTGCCTGCTTTTGGATCCCCTCCCTGTCGTGGCAGTACGCTCCGTTGTCCGTGGCTTTACGGCCAAACCCGCAGAACCCGCAGCGGTTCTTGCAGATGTTGGTCACGTGCAGGTTCTGGTTCCGCACGTAGGTGACGATCTCCCCCGCACGGCGTTCCCGCATCTCATCCGCGGCAGCAGCGATCCGCCAGACATCCCGGCCACGTGCCGAGAGCAGGAACTCTGCGTCTTTTCCGGTGAGGCGGTACCCGGCCAGTGCATCGGATAACAGAACCGGAACAGATGCCATCGCCACGCTCCTGCTCACCGCTTCTTTCTCGATCTCTTCGCAGGTTTTACAACAGCCTGCTCGTTTGCTTCCTTCCTGCGGAGGTAAAGCTCATGGAGTACCATGAGAACAATGACGACAACGATCACTTCCCCGATATGGAGTGGGAGGAGGCCGACGTACGGGACGGTGAAGAGCGCTTTTCCCACCACCCACTCCTTCTTTACCGGTTCGACAACGCCCGTATCGGCAAAGGCAAGGGATCCCTGGTCGCTGGCGTAGTTGTTATCCCCTTTGGTGATATACCCGCCGTGGCTCGTAATCGCGCTGGTATTCATCACGTAACCGGAATACTGGACCAGCGTATCTGCGGGCAGCACGTAATTTTCTCCCGATACATTTCTCATGACAAGGTCCCGGGAACCGGGCGTGTAGTCTGCATCAAAAGTCCCGGTGCCGGTCGAAAGGATCCTGTACCCGTCTGCCGTCATACCGGCAGGGGTCAGCGGGAGGTAGCCGGCTGGCGTGACCGAACCCCGGTAAATGTTGATATACGTGGGAACCGGGTCTCCGGCCGGTGTCCAGGTCATGGCCCGGTGGATGATCGGGTGCTGTTTCGAGAAGGGGAGGAGACCGACCGAGGCCCACATATCGGTGAACCCGTTCGGGCGGTAGATGATCACGTCCCCGTAATCGCCGAACTTTTTGTAGCCGGAGACTTTCCCCTCGTCCCAGGTCTGGAAGTCCCCGAAACGGTCCATCTGGACAACGAATACGAGATCCCCTTTGTTCATGTTGGGGACCATGCTCTCGGACTCGATGGTTACGACGGCGGGCCATGTTCCGCAGATGAGATAGAGGAGAATCGCGATCGTGCCGACCACGCAGACAACCCAGAGGAGGTCGCGGGCAAGCGAGACTGCCCAGTGGTCGCTGGTACGGAACTGTGCGATCAGGGACGTACGGTCACGGGAAAGCGGGGTGTCAGCCATGGAATCAGCCTGTAGTGCTGGTATAGTGTTGGACCCTTTGCACATTAACCATGCGGGATAATACGGGCACCTGCTTACCGCGGGAGGGGGAGGAATACGCCGGCAAGATAGGAGAGACCGAAGAGTACAAGGAAGATCCCGCAGGCCGCCATGATGCGGTGGTATGCGGTATCCGAAAGGATCGTTTTACCCTTCGAGACCCCGGCAGAAACCAGCACGTACCAGCTGGTGTCTGCGGTCCAGTGGCCCAGCATGAACACCGCCGCAAGGACGATCCCGCCCGCAAGCGACTTGATTAAGAGGGCGCTCCCTACCGAGAGCCACCAGATCCAGAAGTAGGGGTTGGCCGCGCTGGTCAAGAGCCCGGCCAGGTACGGGCTGGTCGCAGCATTTTCTGGCGTTGCGCCAAGACTCGCGCTCCTGCTGCCATACATTGTCATAATCCCGAAGACGATGAGCGCAATGCCGCCGATCACGGCAATTTCCGTGGTGTAGGGGCTGGCAACGGATGCAAGACCGAGAATGATTAAGAAGAATATAACCGTCTCGATGATGATGTGGCCGAGGGAAACCTTGAGCCCCGTTGTCCAGTTCCCGGCAAGGGATGCATTGATGGTGGCGACCAGGGTGGGGCCGGGAGCAAGCGCTCCGGTGAGCCCGATGAGGAAGCCCAGGATTAAGGTCGAGAGGATCTCGATGAACAATTCTTCCACCCCGTTTGTGTATACCGGGTTTGCCGCGATCGGGCATGAACCCTGCTCATCCCCTGTTCCGGATTTCCTGTGCCGGAATAACAGCCTATATTTTCTCTCCCGGCCGATATTCCGGTATGCTTGATGCGCAGGAGATCACGCACCGGTTCCTCGATACGAAGCTGCAGGTGCACCCGGAAGTGGTGCGCTACATCCTCGAGCAGAACGAGCCGGACCTGATCGAGCGCATCATTGCCGGTGTCCCGAAGGGTACGATTGTCGTCTCTGCTAAACACATCCCGGGCGTCCGCCCGGTCCGGGACGGGACGAGGTTCCTTGTCGACCCTGAGGTCGAGGTGGTCTCCGGCTCATCCGGTACCTCGGGCCCTGTGAACGGGACGGGTGACTACCTCCACTACTTCCGGGACCGGTACAGCCGGCTCGGGGGCATGATCCGGAACCGGTGCGGGGCGATGCCGATCGAGGCCCTCACAAAGAACACCCGGTACCGGCAGGAGGAGTGCACGGTTATCGGGATGGTCGTGGAGGTGAAGACCACGACAAACGGCCACCGCATCGCCGAGATCGAGGACTCTTCCGGTACTATTCCGGTGCTTTTCCGGAAGGACCGGCCGGTCTTTGCCGATGCCGAGCGGATCATCCACGACGAGGTGATTGGCGTCAAGGGAAAACTTTCGAACGACGGCAAACTCTTCTTTGCCGGGCTGCTCTACCGCCCGGATATCCGGATCGACAATGCCCCGTTCAGGAGCGAGCAGCCGGGAAAAGCGGTCTTCATCTCCGACACCCACGTGGGCAGCGATACCTTCCTCGAAACCAGCTGGAACAAGTTCGCCGACTGGCTCTCGGACTCGGACTACTCCTACCTGCTGATCGCAGGCGACCTTGTTGACGGCATCGGCATCTACCCGAATCAGGACGCCGAGCTGAAGATCAAGAATATCTATGAGCAGTACGATGCCTTCGGCGCCATGATGCAGGACCTGCCCTCCCGCATGAAGATCATCATCTCGCCCGGGAACCATGACGTGGTCCGCGGGGCGGAACCCCAGCCGGTGCTGCCGGAGCAGTTCACAAGAACGTTCCCGAAAAACTGCGTCCTCGTGGAGAACCCGGCGCTCGTGCGCCTGCAGGGAGTGCGGGTGCTGATGTACCATGGCCGGTCCATCGATGACATGATCGGCCTCATCCCCGGCGCCTCGTACGAGAAGAGCGGGCTGATGATGGAGGAGATGCTCATCCGCCGCCACCTCGCACCCGCGTACGGGCGCAAGACCCCGATCGCCGCAGGGAAGACCGACCGGCTGATCATCGACCCGCTGCCCGAGATCCTGCATACCGGTCACGTGCATATCAAGGGCATCACGAATTACCGCGGCGTGCTCGGGATCAATGCCGGCACGTGGCAGTCCCAGACCAAGTTCCAGAAGCAGATGAACGTGAACCCGACACCGGCGCTTGCGATTGCCGTTGATTTGCAGACGCTGGCGCCGGAGACATTCTCGTTTGTATAATCCATCGGTCCGGTATTTTCGGATTTTCATCATCCGTTGTTCCGGATACGTTTTTTTGGGTACGGATGCCATATCGGAATCTTATCGGGTTGGTGAGATGACGGGAATCAAATTAAAAATCAAAAATATTTTGAAAAGATCTTAAAAACAAAAAAATTCGGTAAAAAATCACTTCGCCTCGAAGCACTCCCGGCATGTCATCGTTTTTTTCAACAGGCCCATCATGCGGATGCAGTTACTGCATCCCTGCACGCCGCAGTGCTCGCATTCCCGCAGATCCTCTACCGGGACGATCTTGTGGCACCGGGGACATTCGGCCATCTTTCCCGATTCCTCCCCGCCCGGCATCCCGTCATCCTCTCCTCCGTACTCCCGGGATTCATAATATTCTCCGATATCATCCTCATATCCGTGCCCGTTGTGTACACGACTCAGCACCACGAAGAGCTCGCAGAACATCCGCCAGAGTATGCTACCCGCAATGAGGAACCCGATCCAGAAGAGGGGCGAACCGGCTGGATCCTGGGCGATGGCCGTGGTGTTCGTTATCGACATATTGACACCACCGGCCGCCGGCTTTGCAAACTTCCCGGCGATTCCCACGAGGGACATGAGGACTATCACGACTGCGCCAAGGACATAGATCAGCTTGAGGTGATTTCCGGTGATGAGGGTGCCAAATGAGAAAAAACCTCCCGTGCCGGTCTTCCCGTACGCGGGTCTTTTTGCGGTACGCGGTGCCGGGCGGCTGGCCTGCACTATTGCCGCAGCCGGTCTTCGGGGCTGGGCCTGCGGGAACGGGTAACCGCATTTATTGCAGTACAGTGCCTGGTTATCAGTTTCATGATACCCGCAGCTGGGACAGATTTTTGCCATGATCTCTCGCTAAAAGATATTGGCTCTGTAATGAATCATCAAGCTGTTGATCCGGCTCTTAATACTCCCCGGAAGATTATCCACCGAGATGACAGAGATAAAAAAGGTGATACGGCCCCGGTCACAGTGCGAGCCTGACTTCTTTTGCCGCATCGCACATGTACTTCAGTTTCGCGTAGGCCGCCTCACGGGTCCGCATCCGCATCCCGCAGTCCGGGTCGATGAGCATGATCTTCGGGTCGAAGATCTCCACACCCTTTTCTATGCGCCTGCGGATCTCGGCCGTGCTCTCGATCCTATCCGTTGTCGAGTCCACGCAGCCGAACCCGAGCATCCTTCCTGCCAGATCCCGGCGGGAGAGCAGGTCGAGGTTTGCCGGGTTGTTCGCAAACTCGAAGTCGAGCACGTTCACGTTGAACTTCAGGATCTCGTCAATCACGTTCCCGAGGTTCCCGCAGACATGCAGGCATACCGGGATACGGAGGCTGCTCGTGATCAGGTCGATAGCCTGCTTCCCGACTGCGAGGTCGGCGATCCCGGTCGAGAAGATCGGCTCGTCGATCTGGATGAGTGCGACACCTGCAGCCTCAAGTGCCCGTGCCTCGACAAGCAGGGCAGCGGTAATGTCAGGCACAAGGTCCTCCTTGTCCCGGTACATGGGGGTAGCGATGTGGAGGCCGTAGGCGAGCGTGGTCGGGCCGGTGACTATCCCTTTCACTTTCGGGGCCTTCGAGATGGCGTACTTTGTGTCCCCCACGGTGATCGGCCCGGAGGCAGGCTGGATCTTGCCTATCACATCCTGCTCCCGGATGCCCGGGAGATGCGATGCAAAGGCGCCGATCATGTCCCCCCGTACCTGCCCGTCTGAGATGATATCGATACCTGCCGCGATCTGGTCGCCAACCGCGGTCTCGACTGCGGGACGGAGCGGGTCAAAGAGACTCAGCAGGCCCCCGCCTTTAACCACCGGATAACTGCCGACAACGGTTGTCGCCAGTACCTTATCAATAAAATATGCTTTTGCCATGGTGTCCGGACATTGTTTGTTACCCTAAGGTCGATGCCTAAAAAGAAATAGTTCGTGGTCAGGGGACGAGCCGGTGCATATCGCGGGGGAAGAGCACGGCTTCCCGCACGTTTGAGAGCCCCAGCATGGTCATGACCAGCCGCTCGCCGCCGAGACCCCAGCCCGCATGGGGCGGCATGCCGTACCGGAACGGGCGGAGGTAAAAGTCGAAACTCTCGGGGTTGAGCCCCTTCTTTTTGATCTGCTGCACGAGCCGGTCGTACCGGTGCTCCCGCTGGGCCCCGCTCGAGAGCTCCATCCGCGGGTGCATCAGGTCGAATGCCTTGCAGATTGAGGGATCGTTCTCGTTCTGCATGGCATAATACGGCCGGATCTCTGACGGCCAGTCCACGATAAAATAGTGACCTCCCATCTCGGCGCCGATCGCCCGCTCGGCCGCAGAGCTGATGTCGTCGCCATACTTGATCGGCTCCTCGATCCCCTTCTTTGCGATCTCGATCGCCTCGGCATAGGGGAGCCGGGGGAACGGGGCTTTCGGTACGGCAAAGTCGGCGATCTCAAGGTTCGCGAGCTGGTCGGGACAGGAGCGGTAAACATACGCGTATGCCTTGACGATGACATCCTCGAGGGTGCGCATGACCCCGAGGTGGTCGGCAAACGAGACCTCGATGTCGATGCTCGTTGCCTCGTTCAGGTGTTTCGTGGTATTGTGCTCTTCCGCCCGGAAGATCGGGCCGATCTCGTACACTTTCTCACAGCCGGCAGCCATCATCATCTGCTTGTAGAGCTGCGGGCTCTGGTTGAGGAATGCCTCCTTGTCGAAGTAGGCGATCGGGAAGAGCTCGGTCCCGCCCTCGGTTGCCGCCGCCACGATCTTGGGTGTCGTGATCGCGGTGTAACCCTCGTGGTGGAAATACTGGTGGATGGAGTGCATCACCGCGGAGCGGATCTCGAAGACCGCGGCGACCCGGGGACGCCGGACATCGAGGAACCGGGCATCGAGCCGGGTGTCGAGCTCTGCGGGAACTTTCTCGGATACGTCAAGCGGCAGCGGGGTCTCGGCAAGACTGACGATTGCGATGGTTTCGGGCACGAGTTCGCGGCCGCCGGGGGCTTTCTCCATGGCCTTGACCGGTCCGGTGACCCGGACTACGGACTCGCGGGAAACGGCTTTGACCGCTGCAAGGACGGCTTCGGATACTTTCTTCTTGGGAATGGTCACCTGGATAATGCCGGTCCGGTCGCGTACGAGCATGAAGGCAAGGCCGCCGAGGTCACGGACCTCGTGGACCCAGCCGCAGATCTCTGCGGAACCGGTGGCCGGTGTTACTTCGTTGATGGGGATGCGCATCAGAATCCTATAACAATGGGCGGGGGGGGATAATGGATTTATGGTTGACTGATATCCGGAGGAACGTCAGGAATGAGACAGCATCATCCTTTAAGGATGAGGCAGGGGGACATAAACCCCCCCTCGAACGTCATCTGACGTGAGACAGGAAGACATTGAGCGCCCTCAGGTTCGAAATAAAAAGATGAACATACCCGTGTTCTCCGACCGGACGCGTCAGGATATCTGCAATATGGCTGCCGGTTCGATCAGGTGCATCGGAAGGGGATGATTACCCTTCAGCATATCTTCGGACGGTCTTTCGGAAATGAAATGACTGCTGCCAGTCGGAATAAAGGTATCCTGTTACGATATCCCCTCACATTCCGGGCCTCACGCAGTGCTGTGCGGTCTCTCTGCAGTCACTCCACAATCAATATATTACCAATCCCCCCAAATTCCCATGTGATTAAGTATGGCCAATGAACCAACCCAACCGAATCAACCAGCTCAACCGGCACCGCAGCCTGTCACCCAGACTGTGGTGATCAAGGAGAAGAAAGGATGGGGCCTCGGCACCAGGATCCTGCTCTGGCTCATTGCTATCGTGGTCGTTGTTTCCATTATCGCTGTCCTGACCCTCACTGTCGCCGTGCTCGAACAGCCGACCGGTACCTCGTTCCCTTACACCACCACGTACCGTGTCTCCCTGCCTGACAGCCAGCAGGTCACGATAGGGAACAGCAATATCCTGGTAATGACCATGGACAACGAAGTAGATACCTCGGTTGACGGGAACAAGGAGCGTCTCGCGATCGGCCAGGAGCGTACCATCAGTGCGCGCTATGCCCGCATCTCAGCGCTCGGCGTCCCGATCATTGACACGGACTTCCAGATCGTGCTGAAATATATCGGGCCTTCCGGGAATAATGCCCTTTTCGATATGAGGGTCATGACCTCCCGGCAGGTACCGGAGATACTTATCCGGCGCATAATCCCGCCGAGCATGAATGCCCAGCCAATCTGATACTTTCTCTTTTTTTCTGCCGGAGAATTCCCCTGATCCGCGACCTTCCGGGAACCGACGCGCCAGGGAAGCGTGTTCTGGTGCTGACGGTTCGCGACATCTCCCCTGTCATGGTTTCGGACAGGGATGATCCGGTCCGGATACGATGACAGAACCCCCGAACCGGTGTTGTTATGCTGTTAAAAAAAGATGGTAATTTTTTTACTCTGCCATCACCTGCGGGTACAGTACATCTCCCCCGTCCGGCAGGCTGATGGTCGCCACCGTCCTGTTGATCTGGTCCAGCGGGTTTGCCAGGATCTTGGCTGACGAAAGCGTGTACAGGGTATCGCCGATATAGAGCGAGCGCTTCACCTCGTTCTGCGAACTGCCGTACCAGTAATACGAACGGTTATCGGTACCATGCTGGACAGTACCCCGGAGGGTAAAGCCGGTCCCGGGCGTGACGCCAAAGACGTATGCCCCGTACCAGATGTTCGGATAGTATTCACCCGATTTCCCGTCAAGCGCCGGCTGATTGGTCACAACCCGCGCCGGGATCACGAGCAGGTTCTTCTCCCTGTCGAACAGGAACGCCTTGTGGTCCGTAAGTGCTGCGGAGTCCGTCCCCGCATCTCCGATCTCCACCTTATCGATCTGTGTCGGGTGATCCACATCCGATACATCGAAGAGAGCGATCTTCAGACCTTTGGTCGAGACACCGCCCCAGTCATTGGTCCCGGTCTCCTTACCGACCCCGATAATATGCGTGGCATCGTAGGGGTGCAGGTAGTCAGAGTAACCGGGGATCTTGAGCTTGCCGAGGATCTTTGGGCTTGTCGGGACCGAGAGGTCGATCACGAAGAACGGGTCGACCCGCTTGAAGGTGACCATGTAGAGCCGGTCGCCGATGAACCGGGCCGAGTAGATCTTCTCCTGCTCGGCGATGTGAGTCAGCGACCCGATCGTCTTCATGGCGGAGTCGAGTACAAAGACATTGTTGTATTCGTACTGGCCCCGGGTC
>Ga0116170_10004414_pt1 | contig 12858 bp, 12 predicted proteins | sample AD_JPNHW1_MetaG_FD_89797 | JGI IMG/M metagenome (GOLD analysis project Ga0116170, IMG submission 89797) | Active sludge microbial communities of municipal wastewater-treating anaerobic digesters from Japan - AD_JPNHW1_MetaG | ecosystem: Engineered > Bioreactor > Anaerobic > Digestate | place... | reverse complement strand
GCCTGGTAGGCATCCACGCTAATCAGGTCAAAATTCCCAGCGCTATGCGCGATCCCCCACCGCGCGTCCTCGACATGCACATCCAAATTTGGCAGTTGCATGCCGAAAAATTGTTCACCTACGCGCACAATTTCCGGGTCAATTTCATACCCTTCCACCCTCGCTTCTGGATACGCTACGCTCGCCTGCCGCGCGGTGGTTCCGCCGGCCAGCCCCAGGATGGCAATCCGTTTCACGTCGGATTGTGGGTTTTCGCCTGGGTTGAAAAATGGCGCCACCAACATCTGGTCCCATGGCCCCCCATAGAAGATCTGGGTTGGGTGATAAATGGAATGAACACCCTGTCCCTCGTTGAGCCTTAAGAAGCGAAACCCGTCCAGCTCAAGCACCTGGATGTAGTTGTACGCGGATTCATCCTCGAAAATTTGCCCGGAAGTGTGCTTGATAGCCACGCTTTTGCCAAGCACAGCCAGGATGAGGACAGCCATGGTGCCGGCCAGCGCGGCCCAAAACCAACCTTTTCGCTTGGCCAGGAACAATCCCGGTAGTGAAATGAGAAACAGGACCAGGCTGGTGATGAGAAAGGTGCGGTAAGTCCCTAACGCGGGGATGGCAACCAACACGGTCAAAAATGTGCCCACAAAGGAACCCAACGTGGAAATCGCGGAAACCTTGCCAGCCACGTTTCCCGCCCTGGAGGTGTCTTTGATGAGCAACCTCAAGGCAAATGGAGTTACCATGCCTAAAAGCGTGACCGGGATGCTGAAAAGAATCAGTACCGCGAGGAAGGAACCTGCCAACACAGGCAGGTTGAGGGCGTCAAACGCGTCCGCGGAGAGACCCAGAACAGGTTGGGAAATGATTGGAATCAGCGCCGTGGTCGCTCCAGCCAGGGCGATGATGGTAAAAAACACACCGTTGTCAGGGTTGCGGTCGGCCCATTTTCCTCCCAGCCAGTTGCCAGCGGTCAGGTAAACCAAAACAAGCCCGATAATCACCGCCCAGACGATATTGCTGGTGCCAAACACGTTTCCCAACAGCCGTGAGGCCCCAAACTCCACGGCCATGGTGGATAGGCCGGCCAGGAATAGGGTCAGATACATCATCGGTTGCGGAAAAGGCATGCTATTGGCCTCGGAATTTGTTTGAGGGTGTATGGTTTCCATCACGGCCTAATTATAACGGCGGGCGAAATAACCATGGTATTTCCCAGCGCCTGGAAAAAAAGAAATACTCCCTTGGGAGTATTTCAAAGCTGGGGGCAAAGGAGTCGAACCTCTACATACAGATTCAGAGTCTGCTGTCCTGCCATTAGACGAGCCCCCACTGAACAAAAACAAATTTTACCAAAAAGCATATCGAACCGCAAGGGCTGGTTTCCTTTCCCGGGTAGGGCTCGGAAGTTGGTGAAGCGTGGTAGCCACTGCCGCGCCAAACACCCTGGCTTGGCTTGCTTGCTGGAAAACTGTGTAAGCCTATGGATTCTTCTTTTTGAGCTCGCTGTGCATGCGAATGTTTTCCACAAACCCAATGCCCATCAACATGGAAACCAGGGAACTGCCGCCATAACTGATAAATGGCAGCGTCAATCCTGTCACAGGCAACAACCGCAGGTTCACCCCCACGTTGACGATGGTTTGGAATCCAATTAGCACACCAAATCCATACGCCAGCAGCGCCCCATATGCATCTGGCGCATTTTTAGCCACCACAAAACAGCGAATGACCACGAAAAGCAGCAAACCCAAAACAATCACGGTTCCAACGAAGCCAAATTCATGCGCCAGGACTGAAAAGATGAAGTCATTGTGCCGGATTTTTAGGAACCTGAGTTGGACTTGGGAGCCCTGGCCGTAGCCTTTTCCAAACCAGCCACCAGAACCAATGCTAATCAACGCCTGGTCCACGTTATAGGTGTCTCCATAGCGCGCGTCTTCCGCTGGACTTATAAATGTTTGGATGCGTGCTTTTTGGTAATCCGCCAGATAAGGGAAATCCAACGCATAGGAGATTAGCAGGAAAAGCACCACGAACCCCACCGCGATGAGGATATTCTTGGCCTTCATGCCACTAATCCACAACATCGAGGCCCAAACCACCAGGATGACGATGCTGGTGCTAAGGTTGGGTTGCAGCAATATCCAAATGACCACCCCACCGGTGAGAATCAAGCTTCTGAGGATGGTCATCCAGCTGTTAATGGTGGTGATGTTCTTCGCAAAAAAACGGGCCAGGGCCATGATGATGACCAGCTTTGCCAATTCTGCCGGCTGCACTACCACAAGCCCAACTTCCAACCAGCGTTGCGCCCCAAAGTTGGCCACCCCGCTAATAAACACGAAGATGAGGAATGCCATGGTAATGTAATACAGCGGCATCGTCACGGAGGTCCAGACGTGGTAATCGACCGCCGCGACCAGAAAAAGGATTGCCAGCCCAATCAGCATAAAGGTCGTTTGACGGTTCGGATGATCCGCCAGGGTCTCGTTGCCAGCAATGGCCGAGGCAATCAATGCCACGCCAAAAATGGATAAGAACAGCACGGCAGCGAAAAGCACGAAATCAAACTTGCGCCAGGTTTCTCGCGCGCTCATGCCAACCAACCTCTTTTGGAGCTGACTTCCAAAACCTGGATTTTCTCGTTGACCTTACGTATCTCCAAACACGCGCGCTTTTGCAGTTTCCTCGGTATTTCTACTTCCTCTTCCCCTAAAAAGATGCTGGCGCCCGCATATCGCAACACACGCAGCGACGAAGTGAGCGGATTGCTCATGCCTGCGTGTATGCTGCCTGCAGCATCGCCCCAAACCAGGATGGAGCCGCCGGCTTTTACCACACAGGTTTCCGGGATGTTGCCGATAATGACCACATCCCAATCCGTTTCCAACAACTCTGCAGGTAGAAGGTCCCGGTCAAGCCACACTGGACTTGGCCGGGGTGTTTCCGCCACTTCTTCGGTCACTTGTGATCTGAGCGTCGTGGGGATGTCATACCCTCTAGCCGAGGCGATGGTGGTGGGTGAGGCGCTCAAAACTGCCCAAAGGCACACGCCTTCATCCGACAGCTTGCCCATCAGGGTCATCAGCTGCTCCTCCGTCCAGTCGGTCTCGCCAACATCCAGGGCAATCCGGCCACCCTTAAAGAAGCGTTCCTGGGTCTGGATGCGGGAAATGACCATGTCGCGCTGCCTGTGCCAACTCAGGGACGGCAAACTTATCAGGATTCCACCCTTCAATCCCTTTATCACCATCCCATCAGCCTGTTTGGAAGCCAATTTACTCCCCTGACATCGAAACTTGCAGGTTGGCGTCGATTTCCTTCAGCGCGAAGTAGGTATCAATGACTTTTCGAACAATCGGCGCGGAGAAGAGCGCGCCTTCCTTGCCGTTATAGGCAAACGCGACCACCACGATTTCCGGGTCATCACTTGGCGCGTACCCCACAAACCACGCATGCGCAGGCCAGTTGCCTGGCAGGCACAAACCCTGCGCGTTCGCCCAGTCATCACAATACTCGGCCGTGCCGGTCTTGCCCGCGATCTTGTTTGTGTCGCCAATGAATTCTTCGTAGGCGGTACCCCCGGTATCGGTCACCATCTCCATGCCACGTTTGGCTAAGGCGATAACCCAGGGTTGGACGGTTTTCTTCACCCCAGTGGGGGTGTTGCCATCATATTCCTCGATCAAGGCATCCTTGGTGATATCCCATAGCTGCTTTGGCTCAAACGATTGGGTCACATTTCCCGCGGCATCCTCAATCTTGCTGATAAGGCCAAGTTGCATGTGTTTTCCATCGTTGGCAATCGTAGCGATGGAATTCATGACCTGGATTGGGGTGGCCAGTACGTAGCCCTGGCCAACGGCCGCCAGGTAGGTATCACCAGTCGCCCAGTTCTCACCAATATTCAAGCGTTTGTATGTTGGGTCAGGCACCAATCCGTTTACCTCACCCGGCAACTCAATACCGGTGACCTCTCCATAACCCAGGGCTTTGGCGTATTGGCTCATACGCCAAATGCCAAGCCCGCCATCGGGCACTTCCCCGGCATACCCACCTGCAACTTTATACCAATACACGTTGCAGGAGTAAGCAATGCCATGCAGGAAGTCAACCGGTCCATGGCCCTTATGGTCCCAGCAATAATAGTTCTGCTCAAAACCAATGTCACTCTCGTAGAACTTTTGTTGCAACGTGATCATGCCAGGGTCGTCCACCGTCTGTTCTGGAGTGACTACGCCTTCGTTGAGTACCCCCAGGGCAGTTACCAGCTTGTAAACCGAGCCAGGTGGCAGTTCCGCCGAGATAGCCTTATCAACAAGCGGTTTTGCTTCATCCACGGACAGTTGTTCGTAGTAATAGCCTGGGATGACACTGGACATGCGGTTATTTTCAAAATTTGGATACGAAACCAGCGCAAGGATTTCCCCGGTTTTGGCATTCATCGCGATAACCACCCCGCTGGTGCTCAGGATTTTCCCCAGCCTCGCGTTCCAATAGTTGAGATTGTAGATTAGTGCCTCCCGGGCAGCCGTCTGCAAACGCAGGTCGACGGTCAGATAGATGTCCTGCCCTGGGATGGGTTCCACCGGTTCCTCCAGGTTCCGGACGATTTCACCACCAACGGTCACCTCAACCACACGCCGACCGTTCGTACCGCCCAGGATGTCCTGCATGGAATTTTCAACCCCCGCGTAACCAACCTTGTCCCTTCCGGAAACAAAACCGAGGTTGGTGTAGTAATCCAGCAAAACCTCGGGGACAGGGCCCAAAAAACCGATGATTTCGGCGGTTTGGTCGCCCGTTGGGTATTCACGTATCGATTGCACTTCCACGCCGATTCCAGGCCAATCCTGGGCCTTTTCAGAGACAACCATGGCGATTTCCTTAGTGACATTGCACTTAAGACGGGTTGCCTGGAAAGGCCAGTTGGTGCTGGCAATTTCCACAATCTGCTCAATGCCAAGGTCAGTGTTACAGGGGCTAAAGTTGCCCGCGGTTTCGTCGTTGACCACTCCATTGCTCAGCGGGATCCCGATTAGGTCACTCAGCTTGTCAAAGATCGCATGCGTCGCGCCATCAGAATCCGGTAAATCCGCGGGTGTGACCGTAATGTTGTAGGATGGGATGTTGTGCGCCAGCACGATGCCGTTGCGGTCATAGATGACGCCGCGCTGGGTTGGGATGCTTATCACTTCCGTACGGTTGTCTTCTGCCTGGGCCTGGTAGGAGGCCCCATTGATAATCTGATAGCTGAAGAGCTGAAAGGTATAATAAGCAAACACAAAGCCAAGCAGAATGAATATCCACTTGAAACGACCTAAATCGATGGTCGGCTTTTGATAGGTTGAGTTATTCATACTTCCAATCCTGTTGGCGTGATGGAACGGGTAACTTCCTGGATTAGCGCGTGCACCGGGATAGCCAGCAGCATGTTAATCAGCACACTCGGTAAAAGCACCTCGCCAACCGCGTCCGGTATGGAGACTGACGCGCCGGAGAAAAGTTGCACCGCCACAAACACGGTATGTTCCAAAAGTGTTCCAAAGAAGGTCAAGACAAACATCGCCAAGAGCGGAGATTGCCAGGTATGGAACCGAATTGAGGCTGCCGCAAAGTAGACAGCCAGGTAAACAGCCAGGATGGCCAGCGTGGGTACCGCAGACATAAATCCAACCAACGCGCCAAAAAGGACGATGACCACCCAAAACCTACGGAGATGCTGATGCAGGCTCCAGGCTGCCACAAACAGCAGCACGATATCTCCAAACCCAGCGGCCAATGGCGCGCGACCTACAACGCCATATTGAAGCATAATCGCGAGCAGAAAACCAACACTGCTTACAAGGTACGGAAGCATTCTGATTCCTTAAGGCACCAGGGGCGTGATATCCACCACGTCAAAATTGGTGATAATGAGCACCGCGTTGATGCGGGAAAAATCAACCATTGGTTGTACCGAACCCGTTTGGAACAGGGTGTTTTGCTTGGTTTGCATGGTTAATACCTGCCCTACGAAAATATTTGGAGGGTAGGTGCCTCCCAGCCCGGAGGTGAGAATGACCTCACCAACCTGGACATCAGTCGCTTGGGGTACCATCTCGAGCGACATTTCGCCGGTAATGGAGCCCTGCACCTGCGCGTCCACGTTAGCAGATTGAAGGCGAACATTCACCACGGATTTGGCATCGCTAATCAGTTCCACGCGTGAAGCATTGCCAATCACCGCGTCAATCCGCCCCACCAGGCCTTGCTGGGTCACCACTGGCATCCCATACCGGATGCCGTCGTTGGAGCCTTTGTCGATAATCATATACTGCATATATGGGCTGATTTCCCGGCCAATGACGGTGGCGGCCACATACTCGTGCTCCGGATTACTGCGCATGAAGTCCAGCAACGAGTATAGGATTTGGGCCTGGCTCAGGTTTTCCTGCAGCTGGACAATTTCACTTTGCAACAGGGCCACTTCGTTGCCAAGCTGGATGTTTTGCTCGCGCAGTGTAGCCATGTCTTTGGGTGACTTGAAAAAATCCTTGAAGGCCAGGTAACGCTCTGCCAGCCAGCTTTGCGTTTTGATTAAAGGACTCACGGATGTGCTGAAAATAGGCGTGAGGTAGCCGGAAATAGCCAGGACAACCAGGCCGACAGCCACCAGGCCCACGACCAATCTGATAAGATTCTGTGACGAATAAAGGTTACGCATAAAGAATTTCGCGTTTTGTCAACCGCCCAATCAGGCGGTTGGGACTAACGCGGGGCGTTCTTGTAAGGATCCCTTTCGATACCCACAAAGAGATCTTCGAACATTTCCATATCATCATAAACCAAACCGCAACCACGGGCAACACAGGTCATGGGGTCTTCAGCTACCCACACCCTTACCCGGATTTCGTTGGACAACCTTTCAGCTAAACCCTGCAATTGGGAGGTTCCACCAGCGAGGCAGATACCATTATCCATCAGGTCTGAAAGGATTTCTGGAGGACACTCATCCAAAGCGTCCTTGATAGTGTCTATGATTACCTGTACCGAAGAGGAAAGCGCTTCTCTGATTTCGATTGAGGACACTTCAATGGCCTCAGGCAACCCGGTAATCAAGTTGCGCCCGCGGACGTCCACCGTCTTCTCATCTTTGAGAGGGTAGGCTGACCCGATGGCAATCTTGACCTTTTCGGCCATTTGTTCGCCAATGAAAAGGTTGTATTTACTGCGCAGGTACTCGATAATGTCCTGGTCGAGCTCATCCCCGGCAACACGGAGTGAACGGGAAATCACGATGCCACCAGTGGAAACAACTGCCACTTCGGTGGTTCCACCACCGATATCAACAATCATGTTTCCGAATCCCTCGTTGATGGGCAGGCCAGCGCCGATTGCCGCGGCCGCGGGCTCCTGGATCATATAACATTCGCGCGCGCCTGCGGACATGGCCGCGTCATAAACTGCGCGCTTCTCCACTTCAGTTGCACCAGATGGGATTCCGATGACGACCCGGCTGTGGGGAAAAATCACGATGCTGTTTTCGTGCGCTTTGCTGATGAAGTACTCCAGCATGGCCTGCGTGATGTCATATTCGGAAATAACACCGTCGCGTAATGGACGCAGGGTCACCATGTTTGCCGGGGCTCTGCCCACCATTGCTTTGGCAGCTGCGCCGATTTTTTGTGGTTCACGTGTTCTACGGTCAATCGCCACCCAGGACGGTTCATTAATCACGATTCCCTTGCCGCGCACGTTGACCAATGTGTTGGCTGTACCGAGGTCTATCCCCAAATCAAGGGAGAAGAAGCCCAACAACCATTTTATGGGATTGAAAATCGCCAATGCAACACTCCGTCCGAGAGACTTTTAATTTAATCCTGAAAATTATATCATAATCAACCATCAGCATCAGCAGAGCCAGCACCCCGTCAGGTTTGCTTTATGGGTATAAATCCGTGCCTGCAAACGAATATGACCACCATTATTACCTTTTCAGGCCTCGAGGATTAACCTTTGGAAGTCAGGTGTAAAAGGTATCTGATACAATCAACTTGCTGCCAACTGTTCTCTCAACAAGGAGCGTGCTGGATGAACCTGTCTTTCAATCTTTACCGATTGCAGTCGATTGACACACAATACCGAAAAATTACGCGGCGTTTAGCCCAAATCGAGCAAATACTCCTCGCGGATGAAACCGTGCGTGCTGCCAACGAGCAGAAAATGCTGGCGGAAGAAGCTGAACGCAAAATTCATTCGGAAATTAAGGAGATCCAAGCCCGTTCCCAGGAAAAGAAAATTAAGTTGGAGCTGCATCAAAAAAGTCTGTTCGGGGGAAAGGTCCGCAACCCGAAAGAACTGCAGGATTTGCAGGCCGAGAGTGAAGTGTTGCGACGTAACATTCAAAAGTTGGAGGATGAACAGCTGGATGCCATGCTTGCCCTCGAAACGGCCCAGGAAGCGTTCAAAGAAGCTGACCTTGCGTACCACCGCGCGCTGGATAAAAAAGCCAGTGAAAACTCGCTGATGCTCGGTGAGAAGTCCAAGCTGGAGGTTGAGCAGCAGCAATTACGCTCGCAGCGCCAGGCTCTCACTTCACCGCTTCCAAAGCAAACCCTGGATGAATACCAGGCTTTATTCAAGGCTAAAGGTGGCAGGGCTGTGGCAGAGATTGTGGATGACTGTTGCGAGGGGTGTGGTGTTCAATTGCCCCCAGCGGATATCCAGGCGGCCAAGTCTTCCGGTTCCCTGGCGCACTGTAAGACCTGCGGTAGGATACTCTATAAAGCCTAGACCGTTCGTCGGGCTAACGCAGAAACGCCCTTAACAATGACTCAACAAAATAAATCAGGATGAGAAGCACCATGGGGCTCAGGTCCAGGCCGCCCATGGGCTTGACCAGCTTGCGAATCGGCAAAAGAAGAGGTTCCACGATTTGCCCAAGGATTTTCCGGATCGGGTTGGTGATCGGCAGGAAGTAACTCAGCACCACGTGGATGAGCACGATAAGGCTCAAGGCTTGAAGGATGGCAAGCAGCAAGGATAAGAGCAGTTTCATTAGTTGTTCTCTTTCTTGGTTGGTCTTGGCCCGAGCAGCGCTTCGCCGATGCGCACAATCGTGGCGCCTTCCTCAATCGCGACCGGAAAATCACTGGATGTGCCCATGGAAAGCTCTGTCAGGTTTATTCCTGGCAGGTTTTCGTTTATATAAGACAATAATTGCCTGGTTTTCTGGAAATACGGACGATTGGCTTCCATGTCCGTCACAAGCGGTGGCATGCACATCAGTCCAGTCAGCCGTAAGCGGGGTAACGCTCTGACGTTTTGGACAATTTCAAGGATTTTCGGCCATGAGCCAGGTTCCAGGGCCATCAACCCTGATTTGGATTCTTCCCCGCTGACATTCACTTCCACGAGCACCTCAAGGGGTCCCTTGCCAGTCTCTCTCGCCTGGTCAAACAGGCGGGCCAGTTTTTCACTGTCCAGGGAATGAACCCGATGGAAAGAATTGGCAACCGCCTTGGCCTTGCGGCTTTGCACATGCCCAATCATCTCCCATTGGATGTCTTTCAAATCCGCCAGGGCTTCCATCTTTTCACGCGCTTCTTCAAGGTAGTTTTCACCAAAAGAGCGTAAGCCCGCGGAATATGCCGCGCGAATGAGCTCCGGCGATTGCCTTTTGCTGACCGCCACCAATCGGACACTATCTGGTTTACGTCCGCTCTTCTTGCAGGCCAAGGCAATCTTCTCGTGTACAGAAGCGAGACGTTCCTGGATGGTGTTTGATTCTGGTATGTTGAGAGTCAGGTTATCCACGCTTCAATGCTATCACAGCCGCGAATCTTCCGGTAAACCCTTTTTCAAAACGGTACGAATACCATTCATGCAAGTTGGTCGCGGTGCAAATGCCACTTTGTTCGATCATTTCGATCCCTGCCTGGCGCAGGGCCCATTCATTGGCCGCCCAAAGGTCCAAGTACAGCGCACCTGACTGGTTCGAAAAGAATTGCTCAGCCGCCTGCCCCCATTTTGTGGTGAATTGGTTGAAAACGTCCTGCCCAACCTTGTAACACTGGCCACAAATGGAAGGCCCCAACCCGACGCGCAAATCCTTTGGCTGGCAGCCGTAACGCATGACTGCCGCCCTGACTGCTTCCGCTCCGATCCCGTGCAAGGTGCCTTGCCAACCGCCGTGCGCAATTCCCACGACCCCTCGGATGGGGTCATGAAACATAATCGGAACACAGTCCGCGAAGCGCATCACCAGCGTGACCTCGGGATTATCCGTGAAAATTCCATCCGCGGGCTGGTGCTTCTGCTCCCTTGGGCGCGGCTGGTCCCCAAAACGAATGTGGGTGCCATGCACCTGCCAGACGTCGAACCGGCTCTCATAAGGACGTCCAAAAACCTCGAAAAGCAGTTCGTGGTTAGCTAAAACATCCTGGGGATTGTCCCCATTGGTTCCGCCAAGGTTGAGAGAGGCATAAGGTCCTTTGGAATGCCCACCCAAACGTGTGAAAAAGGCATGGTCCACAAGCGCCGGGTCAAAGCTCTCAAAGGTATAAAACCTGGTGCCGCGCGCGTCGTGGGAAATCATGGCGTTCCCTCAAGTGAGGCTGCCAGTGCCGCTTTCTTCTCCAGCTGCAAGCGCGCGTCCCGGCTCGTTTCCTCAAGGCTGGGATAGCCCAGCCAGGCGGTCAGGCTGCCAAACAGAACCCCGGTGGCCACGCGAAGAAGAGGCGTGCTCTCCCTGATGGGAAACCAGCTTAGGAAAGGAAGGTTGAATTGGCTAATCATTTGAGACCCCCCGTCCAACGCGATGGGCAGCAACCCAAACAAAATCCAAACCCACCAGGCGAGAGGTTTTAATCGTTTTCCAGTGAGTCCAAACACGATGCCAAACAGGAGGAGCGAGATGTAAATACCCAAATCACGCTGGCACAAGGCGATTTTATATCCTACAGTATCGTTGCCCACGAAGTCGCTGGCAATCTTAAGGTCATATTCACTCAATCCAGTTGCCTCTCCAAAAGTCTTGAGTGTTTCAACCCCGGCAATGGCGCGTGGGTAAGCCACTTGTTCCCCAAAAAGGAAAAATGATCGGTATGCCAGCTGATGGCACAGGTATTTGTAGGGCTTGTAAATCCAGTTGGCCGCGGTTGGGTGGCCAGTCTTCATCAGAACAGGCGCGAGAAAGGGCAACCCGGCATACAAAATCAGGAGCAGGCTAAAAAGCAAAACGTAGTGCCGTGTGAACCATAAGGTGAAGCGGTCAGAACCTGTCATCCTGCCCGGGCGCCCATATTGTTGAATTAAACTGGCATTGTCCGTCTTGTTCGCGGCAGCCAAGCGTTTTTCGCATTCCACGATGGCTGCTTCAATCTCCCGCGGATTACCGATGTCGCGTATCGGACTCTGTGACACATCCACCTGAACCGGGCCACCTGGCAAGTTTCGCAGCAGGTACGGGTTAGCCGAGACGTCAACCCTGCTGACTTGAAAATCATATCTTTCCGATAACGCGGAAAGCGTGGCGTTCAGCTTGTTTTCTTCAGGTGAATTGGCGGTCTTTGCGTAGATGGTAAGCTGGATCATGCGCTGGAATCCACTTTTCTATTGGATTAATTTGAGAACGGCTTAGCCGAGCACACCCAGGTCCACTTCCACCTTCGTGGAATTGGCTCCACCTTGGACAGTTAGTTCACCGGGATAGTAATTTACCTGTGGATTACACCAGCGCCAAATCCATTTCGCGTCATCCGGCCGGCAGTTCACACAACCATGGGAAAGCGCCGAACCAAAGTTGTTGTGCCAGTAAACCGCGTGGATGGCTTGCCCATCTGCGTGGAAAATGGTCGTCCAACCGATGCCTGGAGAGTCGTACTCAGATACGCCACCGGCGCTCATATGCACGGAGACCAGCTTGCGCCAGATAGTGTGCACCCCGCCGGGGGTCAGGTACTCGCCATCGCGTTTGTAGCCCGTGGAAACTTCACAGAAGTAGACCTCTCGGTTGCCTTCCAGGCAGGAAAGTGTCTGGTTTTGGTAATCTATCTTGATGAGCTTGTCACCCACATCGGGATGGATTGGAGCGATTTCTTCAGCAGTGATTGGCCGGCAGGCTTCCGCGTCCACCCAATAGCTGTCAGGGAGGGCTCCGTATTTTTCGTATAGCAGGTACTGGGTCTTTCCATTCGCCTGGCGGATGTTGGACGCCCAATATACCTGGCTGTAATAAAGTCTGGGAACCATGGCCGTGCGAATCCAGTATGACGCGTTTTCTTTTGAGCCAGCCAGTTCCATATCCACCACGGGTTGGATAATTTCCACCCACATCCCGGGTTTTCCTTCATTATCCAACGGGAGCTGAGCCAGGGGTGTATTCACCTTGAACTTTACGGGCTGCACCATAGGCGCGTAAATATACCCATTGGGAGTTTCGTACCAGCGCTGGTTGTAGCGGTTATAATCCAAAGCGGTAGCGACCACTTCGCGCTTTATTTCCAGTACATCGTCACGCCACGCTGTTGCCACTTTCGGGGCATCCATACTCGGTTCGGATTTTAGCTCGTGCCAGGCCCCGATATCCCCTACGCAAACGCGTCCAAGGTTGGCATCCTCAGAAAACTGTTGTGCTCTTCGCGCGTATCGCAGAGCGTTCTTTGGCAACATGGCCGCGCCGGCCACCATACCACCAAGTTTTAAAAATTCCCTGCGGGATAAGGATTGGGTAAATTTCATTTGGCTATTATACCTTCACAAACACTGGCATATCGATGCATGCAAAAGGATGGAGATTAATGGCGGGCAAGCTTAGTAATCACGACTCCGTTGGGATTCTTCGCGTTCGAGGTCGCGTTCCTTGATCGCCTCCCGCTT
>Ga0116170_10004413_pt1 | contig 12862 bp, 10 predicted proteins | sample AD_JPNHW1_MetaG_FD_89797 | JGI IMG/M metagenome (GOLD analysis project Ga0116170, IMG submission 89797) | Active sludge microbial communities of municipal wastewater-treating anaerobic digesters from Japan - AD_JPNHW1_MetaG | ecosystem: Engineered > Bioreactor > Anaerobic > Digestate | place... | reverse complement strand
GGCATCCGGGTGACGGGCGACCCCAAGATCAACTTCAGCATCGTGCCGTATTCGCTCGAAGAGCTCTCGGTGCGCAAGCACCCGTGGGAGCTGAATCCCTGCGGCAACTGGATCGTCAACCTCGACTACGGGCAGATGGGGCTGGCCGGCGAAGACAGCTGGGGCGCGCTGCCGTGGCCGGAGTATCAGCTGATGCCGGGCCAGAGCTATCGGTGCTCCTTCGTGCTGTCGCCCGTTAAGTGAGACGCGCAGGGGAGGCTATGCATCGGTTCGATACAAAAAGGGTGCGGGCCTTCGCGTGCGTGTGGGCCTGCCTGATGGCCGGGGCGCGTGCGCGCGCGGCCGAGCCGGCGGACGCGCTGTTCCCCTTTGTTCTGCCGTGGGACGACGCGTCTCCGGGCGCGGCCAACCTCAGCGACTGGCTGCCCAAGCCGGCGGGCAAGTTCGGACACGTGCGGAGCGGCCCGGACGGCCATCTGTACGCGGGCGACGAGCGCATTCGCTTCTTTGGCGTCGACCTGTCGTTCGGCGCCAACCTGCCGACGCACGCGGACGCCGAAAAGGTGGCGGCGCGGCTGGCGAAGTTCGGCGTCAACATCGTGCGCTTCCACATCATGGACATGCGCCGGTATCCCGACGGCCTGCTGGCCCGCAGCGCCGCCAACACCAGCGACCTCGACCCCGAGGGGCTCGACCGGCTCGACTACTTCGTCGCGCAGCTCGCCCGCAGCGGCATCTACGCCAACGTCTGCCTGCTGAACTACCGGCCGCTCTGCGCGGCGGACGGCCTGCCCCAGGAGATCGAGCAGCCCGACGACGGGCCCTTCCAACGGCGCCACGTCGTGGGCTTTTTCGACGGGCGCGTGCTGGACGCGCAGAAGACCTATGCGCGCAACCTACTGACGCACCGCAACGCCTACACGGACCACGCATACGCCGACGACCCCGCGGTGGCGTTCGTGGAGATCAACAACGAGAACGGCCTGATCCACGCGTGGCTTGACGGGCAGGTGGATCGTCTGGCGGAGCTCTTTCAGACCGAGCTTGCGACGCAGTGGAACCAGTGGTTGCGCCGCCGCTACGGCTCGACGGCAAACCTGCGGCAGGCGTGGGCCGCGAGCGAGCAGCCGCTCGGCGGCGAGCTGTTGACCAACGGCGATTTCGTGCGCCAAACGGAGGGTTGGACGTTCGAGTGCCGGCGCCCCGATGCGGAGGCCGCCGCGGTCGCCGCGGACACCGGCCCCGACGCGTTTCCCGTCGCGAAGTCCGTTGAGCTGCGCGTGGCCAAGCCCGGCTCGCAGAGCTGGTTTGTGCGCTTCGAGCAGGCGGGTTTCGCCGTGCGCGAGGGCGGAGCCTTCACGGTGAGTTTCTGGGCCCGCGCGGATCAGCCGTGTACGCTTCACGTCGGCATCGAACAGACGCACGAACCCTGGCACGTGCTGAGTTCGCGGAAAGACGCGCCGCTGACCGCGCAGTGGAAGTGGTTCTGCTATTCCGTGTCGGTCGGCGAAAGCGACGCGCGCGCGCGTCTGGTCTTCGATCCGCCGATGCAGGCGGGGAGCTGTTGGCTGGCGGGCGTCTCGCTGCGGCCCGGCGGCGTGGTCGGCCTGGGCGCGAACGAGGGCTTCGAAGGCGACCCGGTGCCCGCCTTTGCGGCGGCGCGGTTCCAGGAGCGTTCGGCGGACGCGCAGCGCGACTGGATGCGCTTTCTGTGGGAGACGGAGAACGACTACTGGCAGACGATGTACCGGTTCTTAAAGGACGAACTGAGCGTGCGCGCGCTGATCATCGGCACGGTGGTCGGCTGCAGCACGCCCAACCTGATGGCCAAGATGGACTGCCTTGACGCGCACGCCTACTGGCAGCATCCGGTCTTTCCGGGCCGGCCCTGGGATCCGGCGAACTGGTTCGTGCGCAACGAAACCATGGTCAACGACTGCGGCGGCGTGTTGCCGGGGCTCGCGCTCCGGCGCGTACAGGGCAAGCCGTTCTGCGTGACCGAATACGGCAACCCCGCCCCGAACACGTACGTGGCCGAGGGCCATCTGCTGCGGGCGGCCTATGCGGCGCTGCAGGACTGGGACTACATTTCCGCCTCGCGCTATTCGCACAGCAGCCAGTGGGATCTCCGGCGCATCGACGACTTCTTCGACATCCATCAGCACCCGACCAAGATGGTGACGCTCATCCCCGCGGCCGCGCTGTTTCTGCGCGGCGACGTTCAGGCGGCGCGCGAGCTGGTGGTCGCGGAGCTGGACCGGGCGCACGAGACCGATCTCCTGCGGGGCGCCCACGCCTGGGATCTCGTTCACGCCGGCAGTGTGGGCGTGTCGCGCGAGACGGCGCTGGTCCACCGCGTGGCGCTGGCGACCGAGGGCGGCTCGGTTCCCGCCGATGCGCTGTGGCCGGAAGAGGTGCAGGCGGCGGGCGACTGCTTCGCTTCCGACACGGGGCAGCTGCTCTGGGACCTCCGCACGCCCAAGCGGGGCACCGTGACCGTCAACGCGGCCCGAAGCAAAGCCGTGATCGGCTTCGGCGGCGGCAAGCGCTTCGAGTTGGGCGAGGTGGTCATTGAGCCCGGGCCCACGTGTCAGGACGGCTGGAGCGCGGTGACCGTGACGGCCATGACGGGCGACTTCGGCGCGCCGCCGTGCCGGATGCTTGTGACGGCGACAGGCAAAGCCGAAAACACCCAGATGGGGTGGAAAAACGCCGAAAAGAGCTCGGTCGGAAAAGACTGGGGCGAGGCGCCGACGCTGGTCGAGGGCGTGCCCGCCAAAATCGCGCTGCCGTTTTCCACCGGCGCGGTTAGGGCATGGCCGCTGAACCCGTGCGGCCAGCGCGGAGCGCCGATGACTGTTTCAGCCAGCGCCGACGGCAAGGCCGTGATCGCGCTCGGACCCCAGTACCGCACGCTCTGGTACGAGGTCGAAGTCCGGTAGGGGGCTCGTTGGGTTCCCCCCCGATCTGCGGTGTCGCTCTTTCCCCTGGGCGCGCCGCTGTTCGTTGGACGGTCAATGAAACAGAGGATACGCCCCTTTCCCCTTCCGCCGCGTTTCCGTTATTGCGGCACCCTCTCGTCTTCGGTAATATGGACACTGTTCGACTGTGTCCTCATCCGTTTGCCAAGCGACAGGCGGGGGGCGCCGAGGTGTTGCCGTTATGATTCGCACACGCACGTTCATTTTTTTGGTCGCCGGTCTGCTGGCCGTCTGCGGCTGCAGTTCCCGTTCCGGACAGAGCGCGCTGAAACAGGGCCAGGCTGCGTTCAAAGAGAAAAACTACGCGGTGGCCATCACCCATTTCACGCGCGCCACGAGGCGCATCACCGACTCGCCGGACCTCTATTACAGCTTGGGGCTTGCGCACCTCTATCAGGGCAACATGGACCCCGCTCAGGCGGCCTTCGCGGCGGCGCTTGAGCTGGCCCCCGGACACGTTGAGGCGACGACGTGCCTCGGACAGATCGCGTATCTGAAAAACGATCTTCCCAAGGCGCAGGGCTATTTCGAGAAGGCGCTGGCGGCGGCCCGCACCGACGAAATCCGCGTGCGCATTCTGACGTCGCTGGCGCTCGTCGAGTCGGGGCGCGGCCGTCATGACATGGCCCGGCTCGACTTGGTGCGCGCGCTGAAGCTCAGCCGCCAGTACGCGCCGGCCTACTACAACCTGGCCAGCCTTTACCGCGACAAGTTCAATCTGCGGGAAGAGGCGCTCGACAACTTCGAGCTCTTCACGCACTTGGTGAACAAAAGCGACTCGCACTACGGCAGCGCGGAGAACAACGTCAAGCGGCTCCGAATGAATTTGGAGCGGACGCGCGCCGAAGAGATGGACGGCCTGCGGCGCGACCCGGCGCAGGCCGCCAAACTGCTTCAGGAGGGCATGCGCCTCCAGATCGCCAAGCAGGCTCCCAAGGCGATCAAGGCGTACCGCGACGCGCTGGCCGCGGACCCGCTGACCTTCAGCGCGGCGTACGGGTTGGCCATGGCCTACAAGTCGCAGGGGCAGCGCACCGAGGCGATCGAGGCCTTCAGGCGCGCGACCGAAATCAGCCCGAACCATCAGGACAGCTACATCGAGGCCGCGGAGCTGGCGCTCCAGATGAAGCGCTACGGCGAGGCGGAGAAGATCCTGGACCGCGCGATCGCGCGCAGCCCGTACAACCCCGCCACCGCCGAGCTCATGGCGCGCATTCGCTACGCCGAGACCCGTCTGCCGGAAGCGCGCGCCTACGGCGAGTTTTACCTGTCGCTGCTGCCGGTCGGAGACAAGAACCGAGGGCCCTACGCGAAGTGGGTGCAGTCGCTGCCCGAGAAGTGACCGACCCGCAAGACGCACCGGGGGCGAACCAATGGTGTTAACGACGCTCAGAGATATCGGCTGGATGGACGGCTTGGCGCTGGCCGTGATCGCGTTTCTTGTGGTTCTTGGGTTTGTGCGCGGCTGCTCGGGCGAGCTGGGCCGGCTGGTGGCGCTCGGCTCGGCGGCGGCGCTGGGCTTTTTCGGCTTCGTCCCGGTGCTGCGCGTGGTGCTTTCGGCCAAGATTTTCGCCGCCAACTTCGATGCCGCCCGGCTGGTGACTTTTATTTTGCTCTTTGTGGTCTGTATTGCGCTGTGGCTGGGCCTTCGGCACGTGTTGGCCGAGGGCATTAAGCTGGTGGTGTCGCAGCCGTTCGACGCGATTCTGGGCGGCATCATCGGCGGCGTCAAAGCGTTCATTTTTGTGGCCGTGTGCTGTACGTTTGGGCTGCTCAATCCGAATGCGGCTGAGCGCTCCCAGTTGCAGAAGAAATCGGTCGCCGTGCAGAAGTTGTCTCCCTATCTCGAAAAGTTCACATCCCCCAGCAAATAGGGGGAGGAAAACACGTTGCAGGCTCAACTCACCGAATTGGACGATGCGGCCCTGATGATCCGGGTGCGCAACGACGATTGCGAAGCGTTCGCGGTGCTGGTGAAGCGGCACCAAAAAATGCTTCTGAACTTTTTCGCACGTTCCGGCGTTCAATACGATTACGAGGACTTGGTTCAACAGACGTTCCTGCGGCTTTACCGGTACCGCGACCGCTATGTGGCGAAGGCAAAGTTCACGACGTTCCTGTTTCTCTTGGCGAGGCAGGTGTGGATCGATGAGCTGAGGCGCCGCAAGCGGCACGAGAAGCTCGTGGCCGGACTGGCGGCCGAGCCCAAGCCGGAGTTTGTTGCGCCCGTGGCGGCCGAAGCGACGGCGGCGGGCGGCATGGACTTGGGGCTGGCGCTGGCCTCGCTGCCGGACGGTCTGCGGCAAGTCGTGGAATTGGGAGTGTATCAGGAGCTGCCGTATGCCGAGATTGCGCAGATTCTCGGCATACCCGAGGGAACAGTCAAATCGCGCATGTTCAACGCGATGGTCAAGCTGCGCGAGTTTTTGGAGGGGAAATGAACTTTGAAGCCCATATGGCTGCGCTGCCTCCCTCGGAGGCTGAGGCGTTCCGCGCAATCGCCGGACAGCTGCGCTCCCTGCGTGAGCGCGAGCCCTCGCCGCATCTGACCGACCGCATTCTGGCGGCCGTCGACGCCGAGCGTCAGCACGAGCGCCGCTGCCGCAACCGCGCCCCCTGGTGGGGCGTCGCCGCTGCCGCCGCCGCGTTGGTGGCTGCCGTCTCCTATTTCTGGACCGCTTCGTCCGCCGCGCCGGCCGACCCCGTGCAGACCGGACTCGCGTGGCTTGCGGCGAACCAAGAGGCGAATGGCACGTGGAGCCCCGCCAAGCACGGCGGCGCCGAGGTCTACCGCCCGGCGCTCACCGCGCTTTCGGCGCTGGCGCTGGACCGCGACGAGAAGGGCCGCTACGCCGCGCAGATCCAGCGCGCCTGCGAAGCGCTCTCCGGGCTGCAGGGGCGCGAGGGCGCCTTCGGCGGCGAGGGCCGGGCCCGCCTTTACAACCACGCGATCACGACGTTTGCCCTGGCTTCGCTCTGTCCCAGGCATCCGGCGCTCCGCCCCGCGCTCGACCGCGCGCTGGCCTACGTCGGCGCTCAGCAGACCGTGCAGGGCGGGTGGGACTACGAGCCGAACTCGGAGGGCAACGCGGCCCTCACTTCGTGGCAGGTGCGCGCGCTGGCCTGCGCCGAGGCTCAGGGCTTCGACGCCGCCAAGGTTCCCCTGCGCAAAGGACTGCGGTGGCTGCGCAGCGTGACCCGCGACGACGGCAGCATCGCCTACCATCAGGGTTCGTCGGCGCGCTCGGACGGCCTGACCGCGCTCGCGGCGTATGCCCTGATTACGGCGGGCAAAGAGTTCGCCGGCCTTCAGGAGATCGGTCGGCATGCGGTGGGCTCGCTGAAGTCCTCGCCGCAGGCCTCGCCGGTGGCCGACTGCTACCGCGATTACGCCAAGGTGATGGCGTTCGAATCCGCCGGCGACACCGCGCAGGCCGACACCGTCCGGCGCCAAATGCAGACGCAAAAGTCGCAAGTCGATCAGTGGGGTTCGGTCGGAGGTAAACTCTACACGGCGGCCTTCACGGTGCTCGCCGCACGCTAAAGACGCTCTATGGATGATGAAACGCTCAGAGAGGCGCTCGCCTCGTTCGGTATCACGCGCTGCGGCATCGTGCCGGTTTCCGAGATCGTTTTCTCGGAGGCCTTCCGCGCCTCGTGTGAATCCAATCAGTGCGGCCAGTACGGAACCAACTGGACTTGTCCGCCGGGCGTGGGTGACGCCTCGGAGCTGATTGTCCGGGCTCAGCGCTACCGCTTCGGGTTGGTGATCCAGACGGTCTGGCCGCTGGAAGACATGTTCGACTTCGACGGCATGATGGCCGGACAGAGGAAGCACACCGACCTGTTCCGCGAAGCGGCCGCCCGCGTCTTTCCCCTGCTGCCTCTGGGCGAGAAGCTGGCCCTCTGCGCGGGCGCGTGCCCCGTCTGCGAAACCTGCACCTATCCGTCTGGCGCGCCTTGCCGCTTCCCGGACAAGGCCATGGCTTCACTCGAGGCCTACGGCGTCGATGTGGCCGCGCTCATTTCGCGCGCCGGCCTCTCGTACTCCAACGGCCCGAACACGGTCTCCTACGTGGGACTGATTCTCTTCTGAGACGCTCGACCGCATGAAAGACCTGTTCGCCTCAGCCGCTCTGGTTTTTGCCGTCGTCCTCGCAGCGCCTGCGTCCGACGCGCCGCTTGAAATCGGCGATGGCACCTGCCGACTCCGCGTCGCGGGCGCCGAAGCCGAGATTCTGGGCAGCGGCGGCCAGTCATTGATGCGGCTCACCGGCCTCAAAGGCTGCTGGTCGGATTTCGAAACCGACGGCGGAACGGCGGTGCGCGCGGGCGCGGACCAGATCCGCATGGATTACCGCATCAAAGGTGCGGAGGCCGAGCGCGTCGCGCTCTCCGCCGCCTTCACCTGCCGCAGCAATCGAGTCACGGCGGTCTACGATCTCACGGCACCCGCCGACGTGAAGATCGGTGGCGCGATGATTCGCCGCCAAAGCCCGTGCCGCGACTCCCGGCTGCTGAAGGCGGGGCTGTGGCAGCGCCACGCGGGCGGCGGCGAGGCGGTGGAAACCAACGACGGCGTCTTCCGCCGCTACGACGCGGGCGCCGACGCGCTTCTCGAAGAGATTCGCGGCAACCCCAACTGGGTTTCGGAAAGCGGCCAGCACGCGGCGTTCGTCCCCGCGGCCGAAACCAACCGCTTTCGCGCCGAAGCGACGTTCACCGTGCTGCCGTCCCCGTTGAGCGACGCGGCGGCCGCCGCCGCTTTCCACGGCCGGCCGCTCGCCGTCGAGCTGTCGACCGACCGGCCGTTCAACCTCGCGACGGACGGCGTGACGCCACTCGCACTCACCGCGCTCATCAGCAACGTTCGGCCCGTCGGGGTCGATCATGCCACGGTTCGTCTGGCCGTTTTGGATTTCGACGGAAAGATTGTCGGCGAACAGCGGCAGCGGCTCGTGCTGCCGGCTGGCGGGCAGACGCGGTTGACGATGCCCGTGCCGCCGGTGACGGGCGTCTATTTCGCCGAAGCTGCGGTGACGGATCGCGGGGAGGAGTTTTTCGCGCGCACGTCGCTCGGCGCGGTCGCGCCCTACACCTTCGAACATCGCGAGCAGAGCATTTTTGGAATCGCTGCGGCGTTCGACCTTCCTTCGCGACAAGACGTCAACAGCTTGCTGCGACGCATGGGCGTGCGTTGGGTGCGGCGAGGCGACAGCCGAGAAACGCTTCCGGCCATCGGGGCGATCGCCAACGGGCACGACAACGTCGAGCCGGGCCAGTGGCGCGACGACCCTGCGAAAAAACGGGCCGAGCTGCGCAAACTTTTGGACGCCTGCGACCGGTGCCAAAATCCGTACGAGGAGTTCGGAAACGAGTGGAACATGGCCGCGTTGAACACGGGCAAGTTTGCGGACGTGTACGTCAGCGACTGGCTCAAGCCGCTTGATCAGATCCGGCGCGAGGACGGTCGTCGCGTGGAGCTACTCAGCATGGGCATTGCCGGAGCCGACACCGCGTTTCTCGAAGGCCTTTATGCCAACGGAGGTTGGCCGCTGCTCGCCGGCATCGCGTTTCATCCGGGGCGCGGCAACTTCACGCCGGACTACGACGGCAGCGGCTGGACCTACCTCGGCACGATTCGCGCGATGAAAGCGACGGCCGCGAAATTCGGCGGCAAGCCCATGTGGATCACCGAAGCCTACGCCTGCACGCGGCCGCACGATGCGTGGCACGACTCTCGGCGCCGCGCGGCCGAGAACGTGGTGCTCACCTATGCCCTCGGCCTGGCCGAAGGCATGAAGGCGGTTTTCTTCTATCAGCTGCACGACGCCGTCTGGTCGGATGTCCGCGGCATCAACACGGAGGACTCGGAGTACGACTATGGCTTGTTGGACCGGAGCGGTGCGGTCAAGCCGTCGCTGCTGGCCTACTGCGCCGTGGCGGAGGCGCTGGACGGCGCGGGCTTCCGGCGCTACGTAACGTTTCCGAGCGGGACGGCCAAAGGCATTCTGTTCGACACGCCGCGCGGTCCTCTGGCCGTGCTCTGGGATCGGACCGAAGGCTACATTCAGTCCGACATGACGAAAAAGCCGTACGCCTCGCCCGAGCCGTGGCAGGAGCATTGGACGCGCTCCGTGGCCGCCCGCTTTCCCGCCGCGCGCCGACAGGTCACCGTGGTCGACTGCATCGGCCGCACGCGTCGGATCGCCGCCGAGGCAGGCAGCGTCACCCTGCCGTTGACCGGTGCGCCCGTCATGGTCTACGGCCTCACGCTCAAGTAGGCGTGACACCCCGCGTGCAGTCTGTGCAAAGCGTGCCGACAAAACCGGGAGTGAATGGCCAGGGAACACCGATTGCGGATCTGCCGTTCTCACGCCTCGCGAAGTGCGAGAAAGCGTTTTCACAAATAGACCATGGGCGGATGCACAGAGCGCGTTCAACGTGCGCGGCGAACGGCTTGCTTGTGTATCTGTCCTTCTGGTAACATCCGCTCATCACCGGTGTGCGTGTGTTTACGGATAGGAGGTGGCGGATGGATGCGGTTTGGCTGGCAAGATTACAGTTCGCGTTGACGGTGGGATTCCACTATCTTTTTCCGCCGCTGACGATCGGTTTGGGCTGGATGATTTTCGGCTATCAGACGCGCTTTCTCAAAACGGGCGAGGCCGTCTATCAGCAGCTCGCCCGCTTTTGGACGCGTCTCTTCGCGGTCACGTTCGCGGTCGGCGTTGCCTCGGGCATTACGATGGAGTTCCAGTTCGGAACCAACTGGGCGGCCTATTCGCGTTTCGTGGGCGACATCTTTGGCGCGCCCTTGGCCGCCGAGGGTGTCTTCGCCTTTTTCCTCGAGTCGAGCTTCCTCGGGGTTCTGCTTTACGGCGAGCAGCGCGTGTCCCGCCGGGTCTACTGGCTGTCGAGCCTGCTGGTCGCTTCGGGCGCGACGCTCTCGGCCTTCTGGATCGTGGTCGCGAACTCGTGGCAGCAGACGCCGGCCGGGTACCATCTGGTGAACGGACGCGCCGAGCTGACGGACTTCTTTGTCGCGCTCTTCAACCCCTCCACGCTGCCCCGCTATCTCCACGTGATCACCGGCGCGCTGGTGGTCGGCACGTTCTTCGTCATCGGCGTATCGGCGCTGATGCTGCTGAAGAAGCAGCACACGGCGTTCGCCGAGCGCTCGCTGAAGAGCGCGCTGCTGCCCTTCGCGGCGGCGGTGCTTCTGGTCATGGGCGCGGGACATATGCATGCCGTCCAAGTGGCCAAGACGCAGCCCGCGAAGCTGGCGGCCTTCGAAGGGCTCTGGGAGACGCGGACCGGCGCGCCGCTGCTGCTCTTCGGCGTTCCCAACGCGGAGACCGAGAAGACGGACTGGGAGGTTGGCCTTCCCAACGGCCTCAGCCTGCTGGTCGGCATGTCCAAGGAGACGCGCGTGCAGGGGTTGAAGGATTTTCCCAAGGCCGACCGTCCGCCGCTGCTGCCGAGCTTCCTCTGCTTCCACCTGATGGTCGCGCTCGGCGGCTGGTTCGCGCTGCTGGCGGCGGCGGGCCTGTTTCTGGCGTGGCGTGGACAGATCGCGCAGAACCGCCTGTTTCTGGGGGCTGCCGCGCTGACGCTGCCGCTGCCGTTCCTTGCGAACGAGCTCGGCTGGATGGCGGCGGAGATCGGGCGGCAGCCGTGGGTGGTCTACAACCTGATGCGCACGCAAGACGCCGTGTCGGCCGCCGTGCCGGCCGGACAGATCTGCATCTCCATCGCCCTGTTCTCGCTGATCTACGCGCTGCTGTTTGGCGTTTGGCTCTACCTGCTCCGCCGCCAGATCGACCACGGTCCGCAACCCGTGAATGTGTAGTCTTGCCCAAAAGGAAACTCACCCATGACAACTTTGGTTACCCTACAAATTGTTTGGCTGCTTCTCATCGGCGTGTTGGTCATCGGCTACGCGATTCTCGACGGCTTCGACCTCGGCGTTGGCATCTGGCACCTGTTCGCCAAGAAAGGCGCGGAGCGCAGCGCGTTCATCCGCGCCATCGAGCCGTTCTGGGACGGCAACGAGGTGTGGCTGCTCACCGCCGGCGGCGCGTTGTTCGCCGCGTTCCCGGCCGTCTACGCCACCGTTTTCAGCGGCTTTTATCTGGCGCTGATGCTCGTGCTGGTCGGGCTCATCTTCCGGGCGGTGTCGATCGAGTACCGCAACAAAGTCGCCGATCCGCGCTGGGTTGCGTTCTGGGACGTCGCCTTCGCCGTCGGCAGCGCGCTGCCGTCGCTGCTGTACGCGGTGGCGATCGGCAATCTCCTGCACGGCCTGCCCCTCAACGCGTCCGGCGACTACACGGGCAGCTTTTTCGATCTGCTCAACCCCTACTCGCTGGTCGTGGGCCTGGTGGGCTTCGCCATGTTCGCCGTCCACGGGGCGCTCTACCTCGCCGTCAAAACGAGCGGAGAAACGCAGGCCAAGGCCCGCGGCTGGGCGGCCAAGGCGTGGTGGGCTTATGCGCCGTGCTTTGTGATTGCGGCGGGCTGGACCGCGCACGGCTATGTGCGCGGCAACCTGTTGCTGCCGCAGGCGCTGGGCGCGGCGGCGATGCTGGCCATCGGTTTGATCCGCATCTACAACCGCCAGGGCCGCGCCCTCGCCGCGTTTTTCGCGTCGTGCGCGGGCATCGCGTTGGTGATGCTGAGTGCGGTCGCCGTTCTCTTCCCGAATCTGGTGATCGCGAGCAACGACCCGTCGCTCTCGCTCACCGTGTTCAACGCCTCTTCGTCCGCATACACGCTCGGCGCCATGCTGATCATCGCGCTCGCGGGCATGCCGATCGTGATCGGCTACACGGTCTTCATCCACCGGATTTTCAAGGGCAAGGTGTAGGCTTCAGCGCTTCCGCCAGCCACGCGCGCAGAGCCGCGCGCTCGGGGATGTCGCGCAGAACCCAGGCGTCGGTGTGGTTGCGATAGGGCAGCGGCACGAACGCGAAGCGCCCGCTTGGGCAGGCCTGCCTCAGGTAGGCTTGCGTGTCGGTGAGTGCGCCGCCCTCGTGGCTGATGAATTGCGGACGCCCGTTGAGCCGAGCGAGCCGCGCGGCGGCACTGGCGCGGTCGTCTGCCGCGTATCCCCACGTCCGCACGCCGTCGTAGTGGCTGTGGCAGATGAAGCCCCGCCAGAGCGGCGCGATGGCGTCGCTGTGCAGGCCGATGTAGTTGCAGGCAATCGCGCCGCGCGAGAAGCCCGCAAGGAACACCGCCTTGGGATCGCCGCCGTAGCGGGCGCAGACTTCGGCCACCGCGCCCGTGCAGTAGCCGACGGTCGCCTCGACATCGCCCCACCAAGTGGTCTGGTTGCGCCGGAGGTCCGGGCTGACATACGGCGCACAGACCCAGATGAACCCCTTGCCGCCGCTTGCCCCGTAGCCGAGCTTGCTCGACTCGACCGTGCCGTCGCAGACGTCGCCGTAGGCGTTCGTGTAGGCGCCGTTGCCCGCGTATTCGACAATCACGGGGAAACGTCGGTCTGCCCGCCAGTCCGTCGGCAGGTAGAGCGCGTGGTGAACTTCGGTGCCGCGGTACGCGTCCAGCGTCATCCGCACGCGCCGCCCTGCGGCAGGTGCGCCTGTCGTCATCGCCGGAACCGTCAGGTCGGGTGCCACCGTTTGGATGTCGGACACCTCTGCCGCTGGCGCGGGCTGAGCGCTCGAAAGCAAAATGAGCGCGAGAATGAAGTGCGCAACGCGAGTCATGATGCTCCTTGCTGAAAGCGCATCTGCATGGTGTTTTCGAAACGGTTCTTCAGGTGAAATTCGGTTCCCTCTTGAATCAGTCGAATCAGCTCGCCGTCCATGAATCCGTAGTCGTCGGGGATATCCAGTGACTCATTTGACGGGAGG
>Ga0116170_10004412_pt1 | contig 12863 bp, 11 predicted proteins | sample AD_JPNHW1_MetaG_FD_89797 | JGI IMG/M metagenome (GOLD analysis project Ga0116170, IMG submission 89797) | Active sludge microbial communities of municipal wastewater-treating anaerobic digesters from Japan - AD_JPNHW1_MetaG | ecosystem: Engineered > Bioreactor > Anaerobic > Digestate | place... | reverse complement strand
TGATAACTTGATCTGAGGCTGATAACCCCGCTGGGATAATATTTTATCCATTCTCCTTGTTTGATGTCGTCAGAATATGTAATTCTTTCTCCAACTGTACTATCGGGATAGAATTTAACAGATTGTCCGTTTCTCTTATTTTTTGTATAGTATTCTTCACATATCATATATCCATTTACAGATATTGAAAAGAACTGCCATTTGCCCTCCTTCATCTGGTTGATATACTTTCCTTTTGAAGCGATATATCCATTTGGGTGATATGTTGTTGCAGCAGCATCAGTTCCGTTATCGTCAAAGATCAGGATCGATTCAAGTGTCTGATATTCATCATACCTTTTGAATTCTCCTGTTGGATGGTTGTCCTTGAAATATCCGTCGTACATGATGCTTTGATTAGGATATTTTTTAATCCAGTGTCCCTGTTTTCTTCCCTGTGGATCAGTCTTGTTTATTTCTGTTTCAGTCTGACCTGTTGTTACAATCGAAATAAGTAAAAGAAAAGCTGTTATGGTCGTTTTTATACTCATATATGATAATTCCGAAATTGTACTAAAGTATGAAAAAATCTTGTGTGACCTGTTTTAGCTGGTAAAGATAGTAATCTGTAGTCTGATTGTTAATGTATTAAATATTTTCCTTCGATTCTGGTAACAGCAACGCCACCAAAGCATACCCGTTGTCGATAGTCTTCATCGGTCTGTTTTTGAAGTTTTACAACGTTGAAATTGTCTCGTAAGCCGTTCTGTTCTATTGAAATATATTCTTCAGACCATAAATTGTTTTCGATCAAATAATAACCTAAGGCAGAATTGCCGGAGCCTGTTGCAGGATCTTCAATATAACCAAAAATGGGTGCAAATACTCTGGTTCGGTATTTATTTGACTTGTTACTTACATCAGATGTGAACACTTCAATAATTTCAATCCCATTTTTCAGACAAAACATTTTCAACACTTCCATCTGGGGTTTGATACTTAAAATGGCATTCAGACTTTTTACAGGTACGATTAAAGTAGTCAAGCCGGCATTGATAATTGAAACCGGAAATTGTTTGTCAAGGCCTTCATTGGTGAGCCCTAATACACGCTGGATTTCCGAAGTATCGGGTAACAAGTCTTTAAAAACCGGTACAGGCGACATAATAAACACAGCGTTTTCTGAAACAATCCGATTAAAAACCGTCAGAGTTCCTTTGTTTGTATTTATTGTCAATGTCGGGGTATCTGCCAGATCCTTGCTCGAACGGATTATATCGTACATAATGGCAATAGTGGCATGTCCGCAAAAATCGACTTCTTTTTCAGACGAATAATAACGCAGGTCAAAATCCCGTGCACCAACTTGAGCGACATAACCAACCTCATTTACATAGCCTTTCATTTCTTTAGCAATTCTGAGCATTTCATGCTCCGATATGTCTGTTAAACTATTCAATGCGATATAACCGGCTGGATTCCCATCCGATTGTTCAGTCGCAAAAGCATCTATTTTTTTAAAGCTGAATTCTTTCATTTAATTATTTTTTCTCTATCCATACAATTTTCTTAAAGTGCCTGTTTTGGGATGAATTTATGCTTTTGGATTCATTAATTCCGGTAGTTTTTGCCGTATTTTCTCTTCATTCCAATTCCACCATTTCATTTGCAGAAGCTCTTTTATCTTTTCATCCGAAAAACGCTTGCGAATAAGCTTGGCAGGCACTCCGCCTATGATAGAGTATGGTTCCACATCTTTAGTTACTACTGCACGTGAACCTATAATTGCTCCGTCGCCGATTGTAACGCCAGCCATGATCACAGCTTCAAAACCAATCCACACATCGTTTCCGATTATGATGTCCCCTTTGTTATCCCAGGCCTCTGTTACATGAACCTGTAAGTCCCATTCTCCGGCTAAAACGGGGAATGGGTAGGTTGATAATGAATTAAGTGTATGGTTTGCACCATTGAACAAAAACTTCGCACCACAGGCAATGGAACAGAATTTTCCAATAATCAGACGGTCGTTGTTTACATAAGGATAATGGTATAACACACATTTTTTCTCAAAGTCCTGAGGATTGTCAAAATCGTGGTAGAATGAATAATCACCCACTTCGATAAAAGGGCTTTTTACGCAACTTTTCAGATAAACCATGGTTTTATCTTCTTTGCGAGGGTATAATAATGTTTTGTCTGGCATAATTTTTTAAATTTTTCTCATAATACAATTGTCATATTGTAGTTTATAGTTATTCTCCGGATTTTTTTCAGTTTTGTTTTCTTTTAGTCCGGTCAACTGTAATAATCCGAAATGTATGAGCGTTAATGGTTACTTTAATATTCTTTTCAAAGTTTGTTACATATATGTTTTTTCCAACTCGTTCGAAACATGCTCCATCAGTTTCGTTTATAACATCGAAAAGTAATTTTTCAATTTCAGGTTTTGAAAGCTGGCAATGAAGCTTTTTATTTATCCGCTCATAAACTAATTCTGTGTAACAAAGCCTTCTGAGAATTTCAGTTTTATTGGTTTTCATGTTCCTTCCGATCATTAAAACAGATTTCGCTTTGCGGGATAATCTTCATCAAACAACAATCATCACCCATCTTTATGCTTTTAAGCAATTCCACATCCACTTCGCAACTGAATGCTTTTTCAAACAGAACTTTGCTGTAGCCTGTAGTACACTGACACCAGGTTTTCGACTGTAATTTCTCAACTTCAGCAAGCATCGGGCAGGGGCAAAAAGGAAACATCAAATAGAGCTCACCATTCCGGTAAGATAAACCGGCGGCCAAAGCTTTTTCCTGTGAAGCAAACTCTTCTAAGTCAGAAGCATTATCCATAAGCTCTTTTAACAAGTCAAGTTTTTCGTCCATTCCGTATCCGCACTGGCAATTCATTCTGATTTTTTTGATAGTTGGAGTATCAAAGCTCTTTTCCAGTCGTTTCATGGTGTTTTTTACCCAGGCAGGATTGTCTTCCTGTTTTTGATTTACAAGTTGTTGAGCCGTTTGTTCATTACTCTCAGCTTTTACTGCATTATATATTACCTGTTCCTGAATTTTTCTTATATCGAACATAATAGGTGGGTTTTTAAATTCAACAAAAATTCGCTTAAGAAACAATTCTCACAAAGTGTAAAGAGAATTGTTATTTCAGTCTATCTGATTTTTCCGGGCTTTTGAACAGATTCGGCCATGTGTAACTGCTGTGTAGGATTGAATTAATACAGATAGCCGATACGGGAATAAGCATCCGAATCTGAAATACTTTAACCTGACGGCTCAAATTATGACTCTTTGAGCAGAATACACAATATCCTCATTACAATAAATATAATTATAACGTGACTGTTTTATGTAAACATATTGGTTGGCTTCCAATGAGAAACAAAAGAACCCGTTAAACGATAGTCTATTGAGGTTGGCTATGCTTTAATTACCAATTTAAATACAGTGTTCATGTTTGTTGTTTTTGTATCACCTGATTACAAAAATAACAGAGAATTTCAAATATTCTCTGCTTTTAACCGAATAATAAAGACTATTCCAGCACAAAATGTTTAAGTGCATCTATTGGCATAAAAGTTCTCCTGGCGGTGGCTTCCAGATTTTTTCCTTCCTCTTCATATATTCTTTTCAGAAAAATGGACGCCTCTTCACCCACTTCTATAAGATGACCGTCAGGGTCATAGAAACGGATTGTCTGTTGTCCCCAGATCTCTGTATTTATTTCATGCAGAAACTTAACATCATTTTCTTTAAGCGTCCGGTAGGTTTGATCTATGTCATTAGTTTCAAAACATAATTCAAAACGACTTGTATTATTCTGATTTGTAATATTTTCAGCACCCAGTGTTTTGGGAATAATATTGTCAGGCCAAACTTGCCAGACAGCGAAACCCTCTTTAAAAGTCAAATTTGTTCCACCATTATCCATTACTACTGTAAACTTAAGAAGTCCGGTGTAAAATTTTTTTGATATTCCGGCGTCTTTAACGAACAATACGGGTATACAATTTTTAAGATTCATATCCTCTTTTTTTGGTTATAGCCGTTCAATTTATAATCGATCTTTCATTTAAGAATAACGATATTTCGTATGGCTTATTATATTGACTTTTTGTTTAGACTCCATTTTGTTTTCACTATTGTCCGGGATAATTTTGTTATGTCCCTGCAGGACTTAAACAGGAAATGGAAATAATTCTTTGACAATATATTATCCTGCTGGGACAATTCCGGGGGTAAATAGATATTGTTTTACATGGATAAAGATTCCTCCCTTTGGTCTGAATGACAGGTGCTGATAGCAGAATAACGTGATGGGTCAGTGTGGGCGGCCATGCCGCCCACACTGACCCATCATTATAATAGTTTAAGATGGTGTGTCATTCCGAACGAAACGCAGTGAAATGAGGAATCTCCGAAGAGTAAGGGATATTCAATTTTTCATATGAAGACCGAAAAACTTTTTGAATGAAAGTTCTGCCTATCAACCGCCTTTTCGGCTTGACTCATTATTTTTTAATTTGACATATAGCAATTAAAAGATAATAAAAAAACCGCTGTAAACAATTTGTCTACAGCGGTTTGTGTGTGAATTTAATATTTGTTTTTCAGGCCTATTTAACCTCTTCGAAGTCTACATCAGTAACTTCATCATTACCTGATTTTGCGTTATTTCCGCCTGGTTGTTGAGGACCAGGTTCTGATGTAGGCTGACCTGTGGGCTGGCCTGTTGTGTTCTGAGCTGTTTTATACATCTCTTCCGATGCAACCTGCCATACTGAATTCAATTCGGCAAGAGCTTTATCGATAGCTTCAACATCCTGCGATTTGTGAGCTTCTTTAAGTTTTGAAAGGGCACTTTCAATAGCCGGTTTTTTGTCAGCAGGAAGCTTGTCACCAAATTCTTTAAGTTGTTTTTCGGTTGTAAAGATCATACTGTCGGCAGCATTTATCTTATCAATCTTCTCTTTAGCCTTGGTGTCGGCTTCAGCATTGGCTTTTGCTTCATCCCTCATTTTCCTGATTTCGTCGTCAGTTAATCCTGATGATGCTTCAATTCTTATACTTTGCTCTTTACCGGTGCCCCGGTCTTTGGCAGTAACGTGCAGAATTCCGTTTGCATCAATATCGAAGCTGACTTCAATCTGAGGCACTCCTCTTGGGGCAGGCGGAATACCATCGAGGTGGAATCGTCCGATAGTCTTATTGCCTGAGGCCATTGGCCTTTCACCCTGTAAGACATGTATTTCAACAGAGGGCTGACTATCGGCAGCCGTTGTAAATACTTCAGTTTTCTTTGTAGGTATTGTGGTATTTGATTCAATAAGTTTTGTCATCACGCCACCCATTGTTTCGATACCAAGTGACAATGGTGTAACATCCAGAAGAAGAACATCTTTTACCTCTCCGGTAAGGACACCACCCTGTATTGCTGCTCCGACTGCTACAACTTCGTCAGGATTAACACCTTTGGAAGGTACCTTTCCGAAGAATTTTTCAACAATCTGCTGTATGGCGGGGATACGTGTTGAACCTCCTACAAGAAGAACTTCATCTATCTCTGATACTGATAATCCTGAGTCTTGAAGTGCTTTCTGACATGGTTCAATACATGCCTGTATCAGCTTGTCGCAAATCTTCTCAAAATTGGCACGTGTAAGAGTCTTTACAAGATGCTTTGGGATCCCGTTAACAGGCATTATATATGGAAGATTAATCTCAGTGGATGTTGAGCTTGAGAGTTCAATTTTTGCTTTCTCGGCTGCTTCTTTAAGACGCTGTAAAGCCATAGGATCTTTCCGGAGGTCAATACCTTCTTCCTTGAGGAACTCATCAGCCAGCCAGTCGATGATCAAATGGTCAAAGTCATCACCACCAAGATGGGTGTCTCCATTGGTTGATTTCACTTCAAATACGCCATCTCCAAGTTCAAGTATTGAGATATCGAAAGTACCGCCACCAAGGTCAAACACGGCTATCTTTAGGTCCTGAGCCTTTTTGTCAAGTCCGTATGCAAGAGAGGCAGCCGTAGGTTCATTTATAATCCTTTTGACATTTAATCCTGCTATTTCTCCGGCCTCTTTTGTTGCCTGACGCTGTGAATCACTGAAATATGCCGGAACTGTTATGACTGCTTCAGTAACTTCCTGTCCAAGATAATCTTCTGCAGTTTTCTTCATCTTCTGAAGTATCATTGCGGAAATCTCCTGGGGTGAGTATTTGCGGCCTTCTATTTCTACCCTGGGGGTGTTGTTGTCTCCTTTTACTACAGTATACGATACTCTTTTTATCTCTTTTCCTACCTTATCGTATGTTTCACCCATGAACCTTTTTATTGAGAAAATGGTGTTCTTTGCATTGGTGATAGCCTGACGTTTTGCAGGATCTCCAACTTTCCGTTCACCTTTATCAACAAAAGCAACTATTGAAGGGGTTGTCCTTTTTCCTTCACTGTTAGGGATTACAACAGGTTCATTACCTTCCATCACTGCGACGCATGAGTTTGTTGTTCCCAGATCGATTCCAATTATTTTTCCCATTTTATGATAATTTTTTAATTTCCTTTTTGATATTATCATTCAAGCAATGATTATGCCATTCAATGTTTTTATGAAATTATGGCATCATATATTGGTGACTATGCCGCCTGTAAAAGAATAGTTGTGACAAAACGACAGTGTTTTTACCCGTAGCTGCCATTTAAAAAGATGCATACGGGAAGATGCTTCATCCGATACAAATCTGTAACTTTGTCTCCTGTATTTAATAATATTATTATGGTGGAACATAAATCTGTAAGAAAGATAACAACTCATGTTCTGAATGAGATGAAGCTCAAAGGCGAGAAAATAGCCATGCTGACGGCTTATGATTATTCAACTGCAAAAATTCTCGATGAGGCAGGGATAGATGTTATATTGGTAGGAGATTCAGCATCGAACGTGATGGCAGGTTTTGAAACAACCTTGCCAATTACACTCGATAACATGATATATCATGCCGCTTCGGTTGTAAGAGGAGTTGACAGGGCCCTCGTTGTGGTTGATCTTCCTTTTGGCACATACCAGGGTAATTCAAAGGAGGCTCTGGCTTCATCTATACGGATTATGAAAGAAACAGGGGCAAGCGCTGTTAAGCTTGAAGGAGGAAAACAGGTAGTAGAGTCTGTCGAAAGAATATTATCTGCAGGTATTCCGGTAATGGGTCATCTTGGATTGACACCTCAGGCAATTCATAAGTTCGGGACTTTTGTGGTAAGGGCAAAAGAGGAAGAAGAGGCCCGTCAACTGCTGGAAGATGCTAAACTTCTTGAGAAGACAGGGTGTTTTTCTATTGTTCTTGAAAAAATACCGGCAAAACTTGCTGAGGAGGTTACTGCTAACCTGAAAATTCCGGTGATCGGTATTGGTGCAGGAGGAAAGGTAGATGGACAGGTGCTTGTTCTGCACGATATGCTTGGTATTACACAGGAATTCTCTCCACGTTTCCTCAGGAGGTATCATAACCTCTATGCAGAAATAAAAGGAGCTGTGCAGAATTATATTATTGATGTAAGATCAAAGGATTTCCCTAACGAGAAAGAGCAATACTAAATGGTTGAGATACTTTACGAGGACAATCACCTGATAGCTGTTTACAAGAAATCTTCTGACCTGACGCAGGGTGATAAGACAGGGGATGAGTCCCTTGATAATGAGATAAAAAAATACATTTCTGAAAAATACAAAAAGCCGGGAGATGTTTTTCTGGGCATTGTTCATCGTCTCGACAGACCGGTTAGCGGAGTTATCCTGTATGCCCGTACTTCCAAAGCCCTTGAGAGAATGAATGAAATGTTCAGGGAAAAGCAGGTTAAGAAGATTTACCTGGCTATAGTAAAGGAGAGGCCCCCTGAAGATGAAGCAACGATTACCCATTTTATTAAGAAGAATGAGCAGCAGAATAAAAGTTATGTTTTCGATAATGAGGTAAAAGGATCAAAACAGGCGTCATTGACATACAGACTGAAAGGGAGATCAGAAAAATATTATTTACTTGAGGTTGAGCTTCATTCTGGCAGACATCACCAGATACGGGCCCAGCTGGCAAAGATCGGTTGCCCGATAAAGGGTGATCTGAAATATGGTTTTCCCAGGTCAAATGAGGATGGTGGCATAAGCCTTTTTGCACGCAGCCTGGAATTTATTCACCCCGTAAGGAAGGAAAAGATAACTATCACAGCACATTTTCCTGAAGGAGATATCTGGCGGGTCTTTGCTGATTCAGTATTATAAAACAACTGACTGTCTGTATTCTTTGAGATTATTTTGCTAAATTCGCTTAGTGTCCTCAATTAATACAGATACTTATGTCAATAACAAGGAGACAGTTTGTTCAATCGTCACTTATGACAGGTGCCGGTATGATGCTTGGGCCTTTGTCAGGCTTCAGAAATCCATCATCATTGGTGTTGTTTGGAGTGAATCCGTTTATTGTTCAGAATCCTGCGGCAGTGTTTGTTATGCGGACCAATGTGGATGTCAAAACCAATTCAGAAGCAATCAGAAAGGTTGGATTGGATTTTGGACGTTCAGTGTTTGGATTGACGGATGATACAGACCAGGGGATTCCTTTGACACATAAGGTTGTGATAAAACCCAATCTCACTTGCCGCTTTAGCGATGATAGCAGATATACTATAAAAGGTACTATGGGTATTGTGACCGATGCTTTTTTTGTTGAAGGGGTTGTTGAAAGCTTAAAAGAGCTGGGTATGTCAGGTGGGCAGTTTTATATAAGGGAAGTTAACTGTCCTGATGAGTTTGCTGATGGAGGCTATGTCAGTATGGCTGAACGTACAGGTATCGATCTTAAAGGAATCAGTACGCCAGCGTCGGAACTTCCTTCTGAAAGTGTTAAGTGGGTGGATGTTCCTGATGGTATATGGTTTAAAAAGATACCTTATCTGTGGCCGGTAAATGCTCCGGATACGTTTCTGCTTAACATTTCAAAGTTTAAGACCCATTCGATGGGAATGACACTTTGTGCCAAGAATCTCCAGGGAACCATTGCCATGAATTATCAGGCACATTGTACGGCTTATGGCACTACAATGAAAGGTGTGAATTACGATCATATAAGCTCTTCGGCGAATGAGGATATTCTTACAAATTACAAGAAGCATATACATGAATATGTCCCGAGGTGGGACAGACCGGGGAGCAATGGCGGATTATGGCAGGAAACCTGGGCAACACGTTGTATCGACAATAATTCTGTCACAGTTGCAGGTCTTCATATCATTGAGGGAATTTATGGAAGAGACGGGAACTTCATAAATGGCCCAAATGAGGGGGGGCTAGCGTCAGATTATATGACTAATTATATTATTTTCGGTAGGAATCAATTCTATGTTGATATTATCGGGCACTATCTTGGAGGACATGAACCAGGCAATTTCGGACTCTTTCATCTGGCTAAGGAACGCGGTATGATTTCTACCATAAACCCTGCAGACATTCCTGTTTATGAATGGAATCCTGTAACAGGCGCCGTCAGGTCTAATCTGGCAGACTTTCAGCAATATCCTCTCAAAACCCTGTATCTGCAGAGGGATTATAACGGACAAACTGAGCCCTATTGGCATCTTGTAAATGAGACTTGTTATTACAGTGGAACAGGTATTAATGATATAACAGATAACTCATCAGGTTTTTATATTCAGCAAAACTTTCCAAATCCGGTCAGGCAACAGACATCAATAAGCTTTCATTTACCGGGAGATGGCCATACACTGGTGGAAATTCTTAATAATAATGGCCAGGTAATTGATATTATTTGTAATAAACAATTAATTTGCGGCGACCATTTACTCAATTGGAACAGCAGTAACAAACCGGACGGATTATATATCTGCCGCATAATATTTGCTGGTTCTGTGAAAACAACGAAAATAATGGTTACGCATTAACAGACGTGACAGGACTTATGCAGATTTTATAAAAACAGATTCAGGTTATTTTCAGATTACAGGACAGCAGTCGATAAGGGAGGAAAGATCTAAATTATAAAACATATACTTATGAGAATTTTATCAGCAACATTCAGTTTAATAGCGTTATTTTTTCTCTCGGTCTCCTGCTCAGCAGAGAAAGATACAGAAAATGGCTCGGTTTATCATGTTTCAAAACTTGATCAGTCTATGGTGATTGACGGAAATTGGGAGAAAACACAATGGCAGGGGATTGAAGCCCTAAATATTACAAATTATATGGGGGCAGTGCCCGGTTTTCATCCTGAAGTTAAAGCAAAGATAATGTACGATAATGATAATGTGTATGTTATCTTTCAGGTGAAGGACAAGTATGTCAGGTGTGTGACAAATAAGTACAATGGTCCTGTTTTCAGGGATGCTTGTGTTGAATTCTTCTTTGCACCAGATTCATCTGCGCATGAGAGTTATTTTAATCTTGAGACAAACTGTGGAGGTACTGCTTTAATGGAATATCACAGGGTTCCGAAAATAGAAACTAAAAGCATTCCTGTTGAAGATATTAAGACAATTGAGATGGCTCATTCCCTGCCGGAGTTTATTGATCCGGAAATGACAGATCCGGTTACCTGGACTCTGGAATACAGAATTCCTCTTACACTTCTGGAAAAACATGCCAGCATAACCAGACCGGCCAAGGGAGTGGTTTGGAGAGCTAACCTTTACAAGATAGCTGAAAATAATTCCAACCCGCATTATATTACATGGTCAGTTGTGAAAAACGATAAACCAAATTTTCATCTTCCACAATTTTTTGGAAAACTTTTATTTGAATAGCAAAAGAATCAGGAAAAGATATAAATTTGCACGCGTAAATTTATATTACGGCGCGTTCTTCTAACGGTTAGGAAATCGGATTCTCAATCCGAGAATAGCAGTTCGATTCTGCTACGCGCTACTTATTTTCCTCTTTCCCGTCTCCTGTTTCCCGTTTCTGGTTTTGCGTTTTCCGTTTTCCGTTTTTCCGTCTCCCGTCTCCCGTCTCCCGTCCTCCGAATTTGTTAAAGTAGAATTAATTAGAGTTAACGAAAAGTTAAATAGTATTTTAATGATGAATTAATAATTTATTTTTGTCTTATGAGCAGGGCAAAATTTTCAGGTCTGATAATGATGATGTTGTTATGCATTATTGGTATTATCGGAGTTCAGATAATATGGATAAGGAATGCAGTTAATGTCAGGAACGAAAATTTTGATAATGCTGTAGTTGTAAGTCTTAATAATGCCGTTAATTCTATTGAGACATCGAGGAAGATGAATTTCTTCAATAATTTCATGTTTTCAGATCCTCTTTCTTTTGGAGGACCATCAAACAATAATCAAGGATTTCTTAATATCGGCGGTTCTTTATCAGGAAACGGGAATATAAGTGTAAGGATTACAAACCAGTCGTATACCGGAAACAATGATACAGGGATAGTGACAACTGTTAACAAATCGTATGTGTTTGATGGTGATAAACCTTCAGTTGTTTCGGATTCATCCACATATATTGTTGCAAATCAGGATGGATCGGGGAGGATGGGCGTTGTCAGAAGGGGAGTGCCGGTTACTACAAATTCAAGAGAGGTATATGTAAAGCAAAATGAATTCCTTGATTGGGTGAAAAAGAGATCGAGTGAGTTTCAGAACCTGAGCGATCAGATGATTTCCGAAATTTACCAGTGGGAGAAAACCATGGAACTTGACAATAAAGAGATTGAATATTCTCTACGGCAATCGCTTTATTTTGCCGGGATTGAAACACCTTTCGAGTATGCAATAATTAAAAACGGGAAAGTTCAGGATGGCACATTTAAAAAATCGGATAAAAAAGATTTTCTTAAGAGTCATTATATGGCAAGGTTGTTTCCTGATAATATTATAAGGCAGGATCTTATTCTTTCAATTATCTTTCCTGAACGGACCAATTATGTGCTTGGATCAATGGGCTGGATACTTGGAGGTTCATTGCTGTTTTCTCTCTTTATACTGGCAACTTTTGCACTCAGCCTGTATTTAATAATCAGACAAAAGAAAATCACTGAAATGAAATCTGATTTTCTTAATAACATGACTCATGAGTTCAAGACTCCTATTGCAACAATTTCCCTTGCAGCTGATACGATTACAAATCCGAAAGTTATCAAAGATGAGGAAAGCATAAAGCATTTTATCAGCATGATAAAGAAGGAGAATAGCCGGATGAACAAGAAGGTGGAAACGATACTGCAGATTGCTTCACTTGATAAAAAAGAGATTGAGTTCAGATTTGAGAATGTATCTCTGCATACTATTATTGAGCATTCATGTGAAACCATTGACATTCAGGTCCAGCAACGCAACGGAAAGATTAATCTTGTTCTGGATGCCTCAGAACCTGTTGTTTATGGTGATAACGAACATCTGATGAATCTTGTCAACATTCTTCTTGACAATGCCATCAAGTATTCACCTGAGTCACCTGACATAACAGTCAGAACAACAAATGCTGAAAAAGGAGTAATATTGTCAGTTGAAGATAAAGGCATTGGCATGACACGGGCAGTGCAGAGCAAGATATTTGAAAGGTTCTACAGACAGAGCTCTGGTAATGTCCATGATGTTAAGGGCTTTGGACTTGGCCTGAACTATGCAAAAGCAATAATCGATGCCCACAAGGGCAATATCAAAGTGTTTAGTGAACCGGGAAAAGGAAGCCGGTTCGAAGTATTTTTACCATTTAACTGGGAGAACTAAAATGAGCAATAAAAGCATTAAGATTTTTCTTGTTGAGGATGATCTGAGTTTTGGATCGGTTCTTAAGTCATATCTTGAACTTAATGACTACTCTGTTGAGTGGATTGATGACGGG
>Ga0116170_10004410_pt1 | contig 12867 bp, 18 predicted proteins | sample AD_JPNHW1_MetaG_FD_89797 | JGI IMG/M metagenome (GOLD analysis project Ga0116170, IMG submission 89797) | Active sludge microbial communities of municipal wastewater-treating anaerobic digesters from Japan - AD_JPNHW1_MetaG | ecosystem: Engineered > Bioreactor > Anaerobic > Digestate | place... | reverse complement strand
CAGAGGTTATCTTCACAATTGACTCATAGTCCTTCTTGATATCATTGATGGTAGAAATCTTGACTTTGCCGGATACTGAATCAACCATGACATTCGCTCGGGACTTTGGATAGTTGTAGGTTGGATAAGCCTGATTGAGCTTGGTCTGAATGGCTGAAGAAATGCTGGCAAGCGTCCAGATTCCCGTGCTTGGGGCTGTGATTTCAACCTCAACCTCTTCTTGGAAGCTGATGGCATTGGTTGCTGTGGACTCTTTCTTGAAGAAGAAATTTCCCGCCCAATTTTTGGTTGTTCCGCCCTCAACAGTCTGGGCATTCCATGCGCCATGGATGCTTTCACCGGCAGTATAGGTTCCGGGAGCAAATCCAAGAGAGATAAGAGCACTGCCACCGGTAACAATCTCGAATCCAGAACCGCTGGCATCGGTCTTCAGGATAAGTGCTACATAGGCAGATGTCTGGCTTGGCTTGAGTGACATGACATTGAAATAATCGGTAAGTCCAGCAGTCGCAAATGCGGCAGACATGGCACTAACAACTTCATCAATGGTCGTGGTCTTCGTTTCGAGAGATACAGGATAGCTGGTGGCTCCAATCTTGATCGTGAAAGCCTGATGGGTATTTTCCCAATTAAATCCGGTCTTGAGGTTTGCTGTTCCAACGATTGCGGCACCATAGCTACCATGGACTTCTACCCAATCGTCATTTGATTCAGAATAAGAATCATTTTGGAAATACTTGTAAATCTTCGCCTGAACTGTATCACCATGAGCCATACCGGTTCGGGTTCCAGTTCCATAGTATTCCTGCGTCGATCCAGAAGAAAGGTCTCGCTTGTGGTTGATGACAAACGAAGGGCTGGTCTGGGTGTCACAAGCAATCTTGACTACTGCATCAAGCACTGTTCCGGCAGGAGAGGGAACTCCCATCTCGTTATAGGTCTCATCAAGTGCGGCAGACCATTTTTCCAGATACTTGGGGGTCTTGAATGCGCGATGATCGGCAAGAACCTTAAAACTGTAATTCATTCCGGGAGTGAAAGTATTCGCGAGAAGGTCATTTTTGGCCTTGAAGGTCTGGTATCCGGGCTTGGCGGCTACATCGGTCGGATTGACCCTGATAACTTTTGAGGCGGCGCGAGCGGCGGTTGGATAGACATCCGCATCGCGATTATCACCAGCACGAACGACGAGAAGAACTTTTCCATCGTCGAAATACTTGTATGCGGCTTGCGCGAGATATGGAACATCAGCCAAGGTTTTTCCGAACTTGCTGACGAAATCTTCTTGGCTATAGCAGTAGGTTGGATCGAACGATCCCTTCTCGGCATAACCAATAAGAGCTACGACATTTCCACTTGAAGAAGTAGTAGCTGAATATTGCGATTGGTCGATTTCCCGAAGGCTGACTCCGGGCGACATCAAAAACTGTGCCATTGATTCCTCCTTATTTCTTGATGATTTGAATCATGCCAACAGATTTCAATGTGACCATCTGCGGCGTAACTTCCTCAACTTCTTCCAAAGTCTTGCGAGATGTAACGATGATAGTTTGACCATCTACGACAAGCGGAATTGGCTGGTAAGTCTTATTCTTCATTTTCTGTGCCATATGAACTCTCCTTTACAAAATTGGTTTTGATAAATCTGGAATGAGATCGATATCAATTGCTCCGATGAAGGACTGCTGATCGTCGAACGGCATCGGCAAGTAGGCATTCGTAATGGTAAGTCCAATCTCCGTTCTGAGCGTCCTGTTCGGTGATCCTGTTTCAAGATCAGAAGCATCTGTAATTCCCTCAAGCTCGGAATGTGCCCATTGTCCTTTATGCTCTCGATCCATCCGGTCGCCCTTGTAGTCAAATCCATAAGCTGGATCACCCACCCAGAACCACTTTTGCGGAGCAAAATCTGTAGCAAGCTGATAGAGAAGGATGTCCATTTCCTGCTGATAAATTGAATACAGGTTGATCGAATAGTGCAATTGGTATTGCTGAAGTGGTGGGACGGCGGCTGTCTTTATTACATCGCCCTTTGTGTCGGTCCATCTTCTGGTGTAGTAATTTTCGACCGGTCGTGTCTTATCTTTCGATTGTTCATTGCTCGCCAAATAAAAAGCGATACCGGGCGTATCGACAATACCATTCCGCAACGGCTGTGCGATTTGTGATACTGCCTTGTCCATTCCTGCATACACAACATTGATGGTCCGACTGAGCTTTCCACCGGAAGTTGTCTGAGCGGCGGATAGCTTTTTATAGTTCTGGTCCAGAATGATGATATTCTCAAATGTCTTTGACACCATGTAATATTCATCATTAGCCTGAGTCCCAGTTAATACTATTGAATGTCCCTCCTTTATGTTATGAGTTTTGGTGGTTATCCAGACTTCATGCTGATTCACTCCACCATTTGCTGTTCCATTCAAAACAATCTTCTGTATGTCATATTTCTCTCGTTCAAAACGAGGAAGCCGAGTGGCCTTTCTGAGCCAATCTTTTATGGCGAGGCTGTAATCCCTGAAAAGCGGAAAAATCTCTTGCATTATTGTTCCTCGCCATGTTCAGCAATATATTTTTTAGCAAAATAATCAGCAAGTTTGTTCGCCGCTTCAGCGGCCTTTTCACTTATTCCGATATCTGTTTTATTCACTTCAATCGCCTGACCATCTTTTGTTGTAATGGTTCCACCTATAAAACTTGCCGCAATGTTCTTTGTCTGCTGATCGTCCTTTCCATAGAGCTTGAACTCAAGTCCCATATCAGTAATGCCTTGGCTCGCCTCAATACTCACATCGGTTTCATAGTTGCCATATTCGGAGATCGTAAATCCTCTCGTAACCGGCTTTGATTCAATCAGAGCCTTCATGAGTTCAGCAATCCAAGCATGCTCACCATTGCTGTAGTTCCTGAGTTGCTGAAGTGTCATTGGCTTTCCAAAATCGCCATAGTTTTTTATTGAATTACTAATGGTTTTTCTGGCTTCGTCGGCGATTTTCGCGGCGACATCCAAAGTAAGCTCTTTTTTCATGGGTATGATTATCTTGTCTTTTATTTTACCGAAAGTGAAACCGTTTATCGCAAATGGTCAAGATATATGTAGGGAATGTATGCACAAAGCAAAAAGATGGAATCTTGCCATTATTGCCCTTGCCCTGTTGTTGTGCTCCTGCACATCATTCGGTAATTATTTCAAGGCAATACCGGCATACGATCAAAAATCATACGAATCTTTTACTTATCTCAAGGCTGATGTTGTTATGTTCTATGATACATTTACCAAGGAGTTTGATGAAGATAAGTATACCGAACTCATAGTCAGATTCAATCGAATCAAGGAATATGAGTCTGGTAAGGCGGGGAATGAGGAAATAACCAGCCAGCTTGCAATCATCCGAGACATGTTCTCGCGGCATTGCAATGAGGTGCGGGTAAAGCCATATTCGGAAACGATGCTGGCAAACAAGAAAGAGCTTATATCAATGGCTTTTGATGTCCTTATTAAAACGGAGTACAGCAAGAAAAAATGATAAAAGACTATTATGATTATGAAAGCGATCCGCTTTTCGTTCCAGTAAAATATCCTTCTAACGCAAGCATAAACTCCGACTATAAAAAAAATATCTACATGATATTTTCCCGAAAGACTGTAAGCAGAAACGGAATCAACAATAAGCAAATATATTGTTTCAACATGTATCCGAATGGAATTTTCAGGGTTGATCCGCTTCCGGTGTTCGATGCAATGAAACAAGTAAAGGGGTTCAACTATCATATCGTCATACGAGGTATTTTCGAGATGGACCTCGACGGTCGAGCAAGAGATTTACTGTCGCAATTCGGGGAAAATTGAACATGGGTCGCAACAACTATCTCAGTATAGAAGAAGTCAAACTTTTCACACCATTTAGGTACGATTATGATTCAGATGGTGTTGTATGGATGCTCATTGGAGCACCATCCAGCAGAGCAGGAAACCATTACATAGGTTTAACAATCAATCGGGGATATATTTATTGTGAGACCATGCCAGAAATACAAAATCTTGTTGAACCAGTGAGAGATGTGCCTGTCAAAAAATTTATAAAGGCTCTTTTATCAAAATGTGAATGGAATGAAGAACAGATCGTTGCGTTCAAGATCGGCATCGGAAATGATGGTAGAGATCAGGGCAATTTGAAAGATTTTTCGTAAGGGGGATTATATGGAATTCGATTGGGACGGATATATTTCATCGGTAACAGATGCAACCGCCAAAGCGGCTCTTGAAAAGCTACAGGCTGTTGGTCAAGACGCCGCACAGAAAGGCGCTGAATATGTAGTTCAACAATACGCTCTTATTCAGAAGTATACCGAGCAAAAAGCAAAGGGCGAAATAACTGAGGATGAATACAAGTCGCTCATGCTTGATCTTGCCGATATCATGAAACTCGAAGCGCTCAAATCAAATATCGCCACCAGAAAACTTATCAACGATCTGGTTACAACCACTCTTGATATCGCGATGAATTGCCTGAGTGCCCTTATAATCCTATAGCCTTATTGTTTTAGAATCAAACGCTTTTTTGATTCCCACACGGACAAGCGTAGGAATATCTTCATAATACGATGTTGGCCAGTTGTAATTGAAATCAGAACCTACTTCATGATGAAACATGGAGGGTGATTCAAAAAGTATTTTCACACACCTACTGGCAATTTGGGATTCCTTGTCACTTTTGCTATTTGTGGCTTCAACAATATATAACCCAAACGCCCCACCCGGCATATAGTCAAAATGATAAAGATGATCTCCACTGTTCCAATCATTTAGCATTGGGTATATTGACCAATATGGCTTTGAAAATTTCATATCTTGCTCCACATTTTCATTGTGTCTTGCATTTCTTTGCTTTCGAATATCTGGATAATAGCATTAACAATATATTCTGTATTTGATGCTTCTCGTAATTTGTTTTTGCTCCACCGACCCATGTTTTTATCATAGTTGTCTATGCTTTTGCTGTTGTTTTCAAACCAGCCATGCGGCTCGTGTTTTAGATAGTCTACGGCTATTATTGAACCTCCATCGCTTATTGGCCAATAAAACAAGCCGTATCCTTTTGATGTACGGCAAAATGGCAAAATAAGTTTTGACCATCCGTATGATTCTGATTCATCGCTATCGATATACAAATGAAATAATTCCATATGTCCCTTTTAATTCGGAAGTATCAGGTTATCAAAGCCTTTTGGCTTGCGACAGATGATCCGATAATGGATATATTTCCAGCCAATGGTCTCATCGGCAACGAATGCATCATCAACGCGATATATCTTTCCACGGAATGTCATGATAACATCTCCAATCTTTATCTGCTTTCCGAGCTTTGACATCATTTCATCGTAGTTGAATGTGATAGTAAGGTCTTCCTCAACTGTCTGGATTCCAAGCCTTTGAAGCTCATTGACCCATGTCGGTTCAACATAGTATCCCGGTATTTCCACATATGGATCAAATTCCTCGCCCTTCCTGAAAATAGTAGAATCGAAAGTTCCTCCAAATCCAGATTGGTATACCGATTTGAGCTTGTCTTCATCAATGATATCTGCTTCGCCGTAAAGTTCATCAATACCAGATGTCTTACCTTGAAGCGATTTTTGCACATTGAATACATATACCCTGATCGGTGGCGATACGATTCCAAGGAGTTCGCTGTCCACTGAGTTGAAAAGATCAAAATCAACGGTCTCTTGATCATACATGTGAAGATGTTGCACTTCTCGCTTACTCATATTCTACCTTTATTCACATCTATTTAGACATATCAAGCACCTTTTTGATAAGAAGATGCTCGGCTTCGATAAGTGATGACGCAATGCGATCTGACATATTTGAAATTTCCCCAACTATAAATCCGGTTTCATAACCATTGTTATTTGGCCTTAATGAAACCATTACACAACATTCATTGATTGTAATTCGTCCCCCGTAACTTATTTCAACAGTATATATTGCATATATTTTTAGACGATTAAAAGCCTCAACATAATATGTCATTTGAATATTTCCCGAATAACAAATTTTGTAGCATCAGGAATAGAATCAAATGTCTTCATAAAATCGTAGGGCGAAAAATTGACGACATCCTTATTGCCAAGCCTTCCTTTTATTACTCCGAGATCATCACGATATGTCCAGACTATTTTTATAAGCTCATAGTAACTATCCCTACCCATAGGAATAGGATTATCACCAATAAGAGAAATTGATCCTCGATAATGAGCCCAATATGCCAAATACATTATTTCTCCGGGAAGAATGATTTAACGCGGTCAGCAAGCGATTCTTGGTCTCCTGTCGCACCGGTAAATCCTGTTTTGGCCGATGTGACTCCTGTTGATCTCTTCGTCTTTTTTACCCACGCCTTCTTTTTTGTATCATAATATCGCTCTTCTTTCTTTGATGTCGATGTCGATTCGGTGGCTTCGTCCAATGCTTTTTCAAATTTCATTGTAGTTCCTTTTCTTCTTTGGTTACTTTATTCATTACTCGACGAATAATGGAATCCTTTTTCTTTTTATCATCTGATTTCTTGCGACCGAAATACTTGGTATATTTCCATTCAACTTTATGCGGATCAGGCGCTCCGCATACATCCTGTGTTGTCATTGGCATTTATTTCTCCTTATCCTATGCTAAACGAAAGAGGTTCGGAAAGACCCATGATTTCATTCATGAGAGCTTCTTTTTCCTGTTGTGCTTCAGCAAGAAGCGTCGATCCATCAAGGGTTGTTTCTCCGGTCGGAGAAGGAAGTGATGAATATTTGGATCGTATTCTACCAAGCATTTCCTTGGCCCATGCAAGTGCGTATTTCCTGATCCATGTCTGGCTATCAACTTCGTCTTGTGTAAGTGTTCTGTTAAACTTGACGCCGACTTTCACAGAGTTTTCTGGACGAGGATAAAGCCGGATTGCATCTTTTACCATTCCATTTGGCTGAAGATGTGATACGAGTTCATAGGATGGATTGATTCCGAGCGTTCTTTCCATATCGTCCTTGTACCCAAGGGCCATATAGAAATCCGACAGGAACGATCCTCCCGAACCTTGCATATAATAGGTGAGGAAGAAATCCATGCCTGAACCAGTAAGCTGTGCGAATAAGTCATTGTACGGTTGATAGGCTACTTCAATGATCTGGTGCTTGGTAATAGATACTGGTGTTCCATTCGGAAGTTTTAGATCATCGAGCAATATCTCATAGGTTTTAGTTCCAAGGGTTCCATATGCCCAATCAGGTTCAAGTGTCTGGTAATACATGAATCTATCAATGGCCATATTGATGCAGTTGGTAACCATTTCTTCAGACAATTCTACACGAACAACCGGATAACCAAGCATGGACCATATCCATGATCGAGTTGCGGGGTAGAGAAGCACATCAGGATCAGTTCCATCGCGAAGCCATGGGCTTGCATTGATGTTTGTAGAAATCTTTTGCCCTGATCCCTTGCCATATCCAGAAGGGCCTGTGATATCTCCCCACCAAGTCTGTCGGGCATCGAAATCATGGAGGTTCCCGGCGCGGTCGGTATTCTTTATTCCATAGTTTACATTCTTGTAAATCTCACCGTCAAATCGGTTGTTATAGGAGTTTGGCATCTGCCAAACACCCAGATTTGAATTGTCATAGACTTTACTTGAAGTAAACGATATCGCATTTGAATTAATCAGCCTGACACCGAAGGTATTCTTGAAAGATACAAGCCCATCAAGCGTAATAGAATGAGTTCGGTTAGTCCTGTCGGCTTCAGGACACGGAACTCCACCAACACATGAAGGGTCATTATCTGTGTCTCCGATGATGTCTGATGATCCTGAGAATTCAAATCCAACTTGGCACCCCGTAGCTATTGGAGCAGACAAAGCATATTTTCGTGCATTATCAAAAACCCAACCATGTTCCGCGTTGGCCACCATCACTTCTTCTATGAGTCCGCCAGTGCCATCTCCGGTAATGTAGATTCCAGTACCTTGAGCATCGACTTTGACAGCCGAAATATTGGCTTCATTTTCGAGTGATATTCCAGATTTATCCGTTACTATCGAAATTCCAGAAAGCTCACATGCATCGGTTATTTCTACTGCAAAATTGATATTGAGTCCGGTAAGATCGATAATTGTGTCATTTCCAATAATGGTACATGGTTTAGTTATATCAAGCGGCCAGTCAATGGTTCCTCCCGGCAACTCAATGATCGTTGTCTGGGTTGCTGAAGCCATTATCGTGTCAAAATCACTTTTAGTCATGCTGATTTCTCCATATTCTTTATCTTTGTTCATTTCGAGAAAAGATAAGGATATGAAGAAATCTGACCTCAAAAACATTATCTCGACGCATGTTCTTATTCATAAGGTATTTGAATACTATAAGGTATTTGAATACTATGATGATCGGGAAGACAACATCAAGAACATGTTCTATCAATACGGTGACTTTCTTACAAAAACCTGTACCATGGTAAATTATGTTGAAGATTTTTTTGATGATGAAATTGGTAAACCGATTAAGAAATATTCGACTACTACAAGATATAGCGGAGTTGGCATATCTTTTGTTATTCCATTTGATGGAACCTACAACAAACCAGAAATATATGACTCCTATGAAGAAATGGCAACAGACAACAATTTTGATGACGAAAAAATAAAGTCGCTAAAACCGAGAGAAGAATATAACGATGAAGAAGGACTAATGGTTTCGCGAGATGGATATGGGCAATGGATTTTACAGTATTATACCAATGAAATTGAAGAAAAACAATTCAGAATAGACATTGATCTTGATATATATGATGTCATTACAAATGACATAAATGGCTTTAGGGTAAAATATGATGATGATCTTGTCATGTTCGGATTTGAAAAAGAGCAAGTGTTTTATTCTTTGAGTGATGCCCACAATGCCGTTATGAAATGTATTGACGACATGGGACATCAAGCAATGGAACCACTTAATGATTTCGATGAAAAAAAATACGACGAGGAATATACAAGCAAATCATCTGAAAAAGAAGAGCTATTCGATCCTGATGATCCCCGACAGGGCAGGTTGAGTTTTGAATCAATCCGCAGATTGTTTGGAAGTTTGATGTGAATCTTTTGACGGAGAAATAAATGAATCAAGAAGACAAAAGGATATTGGTTCGCAAATCATTTATATTGGATATGAATAATGAAGAACGAAACTCCTTCATATTCCTTTCAGGAAATGATCCAGAAGAGTTTGTTACCAATGTGTCCAACAGGAATCCAGAAAAAATATGGGGCAGTATACCGAACTGGATCAATGAAAATCTTGACTGGGATAATGGCATTGAAGATGTGGAGGATGCATACAGGTGGGATTTTGAAGATGAAACGGCAATCTATATAGGTAATCTTACTTACTATTTTGACAAAAACCAATGGAAGTTCTTAGACAAGAACTACAGACCCGATCCGAACCATGGACACAACTGGGACATGGAATCTCTTCGCGTGGAATTGGTCGTTGAGTATTCCAATATATTTGGTGATTCAGATGTTTCGGAGATCAATATTAGTTTTAATATTGACGGGAATTGTGAAGAATATCAGGTCTATCCAAAATGCAAAATGCCACAGTATATGACCAAGAAACAGATCAAGAATTTCCTTGGTTCTGAAGACTAATCCCGTTTTTCCTCGACTTCGGATTTCGTGAACTTTTTAGCAAAGTTCAGCAAGATTTCGACACTCTCAGCAAAATCAAACTGTATGAGTTTGATATCGACAAGTTCCTTTTCAATAGACTCGATGGCCTTGAACTCTTCTTGAGTAAGATCAAAACTGCTCTTTTGATTTGTGTTGTGGTATTTATGGAAGTGTGATAGCACATCGGGCTTCGAATTGATATAATCCACAACCACTCGCCCTTCCGGTATCTGATGTGAATAAAATTGATTCAATCCCCACATGTTTCTGATGTCGTCCAGAGTGTCTTGAGCCCACGCCGGTCCTAAAAGCTCTGCGGCGCACTTATAGATATCCGATTCATATGCGGAAAACTTATAGTAAGCGTTATCGTTGAAATGAAACCATTGGTCAAAACGGCTGATGACTCTCTTAACCTCATCAGATTCGTTAGAAGAAGGATACACGAAGGTTGTTCGAGTAATCACTTCAGGCTTAACATCCAGCACCTTCCTAATCCATGCCTTAAATGACATATTCCCTCCGTGTATCCCTATTCTATTTAGCTCTGCGGTGTCTCGTCAAGGACAAAATTCACGATGTCGTTGAGAGAAACCGACTCGGGTGCATCGAGGTTGAACTCCACCGGAATCTTGTAGAGGTCTCGGATATCTTCGACAAACTTGCGGATCGCATAGTTGTTGAGTCCGAGGCTCGAAAGATTCGAGTTGTACTTGGTCTCGGGATAATCCTTGAGCATTTCCTTGGCGGTCTTCAAGACCTCAAGAGCATGTCCATAGTCCTTCGCGGCGGCAAAGTAATTCTTGATTTCAGTCACCTTGTCGTTCTTGATCTCGTCAACGACCTCATACCTGCAACAGCGACCCTTGGCTCCGTTGCAATCGGGCGGGAATGCCACGATGTCTCGGGGATTGATCTTCACGATCACAATCCGGTCATCGATATCATGGCAGGAATATTGCGGCATGTAATCAAACGATGCGAAGTGAAGCCCATACGAGCAGGTGCGGTCCTTGTCATCATCGACCGCGTTGCGATCCATTTCGACCACCTGACCAATCGAGTTGTCCATGGTGTGGCTGTGGATGTCGAGATAGTCGTGGCGGACCTTCTTGTAGGCAAGGAAGCAACCGTCATCGGTCATCGGGAGCTTGTTCCGCTCCAAGAACCCGTAGAACTCGTTCACGGCGCGGGCTGACGGGTTCTCCATGAGGTTGTCGAGGAACTTCACGAGCGGCGCAACATTGTAGCCTTCCTTGACCATGGCAATGATCCTGTGAGCAAGGCAATTGTTGAGTCCCCGTCCATTGTAGGTAAGGACATCGTTCTCGATCTTGATCTTGCCAAATGAGAATGCTTCAACACCTCGCTTAATATCCACCAGATTAAGGAGGTCGTCTTCGCCGATCTCCTCGCCCTTCAGCGCGGTCTTGATGGCCTCAAAGTTGGGATGAGACCGCTGACATACATACATCTTTCCGTTTACGGTAAGGTTGATGGAGTTGTCAGTTACTACGAAAGGAACCATCATCTATATTACCTCCTTGGCAATAGAATTCACATAATCCGAACAGGCTATGAGCTTTTCGTCATCCGTGGAGTATGACGAAAATTCAACATATTTGAGCATTGGATACAATTTATTAATGTCTACTGTGGCCGAACTTTTTTGCCTCAACAGATTGAGTTTTGTCTTTACGGCTATAGGCAGACAATCGCTCGTATAGAACGACCAGAAAGAATCACATAGCTCTCTGGTTCGATTATGCCCTATCATCAAATATGCTTTTTTAAGCTCAGTATCCGTGGAAATCCTGTCCCAAAAGTATTTCTTGAACGCACTTGCAGTTCTGGTGGTCCTTGATTCTTTCAAGATGCTGATGTTTTGGTACGCATTGATCTTGTTCTGAAGTGAGAACAAATTGATAATTCTGGCTTCATGAGAATCAATATACGAGATCAAGTGCTTCTCAAGGTATTCGTCAAACCGGCAGAAGTTGGTATCCTCGATAAACCTCTTGTACCCGGTTTCCTTCTTTCTCACAACATAGAAATTGATATCGCTCGGGAACATGCCGATTAATTTGACATTGCCGAAAAACTTCTCAAGCCAATAGCTCTCAACAACATTGCTTCCATCGACGCTTTTCCAGTTTACCACTCCCGTCTTCCAGAGGTAATGATCGCTATCCCGATTGATGATGTAGCACTTGAGCTTGTCACTCTTTATGTCAAAAATGGTCTTCTCAAAGCTCCTGCCAAGAATATTGGGATAGCTGAAATTGGCTTCGGTCTCACGGGGCTTTGCCTTTTTCCGTTCGTATGGGACATCTGGTATGGTAATTGAAGAGATATTGACAAGAGGAGGATTGCCCATCTTCTCACAAATATCCTTGATCTCTTCAGGCTTGATGATTGCTATCGTAAGCGGGAATCGGAAATTATTTCCCGGACTGGTAATGAATATCCTGAGCTTTTCGCGGAATTTAAGATCAGTAAGCTGTTCATCAACTACAACGAACGACTTGTCTCTCTTGTCAGGATAAATGTAGCATTTTTGCTCCCCAACAAGAGGATGCCTTCCAAGCCTGATGCCATACGGAGAATTGTCATTTTCCTGCGCAATGATATATTCGGCGGGGGCTGTCAATTCAAATCGCTTATCAGAGTCGATAATCGTATTCGTCGGAGCATGGGTAAATGAAAGACGATTACCATAATTGATTCCCGTAAGGATATTCGAGCGATAAAATTCAACTGCATCATACAAAGACAATGAGTTGATTATATTCGCAAAATCCTTTATGAATTCGTCATAGATATCTGACAGCCTCGCAAGAATAGCCTTGATGGTTCGAGGATCATAGGAAATCTCTTCCCGCGAAGCCGCAATGTCAAGCGATCCCAGAGGGAAATCAATGACTATTGAATTCCAAAGAATAAATGTGACTTTCTTGCGAATGCTGTCATCGACATTCCCTGCAAGGATATTGTCATCATTGAGAGGATAATTGATACATCCCTGACAGGCATACGCTCCGTTTGATATTGATCCCGGCATGCTCTTGAGTATTTTCCATCCATTGCCGGAACTGCGGATGAGGTCTTTCTTTTCCTGCTCTTTATAGTCAATAAATTCTGAACTGCCTTT
>Ga0116170_10004409_pt1 | contig 12869 bp, 8 predicted proteins | sample AD_JPNHW1_MetaG_FD_89797 | JGI IMG/M metagenome (GOLD analysis project Ga0116170, IMG submission 89797) | Active sludge microbial communities of municipal wastewater-treating anaerobic digesters from Japan - AD_JPNHW1_MetaG | ecosystem: Engineered > Bioreactor > Anaerobic > Digestate | place... | reverse complement strand
TCTCAGATCACCCCTCTAAGCGCCGGCAAACTCAAAGAACTCGAAAAAAGGTGCCGCCGGTGAAAACCACCAAAACCAGCCAGCCGAAAAGCTATTCTTATGGCAGGCTTCTGCTTGAATATTTACCCGCTGACCCCAGACAAAAAACCATGCTGCTGGCAAGTCTTTATGACACATGTGAAAGCCTGGTCAAGGCAGTAGTAAAAAGGCTGGGTCTCGAAAATGTCGTTGAAGAATCACAACTTGAAGCAACAATAGACCACCTGATCAGAGAAGTAACCACCGAACCCGCCGATATCAAAGCTCTGAAGAACAACCACAGTGTTTCCAGCCTCAGACATTCAGAATTTTTGCGCGAAAAAATTCGCGAAACACTAATGCTGCAAAATGCCACCACATTACCAAAAGCCGAAATCGAGGCCAGAATCGAGCTGCACCTCGCGCAACTGAGGCTATACTCATGCAGAAGAATTCGCACCTTACTTAAAGAGCACGCCGCTGGTCAGAGCCGGGCATATATTCTTTTCAATAATCGCACCCGTAGCAACCTGAAAAAGCTTCTCGATGCAGAACCAGATGCCCTTTTCCTTCATAAGCCTGACTTCTGGTCAGCCAGCCCGCAACCGGCAGCGTTTATCGATGATATAAAAAATCTCAGCTCACTCAACGCACCAATTAACGGCACAGAGTTTTCGACGGCACGCGAAAAATACAAAACCACTCTTGCCATGTTTTTAACCCTGCCTGACCACAAAAACCAAGCTTTTTCTCTCAGGGCGATCAGCGAATTCTTTTTTGAAAGAGAGGCTGGCAACAATTTTATCACTGCGCCAGCTAAGGCAACCCCAAGCCTGCATGGCGATGATTCAGACGATACCACGACTCATGAAATTGTCGTCGATGAACCCGGTTTCGAACTGGCAGCGGGCACAATAGACGCCGAAGCGCCTTTTTCAGTGCTTACCCGCAGCTACAACTCTGACGATCAGTTGGTTCAACAGGTTCAGATGGCCGGGCTGGCCTTTATGGCCTACGAAGATTTTCATGGCAATCAGGCCTTTTTCCCCGAATCTCTGTTGTCTCAATCTCAACTTGCCATGGGCCTTACCGACTGCGTTAAAGATTTTTTGAATGACAATCGCTTTGCACACTTGAAATGGAAAAGCCCCGAAAGAGGCACGGCAAACAATCGACTGCAGACGTTCAAAAATGCAGTTGCCAACTCTATGGCTGACCTGAGCCTCTTTGCCCGCCGACAGTTTATTCAAAAACTCGGTGACTATCTGCTTGGCAGGTTCAACAGTATGATCGAAGGTGAAAAGAAATGAAAACGCCGGTATGCCCGCACGAAGAACTGGCACGTTTCTTTAAAAGCGTGCAGAACAAAGTTTCCCAGCCATTGCCTGACAAGCTCGACAGGCATATAAAAAACTGCCAGGCATGCCAGAAGCTTTTAAAATCGCCAGCCCTCAGAGAAGCCCTCATTAAAAACTTTTTTTCAGAAAATACAAAAGAGTCTTTTGCTGTAATGCTGAATAATACAAAACAGCTGCATGATGTAACCCGGGTTGAACCCGGTCAGTTGTGGGGGCTGTTATATGGCGAAAATCAAGAGCAGGCCCTGGCTGTAATCGCCTCAGAGCCCTTTGCCACCGAATCAGACGATGCTATTACCAGCCGCCAGGGCGTCAGAATCATGCCGGTTTACGCGTCACCCTGCCCCGCTGATTTTGACAAAAAAACCGATCTGATTGCAGAACCGAAGCAAAGCCCCACCGGCATAACACTTCTGATCGAATGGTGGAACGAAAGACCAGTTCTGCTCGAAAACCTCGCCACTCTCTACGGCAACCTGCCTGGCACTCTGCAAGAGCGCCTTGCCCGACTTGTCGCCGATGAACCGGCACTTGCAGGCCAGGCAAAGTCTGTAAGATTTTTTCGCGAAGTGGAAACCGCCCGCGGTGCCCTCATATCTGCCGACTTTTTTAAGCATCTGCAGGCGGCTGAATCTGCATGTCTCGAAAATGAACCCGTTGTCATTGATGAGCCGTTTATCATTGATTTTGCTGCGCTTGCCGCGAATGAAGAGCTTGCACTCGCGGCCGCCAGCCACGATGAGATTTTTTACAGCCTTAAAAAGTATATAAACCAGAAATCAAAACTTTTTAAAATGATCATCATCGAAGAAACCGGCGCCTCTATCTACAGCCTGAACAAAAAACCGTTCCGGCTGATCATCGAATGCAACAAAAAATTGTTTGAGCGTCATTCGACCGCAAAAGGGGTTCTTCACCTGTCACTGTCTTCATTGAATGACGAACTCGATCAGGGCATTCATACAATTACCCTGATGTATGAACAGCCCTGAAATGGAACGCTGGTGGCCATTTTCGCAATCTATTACTGCCGAAAACCAGCTTTTGCAGTATCTTCTTGAAGAAGACAAATACAACAGGGCTCAAGCCACACCGGTTTTCTGGCAAAATCGACCATCAAGGCTGCCTCTGCTGCTTGATCTGCAGAGCCGAAGTGCATGCATCAAGCCCGAGCTTCTCGAACTTATTGAAAGCGAAATTAACCGGTTGCCTTATGCTCTGCAATTTAATTACTACCTCCCAGAAACCATTAAGATCTGGTTGCAATATGGCCGCGAAAACGACTGCCAGGGCATCGACAAACTTGTTAAACCCAGATCAAAACCTGCAAATGGCGTGGCAATAGTTCCCGTTACCCACAAAAGAAAAAGCAAAAGCCAGCCCGATGTTTCTTTCTCAGCATTTAAAGAAATTGCAGAAGATTTAATGCCAGAGCCACACAAAGGCAGTGCATATAAGCTCAAAAAGCTCTGTGACCAGTTCTGGGTTCAAAAAAACAAATCATATTGGCTGCAGATTGCTGACTTCACCGAAATAACAGGGCATTCATACGAACTTGGTTATTTCGTTCACGTCTGGCTGACAATGCACGGCGCAAATCAGCTGCCGGGGCTTTGCTGCACCGGGGAAATCGACGGCGATGGCAAAATTCGCAAAGTTGACCATTTCGAGCGGAAAATGGCGGCCGCCATTGCCGCTGACTTTGCCTGTTGCCTTGTCTCGGCAGATAATCTTCGCGATTCAAGCTATGCCGGTGACCCGCGTTTTTTTGGCTTCACCCACATTGATGAAGTTGCTCACTGGTTGCTCGAGCATTCTGAATCATTGCCAGCCCGCACCGAGATCAGAAACTGGCTGGCCAACAATAGAGATACGGCCGCCCCTGATGCCAGGTTCTTTGCTTTATTTTTCAATCAGACCCTCGATAAACCCGGCAACCAGATCAATCTCTGGAAAACCACCCTCGGCCAGAACCCGGCCGCCGAAAAATGCACGAAACTCAGAGTTCTTCTCCAGCAACTGTTAATTTTTTTGCAGTCAGAAAATGCGGCGGCCCAGAAAGCCGTGCCAATGCTGTGCACAACCGATCTTTATTATTCTCTGGCTGTCGATATGCTCCTCAGAAAAACAAAAGACAGTCAGATTCAGGCCGAAAAGCTGTATCACGAGCTTTCGGCTTCGCTTCTCGACTCAAACCTCGAAGTGGTGAACGCCTCTGAACGCCTGCAGACGCAGAATCTTAACTATTATCTTCAGAACCCTGGCCTGAAAAATCTGCGGCGCCGCTACCCGATCATTTTCAGTCTTTTTTATCTGAACCCCGTAGACATGCTGTTTTTCTTTTCGCAGTTGCCCGGTTATACCGAGCTTGAAATTAATCTTCTCAAAAACCTTCTGATTTGCCTTGAATCTGAAAACGATAGCTTCTCTGATCTTGATTCATTAAGACTCTTTGAGAAACACCTAATGCACCGGCTGCACCAGAATCTCTCTTCTGTTACCTGCCCTGTAAGATTCGACCTTCAATCAACCCCCAGAAAACTTGAAAAACTACTGACCGCATGCAGAGCCTTCAATAAAAAAGCTGACAAGAGGGCTTTCACTGTCTGTAAACTGTTTTTGCACCGGCTTATCCGCCTGGTGACGAAAAGTGATATTGAAGCCAGTGAAGTCATTGCTCTCATTGAACCGCATCTCGCCTATGCATCTAACGAACAGCGCCTCCCTGAGTCTTTATTGAGTGATCCCAGGTTTAAAAGGCTGTTTTCTGGCCCCCTGAACTCTGCAACGAAAAAAGAATTTAAAACAAAAAATCTGGAAACTTTTGAGACAGCCGCTGCATCTCTGATAGAGTTTATGAACGGCCGGAACAGCGAACTCTCGCCGGTTCTGCCATGGTTTCCTCAGCCGGCTTTCGCTTTGTCGTTCAAAAAAAATCACTGTCTGAAAATAATAGAAAGCTTCACGCAAAGTTACCCCGGCTCCGGCCGTGAGTCTGCCATTGCCAAGGGCGACTGCCTGGCTCACTGGACCGGGTTCCTTGCTGGTAAAGAGGCGCTGGGCAAAACCGCCGAAACCCTGTCATTAAAAATTAACAGTCTGCCCTGGCTGGTCGGCTGGTTTTCGGGTGCGTTTTCAAAGCAGGCTTTCAGGTGCGATGGTGATGCCCAGGCAGGCTGCCGGCTGCGCATTTTGCTTGCCAGCGGCGACTTGAAGGATTACGCCCGGCTTTTCTGGCTGAAATCAGCCCCCAATCAATGCCAGAAATGCCTTAAACCTTTAATCAGAGAGATTCTCGCTAACGCAGATTTCAGAAAGCTCAAATCTGAAGCTGCACTTCCCGAAAAGAAACAAAAAAACTATATCGGCTATCTTTTTGCCTCGGCACTGTTCAGCAGGCATAAAAAAACAGCCTGGGCCAGAATAGAAAATGGATTTTTTGCCGATCCCTACACGACAAGGCGAACGGCCCAGCTGCTTATACCGGTCTTTCAACTTTTGCGCGAACCGCCCCGACTGCCAGAAACCCTGCAAAAAATATGGGGAATGAACAACAACTCACACTTTGTTGTCGAATATCTGCAGACTTTCTGCCTTTCAGAAACCGCCGGCCCCTTATCTTTAAAATGTTTTCGCCCGGTTCAATGGCAGATGTCTCTCGACCGGCAGATGTACAATACCATCTGCATAAGCCATCTTGCCGACAACCAAGAAGCATTGCGGCAATTCATTCTCGAAAAAATCGACGACCTGCCAAATCTTTTTCTGGCCCTGAGCCAGCTCGAAGCTGGCAGAGAGAAATGATATAAAGAGTCAAATCAGACTGACAATAACCCGCCCCATATTTTCTCCTGAAACCTGTTATTTTGTTTATCTGCCAAGCAGAAAGTCCGGCAGGTATTTTCTGATTATGCCATTTCGACCACTACCCCAAAGTTTGTCCATTGTCAGAACCATTTTGGGGAAATTGTCGGCAATCTGCTCGAGCGGCCTGAATTCACGGTCTTCGGTTTCTTTCGCTGCCAGCAGATAAGCAACCTGAATATAAAGAATTTCTTCACCCCGCACGGCAACGAAATCAATTTCATTCGCATCAAATTTTCCGGTAGAAACTTTATAACCCCGTCTCAACAACTCAAGATAAACAACATTTTCAAGCATGCCGGCAATGTCATTCTGGCGAAACCCCATGACCCCGTGCCTGACTCCGAGGTCAGAAACATAGTATTTTTCTGACAATTCGAGATGCCTTTTGCCTTTGATATCAAAGCGACCACAGGCGTAAATCAGAAACGCCTCTTTCAGATAACTGATGTAATTTTGTACCGTCTCGACGCTTGCCCTTATTTTTTCAGATTTAAGGTAATCAGAGATCTTTTTGGCACTGGTAAGGTTGCCGCAGTTATCAAAAATGAAGGCTGCTATTTTTTCGAGAAGAAAAACATCTCTGATTTTATATCTGACAACCACGTCTTTCAGCAAAATTGTGCTGAAAATAGAGTCGATATATTGAAATACCGGGCTTTCCTGAATTTCAAGATGATGAACACCCGGAAGACCACCGTATTTGAGGTATAGCTGAAATTCTTTCTCGGTGTCAACCACATCACCAGCCCCACGAAAAACCAGAAATTCTTCAAACGACAGTGGAAACATCTCAAGCTCCACATATCTGCCGGTCAGCAGCGTAGCAAATTCAGAAGCGAATAAACGACAATTGGAACCGGTGATATAAATATCCGCCAGGCCCTCTGCCAGAATCGAATTAATCGCTTTTTCCCAGCCTGGTATCTCCTGGATTTCATCGATAAACAGATAATTTTTCTGCCGACCCGCCGGCAGAGATTTTTTTACATACTCATATAACGCCATGTAGTCGCTTATAAAGCCGAACTCCATAAGTTCCATGCTGATGAAAAGAATGTTCTTTTGAGCGACCCTTTTCTGTTTGAGATGTTCTATCAGCAGCTTCACAAAGGTGCTTTTGCCGCTGCGCCGAAGACCGGTGATCAATTTGATGACCGGCTTGCCTATAAATGGCGCAATCTTGTTAAAATAACGCTTTCTTTCAAACACAAACCCACCCCAGAAATTTCGTTCATAGCCGAAACTTTTTTAATTCTAACACAAAGTTTAAACTATAACCGAAATTTTTTCAATAAAACAAAAAACATTCGGCTATAACCGAATGTTTTTCATGCGAATTATCCTCGTTGTCAGCAGAATCACCATCGATGCCATAAACTATGGCGATAATATTTACTGCTTTATATTTTTTCAAACTCAACTGCCGCCCAACCGAAAGGCTGCATCCCCGACGCTGTAACAGGCTTTTTCTTTTCGGATGCAAGCCATATCGTGGTGGCTTCTTCTCCGTATTTGGCAGGCTTGCCAGGTGCACTGATCTTAATATGTCTGCTGCCATCCAGGGTCATAAATTCTGCACTGGTGTGCAACCCAAGCTTAACGGGTATACAGGTTTTAAACAAATTTTCTTTAAACTTGCCTATTTGAGTCACAAAGTTAGAAGGTGCCCCAACGCCTTGCAATATCTTCAGCAATCTGTCTATTTTTGGCCAATAAAATGATTTCGCGCTCTGCATCAAAGTCTGAAAATGTATCTTTCGTTCGCATGTCTCAGGCATATTATCGGGTTCGCCAACGGTAAATTGCCCTTCAAAAACCGCACCAGGCATGATAAGTTCCAATGGCACAGTCAGATTATCCTTAAAAGTTTTATCGGGTTTTCTTGATCTACTGACAGCATAACGAATTTCAACTTCTGGTTTTATTCCATGCGCGTGTAAATCTGATACTTTAACGAAACGAAAGGGATCTTTATCAAAGCTTCCGCGCAGAATCTTTGATTCAAGCTCACCCAAACTTCTGCTGTCATGTGCTCTGTTATCTTCAGCTTTTGGTGCACTGAGCTTTTGATCACTGGCCACAGCGCTCATCCAGATATTCTTCAGACAACCCTTCAGCGATGAACCGGGGATATATGGCCTTGCATTACATTCGTTATAAATGGTGCGCTTTAACTCAAATTGATTCGTTACATTGCCGCTTCTTACACCCTTAAGCACTTCTTCATATCTTGCCAGCAAATCAGGGCTTGCTTTAATTACTCGATGTTTTATTGATTTGACAAAGTATTTTTTAAAAAAACCGAAAACCGGCACCATATCATTCATGGTCTGACAGATCCGGCTGAATTCTTCGCGTTGCTTGTCATTCAAGACGGCAAGAAAATCGGCAGTATTGAAAACCAACATTTGACCATCATTATCGAAAACGAACTGGGTCGGGTCGTAGGCATCACCAGAGCCGATATGTATCGGAGTCAAAACATGCAGACGGATTTTATAATGCTCAATCATTTTTAACCCCCGCTTTTATCGGAATATAAAGCGCATAACCCTGCTCAACGGTTTCAGAATATCGGCTCAAACCTCTTACGGCCCTGCCAATATAAGGCTTATTAGGCCACCTGTCTTTCAGCGGCATCAGCACTGCGCCGGTGGCTGCCTTCAATACCGGCTGTTTGAAAGGTGTCGCACCGGTTGCAAGAATGTTACCGTGCTTGCCAAATCTTACAAAAGGCTCGAAATATACTGCCGAATAGGTTTCAGTTTCGGGCACTACGCTTGAGATAACACAGAGTGCATCAGGTTGCCCACTGCCAAGCTCTGCCAGGTCGACCACAGATTGCCCTGTGATTTCAAAACGCCCTTTTCCGGTCGATGCGTCAGCGCCATAACCTGTAATCCCGATTCTTTTCAAGGCCTCTTTTATGCCAGTGACAGCAATATCATCACGTATGCCAGCAAACACGACAAGCCTTGTTTCGGGATACCAGAAATGCTGATTTAGCGTATAGGGGGCAAAAGCCGCCCCGGTGCCGGTGGTTCCGGTCAAACGGTCTATGCTGTTGTGAGTCTGGCGAATGGTTTTCATCGCTTCCCAATCTTCCGACAAATCATACCTTGCTTTAATCTGTGCACCACCAACTAAATTCTCTTCCTTATAGGGGTCGAGTTTTAAGGACTTGGAAGTAATTGCCCATTTCAGGCGTTTTCTTCGTTTGCGGTTCTCGTGTTGTTGCTTTTGCCGATTAAAGTCATCGCCAACCTCATCTGAATTCTGGGGCAAAAAAGGCGTTTTGAACAAATATTCTCGTGTGCCGCCTTTTTCAAAATACATAACAGGGTCAGACACCACGCAAAATGGGTCACTATCGTAATTTTGCAGCAGCGTTGAAATATCACCGGCTAAACTGGCATCTTGCGCCAGCTGCCAGCATATCTGACCGAACAGGGTGTCACCTTGCAGCTCTGTGGCGAAGTCAGAACGCAGCATGAGAGAGAATTCAAATACTTTCATGATGGTTATCCTTCTTAAAATCACTCTTCATGGATGTCTTCAAATCTTATTCTGCCATAACCCCTGCTGCCACTGCCGCCAAGAGCGTCTTTTTCCAGAAGCTCAAGGCCTTTTTTGAGTTTTTTGAAAAGTTCCTTATCATCATCGCAGAGAATCTTGAAACTCAGTCTGAAATCGAATACAGCCCCTGCAGGCACCATTTCTGTCTGGCGAAGTGTGCCTCGTTTGGCCGTTCCACTGATACGGTCAATAGCAGTTTCCGATTTTTCAATTGCAAGCGGCCACAGATTTTCGATTGCCTTTTCTTTCCATTCTTTATTCAGATAACAATCAGCAAAAGAAACCCTGGTTGGGCCAAGACTTGCTGCAAGACCATCTTCGTCACTTTTATCAGAACCGCTGAAACCGAAAATTTTTAAAATATCGCTTACTTCTTTTTTTTGATCATTGGCAGCTTTCTTAAATAATGCCAGGCTTGCCAGGCCACCACTGTTTGGGTTCTGTTTAAAAGCTTCCTGTGCAACACCACTGCTGAGTTCCATCAATGAGCGAACCTTGCCCTTGATAGATGAACCCGGAATAAAAGGTTCAAGCGTGTGCGGATGCTTGATAATCGGGTTGTCGGTACCGCCGATGTGCATGTCCATGTTGCCGGAACCAATGTGCAGATTGCTTTCGAGAACGAGTCTGCCTTTTAATTCGATTATTTTCTGTAATCTGATTTCCATTGCTTATCTTCTCCCATCTCTGTTTTGAGCCTGTTGATTTTTTGCTGCTTCTTTTTCATATCTGTAGTAACCCGTAAAGGCTTCGAAAAAGCTTTTGAGCATTCTCAGGTCTTCGGGTTCCTTCAGATTGTCAATTACCGCAGATTTAATCAATTCGACAAAGCCTTTGCTGACCAGATTTCTTGCTTCGGCATACTTTGCCTTTGGCACCAGCATGTGTGCAAATGGCAGCTGTTGCTTGAAAATGCGTGCCCTCTCTTCGTCAGAACCTGCTTTGCCAGACGCCATTCTATAACGAGCCTCAAACGAAACGATTTCGTCAAAAAATTTGCGCAGTTGCGTTGGTTTGTTAACCTCTTTTTTATCTCTTGCTGCATCTTCCGATTCTTTCTGCACCAGTTTGGCGGAATCTTCAGCCACTTTCGAGAAAAGATCTGTTTTAGGGATTTTCTTTGCACGGTCTTCCCAGAATTGTATTGCCATATTTTCCTCCTGTAGATTTGTCAACGTTTTCGTCTGCTATAGATTGCTCTCCATAACGGAATCCGCATGGAATCTTTGTGTTTTTCAATCCAGCCGATCATATTTTCCAGTTCTGCCCTGCGCAAAACTTCATCGCCGGCCTTCAAAGCTTTTTCGCTGCTGCTTCTGACCAGGCTGTATTTTAAACGCGCCTTCCACGAAAGAGCCGAAGCAAGCTCTGACAAAGTCATCTTCGTTGCTTTGTTCACAGCCATATTTGCGAGTTTTACTTCTTCAATGGCGGTATTAAAGCGGTAGAGCATGGCTGTGTTCAACATACCATTACTCAACCAGGTTTTTATCATATCACCAGGTTCTTCAAGTTCTGCAAGTTGTGCAAACTTAACGGTCTCGCCGAAGATTGTTATAGAATCTTTGCCCGGATTTGCTTTTGAACGCTCAAGCGCCTCTTCTGCAGCCTGTGCTATTGCTCTGACAGGTTCGCCCGGTTTGTGGATGCTGATGCCCATGGAGATGGTGATGTCGTCATTTTGGCAGACAAATTTGGCAAACTTCTTTTTAATGACGGGAGCCAGACTAACAATATCGCACCAGGGTCCGATCAGGAAAAGATCGTCGCCACCGGAAAAAACTGTATAGATATTCGGATATTCATTTCTAAGCAAGTGTGGCAGATAAATTGCAAAGAAATTATTAAACTGCCTGCTTAAAATTGAAACACGGGTAATCGTCTGTATCTCTTCGCGCAATCCCAAACCAAAAATCATGCCGAGGTTATCCACATCAGCTTTTAATACCCCCAATGCAGCAACACCGACTCTGCCAACCCCCGGACCGCCATCTTTGACGGCACTGTTGGCTATGATTTCAAATGACTTAATGGCCCCAGCCTCAACAGATTCTATCGTGTTTAAAAATTCATCCTGTTCATCTTCTGCGGTATAAACCGGCACATACCCCTTGAGCGGCTTGAAAGCTATTCTGCACCACTCTTGCTCTTCAGATGCCGGTGTAATACGAGCCATACTGATCAGGTTGCCTTTTCCCGCCTGTTTAATCGCCTCACCAATTGAACCAAGCCAGACCTGGTAAACGCCAAAAACAGGCTCATGTAGAATACGCCCGAAGCCTTCGCTTGTGTGTTTCCATACTGCAATGGCTTCGGCCTTCACCAGACGCTTTCCCATATCCAGCTGGTCGTGACAGATACCGCAGATAGCAGTCTTCTCACCTTCATCATCGAACGTAGCAACAGCCGGGCGCTGGCCACAAAAAGGGCAAATGCCAAGGTTGACATCGATTTTTTCAAAAAACTGCTTCTGAACACCGCCAAGACGCGAAATATCAAATTTCTGATATTTTTGTTGTTCCATCGCTCGCCCCAATTTATGCCAAACTTTGCGATATTCATGAACTATGGCATGCTGTGACACAGGAACACAGGCAACACCTAGCGATGTCTGGCCGTAAAATCCATTGATAAGCCAGTCATTAACCTGTTGTTTAACCTTTTTCACAGCATTTATTACTCTGGGCAGATTCGGAGCAAGTATTGTTGCTTGGCCAGCAGCGTTGAAAATCACAGAAGTTACGGGCAAACCCGTTTCACGCAAAATCATATCGGCAATCAGCTCAGAAAGAAGTGAAACATAAAATGAGCGACCCCGCAAAATCTTTGCTGCTGCTTTATTGGTAGAACCACCTGAAGCAAAAATAAATTTTTGAATACCGAAGAAACCAGCGCCGATAAATAAAAGTTTTTCGGCTTCACCATCTTCAACATCCGTTATTTCCGTCTTCTGATTTTCGGTGTGATACTGATAAAGCGCCACTGCTATAGCCGCAGTGATTTTTGAGTGATCATACAATGAAATATCCTGCATTGCCGGGCTTACTGTTGCAGCCGGAATCTGCCCTGCATAACGCATATAGAGATTTTCAAACTGCTCAAACCAAAGCTCGACGTTACCAGTGAACTGCTCAAGCCCTCTCAACTCCTCAACGAATCCATAAAACAGTTTGCGATATTCATCGGCCCCGGCACAATTATCAGCAGCCACTACCACTGACTTTTCAGCTGGGAAAAACATGTCTTCCTGAAGAGCTTTAAGGGGAACCCTGTAATTGAACGAGCCGTCATTATGCTGTGTATCAGCGGCGCGACTGGTCTTGATTTTTTCCATTACAGGCCAAAGCCTGGCCGATCTGTAATTTGCAATTTCTTCGTTGCGATTGTATCCCTCGTCAAAGTTGCAGAAACCTTCTCGATCAAGAGCAGAAGCAAGTCGGTCAGCAACTGCAATTAGCCAGCGTTCAAAGCTGTTCCAGTCTTTAACAAAAGATTGTTCATTTTCACGTCTGACAAAATGATGACCGGCTGCAAGATCGCCGACCCACTCGCGCCCAGCCCAGTTATCTTTATAGAAGCATTTCGGCAAAACTTTTTCAAGATGATCGAAAAAGGCAGCAGTATAAATAGCATGCTCGTGAGAGTATCGCTTTGTTCGAGAATTGAATGGCTGCAACCTTTCACGGTTATCGTCGAGAAATTGCTGTGATGGGTAAAATGCTGGCTCTCCAGATTCACCAATCCTGCCGCGTGCTCGCTGAGCGAACTTGCCTATGTCATGTAAAAATGCTGCCAGTGCAATTTTAAGCGTTTCATCACTCAAATAAGTTGTTGATGCCGTCATATTGAGTATCCTTTCAGTTCTTTGCTCTTTAATAAGTTCATTTTTGCCGCTCTATTCAGAATAATTTCAAGGTTTACTCGTAATTTTTTCGATTTCTACTATTTCACCGAGACACCAAGGGGTCTGCTGCTGTTCTACCGCCGGGCGGCGGTCAACGAAAGCAACACGTTCCACAGATAGATTTGCAGCGTGCGAGCGTTCGTAGA
>Ga0116170_10004406_pt1 | contig 12873 bp, 6 predicted proteins | sample AD_JPNHW1_MetaG_FD_89797 | JGI IMG/M metagenome (GOLD analysis project Ga0116170, IMG submission 89797) | Active sludge microbial communities of municipal wastewater-treating anaerobic digesters from Japan - AD_JPNHW1_MetaG | ecosystem: Engineered > Bioreactor > Anaerobic > Digestate | place... | reverse complement strand
CGTTTTCAGGATAATTGCCGTCGGTATGAATGCGCTCGCAGGCCATTCCCGAATTGGGCTCGGCGCCGTCCCAGAAATATTGAAACGTTTGGTGTTGAATGAGTGTAAGCAGCGAGTCATCAGAAAGTTTCTGTACAGTTTTCTCATCCTTTTTTTGTTTCGCCCCGCCACCTGCACATGCCGTGAACCCGATTGCTGCAACCAGCCCCACTATTGATAATCGTAATAGTCTGTTCATTGTAGTTTGTATGTAAATCCAAGTTTGGTCAATCCAGCCTGAACCTCGGGACACGACATGAAAAGCTTCCAGAGCAAACCTGTCCGGTAGTTTTCAATCATGCCAATTTGTGGTCCCTGATCAATAGCCAGAAACGAATCGGCAAACCAGATTTTATCGAGACTGAACGCATCGACAAATCCGTATTGCTTCCAGATTTTATCGCCAAGCTTGTAATAAAAAAAGTTTAAAGCCTGCATCGATTCTTCAGGAGTAAAAGGCATGGAACAAATGGCCGCCGTTGGTGCAATGAAACTTTGGTCATTGGTTGGCGAACTGGCCGTGTATCCATCCTTGATGTCGCTGGCGGTTAATCCCCAGCAATTCTCGCTGTAGCCGTAGTATTTCTGCGGATTGTCTTTGCAATACGCGTAGTTTATTTTCGAGTGGTTCACCACCTGAGTCTGGTAATTGGCATAGGCATCCGACAAACCAAACGGGTTGATGCCCAAAAAGGAGTAATGTTCGAAAAACAGCGGTCCGCCCAGCGCTTCGCCTAGCGGCAACTGAATACCGTAGAAGCTGTTGCCGTTTCTGATGGCTCCGTTTTTGGCAAAACCGGTGTCGTACACCACTTTGTCAATAGGGTGCGTGGTCGACGAGGCTGCCATGACGTAGGTAATTAAGCATTCGTTCCAGCCGCGAACCGGCACATTCACCGCAAAGCCGTAGTCGGCACTCCAGTTCCAGTACAGCATATTTTCACCATCTTTCCTGAACCAGTCCCATTCCACGGCATTCCACAGTGCATTGATGTCGCTTCGGAGCTTGACTTCAGCAGCCGACGAACCATCGAAATATTGCCGGGCTGTGAGTAAACCCATCATCAGGTACGACGTTTCCACAATGTCGGCTCCGTTGTCTTTGGTCCCGAAAGGAACTACTGCTCCGGTTGTGCCGTTGATCCAATGCGAAAAAGCGCCATGAAAACGGGCAGCTTTGGTAGTCAGAAAGTTCACAATTTGATGAACTCTAGCTACGCCATCAGCTCTCGAGATGAATTTCCGGTTAATGGCAACCGGGATGGCCATAATGCCAAAACCTGTTCCGCCGGAAGTGACAATATCACCCGAAGTATTTCGCTCGAGCGCCATGCCCGAAACCTGATGCCCGAGATTCCAGAAATATTTAAAGGTTTGTTTCTGAACCAGAGTCAGCAACGAATCCTTCGAGATGGTTTCGTACTTGTTAGTCAGATCAACTCCAGTGGTTAAACTCAGAGAAATGGGTGAGGATAAACGGCCACCAGCTTTTGCTTTCAACGAATTGGAAACCGTGAACGTGTAATTTGTCAGATTATTCAAGCTTGAAACCGGTTTAACTGAAATAACTGAATCGCTGTTTTCAAATGAAAAGTTCAATTGAACAGCTGATGAACCTTTATCAGTCAAAATAACTGCCGTTTTAGCCGAAGTCTGATCAATTTTCGTGTTGAAAACGATTTTTATTACCGGCATTTCGTTCAATCCTTTGAAACTCGCTCCCGATGAAAGTTCGTTCACTTTTATCGAATTATAGCCAAACGAAACACTTGCCGGATCGAAGGGATCATCTTTCTTGCAACTGAATATTACAAGAAAAAATGCGAGGTAATATATCGGTCGGATCATTCCGGGAACGTTTTGTTGGTTTATTCAGTACAATTTATTTAAAACCGAAGGGAAGCCGTCACAAATTATTATGACGGTTCCCGCTGGTGGTTTTAAAGTTACCCTTTTCTCTCTCTAAATGAGGCTATCTCAAAAGTCAGATTTTTATTTATTGGACTTACAAATTGCAACCACGCTTTTGTTTTACCCCTCCAAACCTCCCCTAAAGGGGCAGCTTTGAAGTCCCCTTCAGGGGATTTAGGGGTTTTAACGATACCGTTACTTACAAAGTGTAAACAATAAAAAAATTGAAATCCCTTTTTAGACAGCCTCTTACCCACTATTTATTTTTCGGCGTTCATTATTGTTTTCACCTCATCCTGAGATAAAGCTTTATTAAAAATGCGCAATTCGTCCATCATTCCCAGATCGGAGAAATGGCTCCATTCTGTGAAACGTGGTGCGCCCGACATGATCGAAAGCAAGTCGCAACCTGTCCAGTCTATTCCTCCGAATGAGCCTTGTTTGGCCACTTCGCCATTGATGTAAACCACACATTCGGTTCCTGAAATGGTGAAAGCCATGTGTACCCACTGTCCGGTTGTTGGATCGACATCGGCAGCAGAACCACCGTCGAACCACGAGTCGGCAGTTCCGTTTGCGGCGTTGAGTTTAAACCGTTGTTTGCCACTGGCATCTTCGCGGAAGAAACGGAAGCCGGAAGTACGGTTGTTCTGAACTGTTGGATAACCTGCGTTGGCTTTATCTTCAGGACCCATTACCAAAATACCTGCACGATCCGGCGTTGCATTAATTTTTGTCCAGAACACAGCGCTGAAATTATTGCTCTTCAGGGTTGTTGTTGGGAATGTGAGGTACGAATCGGTTGCCCCGGCATAAGCCTGTCCCTTTTTCCCATCAGCAAATTTCGGAGAACCTACTTTGGTTGCCGAAGTGTTCGATACCAAATCTTTATAACTTCCCTCGAAAGGCATATAGAAAACTTCGCCGCTGTATTTCGGCACATATGGAGAGTCGTTCTGGATGATGGTTTGAATTTCTGCCTGAGTCAAAGCTTTATTGAAGAAGCGGAGTTCGTCGAATTTACTTTGGTCTGATTTGTGATCCCAGTATGCAAAGTTTGGCGCACCGGAGAAAATCGAGATGGTTGAACATCCTGTCCAATCGATACCGGTGTTGGCAACTGTTGCTGCCACTGCTCCATTGATATAAACGGTACAACTGGTTTGTGAAACAGTAAAAGCCAAATGAGTCCATTCATTTGATGGAGCAATAATACCGCCATTATTCCATGTTTCGCTTGCGCCATTTCCGACGTTCAGTTTAAACCGTTGCTCCGTCGCACTGCCTTCGCGGAAGAATCGTAAACCTTTTTTACGCGCCTCATCAGAAGAACTGCTTGGATCAGGACTGATTGAAATCAAGCCAGCACGGTCAGGGCTTGCGTTCAATTTACACCAGAATTCAGCAGAGAATTCAGTACCAGTTAACCCAGTCAATGGGAAAGTTAGGTACGAATCGGCAGCACCAGAATATGCATTGATCCCCTTCAAACCTGTTCCAGCAAATCCGGGAGTTCCGACAATCGTTGCAGCTTTGAAACTGATTTTTTCAACATAGTCGCCATCAAACGGCATGTAGAAAGTTTCGCCCGCATACAAAGGAGTGTAAGGTGGCTTCTTTTCGAATTTTACCGATTTGCTGGTCGTTTTTCCCTGGAGGTCAGTTGCATCTATTGTAAGTGTGTGAACTCCGTTGGTTACTTTATTATATAGGTATTCTTTCACCGCGCGGCGATAATCTTTGAATTCAGCATAGTTCACGATTTCAGTTCCATCCATTTTAACTGAAATTGATTTGAGTTCGATATCATCGGTAGCTTCAAACTGAATATCTACTGAAGTTACCAGTTCAGGAACCTGAATTTTTACGCCTTCCGTAGGATATTTGATGGTAATAACCGGGGCAGAAGCATCGGCGCCTGGCGCCACTGCGGTAATTGGATCAATGCCTTCGTTACAAGCCACTGCAAAAACAAGGAAGAACAGGCACGCAATTATATTTTTTATGCTTTTCATTTTTTTTCGTTTTAAGTGGTCAAACCGATTATTTCTTCAAAGCTGGCAGTAAGTCAACCTGGGCTTGAGGATATGGAAGGAAAATTTTCGCGTCAGTAAATGTTCTTCCATCGTAGCTCAGTTCCGAATATTTTCCTAACCGAACCATGTCGTAATAGCGGGTACCCCATTCCATGGCCAGTTCGGCGTATTTTTCGTTCATCACTGCAGCATTATCAACGCTTGTAAGTGCTGGCATCGAAGCTCTCGCTCTAACTGCATTTACTGCATTAAGCGCTGTCATTGCTGAGTTTGTTGCTCCCTGAGTAAGTGCTTCTGCATACATTAGCAGAATTTCGGCATAACGAATACAGGTGAAATTTTTGTTGGTTCCGTAGTCGGTGCGGCCCGGAGTTAGCTGGTCTGAAGGTAAATAGTGTTTTCCACTGGCAAAAAGTTCGCGGGCAAAATCGTTAATTTTGTCGCCAGAACGGGTTGTGTTCGAAATCCAACTTGGTAATGTGGCATATTTCGAATCTTTTTGCAACTCGGCAATTCCACTGTTAGTGAAAAGGACACTGGTTTCCAAACGGGTAGTTTCACCACGATCGAGCATAAATTTGACGTATTTCAGACTTGGCTCGAAGAAACCCCAGCCATCTCCTGCTCCGGTAACTTTAGGCGTCCAACCTTGTGGTCCGAAGAAAGCATACAGGTAGGCATAGTTGTCGCCCGAACCTTTTCCGAAATCGGAATACTGCATTTCCAGGATGTTCTCGTTGTTCAGTTTGCCTTTTATCTTGAACAGATTATAATAATCAGATTCGAGCGAGAAAACGTTGGATTTAATGATTTCGCCGGTTGCATCGGCCACCACCTGGTAGTTTTTCAATTCGAGGTTTGCCAACGCCTTTATTGCCAGCGCGGTATATTTGGTTACTCCGCCGGGAATATCAGTTCGTTTGTTCGGATGAACAGCCGGTAAAAAAGAAATGGCTTCGTCCATTTGTGCCGAAATGTGTTTCATCACTTCGTCCTTAGTCGCCAATTTTGCAACCAGCATTTCAGAAGGATCGGAGCTGGTTGGGATGAAAATTGAACCCCAAACCCGGGCAATATTGAATAACCACCAGGCACGAATAACCTTTACTTCAGCAATATACTGATCGGCAAGCGCTTTATTGGTTGCATGTTCCTTGTAAAGAGCAATTTGGTCCATGGCCGATTGTGCCGTGAAAATATATCCATAGTAGTTTTGCCATACCGAATTGTACATCCAGTAGTCTTTGTTGTAATTGTATAAATCTGTTTCATGGTAGTCGTTCTGATCATAAGTTCCGCCACTACCTCCGCCAGAGTTTACGTCATCTCCGCGAACAGAAATCAGAGGGAAGTTTTCCCAGGCAATGTCATTGAATGTGGCATAAACACCTTTCAAAGGCAAATCCATATTGCTGGTGTTGGTGTAATCGGTTTGTTGAGTGAACGTTGTGTTTTCGGGCAGTACGTCCAGCTTATCCTGACATGCAGTTGTTGCAAGCAAAGCAGCAAATGCAAACATCATTTTTATGGTGTAATTTCTAAGTTTCATAGTAATCAATTTTAGGCGTTAAAATTTGATATTCAGTCCAAGTGTATAAACTGCCGGAATAGGATATGTTTGGGTATCTATGCCATCTTTTATTTCGGGGTTAAACCCGTTGTATTTGAAGAAGGTCAAAGGCCGGTCAGCTGTCAGCGAGATGCGCATATCCGGAAGCAGAACTCCAAATGCATTTTGCTTTTTCACATTATACGCCAACTGAATGTTTTGAATGCGGAAGAATGAACCATCTTCGACAAAATAGTTGCTCATTTTCTGGTTCCAACCTCTGCGTAAGCCTGATGATGAAGGATATTTGTTCGATGTTCCCTCGCCATGCCAGCGGTTCTTAGCCAGATCGGCGTCCAGGTTACCATCAGCAGTCCAGATGATTTCACCGCGTTTCCGGTTCAGGATTTTATTGCCCGATTGCCCTACCATATTGGCCGACAAATCGAAGTTTTTATACGAAACATTGAAGTTGAAACCATACATGAAGTTGGGAAAGTATGAGCCCAAAACTACACGGTCGCTGTCGTCAATTTTGCCATCGTTGTTTTCATCTTTGTATTTGAAATCGCCGGGAACAAGGCCATTGGCTTTTGCAAAGGAGTCGGCATCAATTTCAGCCTGGTTTTGGTAAACGCCAATCACTTCACGGCCAAAGAATGCCAAAAGTGGTTGCCCAACAATTGAGCGTTGACGGAATTCAGCACTACCTCCATCAATATACGGCTGTCCGTAAAGGTCGCGAACTTCGTTTTTCAGTGTCGAAATGTTAGCGCCAATTGAGTATTTCAAATCTTTGTTCAGTTCGTCACTCCAGTTTAGTGAAAGCTCGATTCCTGAGTTACGGATAATACCTACGTTTTTCAGAACGCTTCCGCCAATAGCCGGAATGGTTACACTAATCGCTGCATTTTTGGTATCACGGATAAAATAGTCGGCATCAACAGCCAGTCGGTTTTTAAACAATCTTGAAGTTAAACCAACATTAGTTTCTTCGGTAACTTCCCATTTTAGCGACGAGTACGTATTTGAAGTTTTTGTTCCGGAGACAAGCACACCACCGATGGCCGTTTGTTTAACACTGGTTGTATTGGCACCATCGCTTGCCTGGATGTTATCGTTACCAAGCTGCCCCCAACTTGCGCGGAGTTTCAGGAAGTTGATCACCGGATGTCCTTTCAGAAAGCTTTCTTCAGAAACCACCCACCCGGCACCAACGGTTGGGAAGTAGCCCCATTTCTGCTGATATTTCGAGCTGCCATCGGCCCTCATTGTTCCGTAAACCAGATATTTATCGGCAAAATTGTACGACAAACGACCGAAGTAAGAGAAACCGTATTGGTGTGTTCCATTATCTCCAACTTTATCAGCCACTTTCGTTGCCGATTGATCGATGTACCACGACTGTTCATTATCGGTTGGGAAATTAAGACCCTGCGCTCCCAGTGCATTTGAGGCTTCGTCGCGGAAAGAAGTACCAGCCATTGCGGTAATTCCGTGTTTCCCAAACTTATCGGTGTAGGTCAAAACATTATCCCAAATCTGGTCTGAATAATTTGTCATCCAGCGAGTTAAAGTTGCATCTTTCTGCTGAAAGCTATTGCCAATAAAATAAGGAAGGTTTACCTTTCTTTCGTCAACCGAGGTAAAAGCGTGATTATAAGTAGTTTTATATGAGAGCTTTTCAGGGATCAGATCGAGCTTCACATAGAAATTGGCGAGCATTTTCCTGGTTTTGAACCTATCTGTATTGTATTTTAAGGTTGGCATTGGGTTTTGCCCGCTGCGATAGCCCAAGTCCTGCGCATTGGCAAATTTTTCAGGCCAGGCGTTCACATTTTGCTCGTCGTAAACCGGAAGGATTGGCACAGCAAAATAAGCCAGATTCCAGGCACCAGCCTCTTCGCTCCATTTCAGGGCGTTACTAAAAATCATATTTCCGCCAATGGTCATCCAATTGTTTACCTTGAAATCTATTTTGGACCTGAGGTTGAAACGCTGGTATTCGTTTTTCATATCCAGAATACCTTCCTGATCAAAATAGCTCGCACCAAGCGAATAGGTTGTTTTCTGGTTTCCGCCGGTTACACCCAGACTATGATTTTGAATTTGTGCCGGACGCATAATTTCTTTATACCAGTCGGTGTTTACATCAGGAACATTGGGGTTGATGCGGCTACGGCCGTAGCGCTGCATGGCATTCAAAATAAAGCTGGCATCGGCAGCTGAGCCCGATTCCATGGCCATTGTGGTGAATTGCTCTGCATTAGCCATCTTCAGAACATTTTGTGCAACCTGCGTTCCGTAGTAGCCATCGTAGGTAATTTCTGATTTTTGGTTGATGGCTCCCGATTTGGTTTCAATCAGCACAACACCATTTGCGGCACGAACACCATAAATAGCGGCAGCCGAGGCATCTTTCAACACCGAAATGGAAGCAATGTCTGTCGGGTTAAGGAAATCAATGTTATCGAAAAACATTCCATCCACAACATACAAAGGCGCATCGTTATTATTCATAGTTCCATCGCTATTTCGCGGATAAGAACCAACACCGCGCACACGTATCGACGGTGAATTTCCCGGACCGCCATTGCTCACCACCTGCAAACCGGCAACTTTACCTTGCAACGACTGCATGGCCTGCCCGGCGGGTGTTTTAACAAGGTCGTCGGATTTTACGGTTGAAATGGATGAAGTGAGGTCTTTTACTTTTTGTGTTCCATAACCAACCACTACCACTTCATCAACATTGAATGATTCCTCTCTCATTTGAACGTTGATTGTAGCTTTGTTATTTACGGGAATTTCCTGAGTTTGCATTCCGACGAAGCTTACAACTAAGGTGGCTTGAGGATTGGCCTGGATGGTAAACAGCCCGTCAACATCAGTAATTGTGCCTTGCATCGTACCTTTTACAAGGATACTCGCACCTGGCACCGATTCGTTCTTTGCGTCAGTCACTTTCCCTTTTACTGTAATTGTATTTTGAGCAAAAAGTAGTGATACTGAAAGCAAGAGATTCAGTAAAACAAGTAGTTTTTTCATAAATTCATTGTTTTAGTTATCAAAAATTCGCAAATCAAAATTATGACAGCTTAAATCCAACTAAAAACAAATCGATACACCTCTAATTCATCAGGCAAAAAAGATGTGCGAATATTTTGCACAATTACCACATCAGAAAAGCCAGATATAGATGTAATCATTTTATTTCCTGAGAAATATGAAATATTGATTTTTCACATCCTGAAAAAAACAATTTTGCCCATAAGGCTTCAGGATGAAGTAAAAATTGAGATTTTGAATACGCCGGTGGGTCAAATTTGCGATTTTTACTACTTTTAATTTGTTTTTAAGCAGCAAACAATGATCGGCAACCTGAGAACGCGATTCTTTTCCATCTTTTTCGCTATTTTACTGGTGGCAATTGCAGTAATTTCATTTGCTACTCCCAACCTATTTTTAAAGAATTACACCAAACAGGAATACAAGGCCGCCAGCCAGAACTGGAGTGTAACTCAGAGTACCAATGGCTACATGTATTTTGCCAACAACAGTGGTTTACTCGAGTTCGACGGGATAAGCTGGACGCTATATCCGTCGCCTAATGGCGGCATTATCCGGACGGTGGCGGTCGATAAAAACAACCTCATTTTTACTGCGGGATACCGGGAGCTAGGTTATTGGAAAAGAAATCACCAGGGGAAGCTGGAGTATTTCTCGCTTAAGTCGCAGATTGAAAAGGATTTTACGGCAAACGAGGAATTCTGGAATGTAATTACCCAAAACAACCGCGTTTATTTTCAGTCATTCTCAAAGATTTACATTTACAATTACCAAAAGTTTGAATTAATTCATTCTGAAGGCTTTATCAACTCCATTTCCGACGGTGGCGACAGAATCTTTGTAAATATTATGGATCGGGGAGTTTACCAGATTTCAGGAACTCAGATTACCCCGTTTCTGGTAGATAATTACTTCAAGCAGAAAGAAATCCGATTCGTTATTTCATTAAATTCAGGATTAAAACTAATTGCAACAGCTAACGACGGAATTCAGAAATACGATGGCAAAAAGCTTGAAATTTGGAATAAAGCTCAAGACGACTACTTCCGAAAGAATATTATAAACCGATTCTGCCTTTCTTCTGATGGTCAGATTATTATCGGGACAATTTTAGATGGAATTTCAATCTTCGATCAGGCTGGAAATTTGCTGCAACGGTTTAACAAAGAAAATGGCCTGCAAAACAACACCGTACTTGGTGTTTATTCCGACGTAAATAAAAACATTTGGATTGCACTGGATAAAGGCATTGATTTCATTTCTTTTTCGTCCGATCCATCCTATTCGATTGTCGGGCGAAAGGAACTTGGGGCTGTTTACTCGGCTGCTACATATCGGAATAAACTCTATCTGGGAACCAACCAGGGGCTGTATTTCAGATCGTTGCACAATACCGGGGAGCCTTTTACTTTGGTTCAGGGAACGCAGGGGCAAATTTGGGATTGTAAGGTGATAGACGATCGTCTGTTTGTGAACCATAACAGAGGCATTTTTGAAATTAGCGACGACCGGGTTAAATTTACCCAAACTCCGGGAGCTTTTGCAATTGTTGAGAATCCGCTAAAACCGAATGTCCTTGTACAAAGCACGTATTCAAACCTTTTGTTTTACCGGAAAGAAAACGATCAGTGGAAACGTAGCAAAACCATCTATAAATTCAACGATTTGATTCGTTATCTGGAGATTGATCATCTGGGAAACTATTGGGCCGGACACATGTATCGTGGCATTTTCAGGTTAAAATTCGACAACCGCGATTCGTTGGTTTACAATCGCTACTATGGGCATTCTGTGTTTGGAAAAGACGATAACATTCATGTTTTTAAGGTAGAAGGGCGCATTGTTTTTACCACTGCCGAAAAGCTTTTCACCTTCGACGATTTGAAAGATACAATTGTTGAATACTCATCGCTGAATCAGAAATTAGGCGTTTACCAAAGAGCAACACGAATTATTGCGGCCCCCGAGCACCGTTATTGGTTCATTACCAATCAGTCGTTCGGTCTTTTCGACATACAAAATTCGTCGGTGAAGAAGATAAAGGAATATCCGGCTACACTTTTTAACAACCAACTGGTTACCGGCTACGAAAATGTTTTTCCGCTAAATGCGAGTAAAGCAATTCTTTGTCTCGAAAACGGATATGCTGTTTTAAATGCTGATACGATAAGTCCGGCGTCGCTTATTTCAGAGAAGAAACCTGAATTGCGCAGAATTTCGGCGAGCGGAAACAATGATCAGCTGACCGATTTACCCATCGACGAAAAAGGCTTTAAGGTTCATTTTAACCGGAACAACCTGCATTTGCAGTTCTCGTTCCCGTTTTTTAGCAGTAATAAGGTTAAATATCAATCGTTTATTGATGGCCTCGACCAACGATGGTCGGACCCGATTGACGAGCCGATTTTTAGTTTTAAACGAATTCCTTCCGGCCATTACACCATCAGAATACGGGCAATAAACACGTGGGGCGAATCGAGTCGGGAGTACGCAACATCATTGAATATTTTGCCACCCTGGTATCTTTCGGTTGTTGCCTACATCTGCTATGTGCTTGCCGCATTGAGCGGGCTTTTACTTTTCCGCAAGCGAATTATTGCCAAAACGCGGCTGAAAGAAAGCCGTGAACGCGAAGAACAGGAACGAGAACTGATCAGGCTGCGAAACGAAAAACTTCAGGCCGAATTGTCGTTCAAAAGCTCCGAACTGGCCAGCTCAACGATGGCAATCATCAAGAAAAATGAGTTTTTAATGGAGATGAAAGAAATCCTGAAAAACCAGAAAGAAGTTCTTGGCATACGCTATCCCGACAAATACTACGACACGCTGGTTCGGAAGATTGACGATAATATGAGCAGTGTGGACGACTGGAAAGTGTTTGAAGCCAACTTTGAACGGGCACACGAACAGTTTATGAAAACGCTGAAAGACAATTATCCTGATTTGACGCCGAGCGATTTGCGACTTTGTGCTTTTCTTCGGATGAATTTATCGTCGAAAGAAATTGCTCCACTGCTCGGAATCTCGGTGCGCGGAGTTGAAAACCACCGTTACCGCTTGCGCAAACGCCTCAATTTGGATGCCGATAGCAATTTGACGGAGTTTATGATCAAACTTTAGCAAACGCTTCGATTTACCGAAAACATTAATTCGTCAACATCTGTTACCAATTCATCAACAATCGTTTTCTTTGCAAAACGACAAAACTTAACACCATGCTTGCCTCAGGAAATATCATCAAGATGCGGTCGGAATATGCCGATCCGGTTCAGTATTTTTTACCAATGGGCGAAACCGAATTGCCCATGAACGAGCTGGTTGGTAAAAAAATTAGTCTGAAATTTACCGGGCAAATCAATTGCATAGCCTGTGGCAAAAAGACCAAAACATCGTTCGGACAGGGCTTTTGCTACAATTGCCTGCAAACTTCGCCCGAAGCCAGCGAAACCATTATGCGGCCTGAATTGTCGAAAGCGCACCTGGGCATTGCGCGCGACATGGACTGGGCACGCGAGCACGATTTGATCGATCATTTTGTTTACCTTGCCGTATCGGGCGAATTGAAAGTAGGGGTCACCCGCCATCACCAGGTGCCAACCCGCTGGATCGACCAGGGAGCAAGCCGTGCCATTATTCTGGCCAAAACACCCAACCGTCATATTTCAGGAGTCATTGAGGTGTTCCTGAAAAGCTTCTTTTCGGATAAAACCAACTGGCGTTCAATGCTTCAGAATAAAGATATTCAGGAATACGACCTTCCGGAGGAAAAAACGAATGCTTACCAATTGCTTCCGGCTGAATTGCAGCAATATCTGTACAACGACAACCGGATTTGGGAATTTCACTACCCGGTTGTACAATTCCCGGAGAAAATTACCAGTGTTTCGTTTGATAAAGATCCGGTAATTGAAGGGATTTTAAATGGGATAAAAGGACAATACCTGATATTTGCCGACGGCAAAGTACTGAATTTGCGCAAACACAGCGGGTATTTTCTGGAAATAGCAGTGAATGAATAAACTTGGATCTGTCATTTAACGATTGTCTTTTGAATTGTAAATGGTAAATACCTAAATCGTAAATTCTCCACTCGCCAGTTATTGCCATCTCAGTAAGTGTGTTTTTTCCTTCTTTCTCCCGCTTTTTTTTCGTTAATTTACGGCCTCTTTAAAAAATTCAACTAATTGTTATGGAAACTATAGACTGGAAAAACATAGGCTTCGGATACCTGAAAACAGATTATAACGTTCGATGCTACTACAAAGATGG
>Ga0116170_10004404_pt1 | contig 12879 bp, 10 predicted proteins | sample AD_JPNHW1_MetaG_FD_89797 | JGI IMG/M metagenome (GOLD analysis project Ga0116170, IMG submission 89797) | Active sludge microbial communities of municipal wastewater-treating anaerobic digesters from Japan - AD_JPNHW1_MetaG | ecosystem: Engineered > Bioreactor > Anaerobic > Digestate | place... | reverse complement strand
GCGCCGGCCGTTACATCTTTCTGAACGAGAACTTCGAGGAGATCACGATCAGCGAAAAGGTCCTCGGCCAGAACAAGTACTTCCTGATGGACGATATGCCCGTCGACGCGCTTTTCTTCAACAACGAGGTGATCGAGGTCGAACTGCCCAACCTCGTCGAGCGCAAAGTCCTCAAGTGCGAGGTGGGGGCCAAGGGCAACACGGCCGCGGGCAAGGTCACCAAACCGGCGACGGTCGAAGGCGGATACGAACTGGCGGTTCCCCTCTTCATCAACGAAGGCGATGTCATCCGCATCGACACCCGCACGGGCGAGTACAACGACCGTGCCCACGCCTAAGGAAGGCGCGCCGGCATCCGCCGCCGCGCGCATGAGCGTCTCGCGCGAGACGATCGACCTTTCCCGCATCCGGGCCGCGCTGGCCCAAGGTCATCGCGTCGCGCTTTTCATGCGTCACTCCGAACGCCCGCCGATCCGTGCCGACGACAAAGACTTCGGGCGTTTCCTGGGGCTCACGCCGCACGGCATCGAACTGGCGCGTGCGGCGGGCAGCCGCCTCGCCGGTTTCCGCGACGTGCGGTTCTCGGCCAGCCCCATGGCGCGCTGCCAGCTCACGGCCAAGCATTTCGCGGAGGGCATGGGCATCCCTGATCCGGCGGTGGCAGACGCCGACGCGCTGGGCGTGCGGGGGTTCTATTACGAAGACCCCTACGCCGTCCAAGACGCCATGCGCCGGCAAGGCTACATGCCCTACATGCTGGAGTACCTTCGCAACGGCATCGCGCCCCACTCGTCCCCCATCGGCCCGGCCACAGCCTTGACCGCCGAATGGCTGCAGCGCCAGACCGTCTCGCAACTCGGCGTTTACGTGAGCCACGACATCTTCATCGCGTCGTTCTTGACCGGCCTGAAGATACGCACTTTCACCGCCGAAGACTGGGTCGGGTTCCTTCACGGCGCCGCCCTGATTTGCACGCCGGAGACGGGCTGGACGTGCCACGCCTGCGTGCCCGACCTCGCCCAGCTGGAAGACCCCGCCCGCTTCGTCCAGTGACCCCAAGGCGCCCCCGGCCATCGCGCGGACGCGCCACGCCGCTTCCGCGACGCGGCAGAAGCGCTTTTCTGGCCGCCTGTTTCGCTTCTGTCGTGACTTTCACATATGAATCGTCATAATATGTGGCGCAATCATGTGAATCCGTGAAACGACTGGGCAAGACTTGCGATGATCGTTACTGACACATTGAAACCGCTGACCGTGCTGGCGTGGGGGGGCTGCGCGGCCGGGCTGGCTTGGTATTGCATCAACATTGCCAAGCAGATCACCTACGTCACCCTCGCCGACGGGCGTCAGCAGGAACGCAAGCTGCCCCTGATCTTCCGGCTCCTTCTTCCCTTTGTCCCGAACCTCGACGGCCTCGTCATGCGGCCGGCTTTCGCCAAAGCGCGCGAGACGGCGGACCGCAAACTCGTGGCCGCGGGCTACGAGGGCTTGCTGAGCGGCCGTGAGTTTGCCGCCATCAAGATCCTGATGCCCGTCGCTTGCGGCGCGGTCTGGTTCGCGACCCTCAGGCTGTTCGTAGCGCTCAGCCCGCACTCCCCCGTGGCGGACAATCTCGAGCTGTCGCTCCTCTTGGGCATCGCGCTCCTCTATTACTTTCCCCTGCTTTGGCTGCGGCGCGCCCTCACCGCCCGTCACAACGCCATCCAGCGCGCCCTGCCTTTCGTGCTGGACCTGCTCACGCTGTCGGTCGAAGCGGGCATGGATTTCATGAGCGCGCTTCAGCGCAACTGCGAGCGCCGCAAGCTCGATCCTCTCAACGAGGAGCTCATCCGCATGACCCGCGAGATCCAGGTGGGCATTCCCCGCCGCGTGGCCCTCCGCAACATGGCTCAGCGGGTTGACCTGGCCGACTTGCGCTCGGTCGCCCACGCCCTGATCCAAGCGGACGAACTCGGCGTCAGCATCGGCGCGATCCTGCGGATCCAGTCCGACCAGATGCGGTCGCGCCGCTTCGACCGCGCCGAAAGACTCGCCAACGAAGCGCCGGTGAAAATGCTTTTTCCGCTGATGCTGTTCATTTTCCCGGCCGTCTTCATCATCCTTCTCGGCCCGATTCTCCGACAAACCCTGGAGCACCTGTTCTAACCTATGAGCACGCATTCATACGCCCTTGTCATCGACGACGGCCCGTTTAAGGGCCATCGCTATCCCGTCACGCCGGCCGGCCTCAAACTCGGGCGGTCCAGCCAGTGCGACATTTCGATCAAAGACCTCCTGCTTTCGCGCAGCCATTGCCGCTTCGAGCTGCGCGGCGAAGAGCTGTGGGTCATCGACCTGGCCAGCGCCAACCAGACGCTCGTCAACGAAACGGCGGTGGATGAGGCCCGCCTCGCCCCCAACGACCTGGTCAAAGTCGGCCAGACCGTCTTGCGCGTGGAGGAAACCGAGGTCGCGGCACCCCCGGGCGAGAACGCCGGCGCTCCCGAGGTGGTCATCGACCTCGGCTTCGGCAAAGAAGAGGGCGGCACGGCCCGCGCGAAGAAACCCTTCCTCCGCCCCGTCATGTGGACGCTGGTCGCCGTGCTGATCCTGATCACCGGGACAACGCTCATCCTTGACCCCGCCAACCGCGCGCGGGAAGCGGCGGCCAAGCCGCAGGCCATCGAACAGTCAAAAACGCTCCTGATCCGCTACGAGAAGGTCGAAGCCAGCACCGCCAACATCTTCCGGTATGAGCTGACCCTTTCGCCCGACGGGGTCCTCGCGGTCAAGATCGACGACCTCGCCGGCAAAGACCGCCATGTGCGCAAAGAGAAGAAGGTCGATCCGGAGCTTCTGTCGGAGCTGTCCGGCAGCATCGAGAACAGCGGGTTCTTCTCGCTCGACAAGGCCTACACCGGCTTCGCCGCAAAGCCCAACACGCTGAACGAATGGACGCTCACCGTCGCCATCGGCAAGAAGGCCCACACGTGCCGCGTGACCAACCGCCTGGAGCCCGAGACCTTCAAGGCGCTGCGGGAAAAGCTGGAGACCTTCAGCAAAAACGAGCTCGGCATCTGGGCCATCCAGTTTTCGGCCGACAAGCTCACCGCCCTCGCCCGCGACGCGCTGGCGGTGGCCCGCAAGAAATATGACGAGCGCGAAGTGAAATACGGCAACATCTTCGAGGCGATGCGCAGCTACCAGGAAGCCATCTTCTACCTCGACACCGTCAATCCCAAGCCGGACTTCTACACCGAAATCATGGACGGCTTCGAGGCCGCCGAGAACGAGCTCGGCAAGCGGTACGAGGACCAGCGCTTCCGCGCGAACCGCGCCATCAACCTGTCCGACTGGGCCGTTGCCGCCCGCGAGCTGAAAATCCTGTGCGAACTGATACCCGACCGCGCGGACAGCCGCCATCAGGAAGCCGTGCGCAACCTGATCGACGTTGAGAGCCGCCTGAAAAAAAGCCGGCGCTGAACCGACCGCCTTTCCTCTCCCTCAACAAGGTAATCCGCCATGACACGTAAACGTTTTCTGATCCTTTCGCTCCTGTTCCTCGGGACCGTCCTTCATGCCGCCAAAGAAAAAGGCCCGTCGACCCGCCTCGACGTCACGTCGCAGCCTGCCGGCGCCACGGTGCGGGTCGATCACGCCGACCGCGGCGTCACGCCGCTCACGCTCTCGGACCTCGCGCCCGGCCCGCATCTGCTGCAGATCGTCAAGGCGAACTACCGCGACGCCTTCGACACGGTGGTGCTGGAAACGGGCGTCAGCCGCAACGCGGCCTTCAGCCTGGAGCCGGAAAGCGGCATCCTGCTGATCACCACCGATCCGCCGACCTGCGAAGTCTCGGCCAAAGGCGTCTCGCTCGGGACGACCCCGCTGCTCGTCACCACGCTCGAGAGCGGCACGCATCGCCTGACCATCGCCTCGCCCGGCTATCAGACGAAAGAGGTCGAGGTCACCCTCGAGGGCCGCACGCCGCTCAAGCAGGAAATCGTCCTGATGTCGGATTCCGGCACCATCTCGCTCACCTCGGACCCCGTCGGTGCTGAAGTGCTGGTCAACGGCATCTCCCGCGGCCACACCCCTTGCCGCCTCGACCGCATCCCCGGCGGAACGGTCAAACTCGAGGTCAAGGCCGACGGCTTCCAGCCCCACGCGCGCGAAGTGTCGCTCGCCGCAGGCGAAGTCCAGACCGTCGACGTGCCGCTCAAGCCTCTGCCCGGCACGCTGCGCGTCGTCTCGATCCCGGAGGGCGGACGCGTGTACATCAACGACGAGTTCAAAGGGGAAGCCCCCTTCGACTGGGCCAACGCCAAACCCGGGACCTACCGCGTCCGCGTGGACAAGAGCGGCCATGAATCGGTGGCCCGCGACGTCACGCTCGGGAAAGGCGCTTCCATCACCGAAGAGTTCCGCCTCGCGAAAATCACGGGGCGCGTCGAGCTCACCACCGCGCCCGCGGGATCCACGGTCCTCATCGACGGCAAGAAGGTTGGAATCACCATCACGCGCAAGGCGGACTCCACTGCCGTCTCCGATCCTTTCGCGGCCGAAGAGGTCCTGGAGGGCGAGCACGTGATCGAGATCTTCCGCAAGAGCTTCGCCACCGAGAAGCGCAAAATCACCGTCAAGCGCGGCGAGACCCTCACGCTCCAGTTCAAGCTCGTCCGCCAGTTCATCCCGAATTACGAAGTCATCACAACCCGCTCGAACTATCGCGGCGTACTCGAATTCATGAACGAGGAAGGCATCCGCATCGAAACGGCGCCCGGCATCAGCCAGACCATCCCCATGAAGGACGTGAAGAAGCACGGCCCGCTCCAAGAGGTGCAATGATTGTCCGCCCGGATGAACTCGCCCGCGTTTCCCGTTGATTCGGCGCTGCCGGCTCTGGCAGCCTCCCTGGCCGCCAACCGGTGCGTCGTCCTGCAGTCGCCGCCCGGCTCCGGCAAAACCACCCGCGTCGCGCCCTACCTGATGGATGCGCCGTGGCTGCGCGGCCGCAAAATCCTGCTGCTCGAACCGCGCCGCCTCGCCGCGCGGGCCGCCGCCGGCTACATGGCCCGCCAGCGCGGCGAAGAGATCGGGCAGTCCATCGGCTACCACATCCGCTTGGACCGCAAGGTCGGGCCTCGAACCCGCATCGAGATCCTCACCGAGGGCCTCCTCGTCCAGCGTTTGCTGAGCGACCCGGAAGCGGCCGACACGGGCCTCGTGATCTTTGACGAGTTCCATGAGCGCAGCCTCGCCGCCGACACCGGCCTGGCCCTTGCGCTCGACATCCGCCGCGCCTTGCGCCCCGACCTGCGCCTGCTGATCATGTCCGCCACGATCCGTCCCGACCCCATCGCGGAGCATCTGGGCGACGCGGACATCCTGACCGCCGAAGCACGCCTTTTCCCCGTGGAAACCCGCCTGCTCGCCCGCGGGTCGTCCGCCCCTCTGCCAACGCAGGCCGCCGACGCCGTCCTCCGCGCGCTGCGCGACGAGAGCGGCAGCATTCTCGTTTTCCTGCCGGGCGAAGGCGAGATCCGCCGCGCCATCGACCGCCTGCGCGGCGCATCTCTGCCCCCCGACGTTTCTCTCCATGCGCTGTACGGCGCCTTGCCGCGCGAGGAGCAGGACGCGGCCGTCGAGCCGCCCCCGCCGGGCCGCCGCAAAGTCGTGCTCGCGACCTCCATCGCCGAAACCTCCCTCACCATCGAAGGGATCCGCGTGGTGATCGACACCGGCTGGATGCGCGTGTCGCGCTTCTCGCCGCGCAACGGCATGTCGCGCCTCGAGACCCTGCGCATCACCCGCGACCGCGCCGACCAGCGGCGCGGCCGCGCGGGCCGCCTCTGCCCCGGCGTGTGTTACCGCCTCTGGGACGAGGCGATCGACCAGGAGCTCGCCCCCGAAGCGCTCCCCGAAATCTACGATGCCGACCTCGCCGCCACGGTCCTGCAGTCCGCCGAATGGGGCACCGCCGCGCGCGACGGACTCCCCTGGTTCACCCCGCCGCCCGACGCCTCCTGGCGGCAAGCCACCGCGCTCCTCCAAGAGCTCGGCGCGCTCACATCGCCGCCGCCGCGCCCCGCCATCACCCCCCGCGGCCGCGCCATGGTCAAGCTCCCGATCCATCCGCGTCTCGCGCACATGATCTTCGAAGCCGCGCGCGCGGGCTGCGCGCAGCACGCCTGCCTGCTCGCGGCGGCCCTTGCCGAGGCTTCCTCCGACGCCTCGCTGCGCGGCGAGACCGACGTGCGTCGGCTGCTGGACCGCCTCGGCGGCACGACGGGGCACGACGGCTTCGCCTACCGCGTCAAAGAGCTCGCCCGCCGCTGGGGGCACGCCTATCCCGGCCAAGACGACCAGCGCCTTTCCGAAGGCCTCCTGTTGGCCTGGGCCTTCCCGGACCGCGTCGCGCGCCGCCGCGACGCCGCGGGCCGCTACCTCATGCGCAACGGCCGCGGCGCGCTTCTCGACACCTCCGACCCGCTGGCCCAAACGGAATGGCTCGTCGCCGCCGAATTGCAGGACGACACCACCGACGCCAAGATCCGACTCGCCGCGCCCATCACGCGCGAGGAAGTGGAGGAGGCGTTCGGCACGGAATTCGCGGCACGCTCGATCACCTCGTGGGACAAGCGCACCGAAGCGGTACAGGCCGTCAACCGCGTCTGCCTCGGCGCCATCGTCATCAAGGAAGGCGGCTTGGCCGAGCCCGACCCTGCCGATCTGCGCGCCGCTTTGTACGAGGGTATCCGCCAAAAAGGCATCGCGCAGCTGCCGTGGACGAAGGCCTCCCGGGCGCTGCAAGCCCGCGTCTGTTTCCTGCACAAAACCTTGCCGGATCAGGCCTGGCCCGATTTCTCGGACGCGGCGCTGCTTTCCGACCTCGACGCCTGGCTCGGCCCCGCCTGCGACGGCGTCACGCGCTGGGCTCACGTGCAGGCGCTCGACCTGACGGACATCCTGCAGCGCCGGCTCGACGCCTGCGGCGCTTCTCGCCGCTTGCTGGACAAGCTCGCGCCCACCCACCTCACCGTGCCGAGCGGCTCCAACATTCAGGTGCACTACGAGCAAGACGCGCCCTACCTGGAGGTGCGCATCCAAGAGGTCTTCGGCCTGACGCAAACGCCGAAGGTGGCGGACGGGCGCGTGCCGGTGGTCATGCATCTGCTCTCGCCCGCCCAGCGTCCGGTGCAGGTCACCAGCGATCTCGAAAGCTTCTGGTCCACCGGTTACGCCCTCGTCCGCAAAGATCTCCGCGGCCGCTACCCCAAGCACTACTGGCCCGAAGACCCCCGCGAGGCGATCCCCACCCGGCGCGTGCGGCCGCGGCCGACCTGAGCTCACCCTCTCACGCTTAATCCGCCGATGCGGTTTTTCACGAAGCCGCCTCGGACAACAAAGGACGCGAACATGTTGGACATCAAACTCGGCAGATCAATGGAAGACCTCTTCTTCCACGAACAGGAACAGCGCCTGAAGGAAGCGCGCGCAAAGCTGGAAAACATGCGGGAGACCAAGGAGAACCTGGCCAGCGTGTCCGGCATCAAGAACGATGCGGTTCTTGAAAAGCTGCTCGAACTCGGCATCCGGCCCGAGACCCTGGCCACGCTTCTCGCCATTCCCTTGGTCGAGGTCGCCTGGGCCGACGGCGAAATGCAGGACGAGGAGCGGCACCGGTTGATCACGTACGCCCAGAAGGCGGGGGCGAAGAAAAACGTCACCCCCGAAATCCTGGATGTCTGGCTCAGCCAGAAGCCCGATCCCGCCCTGTTCGACGCGTGGGGCCAATACATTCAAGGGCTGAAGCTCCGCTTAAGCGACGAGGAGCGGCGGGCGCTGAAGGAAGAGGTCATATCCGACGCGCAGCTCATCGCCAAGTCCGCCGGCGGCTTTCTGGGCTTCGGAAAATTTTCCGGAGAGGAGAAAGCGGTGCTGGCGAAGCTGGAGGCGGCTTTTTGCTGAACGCCTTCGGCAGATCCAGGACGGGGCGGCCTTGCCCCGTCGCGCCGTCCCGTCGCGCCAGGTGAAACCAGTTTCCCCTGTGTGACGCTTCTGTTACAATGCGTTCCTCATCATTCTGGTAAAGGAGTCCGTCATGATGGATACCGCTTCTTTGATTGCCTCGCTGAGCGCATTCGATGCCAATGCGCGCCGCGCCGCCCTCACGCAGATCGCTCAATCCTCGAAGTTCCCGTCCCCAGGATCGGACTTCAACATGCACTGCCACTCGTTCTTCTCCTATAACGCGGAAGGCTGGTCGCCCTCGCGCGTGGCCTACGAGTGCCGCAGCCGCGGCCTGTGCGCCTCCGCCCTCTGCGACTTCGACGTGCTCGACGGCTTGGAGGAATTCCTCGACGCCGGCCGGCTCCTCGCCCTGCGCACGGCCGTCCATCTGGAGACGCGCGCCTATGTGCGGGAACTGGCGGCCGTGGACATCAGCTCGCCCGGCGAACCCGGCGTGACTTACATCATGGGCGGCGGCTTCACCGCCATACCGGCGGCCGGCACGGCCCAAGCCCAGACCCTGGCGCAACTGCGGCAAGGCGCGCAGGACCGCAACCTGGCCCTGATCGCGCGCGTCAACGCCACCCTTCCCGAAATCGCGATCGATTACGCCCGCGACGTGCTGCCGCTCACCCCCAAGGGCGTGGCCACCGAACGGCACATCGTGCGGGCCTACTGCACGCAGGCGCGCAAGGCGTTCGGCGATGCGGACGCGCGCGCCGCCTTCTGGGCGCCGCTGCTGAAATGCGAGAAGACGGCCTATCCTGCGATCGAAGCCAACGTCCCGAAGATGGAGGACCTCGTCCGCAACGCGCTCGCCAAGCGCGGCGGCATCGGCTACATCCAGCCCGACGAGAAGACCTTCCCCCTCGCCGACGCCTTCACCGCCTGGGTGCGCGCCTGCGGCGCGATCCCGACCATCGCGTGGCTCGACGGCACCAGCGGCGGCGAGGCCAAGTGCGGCGACCTGCTGGACCTCATGACCGACAAGGGCTGCGCCGCGCTGAACATCATCCCGGACCGCAACTGGAACCTGAAAAAGCCCGAAGAGGCGAGGCTCAAACAAGCCAAGCTTGACGAGGTCGTCAAGGCGTGCGTCAAGCGCGACCTGCCCATCAACATCGGCACGGAAATGAACAAAGGCGGGCTGCCCTTTGTGGATCTGCTCTCGGGGCCGGTCCTGAAAAACTACGCCGCGGAATTCACGCAAGGCATGCGGATCATGGTCGGCCAGACCGTGCTCGGCATCTACGCCCACGCGCCCTATCTCGGCGAGCGGGCGCAAGCCGAGTTCAAAGACATCAAGAAACGCAACGCCTTCTACGCGTCGGTCGGCGCCCTGCCCGCGCTCACCGCCGCCCGCGCCGACGCGCTGCTGGCAGCCGGCAGCGAGAAGGCCTTCTCGACGTTGGCGGACGCCGCCCGCCACGCGTAATTTCACCCCTGCCTCCCCTGTCGGCGTGGCGAACGGTCCGGGCCGTCCGCCACGCCTTCTGCTTCGCCTTTCGCGAGATGGCCAAATCGTATAAATCAATGGTCACTTCGCACATTGTCTTCCGCCGCTGCCCCCGCTTATACTGAACGTTAACGCGGGTTGAACGATCGCTTGAGAAGCGTTAGACCGCTCCAGAGAACACAAAAAAAGGGGAAACCGATGAAGGCTCTCACGGGGGGACTCATTGCCGTTCTGGCGCTAACGGGGACGGTGCGGGCGGAACGCACGACACCGGCCACTTTCTATATCGACGGCGATAAAGGCAGAGATTCCGACGAAGGCACGGCGGAGGTCTCGGCATGGAAGACTCTGGACCGCGTCAACAACGCGGCGCTGATCCCGGGCGACCGGGTCCTCTTCAAGCGCGGCGGCCTCTGGCGCGGCCAGCTCATTCCTCAGAGCGGCACCAACGGCGCGCGCATCGTTTACGGCGCGTACGGCACAGGCGACAAGCCGATCCTGGAAGGCTCGGTAGCCCGCGACCGCCCGGAGGAATGGACACTGGTCAGCCCCGGCATATGGGCCACGCAAAAATTCGAACCGACGCTGCAGAATCAGCTCCTGAACCTTGCCGACTCGCGCTGGAGCCTGCACCACGAGGGCGGCGCCCAGGTGAAACTCGAGCGCGCCCAAGAGGACGGGCGCGCGTTCAACCGCCTGACGTGCGCCGCCTCGGGCAAGGCGAGCAACCACATTCAGGTCTGGGGACCAACGCTGACCAACGCCGCCCCCTGCCTCGTCCTGCGCCTGCGTCTGCGCTCGACCGCACCGTTCACGCTGGGCGGCGTCGAGACCATCCTCAATCATCCTCCTTACTCCACCGCGATGCGCGGGACGCTCGGCAAGAAGGAGATCGGCGCGACGTGGCAGACCGTCGACGTGCTGATGCTTGAGCAGCAAAAGCTTCCCGAATCACACTTCCACTTCAATCTGGGCGGGATCCTCCCCGCCGGCGCCGTGTTCGATTTTGAGACGATCGGCGTCTGGCGCGCCAGCATCGACCACTGTGCGCCGGTCGACCGCGACGTCGGCATCCTGATCCTCAACCACGGGGAGAAATGGGGCGTCAAGAAGTGGAAGCCCGAAGACCTCAAGGCCCCGTACGACTACTGGTATGATCCCGAAGGCAAGCGCGTGTTCGTCGCCTGCGACGCCAATCCCGCCGCGAAGTTCAAGAGCGTCGAACTCGCGCTGACGCGGCACATCGTGGACGAGGGCGGCAAGCACGACGTCACCTACGACGGCCTGGCGGTCCGCTACGGTGCCGCCCACGGCTTCGGCGGCGGCAGCACCAAGCGCATCACGATCCGGAACTGCGATGTCTACTGGATCGGCGGCGGCCTGCAGTTCTGGGACACCAAGCACGGCAAGAAGCCGCGCCCCGTGCGCTTCGGCAACGGCATCGAGTTCTGGGGCAACTGCGACAACAACCTCGTCGAGCGCAACCGCCTCTGGCAGATCTACGACGCCGCGCTCACCAACCAAGGCGTGCAAGACGAGGAGACGAGCATCACCTACCGCGACAACGTGATCTGGCAGGCCGAGTACTCCTTCGAGTACTGGAACGCCAAGCGCACCGAGAACGTCCTCTTCGAGCACAACACCTGCGTCGACGCGGGTTACGGCTGGGCCCACACCCAGCGGCCCGACCCGAACGGCGCGCATCTGATGTTCTACAACAATCGTGCGGCCACGGCCCATTTCGTCGTGCGGAACAACCTGTTCGTGCGAAGCAGCGACCGCTGCACGCGCATGTGGAATGAGTGGCACGAGCTTCCGGCGATGCAGAACAACCTCTATTGGTCCCCGGACAAGCCGATCATGCGCTGGCAAGAGAAAACGAACTATGCGGCCGCCGACTTCGCGAAGTACCAGGAGGAGCGGGGTTTCGACAGGAACTCCATCGTGAGCGAGCCGCAGTTCGTCGATGCCGCCGCCCGCGACTACCGGCTCAAGCCCGGCACCCCCGGCACGGCGCTCGCGACCGACGGCGGCCCCGTCGGCGCGCGCTTCGACCTCTCCAAAGACGCCCAGCCATGAACAGGCGCGCCCTCAGCCCCGGCGCGCTCGCGCGGGGCAAGGGGCGCTTCCGACGGCCCACCCTCTCAATCTTCATCGCGTTCATGATCTTTATCCCGGCCGCTGTGCGGATTGCGATGACGAGCAAGATTACGATGGCGCCCCCGCCTGCCGCGTGGCACTCCGCATGAGGCGGCGCGGGCTCTCCGGGCACGCCCACACGCTCCAATGCGTATGGCATCCCCCTGAACATTCTCAGTCTTCTCATTGTGCCCTTCCCGCTTCTTCTTGCGCTGGACGTTCTTCGCCGCCGATGGTACGGTATCACGCAACCGGAAAAATCGGCATTCTGAAAGGGAGAGACATGAACGTGATTTTGGTGGCGATGGCGGCGGCGGTGACGACGGGCGCGGTGTTGGCGAATCCTCCGAACCCGAGGGTGAAGGGCGACATGTTCGCTGTGAAAAAAGTGGCGGGGACGCCGAACTACGCGAAGGCGCCGGCCGGAGCGGAGGTGCTGTTCGACGGCACGTCGGCCTCAGCCGAGGCGAACTGGCTGGCCGAAAAGCCCAAGGAAAAGGGCGGCGTGATCTGGCCGGTCAAGGACGGCGTCTGGGTCGACACCGCGACCGACCTGCTCACGAAGAAGGAGTACGGCTCGGTGAAGTTGCACCTCGAGTGGCGCGTGCCGGCTGACCGCGTGACGGCGGGTCAGAAGGGCGCGAACAGCGGCATCATCTTCATGCCCAAGAAGGGCTGGTACGAGGTGCAGATCCTCGAGTCCTACAACAACCTCACGAACACCTACTCGGACGGCATGGCCGGCGCGATCTACCAGCGTTCCGCGCCCGCCTGCAACCCCGCCATGCCCAAGGGCGAGTGGCAGAGCTACGACATCACCTTCCTCGCGCCGAAGTTCGCCGCGGACGGTAAGGTCGAGCGCAAGCCGACGTTCACGGTGGTCTTCAACGGCGTGACCGTGCAGAACAGCGTGGAAATCGACGGCTCGACGCTCAAGCGCACCGCGACGCTGAGCCCGCACCCCGTGAAGCAGCCCATCAAGCTCCAGTATCACAACGACCCGATCGAATTCCGCAACATCTGGGTCCAGACGCTGGGCGACTGACGGCATGTTCGGCCAGAAGCTGAACGTTTCGCGCGGCGCACGCACTCATCGCGTGCGCCGCATTTTTTTGTTTTCCTCGCGGCCTTCAACGTCGGGCGCCCCGGCCGCGCTCGCCCGTTGCGTGCCTGACTTGCAAGACCAAATGCACGCAGGCGACAGAGCGGTGCGATGATTTTCATACGGCGTTTTCCTCGAAGTAACGTTTAACCATCTCCTCGGCGGAGAGTCCGTCGAGGATTTTGCGGGG
>Ga0116170_10004401_pt1 | contig 12886 bp, 10 predicted proteins | sample AD_JPNHW1_MetaG_FD_89797 | JGI IMG/M metagenome (GOLD analysis project Ga0116170, IMG submission 89797) | Active sludge microbial communities of municipal wastewater-treating anaerobic digesters from Japan - AD_JPNHW1_MetaG | ecosystem: Engineered > Bioreactor > Anaerobic > Digestate | place... | reverse complement strand
GCGGGGGCGAACTGCCTGCAGTGGAACATGTACTGGGACTTCGGCACCGGCCAGATCGGCGACATGGGCAGCCACACGATGGACCTGCTTTGGAACGCGGTGGACTGCGCTCTGCCGACCTCCGCCGAGGCGAAGGGCGAACCCTTCAACCCCGACGTCACGCCGGTCAATGCCGAGATGCGCTTCGAGCATCCCGCCAACAGTTGGCGCGGGCCGATCAGCGTCTCGTGGTATCAGGGCGGCGCGATGCCGAATCCGCCCAGTTCCTATGTGGACATCAACAAGATCGGGCACGGCGCGATGTTCAAGGGCAGCGAGGGCATTCTGGTGGCCGACTTCACGTCGCGCGCGCTGATCCCGCTCGGCAAGGACGGGAGCCTGTCCTACTACACGCCGCGCAAAAAGGAGGCCCTGCTGCCGCCGGTCGGGCATTTCCAGAAACAGTGGATCAACGCCTGCAAGAACCCGTCGCTGAAGACGGCGTGCGACTTCGAGTACAGCGCGAACATGATCGAGCAGATGTGCCTCGGGCTGGTGGCGTACCGCGTCGGCAAAAAGCTCGACTACGACGGCAAGACCGGGCGCGTGACGAACAACGCGGCGGCGGACGCGCTGCTCAAGCGCGAGTACCGCGCCGGCTGGACGCTGAACGGGTGACGTCACGCGTGCGGCGGGTGACTGTCGCGCGTGTTGGCCGCGCCAACACCGGCGAGAGCACCCGCCGCGACATTCTCGTGCCTGTCGCCCTGACACCTGCGATTAACGACATGTTGTTCTGGAATGGTGGAACATTGGGATGATGGGAAACCTTTGCAGCTGTTTGGGGGTTCAATACCCATCCTTCCTTTGTCCCCGCCGGATGCCCGATGGCCGGTATCGCTGACAAGGGGGCCGGCGCTTCAAAAGAGGCGATGCGCCGGGACGTTGCGCGCCATCTGCGAGAAACTACCCTTTCACGATGCCGACCTTGCTGAAGGTGAAGTCCTTGGGCGAGATCGGCTCCAGCGGCTCGGGGACGTTGGTTTTGGGGTAGGGCATGTTGACCGTGGGCCTGAGCCAGCGGATGCCGTTCGCCAGAACCTTCAGCACGTTCTCGTTGTAGTAGGTGGGGAAGGCCTCGTGCCCGGGCCGGAAGTAGAACATCCGGCCGAATCCGCGCTGGAGCGTGAAGCCGCTGCGGAAGACCTCGCCGCCCTCGAACCACGACATGAAGATCACGTGGGCGTCGCCCGCGATCATGAAGGGCTCGCCGTACATCTCCTCGTACGGCAGCTCGAAGTGCTCGGGAATGCCGGCCGCGATGGGGTGCGCGGGATCGATGCACCACAGCCGCTCGCGGTCGCCCGCCTCGCGCCAATGCAGCTTGCTGCTGGTGCCGTTGAGGACGCGGAAGATCTTGGACATGTGCCCCGAATGCATGATCAGGATGCCCATTCCCTCCCAGACGCGCTGCTGCACGCGGGCGACGACGGCGTCGCTCACCTGGTCGTGGGCGGCGTGGCCCCACCAGAGCAGGACGTCCGTGTCGCTGAGGACCTCCTGGGTGAGCCCGTGTTCGGGCTCGCCCAGGGTGGCGGTGCGGATGGCGAGGTCGGGCGCGGCCAAGCTTTTGGCCAGCGCGCCGTGAATCCCCTCGGGGTAGAGCGCGGCTACGGAAGGCTCCTTTTTCTCGTGGACGAACTCGTTCCAGATGGTGACGCGGATGGGCGAGGTGTTCATGGCGGGCTCCTGTGGGAGTGGAGAACAGGACTGATTGCGTGAAGGAATGATGGAAAAACGTCGGTGGGAGGGCAAGGCGATTCAACACCCATTATTCCACCATTCCACTATTCCATCAGTCCGTTATTCCATCATTCCGATTGCTTTAGGCTTTGGATCTTGGCGCGGACGTACTCTTTGATCTTCTCCTCGACCGGCTTGAAGTAGAGGTCCAGCGGCTTGAACTTGTCGCCGTTGGCCGCGAGCTCCGCGGCGACGCCTTTCAGGAAGTTGCTCTGCAGCTCGGTGGCGATGTTGACCTTCGCCACGCCGCATCCGACGGCCAGCTTCAGCTGATCTTCGGGGACGCCCGTTCCTCCGTGGAGGACGAGCGGGATGCCGACGCGTTCGCCGATCTCGCGCGCCCGGGCGATGTCCAGCACCGGCGCCTTTTTGTAGAAGCCGTGAATGGTCCCGATCGAGATGGCCAAGGCGTCGACGCCCGTTTTTTCAACGAATTCGGCGGCCTCGGCGGCCGTCGACAGCTCGATCTCGCCATCGCCGAAGGGGACGTGCCCGATTTCGGCCTCGAGGGTCACGCCGGCCCGGTGGGCGATCGCGGCGGCCTCGGCGGTCAGCGCGATGTTTTCGTCGAAGGGAAGCTTCGACCCGTCGATCATGACCGAGGTGTAGCCGATCGCGATCGCCTGGCGGATCTGGTCCAAGGACTCGCCGTGGTCGAGGTGCAGCGCCACGGGGATGCCGGACTTCGAGGCGAGGCGGGCCGTCATGGCCGCGATGAGCTCGGCGCGCTCGTCTTTGAACAGGCGCTGGTAGACCTGGATGATGACCGGGCTCTGAACCTGTTCAGCCGCCTTGAAGACAGAAAGCAGCGTTTCGAGATTGGCCACGTTGAAGGCCGCGACGGCCCGTTTCTCTTTGCGGGCCTGGGGAAGGAGTTCGTTGAAAGTGACAAGAGACATGGGAGTGGGGGATTGGAAGGGTGGAAGAATGGAATATTGGAATGATGGAGTGAGGCAATGGTGGAATGAGGGCGCGGTGGAAAGGTTGAGAGCCTTGCGACTTCGTCGCCTTTTGAACGGCGAGACTTAAGCAGATAGACTTAACCAATATTCCAACGTTCCGTCATTCCACCATTCCGCTCTCTTACTTGACGACCACGGGCGTGATGTCCAGCCAGCGGCAGAGTTCGACCAGCTCGCTTTCGACGTCCGCGTGGATGATCGAGTAGTGGTGCTTGAAGCCCTCGGTCATGATGGTGCCCACGAGTTTCTCCACGGAGCAGTCGAACTTGACGTTCAGCGGGTTGCCGCGGATGAAGGGCTCCGTGTCCAGCGCCGTGCCCTTGGCGATGAGCATGCGGTAGCCGTCGCCGTCCTCGTCGAGCTGCGCCAGCGTGATCGGCCCGGCCTTCATCGAGAACTCGTTGGTCAGGCCCTTCTTGTTGCCGCCGTCGACGCGGAAGTGCTGGCTCAGCTGGGTCTCCTCGAACTTGCGGCAGATCGCCGAAGGCGCCGCGCCGCAGTGCCACAGCACGGCCGTGTTCTTGTCGTACTCGAAGGAGATCAGATCCGCGAAGAAGGGGATGCCGCCCTCGCTCAGCGAGGCCTCGATCTCCATGAGCACGGCGCCGAGCACGTCGCCTTCGCAGCTGCTGGGGATCTTGGCGTTGTTCAACATGCCGATCGTGGAGCAGGGGGCGATGCCGAAGATGTCGGACCATTCCGGCCAGCAGCGGATCGCGAAGGAGGAGAGGTTGTACTTCTTCGCGGCCTTCAGGAACGACTGGTACATTTTGCCCGCGGACTCGAGGTCCTTTTCCACTCTCGCGCAGCAGGAGGCCGCGCTCTTGCGGACCGCGGTCACGCCCTTCTTGACGTCCGCGTCGCTCAGCTTGTTGGCGGCATCCACGATCTCGAGCAGATCGATGATCTCGACCTCGGTGCCGAGCTTCGCGCGGAGGCGCATCTCGTCGCAGTTGGAGGTGTAGAAGCCGGGGACGCGTCCGCCGACCAAGCCGACCTTGGCGGCGGCGAGGTGCGAGACGCACTTCAGGATGCCGAGCGGCTTCTTCATGAGTGCGGCGGCCTGGTCGGCCGGCCCGAAGACGAAGGTGTTCTTGCGTCCGAGCTTGCGCAGGGTGTGCACGCCCATGTTGGAGCCGCAGAAGGAGTTCTGGGTCCACATTTTGCCGGCCTGGGGTTTCTCGGGGGTCGAGAAAAGGATGACGGGCACGGGGAGTTCCTTGGCGATCACCGGGACGATGGCGCCGACCGGGAAGGTCGTCATGAACACGACCACCGCGCCGACGTCCTGCTTGCGCATCTCGGCGCAGAGGGCCGAGGCCTCCGCCGTGGTGGTGGTCAGGGCGCCGCCGTCCACGATCTCGAAGGGGAGGGTCTTGAGGCTGGCCAGCGCGGTCTTCCGGAGGTTGTCGATCTCCGGCGTCGCCCAGCTGGCCTTTGATAGTGCGATATAACCGACTTTGAACTGCTTCATTTCTTGTTTTTCCTTTTCGACAGTTGAAACCGTTTGTCCGTGATCCCAAAACCGATGGGCGCACGCGACGGTTCATTTAAAACGTCAGGCGTTGCGCCGCGCGATCGCGTCTTCGACCGAGAGGACCTCGATCTTTGCGTTGTATTTCTTCAGGGTGTCTCTCACGTAGCGAGAGGCCGTGATGAAAAGGGCCCCCTTGGCGTCGCCCGCGAGGCCGTACACGCGGCTGCAGAGTTTCTGGCAGAGGGCGGGGTTCAGTTCGTCGTAAACGACGGCGCCCTCGCCGACCGAGTACGACTCCTCGCCGTTGGTGCCGAACGGCTCAAGCGCGTAGCCGTAGCTCTTGAGAAGCTCGCGCGGCGCCGCCATGTTGCCGTCGTAGTTCTTCAGGAAATCGCTCTCCAGATAGCAGGCCTTGCGCGTGCGGCCGGCCTTGGCTTTCGGGGGAAGCAAGTATTCCGTGCAGTGGACGACCTTGACGCCGCTGAGCTTGCCCTTGAGGAAATCATAGGCCGACGGTTCGGCGACGACCAGCGTCTTGCACTTGGACTCGGCGACGGCCTTCTTGAACTTTGCGAAGACCTTTCTCGACTCGCTGACGAACCCCAGCACTTCCAGAGCCTTTCCGGGATCTTTCCCGGAGATGGTTTTGCAGCCGGGGTAGAGCTTCGGGTTCTCGCCGTAATAGAGGACGTCGCCTTTGCCCTTGACGGTGAACGCGACGTCTTCCAGCGCGTGGGCCAGGGTCTTCACGTTCTCCGGAGCGAGGCCCGCTTGGACGACGTCCTGCCGGGCCGCGAGGACGAGGCCGGTCTCGTCGTAGTGGCTGACGCAGTGGTAACGGTTGGCCGCACTCAGCGCGCTCCGGTACAGGGCGTCAATGAAGTCCGCGTTTTTCAGGCACTCCGGATTCATCCTGATGCTGTCGATGACGAGGGCGCGGCCCCGCGGCGTGTCGGCTTCCCTGAAGGTCACGTTGCCGACGGGGTCGAGGTGGCGGCACATGAAGCAGAAGCGGCACGCGTTGATCACATCCTGGTGTTCTTCGATATGCATTGTTCAGACTCCTTTTCCCTGAAATCCCATCTTGCCGGGGTTCATGATGTTGTTGGGGTCAAGCGTCTTCTTGACGCTTTCGAGGACCTTGAAGGCCGGCCCGTAGAGCTCCCTCATCATGCGGCCGAGCTTGAGGCCCACGCCGTGGTGCTCGTTGATCACGCCGCCTTCCTTGATGGCCGCGCGGATCGCCATGTCCCAGATCCTGTTGTAGAGGGCAACCGCCTCGTTCGCGTCTTGGGGCGGGTTGTCGATGATGAACCGGGCGTACAGCATGCAGCCCCAGTCGTACCAGTGGGAGAAGTGGCCGATGAAGGTCGCCTGCGGGAAGTTCTCGTTCACGGCCTTCTTCATGGCCCAGTAGACGTTCTCGATGTTGCTGAAGGTGGCGACCGTGTCGAGCGTGCCGAAGGCCTGCGGCATGTGGAACATGTAGGGCGGGTAGAAGAACTTGTAGCGGTTGTCCCACCAGTTCTGCCCCGCCTCGGTGCCGAGGTCTTCGTGTTCCCCTTTCCGGCAGATCGCGCAGGCCTCCTCCAGCTGCAGGTCCACGATCTTCTCGGGACCGTCGAAGCCGAAGACCAGGTAGGCGCCCTGCCGGTCGATGCCGAGCACCCGCTTGACCAGCTTCGCGGTCTCGGTCTCGTCGTAGAGCCGGATGGCGCAGGGGTGCAGGCGGCTGGTCATGATCTTCGATCCGGCGACCATGGCGTCGTGCATCGTCTTGAAGAGGAACGCGTGGAATTTGCGCGCTTCGGGGATGGGGTGGATCTTCATCGTGGCCTTGGTCACGACGCCCAGCGTGCCTTCGCTTCCGAGGAACAGCTCGGTGAGGGACGGGCCCGACGCGTGGCGCGGCACCGGCAGCGTGTTGATGATCTCCCCGGTGGGGGTGACCACCTCGAGGGACATGATCATGTCCTCGATCTTGCCGTACTTGGTGCTCAGGACGCCGGTGCCGCGGTGGGCGATGAAGCCGCCGAGCGTCGCGCAGGCGATGGAGGCCGGGAAGTGCATGGTGCTGAAGCCCGCCTTCTCCACCGCCCACTCCAGGTGCTGGGCGTTGATGCCCACCTCGGCGGTGACCGTCATGGAAACGGGGTCGATGTTCAAGACCTTGTTCATGCGTTTCATGTCGAGCACAATGCCGCCGTAGATGGGCAGCGCGCCGCCCTGCGAGCCCGAGCCGCCGCCCCACGGGATCACGGGGATGTTGTGGGTGTTGGCGATCTTCAGGATCTCGGACACCTCCTTCGCGTTCGCCGGATGGACGACGAAGTCGGGAGGCGTCGGCTTCTCGCCGCGGTCGTGCCAGCATTCGGGCACCCAGTAGTAGTCGATGGAGTGGCCGAGCTTGTCGGCGTCGTTGGTCTGGACGTAATCGTCTCCGACAACCCAGGTCAGCTCGCTGCGGACCATTTCGTACAGGTAATTCTTGGGGGTGATCATTTCTGTTGCCTCTTGTTGTGGTTTACAAATTCAGTCAGTCCTTCTTGTCCTTGCCGATGTCGCGGTAGCAGGTCGCCAGCGCGTCGTGGATGGCCCGGTAATGGCCGAACTGTTTCGCGTAGAACCGCGCGCGCGCCGGGTTCGGGACGATTTTGCGGTCGTACCTCAGGCATTTCCGGACGGCGGCCGCCTCGTTCCTGAAGACGCCCGTGCCGACGCCGGCGAGCAGCGCGCTGCCGAAGGACGCGTCGCAGCAGGCCGGGCACTTGAGGGGCGCGTTGAAAACGTCGCACACGATGCCGCTCCAGAGCGGGCTCTTCGCGCCGCCGCCGATCAGGATGAACTCGCTGACCTTCAGCCCCATTTTCTCGATGGTCCGGTAGCAGTCCCGGAGCGAGTAGGCCACGCCCTCGAGCAACGCCCGGGAGAGGTCGCCCCGCGTATTGGCCATGCTCAAGCCGGTGAAGCTGCCGCGCAGGTCCGCGTCCCAGTAGGGGGAGCGCTCGCCTTGGAGATAGGGGTGAAAGAAGACCCCGTTGCTGCCGGGCCGCGCTTCGGCCGCCGCACGATCCAGTTCGTCGTAGTGCGTCCCCGGCGCGCAGAACATGTCGCGGTACCACCGCTGGCAGACGGCCGCCGAATTGGTGGCCGTGACGGTGTACCACATGCCGGGGACGACGTGCGCGTAGGTGAGCGTCTCGGGGTGGGGGTGCGCCTCGGACGTCATGACGTTGACGTTGCCGGCGGTCGCGAGCTTCAGGATGCACTGGCCCGGTTCGATGGCCCCGGCCGCGTAGTCCTCCACCGCCGAATCGCTGGCTCCCATCACCACCGGGATGCCTGCGGGCAGGCCGGTCTCCCGGGCGGCCTGCCGCGAGATCGTGCCGGCGATGTCGGTCGGCTTCCCGATCCGCGGCAGCCTGTCCACCGGGATGTCGGCCAGCGCGCAGAGCGTTTCGGACCAGCGCCCGCGCTTCATGTCCCAGAAAAGGGTGCCTTGCGCTTCGACGCTGTCACAAGCCATCTCCCCGGTCAGAAGGTAGCGCACGTAGTCCTTGACGAAGAGGATGTGCCGCGTCTGCTTCAATGTCCGCGGCTCGTTGTTTCTGAGCCAGAGCATCTGGGGCAGCGTCCAGGTCGGGGTGGGGGCCTGGTAGGCGGTCTTGAAGATCAGGCCGGCATGGCGCTTCTTCAGCTCCTGGCATTCCTTCACGCTGCGCTGGTCCGTCCAGATGATGGTCGGGCGTATCACTTCCAAATTGCGGTTCAACAGGACGGCACCGTGGGTGTAGCTGTCCAGGGCGACCGCCGCGATCTCCCCGCGGTGCTTCAGCTTCTTCAGGACGCGGCACATCACCCGGTGCCAGTCGGCCGGGTTCTGTTCCGCCCAGGCTGGCTTCGGGTGCAGCGTCGGATATTCGCCGGACGCGCTTTCGATCACGGCGCCCGAAGGGTCGATGACCGTGACCTTGCAGCCGCCCGTGCCGAAATCGACTCCGAGCAGGTAGTCTTTCTTCATTTATCGAGGATCCACTTGTGCTTCGGGTCGAGCACCGACAGGAACTTGCGATGCTTCTGCCCCGCCATGATCCAGAGATAGTACATGGTGTAGCCCGGCGCGTTGATGACGGGGTGGTAACCGCGCGGGATGAGCGTCGTGTCGTTCTGCTTCACCGTGCAGGTGACGTCGATGGAGTTGTCGTCCGTGTAGATCTTCTGGATGCCGTAGCCCTGCTCGGGGTTGAAGCGGAAGAAATAGAGCTCTTCCATGTCGACCTCGACCGGCAGGTTGTCGTAATCGTGGCGGTGGGGAGGGTAGCTCGCGTGGCCGCCCGACGGGACGATCGCTTCGCCAATGAACAGGTGGGCCGCCGGGAACGCTTCCGTCAGCATCAGGTAGGCGTCGCGCTGATAGCTCTCCTTGCCGATGTGGACTTCCTTGACCTGCTCGGGGGTGATCACGTACGCCGCGGTCTTGAGGGTGGAGGGCGAGGCGGTCCAGGCGATCTCCACGTCCGTCACGGCCGTGATGGCGTAGTCGTTCCCGAACGGGATGTAGACCGTGTAGGGCTTGCCGGAGAAGACGTCCTTGCGCTCGCCGATGTCCTTGAATTCGAAGTCGTCGCCGGTGACTGAGCACTTGCCGCCGAGGACGACGAGCGCCACTTCGCTGGCGCCGGAATTGGCCGCGTACCGGGCGCCCTTCTTGAGGGTGATGATCCCGAACTCGGTCAGTTTGAGATCGCCGTCGCCGATGGTGGATATCTGGGTGAAGACATCCTTCTTCTCGTAACTTTTCAGGTATTTGTTCATTTTTTCCTCATGATCCTTTCTGCTGTTGCCAAATCGGGGATGCCGGTGCGGCCGCCGAACTTGGAGCACTTGAGCGCCGCCACGACCGTCGCGAAACGCATGCATTCGGCCCAGGGCTTGCCGCAGGCATGAGCGAAGACGAAGGCGCCGTGGTAGACGTCCCCCGCGCCGGTCGTGTCGACGACGGCGACCTTGAACGCCGGGCACCGGAAAAGCTTTTTCCCGTCGAAGCCGAGGGAGCCCGCCTTGCCCAGGGTGACGGCCGAGAACCGGCGGTTGCCGGAGAAGAGCCTCTTCACGGCGGCCTCCATGCGGGCCTCGCCGGTGTAGCGCTGGGCGAACTTTTCGGAGGCGATGACGATGTCGGAAAGGCCGAGAAGCCCGGCGATTTCCGGAACCAGCGTCCCGGCGTCGATCGACACGGTCACGCCGTGTTTGCGGGCGAATTCCGCCGCCGCGATGGCGGCCTGGGCCTGGTGCCCGTCGAGATGGAGGACGCGGCTGCTCCGGATCAGGCCGCGGTCGATCTCGCGCGCGGAGAGGGCGCGGGCGCTTCCGCGCGTCCACGCGATGCTCCGCTTGCCGCTCTTCGCCTCGATCCAGCAGAATCCCGCCGGCGATTCGGCGCCCTTGCGGACCTTCACGTGGCTCGCGTCGACGCCTTCCGCCGTCAGTCCGCCGATGATCTGAGCCCCGCGCTCGTCGTCGCCGACCGCGCCGCAGAAGGCCGCCTGGGCGCCGAGGCGCGCGGCGGCGACGAGCGCGGTCGCGCAGGGGCCGCCGCCTTGGATGAGGCTTTCGATGAGTTCGACTTTGTCGTCGTGCGGGACGTGCGGCACGCGGCAGAGATAGTCCATGCCGCAGTAGCCGACACCTGTTATCTGAGGATGCTTATTCATGTCGTGTCACGGTCGGATGGCTTGCGCTAGACCTTCTGCGCGGCGGCCGCGCCCTCGTCGTAATAGTCCCGTCGGAACGTCATCTTCCTGGCGAACGCCAGGACCGTCGCGCCCGCGACGTAGGCCAGCGAAAGGGCGGCGAGGGCGGTCGAGAGCCCGACCGTGGTCTTGGCCCACCCGAGCACGACCGGCGCGAAGGCGCTGACGAAGAAGACCACCGAAAGCATGAGGCCGACCGCCGAGGAGCGGTAGCGGGGCTCGATGACGTCGAAGAGAACCGCGTACAGGTTGGAGTCGTAGACGCCCCTGAAGAGGCCGAAGCCCGCGAGGCCCAGGCAGCACAGCCAGAAGTTGCCCGTGATGCCCATGAGGAAGATGAACGGCGCGCCGAAAAACAGGCCGACGAACTCCGTTTCGATTCGGGCGGTGCGCCGTTTCGACGCCAGCATGTCGGAGATCCTGCCGCCCAGCAGGACGCCGACGGCGGCGGCGATGTGGTGGTAGAACATCGAGGAGAAACCGGCGTTCGACAGCGAGAGATGAAACTTCTCGTGCAGGAAGGTCGGCATCCACGTGATGTAGCCGATCTGGGCGAAATAGAAGCAGCTGAAAGCGAGCCAGAGCGCCCAGACGGTCGGCTTGCCCGCGATCGCGCGCAGGAGTTCGCCCACGGGAACCTTCTGGACGGCGGCCGCCTTGGCGGGCTGCGGGTCGTCGCGCATGCGCCACCCGATGGTCAGCGCCAGCAGCACGCCGACGCTGCCGAAGACGACGAAGGCGCTGCGCCAGCCGTAATGCTCCCCCAGCCAGCCGGCTACGAAGCCGCTGGCGATGATGCCGACGTACAGGGCGGTCTGGTGGATGGACATGGCCAGCGCGCGGGTTTTCTGGTGGTGCTGGCCGATGAGCGAGTTCGCCGACGGGAAGTAGAACGCCTCGCCGCCGCCGGTCGCGACACTGCGGAAAAGGATCAGCCCGATCAGGCCGGTCGTCATGCCCGACATGATCGTGCCGACGCTCCAGAGGAGCAGGCTCCCGAAGACCACCCACTTGCGGCGCGCGATGTCGCCCAGAAAACCGCCCACCGGCACCAGCGCGGCATAGAACCACAGGAAGATCGAGGCCACGAGCCCCGCATGCACAGGGTCGAGGCCGAGGTCTTTGGACAGCAGCGGCAGGACGATGTTGTAGGCCTGCCGGTCCGCCATGTTGAAGAGGAACGCGAACCAAAGGAGAACGATCAGTTCTCACTTGTAGGGCATCCGCTTTCTATTCTCGTTTGACATCACGTCTTTTCCCCATATCGAGCCTGCAAAAAACCGAACGTCTCCAGCATTCCGCTATTTAATTTGTCCGGCCTTGCCGGGCAAGGGGACGACGCCTTCTTCGGGCAGCTCGACATCGGCCGCGCCTTCGAAGTCGAGGGCTGCGGGTTTGAAGTTCATGTTGAAGAAGGTCGAATCCTTGTTGGTCAGGATGTCGGACATGCGCACCGTCTGCCCGGTGTAGGCGGAGATGCGTCCGATGACGGCTGAGGCGGTGGCGTAGGCGGTCGCCTCGCCTTCGTTGAGCATCTTGCCGTTGATGACGCTGTCCAGCAGCGCCGAGTGCTCGTTGACGTAGGGATCGCCCTCGTTGCCGACGTTTTCAAGAACGGCTTCTTTGCCGTCGTAACGACGCACCTTGCCTCCGCCTGAAATTTCCGCCTGGTCCGTTGAGAAGAGCTCGCCGATTCGGCCGGCGGTGCCCGGAATCTGGCGGCAGAGGCTGTGGATATGCAAGCCGTCATCGTAATCGAAATCCACGCTGAAGAAGTCGTACTGATTGCCGGTCTGGCGGCGGGTGCGCGCGCCGACGGCCATGGCGGTGCGGGGGTAGCGGCCGATGAACCAGTTGGCCACGTCGATGTTGTGGACGTGCTGCTCGACGATGTGATCGCCGGACATCTGGGCCCAGTTCATCCAGTTGTTCGCCATGTACTGCGCGTTGGTCGCGCCGGGCTTGCGCGGGCGGACGCTTCCCCAGCCGCCGCACCAGTAGATGTTGCCGCCGCGGATCGTACCGAGCTGGCCTTTCTGCAGTGCGAGGGCCTGGCACATGTAAGTGCCCTGATGGCGGCGTTGCGTGCCGGTCACGAGCGTCAGCTTCTTCTCCTTGGCTGCGGCGGCTGACAGCAACACTTGCCGGACGCCCTGCGGGTCGACGGCCACCGGCTTCTCGGCGAAGACGTTTTTGCCGGCCTTGACGCAGGCGTCCAGATGCACCGGACGGAACGCGGGCGGCGCGCCCAGGATCACGATCTCGATGCCGGGAACTTCCAGCATCTTCTTGTAGCCGTCGCCTCCGCCGAAGGCGAACTTCTCGTCGCAGCCGAACTGCTTGCAGCGCTTTTGCGCCTCTTCGAGGAAGAAGTCGTGCGCGGCCACGAGCTGGAGCGTGTGCCCCATCTTTTTGGCCGCCTGGGTCATGTTTTCGAAGGCCGCTGAGGCGCGGCGGCCTGAGCCGATGATTGCGACCTTGAACGTGCGGGCCGCGCCCTGCGCCCGGAGGATCGTCGGCGCGGCGGCCATCATGGCGGAAAAGACGGAGGCGCTCTTGATGAAGTCTCTGCGGTTCTGCATGGTGTGTCTCCCTTGTGTAGCGTGTTAGGCTGTAGGCTGTTAGGCGGGCGGGCGCGACGGCTCGCCCTTACATTACGCTTCGTTCCACTGGTTGCGGATGAGGGCTGCGGCCTGTGCCAGCAGCTTTTTCTTCTGGTCGTCCGGCGTATCCTTGTGATAGCCGGCCTCGATGCTGACCGCGCCGCGATAGCCGATCAGCTTCAAACCCTTAAAGCCGTCGACGTAGTTGTCCGCGTCGCCGTCCGTGCCCGGAATCTTCCGGTTCTTGCGCGAGGCAATGTGCACGTGCTTGAGGAACGCGCCGGCGCTGATGAAGGCGCCCATGTCACT
>Ga0116170_10004397_pt1 | contig 12889 bp, 11 predicted proteins | sample AD_JPNHW1_MetaG_FD_89797 | JGI IMG/M metagenome (GOLD analysis project Ga0116170, IMG submission 89797) | Active sludge microbial communities of municipal wastewater-treating anaerobic digesters from Japan - AD_JPNHW1_MetaG | ecosystem: Engineered > Bioreactor > Anaerobic > Digestate | place... | reverse complement strand
ATAGCTCCCCCATCAATAACAGTTTCTATTTTATGCCCCGGTTTAATAATTTCTATTTCCATAATCATATTTTTAAAAGTTTTAAAAGCTGCGCATAGATATCGGCATTGATTTCTTCCGGCGACCTATCCGCATCTATTACAATCCAATGTTTAGAATCTTTTTTAGCCATTTTAAGATAGGCTTGCCGAACTTTAAGGAAAAATGGCAATTTTTCCTTCTCAAATCTCGTCGGATTTTCGCCTCTTTTTCCTAAACGTTCAGTAAGAAGATTGCGTTTTTTATTCAAAGGCAGGTCTAACAAAAAAACTAAGTCCGGTTTTATCCCCCCAGTAGCCCATTTGACCAATTGATAAATTTCTTTTTCTCTTAGGCCCCTCCCCGCGCCCTGATAAGCAATAGACGACGGCCAGTTACGGTCAGAGATAACTACCACGCCCTTCTTTAAACTAGGCGTAATAATTTCTTCATAATGTTGAGCTCTATCGGCAAAAAAAAGGAGCAATTCAGCCGTAGCGCTCATCTTTCCTTTATTATATTGCAGAATTTGCCTAATCGGTTCGCCTAAACACGTCTTTGGCCCAGGCTCTTTAGTTAAAAGGCAGGGAATATTATCGTCTTTGAGACATTTTTCTAACATTTTTAGTTGAGTGCCTTTTCCACAGCCATCTATCCCTTCCAAGAAAATCAAACGGCCTTTATAAGAACCACTCTTAGGTCGAACCTGAGCGCTAACTTTGCCGTGAATTGCCATAATTTTGTTTCTTCAATTATAGAAACTCATTAAAAGTTTATCAAGTCTTTAAATTAAGTTCATTCAGCCGCTATTCCAAAAAACTATTTAGTCAGCACTCAAAATGACAAATTAAAAACCACCCCGCAGGGTGGTTTTTTATTCTACTATGTCTATGCCCATACTGCGAGCAGCTCCTTCCACAATCTTTACAGCCGCCTCAATACTGTTAGCATTCAAATCTGGCATCTTTTTGTTAGCAATCTCTTCTACTTGAGCTCGCGTTACCTTGCCCACCTTAACTTTGAGAGGATTACTAGAACCCTTCTCTATCCCTGCCGCTCTACGGAGAAGGTCAGAAACAGGAGAAATATGATAAGCTAAATCAAAGGTTCTATCTTGATAAATAGTAATTTCCACTGGCACTATCTCTCCTGGTTTATCGGCTGTGGCAGCATTAAATTTAGAACAAAAATCCTGAATATTAACACCGTGCTGACCAAGAGCTGGGCCAACGGGTGGAGTAGGCGTAGCCTTACCGGCCAAAATTTGAAGTTTAAGAACAGCTTTAATTGCTTTTGCCATAATAAAAAATAAAAACTTTAAGTATACTTTAATTTTTTTTGACTTCTAAGAAATCTAGGTCCAACGGAGTTTCCCGATTGAAAAGAGTAACGATTACTTTGACCCTGCCTTTCTCTTCGTCTACTTCAGTTATTTTGCCTTCAAAATCCTTAAAGGGTCCTTCCGTAATCTTAACAACATCCCCCGGCCGGTAGCTAATCTTATAACGAGGCTCTACCTCGCCCAAATTTTTAGTAATAATACCCATTTCCTCAGTAGAAACTGGCATAGGCGTAGTTTCTGTGCCTATAAATCCAGTTACTTTGGGCGTATTACGCACTACATACCAAGACTCGTCGGTAACGATCATATCAACTAGAATATATCCGGGATAAAGCTTTTCTTCTACCACCTCCCTCTTGCCATTCTTTAGTTTTATTTTTTTAACCTTAGGAACAAGCACCTTAAAAATCTTATCCTGCATATCTAGAGCGGTAATTCTTTGCTCCAAACTTTTGGCAACGGCATCCTCGTAACCAGAATAAGTTCTGATTACGTACCAATTCCTGCCAAGATTAATCTGTTGTTTAGCCATGGTCTTCTTATAGTAAGCTCACCCCCCAACTTAATAACTTATCAACTAAAAGTAATAATAAGGACGCCAAAACAATAACAAAGAGCACTTGGAAAAAGGTCTTAGTCAAAGAGGCTTTATCCGGCCAAGTGACTTTCTTTAGTTCATGTCTTGACTCTTGAATATAATTTTTAATTGAGGTAAAAACTTTTGCCATAATTTTTAAAGCTATTTTAAAATGCCCGGATGGGCACTGCCCTATAGTAACAAATGTGCCCTAAAATGTCAAAAATTTAGACATCCAAATTCTTAACGCTTTTAGCGTAAGCTTGAATGAACTTCTTGCGAGGAAGTACTTCGTCTCCCATCAAGATATTAAATAATTTATCTGCTTCTTCTTCATCCACTAATTCCACTTTCTTTAAAACTCGATTAGCGGGATTCATGGTTGTTTCCCAGAGCTGCTGCGGATTCATTTCCCCTAAACCTTTATACCGTTGAATGGCAATGCCTTTTACTTGGCTCAGCTCGGATTCCTCTTCCGTTTCTACTGGTGTTGCCTCTTCTATTTCCGAGTTTTCTTTCTCGTTAGTTTGAATTTCTTTTGTTTTTTCCTTTTTATTCGCTTTTAGTGTTTTACTTAATTCGCTAATAATTTTATCTCGCTCTTCATCGGAATAGGCATAACTCATGTTCTTGCCTGATTGAATGCGGTATAGGGGCGGCTGGGCAATATAAACATAACCATCATCGATGAGGGGCCTGAAATACCGGTAAAATAAAGTCAATAGCAGGGTGCTAATGTGAGCACCATCGACATCAGCATCAGTCATAATGATAATTTTATGATAGCGTAATTTAGTCAAATCAAAATCAGGGCTAATAGAGGTTCCAATGGCAATTATTAAGGCTCTAATCTCTTCGTTAATCATCATTTTATCTACCCTGGTTCGCTCTACATTTAAGATTTTTCCTCGTAGCGGTAAAATAGCTTGGGTGAAACGATCGCGGCCTTGTTTGGCGCTACCGCCTGCGGAATCTCCCTCAACAATAAATAATTCCGAATCCTCCGGCTTACGACTAGTACAATCGGCTAGTTTTCCTGGAAGCGAGGCGCCACTCAAAGCCCCTTTTCTTAAGACATTGTCTCTGGCGCTTTTAGCTGCCATACGGGCTCTCGATGCCAACATGCACTTCTCGAGCATTTTTTTGGCATCATCTTTATTTTTCTCTAGAAATTCTTTTAGAGTATCATTCACCACTGTTTCTACCGCCTGTCTCACTTCGGGATTACCCAATTTAGCCTTAGTTTGACCCTCAAACTGAGGATCCCTTAACTTCACGCTCACAATAGCGGCGAGGCCCTCTCTCACATCATCTCCAGTTAAATTACCTTCTTTTAGAATCCCGCTATTTTTAGCATAATCATTCAGGGAACGTGTTAACGCCGAACGAAAACCAGTTAAATGCATTCCTCCCTCCGGAGTGTGAATGTTATTCGCAAAACTTAATTCATAAGCCTCGATCTCATCTAGATAGCGTAAGGCCACTTCGACATTAATACCATTGATTTCCTTTTGAACATAAAAGATATTGCTATGCAAAGGTTGACTCTCTGCAGTTAAGTATTTTAAATAGGCAATGAGACCGTCGGCAAAATGAAAAGTGTAGGTAGGCGTAAGAGCGCCGGGTCTTTCATCTAAAACCCTAATAGTAATCCCTGGGGTAAGATAAGCCTGCTCTCTTAAATGGTCAATAATAGTTTTAAAATTGAACTTGATTTCAGGAAAAATCTTTGGATCTGGTTGGAAAAGGACATAGGTACCGTTATGGCTGCACGAGCCAATAGGTTTCACTTTTGCCAGTGGTTTACCAGCATTATATTCCTGCATATATTTCTTTCCTTCTCGGCACACTTCTACCCTCATGTAAGTAGATAGGGCATTAACTACGGAAACGCCTACACCGTGAAGACCACCAGAAATTTTATATGAGCTACCGCCAAATTTCCCGCCAGCATGAAGGGTACAAAGAACTGTTTCTAAGGCAGATTTCTTGGTCTGGGGATGGATATCAACAGGAATACCACGTCCATCATCTAAAACGCTGATTTTATCGTCTGCCATGATTCTGACGATAATATTTTTACAAAAACCAGCCATGGCTTCATCCAGGGAATTATCTACAACTTCCCAAACCAAATGGTGCACCCCATCGATTCCGGTAGAACCAATGTACATGCCAGGCCGTTTTCTTACTGGTTCTAGCCCTTCTAAAACATAAATGTCTTTGGCGCCATAAGATTCTGTCACTTGGTTATCTTGAGCTTTTTTATCAGCCATAAGTAAATGGGTTAATGCAAGTAAAAAATTAAATTATCTAACTTCTACGTTCCAACGAGCGACTAAATCCTTTTCAATTTTATCCAGCGCTTGATTAATTTCTTCGCTAGAAAGAGTCCTGTCTTTATGTCTAAAAAGTAAATGAAAAGCCACACTCTTTTTATCTTCTGGCAAATTTTTCCCCGCGTAAACATCAAAAACTTCCACGTCTTCCAAGATTCCCTCTTGGGCATCGTTGATTAATTTTAAAATATCGGCGATGGAAATGTTTTTTTGAATTAAAATGGATAAGTCTCTTTTAGCTGCAGGGTATTTATTTAAAGGCACTATTTGCTTATTAACGCTTGTCTTTAAGACCATGTTTAGAAGAGCTGTTTCGTCAATATGAAAATAGAGGATTGATTTAATTTGGTTGAAAGTGGATAGAACTTCTTTTTTGCAAAAACCTAACCAGCCCACTACTTGGTCCCCTACTTCTATATTAAGGATGGTTTTATCATCGACAGTGACTAGCCCAGTATAACATTCGTCGTTAGCCAAAGAAAAGCGGGCTGGCAAGCCTTCTTTAGCAAGCCAACGCAAAATAAGCCCCTTGCTAGTGCGTAAAAGCTCTTCTGGGTCTTCTTCAAAAATAGCCAGCACTCCAGCTAAATAAGGAAATTCTCTGAACTGATTATTGTTTTTTTCATAAGTTTTCCCTGTGGCTACCAAGCGAATATTTTTAATAGTCAAAAAGTCATTAACTTGTTTTTCTGTATTTCTTAGGCCCTTCAGTAGGTTAATAAAAGAGAGTGGCTGCAAGTAGGCGGCATCTTGGCTGACAGGATTGACTAAATTTACAGTTCTATTTTGCCAATAAGCGTTAAGCTCGTTGTAATCATTATTGCCAATAAAAGAATAGGTATAGACATCATTAAATCCTTGACTAATAAAATAACTTTTTGTGCGCGCTTCCAAATTCAACTGTTCATTGGGCTCTGGCATGGTTAAAAAACCCAATGGCTTTTGGCTTTGCAGAGAATCATAGCCAATTAAACGGGCGGCCTCCCCTATGATGTCCTCGGCTTCTGTTACATCCAATCTGTAGTAAGGCACATTTACCAGCCAAGCGGAAACATTATTCTTTTTAATATTTTTTATCTTGAAACCTAAAGCGTTTAATTTCTTTTTTGCCTCACTTAAATCTATTGTCTGACCAATAATTTGAGCAAACCTTGCCAAAGGGACTATGATTTCCCTTTCTTTCCCTTTAGAGTTCTCTTCCCAAACACCAGTATCAATAGCCTCTTTGGCTATAGCACCACCGGCAACTTTTTGAATCAAATGGCAAACACGATTGAGGGCAACTTCTGTCAATTCTGGAGACAATTTATGCTCAAATCTCCAAGAAGCATCGGTCTTTAACTGTAATTTTACGCTAGTTAGGTGGGTCGCTCGATAATCAAAATTAGCGCTCTCTATCACAATATTTTTCGTAAAACTGCTAATGGCGGCTCGCTGCCCGCCTTTTACACCAGCAATACCCAAAGGTTCGTGGCTATCAGCGATCACCAGAGTGCTTTCGTCTAGTTTATAAGTGTCATTATCAAGAGTGGTGATAATTTCCCCTTTTTTAGCATCGCGGATAACTATATTTTTTATCTTGACCTCCTGCTCTCCATTTGCGGCGCTATCAATTCTATCATAATCAAAAGCATGCAAAGGCTGCCCCAACTCCAACATTGTATAATTGGTTGCATCTACAATATTGTTAATGGGGCGAAGACCACAAGTAACTAATTTTTCCTGCATCCAAATAGGCGAGGGTTTTACTGTCACCCCTAAAATCAGACGACAACTGTAACGTCGGCACTTTTTGTTATTTTGAATTTTTACTTTCAAATAATCGTCAACTTTAATTTTATTGTCTACTTTCAGTTCCGTAGGAGGTAGTTTAAGTTTCCTGTTTGTAATAGCAGCCAATTCTCTACTAAGCCCCAGATGATTAGAGACATCTCCCACTCTGTTAGAAAGCAGGTCTACCTCCAAGATATCACCCGTGTTAGTAAGGTCCCGAGCTTCCAAAGAATGGTTGGTTAATAATTCCGCCAATTCTTTGGTAGTTTTTTTTAACCCCGTAATTTCTTTTAGCCAAGCAGCAGAAAATTTCATATACTTGTTTTAAATAAAGCTGACCGCTCTTGATTAATTTTAGAACTGTCTTAATAAACGTAGGTCTGGATTATGAAAAAGGCGAATGTCGTTGATACCATACTTGAGCATGGCAATTCTCTCTAATCCTAAACCAAAAGCAAAACCCTGCCACATTTTAGAATCAATGTTGACATTCTCTAGTACCTTTGGGTGAACCATCCCGGCGCCACAAATTTCTATCCAACCGGTATGGCCACAAATATTACAGCCGTCTCCGTGACAATTAAAACAGCTCATATCCATTTCTACACCTGGGGTAACGAAAGGAAAATAGCTGGGTCTTAGGCGAATGGTTATATTTGCTTGTTTGAAAACGTAGCCCAAGGTTTTCTCCAAAATATATTTTAAATTCCCCAAATTAACATTCTTATCTATCATAAGACCCTCCAACTGATGAAATTGCACCTCGTGGGTAGCATCCAAAGCTTCGTAACGATAAGTAGTCCCGAGAGCCACCATCTTAAGGGGCGGTTTATGATTCTCCATATATCTTATCTGCAAAGGAGACGTATGTGTTCTCAATAAATAATTGGCACTTTTACTTTTTTTGTCTGTGTTGGCATCATTTTTATTGCTGACCCAGATAGTATCCCACATCTCTCTTGCTGGATGCTCTTCAGGAATATTTAAAGCGTCAAAGTTATAATATTCCGTTTCTATATCTGGACCGGTGACGACGCTAAAACCCAGCTCTTCAAAGGCCTTGACTAGGTCATTCTCTACCAGAGTTAAAGGGTGAGAAAATCCATAGTTAGCCTCCTTGGCCGGTAATGATAAATCTATTTCTAAATCAGACATTTCTGTTGCGCTAGCAAGATATGAGACTTTGTCCTCATATTGTTTAAGCATTTCACTTCTGGCTTTATTAATTTCTTTGCCCAGCGCTTTTCGCTCTTCAGGTTTTTTCTCTTTGAGCTCTTTATTTAAAATTCCCAACTGGCTCTGTTTCCCCAAATAATGATTATGCCAAGCCTCCAAAGCCTTATTATCACTAATTGACTTTAGAGCATTAAGAGCCTCTGTGCGATAGCTTTCGAGATCAAATTCCATAGAATTATAGTATTTAAAAGCAAGCTATATTATAGCAAAAAAGACCTATTTTTTCAAGTAAAAATGTTTACAAAAATTAATAGATATGTTATAAATAACGGGTAGAAATGCTTAAGAAATGGCTAGAAAGCCTTAAATCTTGCTATTCAGCCATTTTCTGATATAATAGTAAAGTTAAATTATCGCGGGGTAGAGAAGTAGTATCTCGTGAGGCCCATAACCTCAAGGCACAGGTGCAAATCCTGTCCCCGCAACAGCTTTTTATAAAGCTAACCTAAGTTTGTTTAGGTTTTTCTTGTTTTAGCAGATATTTTTGTTTGCTATATCTCCTTAAAAACTTGATAAACTCAGTAAACTTGATAAACTTATCAAGACCCGGCAGGGTAGCTCAGTTGGTAGAGCATGGGACTCATAAACCCAAGGTCGTGGGTCCGATCCCCACCCCTGTCACAAAATAAGATAAAGACGAAATCGAAAAGTCCCGCTTGCGTTAAGAGAATCTTTTGCTATAATCAAAAGTTATGCAGTGGTAGCTTAGCCTGGCTTAAAGCGCCTCCCTGTCACGGAGGAGATCACGGGTCCGAATCCCGTTCACTGCGCCAAACGCTCCTCATAAAATATTATGCTTTAACCACCATTGATGGTTTTTTAATGTTTCTACTTTACAAACTTGATAAACTTGATAAACTCATCATATGACTTCTATTAATACCAATCCAGAGGATGTTGAGTTTGTGCTGACTCGCGGTGTAGAAAATATCTATCCTACTAAAGAGGCCCTGCAAGCCGTTCTCTTGAGCGGCAAAAAATTACGCATTTATGCCGGGTTCGATCCGAGCGCTAAGTCACTTCATATCGGTAATGCTATTGTTTTGGAAAAATTGGGACAATTCCAAAAATTGGGACATCAAATTATTTTCTTAGTAGGCTCCTTTACAGGAATGATTGGCGACCCCACGGACAAAAACGCTGCTAGAGTACAACTAACTAGAAACGAGGTTTTAAAAAACAGCCGTCTTTTTAAATTACAGGCTAGCCACTATTTAAAGTTCACCGGTCCCAATCCGGCCCTGGTCAAATATAACCATACTTGGCATGACAAAATAAGCTTTAAAGACCTCATTGCTCTCGCTTCTCATTTCACGGTTCAGCAAATGATAGAAAGAGATATGTTTCAAAAACGCTTGGCCGAGCAAAAGCCTATCTACCTCCACGAGTTCTTTTATCCCCTGGCCCAAGCTTATGATAGTGTGGCCATGAATGTTGACATGGAAATCGGCGGCAATGACCAAACATTCAATATGTTGTGCGGTCGCAGCTTAGTGAGAGAATTGAATCACAAGGAAAAATTTGTTCTTGCCCTCAAGCTTTTAGCAGACCCTAGCGGTAAAAAAATGGGTAAAACGGAGGGGAATATCATTAGTTTAGACGCTACACCCGACGATATGTACGGTCAGGTTATGGCTTGGCCCGATACCATTATTGTAAATGCTTTTGAATTGTGCACTAACATTTCCGAAGAGCAATTGGCAGATATTAAAAAGGGATTACTGGGTGGTATGAATCCCAAAGAAGCGAAAAGCCGTTTAGCTTTTCTTATTACTGAATTAAACTATGACACTCAAAAGGCCACAGCCGCCCAAAACCGCTTTGAAAAAGTTTTTAGCCAGAAAGATTTAGAAGGGAAAATGCCCTTTTTGCATATAAAGCCAAATCTAAATCTAATGGATATAGTTTTGACAACTAAGCCAGAATTGAGTAAAAGCGCGGCCAGAAGGCTAATAGAACAAGGGGCTGTTTCTATAAATCAGATGGCTTACAAAGATTGGGATAAAGTCCCCCCCTATCACGCTAACGATGTCTTAAAAATAGGCAAACACGAATTCTGGAAAATTAAATAAAGCCTCATAAAAAATACCCTAGCTAAAGCTAGGATATTTTAATGCCCATCTTGTTTAAGCCCTCCTCATATAGCAAAAAATATTTTCTAGCTTCTGCTTGGTCTAGAGAGTATTGTTTTTCCACTATTTGATGACACACTTGATTGGCCAATTTTAAATTAAATTTTGTTTCGTCATCCAATACTTCCGGCGATAATTTTTCCAGCATCTCGGACAAATCCTTTCCCTTATACCCCATTTCGCTAATAATTGTTTTCACAATTCCGTCCGCCTTAAGAAGAGCAATCTGCCAAGCAATCCGGTTGGCTGATTCCATCAATTTTTCGGCCTTCTTAAATCTTCTTCTTAAAATAATTAATGGCGTTCGATTAAGCCAAAATACCTCTTTCCAACTATTAATTTTTTTGTGCCATAAATCCAGTTTCTTATAATAAACTGCAATCCTCCAAATCAATAATAAAGAAAAACATAAACTGAGGATTTTAAGAAAAGAAAAAAAATTAAAAGGCATAAGACTAGGTTAGCTTACTGGAACTGTAATAATTTTTCCACTTGCTCTCCAAAATTAAGTAAAGAAAAATCTTGGTATCTGCCTGCTATTAACTGCACACCCAAAGGTAATCCCTCTGGATTAAATCCCGCCTTTAAATTAATAGCTGGTACCCCTGCCAAATTTGCCGACACGGTAAAAATATCGGCTAGATACATAGAAAGGGGGTCATTAGTTTTAGCCCCAAGCGCAAAAGCGGGTGTAGGAGTGGTAGGAGTAAGAAGATAATCCACTTGTTTAAAAACCCTGTCGAAATCACGCCTAATAGCCTCTTGTACTTGGAGAGCCTTTTTATAATAAGTGTCGTAATAGCCGGCTGATAAAACATATGTGCCTAAAAGTATTCTACGACGCGATTCTTTACCAAAGCCAGACCCCTTATTTCTTAGATAATAATCTAGTATATTTTCCCCCTCCTTAAAACCGTTTTTATTGGCATAACGCAAACCATCGTATCTACCTAAATTGGAGCTAGCTTCCGCCGGCATAATAATGTAATAGCAGGGTAGGGCCAAACTGGTGAGAGGCAAGCTCACTTCCTCTATAGAAGCTCCGGCCATTTTCAGTTTATCAATAAGCTTTTCTAAGCAAAGCTTGATAGCAGGGTCCGTTCCGTCTACGAAATATTCTTTAGGCAAACCTATTTTAATCGCTTGCCAATCTTTGAGAGGCGCTTCTAAAGGAAGAGAAACAGTAGTAGCGTCTTTAGAATCTTTGCCGGCAATAACTTTAAAAATCGTCTTACAATCGTTAACATTATTCGTCAGTGGACCAATTTGGTCCAATGAAGATGATAGGGCCAATAAACCATAACGCGAAACTGCTCCATAACTAGGCTTAAAACCCACTACTCCGCAAAAAGAAGCAGGTTGCCTAATGGAACCGCCGGTATCAGAACCAAGGGCGGCTACGGCTAGCTCGGCGGCTACGGCCACAGCCGAACCACCGGATGAACCGCCTGGCACTAGCTTCAAATTGTAGGGATTATGGGTTGGACCAAAAGCCGAATGCTCTGTGGAGGAGCCCATAGCAAATTCATCCAAATTAGTTTTTCCTAAAACAATAACCCCTCTTTCTTTTAATTTGCTAATGACGGTCGCATCTTCAACTGCCGTATAATCTGCCAAAATTTTTGAAGCAGCGGTAGTCTTTAAACCCTTAACCAGGATATTGTCTTTTACTGCTATAGGAATACCGGCGAGAGTTTCCTGGGGATTATTTTCCAAAATTTTTTCAGCCTTTTTTATTGCCTCGCCCAAAGAAATCTCCTCATTAAGAGATAAATAGGCATTCAATTCCCCATTGCGTTTTTGAATCCGTCCGTTGAAATCTTTCACTAAATCGTTGATAGCAACTTCGTGGTTTACTAGTTTTTGATGAATTTCTTTTATCATATTTAAAAAACCGGAGGAATTTTAAGATTGCGCCCTTCTTTTTGAGGAAATTGAGAAATAATATCTTGCGCTATATCCTTATTAACTACGGGGTTACCATCTTCTCGAACCTCGTTTAGGCTTAAACCGATTGAAGCATCCGGTAAATTATCTATTTTGGCTTCTGCCAATTGATTAACATACCCCAAAATACCTTCCAGGTCTCTCTGCAGTGACTCGTTTTCCACCTCACTTAAACTTAGCCTAGCGAGGTCTGCTAAATGATTGATTTCTTTTTTATCTAACATAAAAACAGCTACTTTAAATTAAAGTTAGCATACTATAATTAATATATCTTTGCAAACCGAATTTAAGTTTCCTTTTTGACCTTAGCTAAAAGTTCCAAGAAATCTCGTTCTGATAACATGGGGACGCCCAAGTTCAGAGCTTTGGTATATTTACTGCCTGGATTCTCTCCGTATACTAAATAATTGGTTTTCGCAGTTACGCTGCCGCTGACTTTACCTCCCAAAACCTTAACTTCATTTTCAGCCTGATCACGGTTCATTTGGCTTAGCGTACCAGTAAAAACGAAAGAAACATTATGCCAAGCCAAATGGCGACTAACTGTTTTTAAAGTAAGGGTTATGCCGTTAGAGCTCAATTTTTCTAGAAGTTCTTGATTTTCACTGTGAGAAAAATAGTCGGCCAAACTCTCACCAATTTTTGGACCAAAAGCATTAATAGTTTGCCATTCTTGCGCACCTATTTGGGTGCCTACTAGCCAAATATCTCTGGGAGATTTAATGGTCAGTTTGCGCCACTCTGCTTGTTTGGTTAAATAATCAGCTACTAAATAAGCATTCTGGTCTCCAATATGACTAATGCTCAATGATACTAAAAATTTTTCTAAACTAATAACCCTTTTTTTAGTAATAGTATCTATTAAATTAAAAGCCGATAAGTCGCCAAAACCTGGTAAGCTTTTAAGGTCATCGGTGCTCAAGGTAAAAATATCGTCAACATCCTCAATCAGCCCGGCATCAACCAATTTATCTAAAATTTTTCTTCCCAGGCCTTTAATATCAAAAGCTGCTTTAGAAGTAAAATGATAAAGGCGATTTCTATCGCGAGCAGGGCAATGCTTATTAGGACAAATCGTTAAAATATTATCAGTGCTCAAAACTACTTTGGTATGGCACTCGGGGCATTCTTTGGGCATAACAAAATCTTTTTCTTCTCCTGTTCTTAGATCCGGCAATACCTCTGTAATTTTAGGAATAACATCTCCGGCTCTAGTCACTATTACTGTATCGCCTATTTTAAGCCCCAGCCTTTTAATTTCCTCTTTATTATGCAAGGTAGAACGTGTGATAACTGTTCCACCAACCAAAACTGGCTTTAAATGGGCTACGGGCGTAATCACCCCTGTTCTCCCCACTTGTACCGAAATGTCTTCCACTATAGTAGAGGCCTGCCTAGGGGCAAACTTATAGGCAATAGCCCACCGAGGGGCTTTGCCTACTACGCCCAAGATTTTTTGAAATTTTATTTCATTAACATTAATAACCGTTCCGTCTATCTCATATTCGAGGTTATCCCTTTCTTT
>Ga0116170_10004395_pt1 | contig 12894 bp, 15 predicted proteins | sample AD_JPNHW1_MetaG_FD_89797 | JGI IMG/M metagenome (GOLD analysis project Ga0116170, IMG submission 89797) | Active sludge microbial communities of municipal wastewater-treating anaerobic digesters from Japan - AD_JPNHW1_MetaG | ecosystem: Engineered > Bioreactor > Anaerobic > Digestate | place... | reverse complement strand
GGCCAGGCAGCTGGAGGAGAACGAGGCCCGGATAAACGGGGAATTGATAGGCGCCCAGGGCAAACCCGTGGACATGGGCGGCTACTACCACCCGGACCAGGCAAAGACCGCCAAAGCCATGCGCCCCAGCCCCGCGCTGAACGCGATAATCGACGGTCTGGCGGCCCATCCCTCAGTCCCGGCGCACGATGCCGGCGCCATCGCCTTCGGCGTCTGACGCAAGCCCCGGCGAAATAACAACAGGCGCCCCGTTTTTACGGGGCGCCTCTTTTTGCGCCGACTGCGCCGGCCTGCGGCAAACATAAGACAAGCCGCAGGGGCCCTTTTGTTTCTCAGTTGTCGCCTTTGGGGTTTACGGTGTTCTTTTCCACCATCAGCACCACCGTTTTTTCCCGGGCGCGGGTGCGGTGCAGCACGGTCCTGGGGACGGTGTAGCCCTGGTTGGGCAGCAGTTCCAGGGTTTGGCCCTCCAGGTCCAGCAGCAGTCTGCCTTCCAGCACGTAGAAGAGTTCGTCTTCCGCGTCGTGCTTGTGCCAGTGGAACTCGCCGTCGAAGATGCCCAGCCGCACAACGCAGTGCGAATTCTTCGGGCCCATTTACGGTCACCATTGTACCGCCTGCGGCGGTAAGGCCCGCGCCAACAACCTCGGCCTTGCGGAAAACTGCAAAGAAGCAGAACCAGTAATGGCGTCATTCAACTGCGGGGAAGGCAGGGCCTAGAACCCACCAGGCCCAACGGCACTTCCGGGCGCAACCTAAGTCAGCTAAACTCTAATCGTAGTTTCCTTGTAATCGGGGGAATTGGCCCCCGGGTATCCACGGTCGGACCTTAATCCGGCGCATCCAGGGAAAGCAAAATCAAAATTTGCTTTTCCTTTTTTCTTTGTAAGGCCGCGCTGAAAATGGCAGAATGTTAGGAGTTAAGGGGAATACAAATGACGAACAAAGATAAAGTGATAGCGGCCTTCCTGGTTTCCGTAGGGATTTTTTCCACTACCCAGGCTATGCAGTATGTTCAGACGCTTTCTATAGGCGAAAGAACGAAATTATTTTCGGTTGCCAAGATTTCTGATACCGGGGTTCTGGTGTGTGAATCTCCGGTATTTGATGCTGCCGGGGATACTAAAAAAGTCGGATAACTCAGGTCTAGACATCAACTGTCCCATGCTTGCTGACCCCGCCGTCTTTTTATACGATATCCTGGTAATGCCAGCTATTTTATGCGAAATAGGCCGACCAGCTGCAGTATACTTGTAGGATATAGATGTAATTTCAACTGTGCGCATTGCGGGGTCAGCGAAAAGCGCCAGGTAAGTCTTACCGAAGAAGAGATCCATCTTCTAATCAGAGCAATAAATACATATCAGTTCCAGTCGCTGCTTTTTGTCGGCGGTGAACCGACATTGTACATAGACAAGATAAACACGATTCTCTCCGGAATCAAATACGCGCCCTTCCCGCAAATAAAGATAACCACTAACGGGCACTTCGCCAGGACCGAAGCGGCCGCCTTAACGGTCCTAAACGAGTTTAGGGCGCTTTCCGGCGTCCAGTTATCATACGACCGCTTCCATAAAGCGTTCCAGAAAGAGGCGAACCTGTCAAATCTTTATTCTGCATGCAGGCGGAGCGGCAGAAGCTTTAATGTCTTGATGACGGTCCAGACCCCAATGGACCTTCTGCTTATCAAAGATCTTAAAAAGATGGGGGACTTCCCGGTCGGTGTTCAGCCGATACACCCTATAGGTGCGGCGCAAAAGAACAAACTACAGCACATTTACCCGAGCTTTGACGCGGACGTCCTGCAGAAAAAATGCCCAAACAACAATAAACTGATTTATCTTCCCGGCGAAGGTTTTACCACATGTTGTTCCCATCTTGCATTGGACGGGGATGGGAGAGGATATGTGCATCCGACGTTGGCAGGACATCTCGGCAGCGAGTTCTATTCTATCATGCGCAAAAAAACTTTCCAGGAATTGATAGAGTATTTTAAGATTCCCTCCCCCAAGTTCTCCCCACAGCATTCAGCGCCTTGCGCCATGTGCAAGTATCTTTTCAGTTTAAGAGCTAAGGGTCGGAAAACTCTGGCCGCACTCTCAACATAGTCCATTTACACATGCCTGAAGAATCCCGCACAGCTCCCATCCAAATCGCGCCTGAACGCTGCCGTGTTCATGGTAGATATTGGTATTTCGTGGACAATCTAAAATTGTCAGCAACTGGCGTGGGTGAGATAACCCTTTTCTTTTCCCTACCGATGAACCATATGGGACAGCGGGTTGAGAATCTCACTTTCTCGCCGCAGCCTTCGGCTATCATCGACGACCAGCCCAACGGCAATCGGATCCTTATCTGGAATACAAAAGCCGGGAGCCTGGCCGGTAGCGGCCAAGCGACCTTTTACTATGATTTCGACCTGGAGTTCGAGGGAGTGTCTATTAAGATAGACCCGAAGCGTGTTTCCTGGTGCGACAAAAATTCTGCCGAGTATGTCCGCTATACGATATCCGAGGGCTGGCTTGATATCTCCGGTGAGATTATGGCAAAAGCGCAAGAGATAGCCGGAGGGGAGCGCAACCCATATTTTATCGCTAAAAAGATTTTTATGTGGGTAGTGGATAACCTCCACTATGAATATCCAGACTTTAAATCTCGCGGAGCATCGAAGTCTCTTAAGAGGTTGAAAGGCGATTGCGGTGAATTCTGCGCTGTTTTTATCTCTCTATGCCGCTCACAGGGCATCCCCGCGAGGACGGTGACCTGTAACTGGTTAAAAAACGGCGGCCATCAATGGGCGGAGGTCTTTCTTCCGCCTTTTGGTTGGGTCCCAGTTGACCCTACCCTAGCCAGAAGATTCAAATTTGAACCGGAAAGCGCCCTTGCCAGGCGGGTCAGGGAGACGGCGGGCATAGGTGATGTCAGCCCGGAGTGGTTTTTCGGCAACCTTTATCCAAAACGGCTTATCTGCCTCATCGGAGAAAACATCAAGGTCAAGTCCTCTGTTGTCGGGACGGACCGGGAATTCTTCATCCTGCAGCCTGGAGGGACGGAGGCATATCCTTCCGCAGCGGAGTTCAGTGGCTTTTCACTGCCGCCCGTGAACGGAGGCGGGTACGTGTTCGGCGATAAAAGCGGCGATGAGGCCTATGCCAGAGCGCAGGTGGAAAAGGATCTGGCAGAAAGCTATTTTAACGCCGGGATTTATGATAAGGCGGAATCAGGACTTCTCCGCGCTTTGGCAGACAAACCCACGGACGAGTATTCCTGGCATATTCTTGGGCGCGTACATATGGCCGCCGGAAAGCATCAAAAAGCCATCGAAGAATTCAATAACGCCATCCTGGGGCAGGCTGGTTCGTTGAAGCCGGTCTGGGATGCCTTGTCGCATTTTTATATCGGAAATTGCCGCGATCTCCTCGGTGAGCGGGAGCTGGCCTGTGCAGAATATGAAAAAGCTCTGGCTAGCGGTGTGGACTACGAAAACCTCCAGGAGCGCGCAAATAAATGTCTGCTTGCCCCCTGCAGTGAAGCTGAAAAACCGCCGGCGCGCTAGTCTGGTGATCGCCCTTTTGTAATGATGATCTGGCCACATAAAAAAGCGAGACTCGCATTCGCCGCGATTGCCGTCCTGTGTGCGGCCCTGTGGGGGTTATCCGTTGCCCGGAGCGACGCAAAAGTATGGGGAGCACTGCTTTCTGCGCTACCCGACAGAATATCGACGAAGACTATTACAAACAGTGTTTACTATATCCTGAAGCAGACCCATGAACCGGTCTTCCGGAAAGATGACGGGCAAAATTACACGACGAAAGTGCTGAGCAACTGGAGCAGGAGCGCCGACTCTTCACAGTACGTTCTGTGCCCGGATACCAACCTGCACTTCGACACTTCTCGCCCGTTCTCCGCGGAGTATTTCAACAATTATTTACGTGCTGTCACCGCCAGCTACGATCCAACCGCCACGGTAACCAACACCGGCAGCTGTTGCGCTGTAACTTTCAAGCGGGGCCGGAGTGGCTACCTAGATTTCCTTTCTCAATACGAAAACGCGCCCGCCATTGACAATGGGGCGTACCAGCTCGGTCTGGGAGCGTATAGGATCTCGGAAATGTCCAAAGACAAAATAACTCTCGTGCGTAAGGAGCCTGTGGCGCACGGGTACAATAAAATCGCCTTTTACGACTATAAAGGGGGGGAACGATCCCAATCTGCACAATAAAGCCGTAAAAGATTTTAACCGTATCGCGCCGTTCGATGTCCCGGAGCATGTCAGGAAAGGCTTCCTGAGTTTTGAGAATTTAGGGCTAAAATCTGAAGTTCTGCTGATAAACGTAGCGGATGAAAAAATCAGAGAGGTCCTGTACAACTGCATTGACGTTGATACTTTCCGGCGGGCTTACTTCCCCCAAAAACAGTCCTTTTATAATATTCAGACGGTTTTTCCGTTGGGGATCCCAGGGGCCAGGGCCGGGCTTCCTTACCAGGACCGTTCGCTCTGCGGAAAGCATAGTTTCGCCAGACCAATAATTCTTGCAAATTGGCGGAAGGATAATATTCCGCAGATTACCGAATTTGCCTCTATCCTCCACAAGAGGACAGGCCTAAATATCAAGGTTGTGAACTATGACGCAAACACACTCGCGGCATCTCTCAGTAAAAGACCCCGTGCATACGACTTATTGGTGATAATGCTCAGCGCTATGCGGGCAGAGCAGCAGGACTTCCTTTCATCATTCACTGGAAAAGGCAGTTATCTGGATTATAATGTTGCGGGCCTGAATGCTGAATATACAGAGCTTTTAAATGAAGACTCCCGGGAACCGCGCCGGCGGCTGGCTGAGGAAATCGCGAATAAACTTTCCAAGCATTATGCCGCCCTTGCTCTTTATCAGGGGAATGACACAGTTTATTATCCCAGGGAAATAAAAAATCTTGTTGTCGGTAGCGAACTAATGGAATACCCCGAGGTGGCGAATTTTAGATGGTAAGACTTTTTGCCCGCATTCTTGCCTACAATTGGCGGCACTACGTAGTGTCGGTGCTGGTCTTTGTCGCTTTCTGGCAGGCGTTCTCGGCCTTCTCCGCAGTGCGTGTGGCGAACGACAAGCTGCTGACCGCCATGCGTCAGAACGCAGCTTACTTCGAGAAGGCTTTTCTTGATGGTGACGTCTTCGAGACGCAACGCATCATGTGGCGCATCAAGAACGACAACATCAAGCGCATCACTTTCCACCCGGTAGGGTTCGAGGGCAGCCGGTGGATCTTTAAAGAGGCCATAGTCGGCAACCTTTACGACAGGTCTCGCGCCCAGATAACACACAATGTCCCATTCATCTCTAACGGCGCGGAGCTTGGCCGGCTTGAATATGTCATAGACCTTGTGGACGTTAACGCCGTGGCGTTCGGGCAGAATTACATTCTGTTCATCACCGTGGTATTCTTCTTCCTGGGGCTGCTGATAATTTCCAACCTGGGCGCTATGCGGACGCTGCTGGCCATCGAGCGCTCCATCAACGAGATAAACGCCATAGCCGGGTCCGGCCGGAGCGACATTATCCGCGATTCGATAAAGTGCCATATAGAAACTCTCCCGGCGGATATTATAGGCGTGCCTTTCGCCCAGATGACCAACCGCATGAGCGACGCGCTGGGGCTGGCCGCGCGCCTTGAAAGCGAGCTTGCCGTAAGCAAGGCCGTTTCCAATATGGCCGCCCAGGTCGCCCACGATATCCGCTCCCCTCTGGTAGCTCTGGACGCCGCGCTCAAGAACACAGAACAACTCCCAGAGAAGCAGCGCATTATGGTGCGCCACGCGGTCAATCGTATACGCGACATAGCCAACAACCTTCTCGAAAAGAACCGGCAGCAGCCAAGCGCTGTAGCCGGCAGAGCCGCCGGCGGCCATGTCGCCGGCGAGCCTCCGGAAGTTCGCCTGCTCTCAAGCCTCATAGATCCGGTCGTCACGGAAAAGCGCCTGCAATTCGGATCAAAGCCCGGCATCAATATTGATTTTGAATTAACACGGGAATCCTACGGCCTGTTCGCCAGGCTCCAGCCGATCGAATTCCGGCGCATGATCTCCAACCTGGTCAATAATGCCGTCGAGGCCTTGGGGGATAAAGGTGCGGTGGACGTGAAGTTAACACATGAAGATGAAAAAGTTGTTCTGACGGTATCGGACACAGGCAAAGGCATACCGCCCGAGATCCTGACAAAGCTCGGGCAAAAGGGCGAAACCCACGGCAAAGCCGGCGGCTCGGGCCTCGGCCTGTTCCACGCCAGGTCCACCGCGGAAAGCTGGGGCGGCAGCCTGGCAATCGCTTCAACGCCCGGCAAAGGTACCACAGTCACCATAAAACTGCCCAAGGCTGCGGCCCCGGCCGGTTTCGTGTCAGCGCTAGCACTTCCCCCCGGCCGCCCGGTAGTAGTACTTGATGACGACCCCGGCATCCACCAGATCTGGCGCGGCTGGTTCGAATCCGCCCGCGTCAAAGAATATGATATTGAAATTCTCCATTTCTGCGAGCCTGATAAATTACGCTCCTGGATTAAAGACAATTCAGCAAAAGCCGAAAGCGCCGTCTGTCTTTTCGACTATGAGCTTGCGGGCTATAAAGAAACCGGCTTAGGCCTGGCCGAAGAGCTCGGCCTTTGCGGCCAGACAATACTGGTCACCAGCCGCTGCGAAGAAAAACGGATAATTGAGGAATGCGCCCGGCTTAAAGTGCGGATGATCCCCAAAAGCTTGTCCGGTTTTGTGCCTGTTTCGGTAGCCGCCGCCCCGCCTACGCGGGCGGTCCTGCTGGACGACGACGCCATCACGCATATGAACTGGGAATGGGCCGCCCAGGAAAACGGCATCGAACTCAAGGCGTTTACCAACCCGGCCGAGTTCTTGGCAAGCCTGGGCGACTTCCCCAAAGATATTCCACTTTATATAGATTCCGAGCTCGGCGACAACATAAAAGGTGAAAACATAGCCGTCGAGCTCAAAGAGAAAGGTTACACCAATATTTCCCTGGCCACCGGCCACCCGCCGCAAAGATTCGCCCACCTTCCCTGGCTGCGGGTGGTTACCAAAGAAGCCCCCTGGGGCGTGAAGTCAGAAAGTTAATCGCCGGGCCGAACAGGAATTACTTCCGGGGCTGCGCCTCCAGCTCACCCAACAGTCTTATAATGTCCTGCGCCGCCTCACGCATGAGCGGTATAAATTTATCGCGCTTATCCTGCGGATATTTATCCAGTTGCTCAGCCGCCGCTTTAAGGTTTACCGCCTTGGACTTTATATTGTGATAGATCTTCTCGATGTCGGCCATGTTATTTTCCCTCCGGTCCGCGCGTTTTCGACAGCGTACCATACAAAAGACGCTTTGAGATCTTAAGCTGCGCCAGGACTGCTGCCCTCTTGCCGCCGTTCTCGTCCAGGCTGCGGTTTACCAGTTCCCCCGTAAGGCGGTCCACCGCGGCCGCCAAGCCGTGTTTAAGCGCATAATCATAGTATTCCCCCGCCGCCGCCCCGGTGGCCGCCGTAGCCGGCGCGGCGGGCGTAATATGCCGGCGCGCGGTCTCCAGCGTTACCTGTCCATGCGTGCCGGCGCTTACTAGCTCCACAAAGCGTTTTAGCTCCCGCGTATTGCCTGGCCAGTTATGCGCCAGCACGTACTCCCTGGCCTCGGGCTCGAAGGCCAGCCGCTTCCCCTTTCTGGTCAAAGCCTGCATCAGAGGGAAAATGTCGCATTTCCTCTGCGCCAGAGGTTTAAGCGTTATCGTCATGCCGTGCACGCGCTGGAAGAAATCGAACCGCAGTTGTTTCTCGGCAAGCAGCTTCTGCACGTCCTCCAGCGTCGCGCTCATCACACGGAAGTCGGAATACTCGGGCTTGTCCGAACCCAGCGGAGAAAAACGCTTCTCTTCTATGGCTTTGAGCAGCTTTACCTGCATATTCTGGCTCATGGCGCCTATCTCGTCCAGGAACAGCGTGCCCTTGTCCGCCTGGGCCAGTTTCCCTTTGCGGTTTTCGTGCGCGCCGGTGAACGCTCCGCGCTTATAGCCGAACAGCTCGGCCTCCAGCAGATCCTCTGTATAGGCCGAACAGTTCATCGCCACAAAATCCCCTTCCCGGCCGGAATGGTCGTGCAATAACTGTGCTAGCGTAGTCTTGCCCGTCCCCGAGGGCCCCAATATCATCAACGGCAGGCTCGTGGCGGCATATTTAAGCGCCTCCGTCACCAGCCCGCGTGTCTCTGGGTCGTGGGTAATAAAATCCCCGGCGAAGATTTCCTGCGCTTTCTTCCCCCCGTCACCCTGCAGATACCGGACTATGATGGCCGGGATATTGGCCACCTCATTGCCTTTGACGTAGAACTCGCTGCAACCCAGCGCATAGGCGCGGCTTATGGTGTCCTCGGTATCGCAACCCGACATCACCACCGTGTATATTTTCTTAGCCGCCGCCAATGGAATCAACTTCAGCCCGGAATAGTCATCGTCCACGCCCAGAAGCAGATCCACAAAACAGATATCGTAATCCCCGGCCTTCAGCCTGCGCTCGGCCGCGGCCTTATCCGCGGCAAAGTCCACCGCATGGCCGGCCAAGTTCTCGGCCATCACCTCGCGCGCCAGGCTGTCATCCTCAATAACCAGTATCTTCAGTTTTTGCATAAGTCCCCTTGTTCGGTATCCAGAATGATACCAAAATCCGGCGGAATAGTCCCATACCGGAACGATATCGTTCCGGTACGGGACTGAATTCCCTGCCCCCGTGTTTTGAAAGCTCCCTATGAAGCCGCGCCATAACAAGAACTCCTCCGACGATAACCATGATATTACACCCGCCCAGGCACAGCGAATCAGGGGTTTGGCATAAATATTGCCTATACAAAGGTGACGGCACAAAATCTAAAGGTTAGGAGATAAGAGAATTATGAAAAAGACCAGCATACTGATAGCGATCTTCGCGGTGATGACGGCGGCCTCGATGGCCAGGGCCGAGGAAATGCAAATTGACTTTGACAGGGGAGGCAATCTGACATCATCTTTAGATGGCTTCAAGAAAGCTTTATCTGATTTCGAGACGGTGGCATTGCCAATTCCCACCGTATCCGCCTTCCTTGAAACAAACAAAGTAGAGCCAGGCACAAAAGAAAGCCCCATGAGAAGCAAACAGCAGTTAATAAAAGATATTGTAGCTTCATACAATACACAAAGATTGCATGATGATAGCATTGAAAAAAACCTAAAGATTGAAGGGGTAATCATTACTTTAAAATTGCCTAACCAAATACTAATAATGAAGGATGGGGAAACCTTAAACACTATTGACAATGAAATACTACTGAACACGATTCGTTATAATCTTTCTGCTAATGGTGCTACCAAAGGTAAATGTGTTACATGGATTCTCACAACGGTCGCCACCTGGGTTGTAGACCATTTTATAGATCAAGTAGTCAAAGTCTGTTCGGAATACGAACCTACTCCGACACCACCGAGCAATAGTGGTGGTGGTGGCAGCGGCGGTGGCGGCGGTGCCGCGCTTCATCCCCTGCCGATTAATCCTCCTGTTCGGAAATAAACAGTAAACCAGTCTGCCGCCCCATAAGTCTTGGGGCGGCAGATATATTCTAAAGGAATAGTCGCTGTTACGACACAACCATAGGCTAGTCCGATGTAGTAGGAAACTGTTATTATCAATACTTAGATGATTACTGAAAAAAAGAGTTTGAATTTTAAGGATTTGACATGGATGGTTGGAAGAGTCTTTCTTTCCTATATTTTATTTGCAATCCTGCCGGGCAAGATCTTCCCTATCTTGAAGAATCAAGAAATACAGTTGGTAATGACGGGTATTGGGTCTTTGGTTGCTATATACCCCTATGTTAAAAAACTCGGTTATGGGTATAAAGATGTTTGTGAGTATTTCAGTGGTATAACAACAGAATTCAAGCCGGCTTTGAAGTATTGGGTGGTCTTAATGTGCCTGCTTTATGTTTCGGATGCGATTATTGCTATTGCTCTTGCGGCGATAGACCTTCCGTGGTCGAACATGCTTTTGTTCTGGAACGACCAGACACACAACCCGGCGATTGCGGATTCGTTTATAACGGCTCTGCGGGCGTCACCAGCAAGAATACCGTTATTTCTCCTTGCCCTTTGCATCTTTTCGCCCTTGATAGAGGAATTCATTATGAGGAGGGGCCTTTACGTGGCCATGCGCAAGAAATTGCCCTTTGCTGCCGCTGTTTTTCTTAATGGGGCCTTGTTCGGACTTTTACACGGCAAAGACTTTCTCGATCCTATGTTAATCGGTTTTTTTATGTGCTTTGCGTACGAGAAGGGGAAAAAACTTTCAACCGTTATTTTAATTCACGCCTATATGAATCTGTTTGTTTCCCTAAACATCTTCAGTGATAAGCTCTTTGGTTTCTCCCTCTGACCCGCAGCCTCTTCTGAAGTCGCCATTTTCCATAGGCAGACACGAAAATACTCCCCCAATTATCCCAACCCTCCCTCAGTGTCGCAAAAGTCCACCCCCGTCTTGTCTTTTCTCGTCGTGGGATTTCCCCGTTCTTTCTTCGAGTGTCGCAAAACTTCTACTTCCACGACACCGCGCGGCGAATCCCTGTCATCCGCTATTGTTAATTCCGCATTACAGTTATTCATCCTGGTTTACAATGCCACCACAGCCCCCCCCCCTTGCCAAGTGGTACAATATCTGGTACAATAAGTATATGACAACCCTAACCACCAGCCAGGCCCGTGCCCAGCTCTTCCACCTCGTGGACGCGGCCGTGACAACCCACCACCCCGTCCAGATCCAGGGCCGCCGCGCCGCCGCAGTCCTCGTCTCGGCCGAGGATTGGGACGCCATCCAGGAAACGCTCTACCTCCTGTCTGTTCCCGGCATGCGCGACTCCCTGGTCAAGAACATGAAGACCCCCGTCTCAAAGTGCGCCAAGAAGCTGCCATGGTAGGCTGGGAGCTCGTCTTCACGCGGGACGCCTGCAAGGACGCGAAAAAACTCCAGGCCGCGGGCCTGCGCGCCCGCGCGGAGGCGCTGCTCGCCGTTCTGCGCGCCAACCCGTTCCAGAACCCTCCCCCCTACGAAAGGCTCGTCGGCGACCTCGCCGGCGCCTACTCGCGGCGCATTAACATCAAGCACCGCCTCGTCTACCAGGTCTACAAGCCCGAGCACACGGTCAAAGTGCTGCGTATGTGGACCCATTATGAGTGAGCTTTTCGCCGGCAAAATGTAGCCATGGATATTAAACAAGTGTTTTGGCAGTTGGTCCAAAAAACCGTCGATTGGGCAGCTGGATTATTTCTTGGAGCTTTCGGATTATCTGTTCTATTCTACTTGCGGAAAAGCGCCCAAAGCGTGTTGGGATTCTCCCTGAACAATCATCCAGTAAAAGGATATGGCCTTGTAATTGCCGGGGCCATAGCCGCCTGGTGCGCGGGCGACTACATTAAACGAGTCTTCCGATGGTATCAAACCAGAAATCTGCGGCATAAATATATCAAGCTCCTCGACTTCAACTGGGAGATTTCCCCACATTTTATCAATGACGGTTTTAGAACTCCTGTCGATAACTGCGCCCCGGCGTATATTAAGGACTTTATAAAAGGGCCATTGTGTAGAAACTGCCTTGCGGAATGTTCCGGCATGATACCCGGAACCGGCATCATGCGGGTTCTGCCGCAATGTCCGGTGTGTAGAACTCCTTCTCCTAAAAATTCCATCGACGTGGATTCCTTCGAACTAAACAAACAAGTGTACAGAATACTCCAGGCCGCGCTCCGTGACGAAGCGAGTCGCGGGAATTCGTTGAATCGGTAAACTCGCATCTTTAGCTGTAGTTCGCCTTTCAGGCGGAAATCCGTTTATGAAGGGCTCCGAGGTGGTTTTTATGAAAATTCCTTCACTTGATGAAATCGAAAAAGCTCGTACCGCCAACGGAGGATGGACGAAAAAGCAACTTTCTGAATGGGGTGTACCATGGCCGCCGCCTAAAGGATGGAAAGCCACATTAACACAAGGTAAAAGTTTCGAGGCCCGTTCTTCTCAAAAAAGAGACAGGAACAACTAGTTCGCCTTCCACACAGGCGTTACCACCCGGCCTACAACAATTCATGCTACCTTGTCCTGGCCAAGAGCAGCACGTCCACCCAAACCCGCGCCACAACGTCTGCCCGCTCGGGGGCAACGATATAAACGACCACCACAGCAACAACAACCAGAAGCGCTGAAAGCTCCGTGGCACTTAATGATACGTTCATCTTCATACGGCATCCTCCTGCTCTAAATCGGGCCAGTTGGCCGCTTACTACAAAACACAAGCTATAGCTACCGGGTCCCGCTTAATATAGCCGCTATACTTATTTCTTAAAGCCTATCGGGATCAGTAAGCCCTAATACTTATAGATTTTTACTACCGAATCCTGGTTTTCCATAGCGGGAACTCCTCTTTGTTTTTAAGGGACACCGGCGAGACTCCCCAAAAATCCCCCCTATATATATCGCTCGGGAACGGCTCAAAATGCCCGCCGTGGCCGATCTCCGCTTAAGCACATCGACCTGCTGTCGGATTCCAACCCGCGCCGGTTCGCCTTCCCTCTTTAAAAGCGCACTTTCCCGCGTTTCCAGATTCCCCCTACCTGCGGCGCTGCTCTTAAATACGAGCAGATAGTGCGCCATTTTTGCAGAATACGCATTATGTACCAATACAAACGCACCTTCAAGAACGACAAAGCCCTGCTGCTGGCCGAGACGCTCGACTTGGCCATAGCCAAATTCTTGGACACCAATAAATCCCCCGCGCGCGCGGTGGGAGAAATAGACAACCGCGGCAGCCATTTCTACCTGGCCCTGTACTGGGCGCAGGCGCTGGC
>Ga0116170_10004392_pt1 | contig 12897 bp, 9 predicted proteins | sample AD_JPNHW1_MetaG_FD_89797 | JGI IMG/M metagenome (GOLD analysis project Ga0116170, IMG submission 89797) | Active sludge microbial communities of municipal wastewater-treating anaerobic digesters from Japan - AD_JPNHW1_MetaG | ecosystem: Engineered > Bioreactor > Anaerobic > Digestate | place... | reverse complement strand
TATTTTTGTCGAACAAAACTAATCCATTATTGCTATGAAGGTTTTCAAGTTTGGTGGTGCTTCTGTTAGTTCAGCGCATGCTGTTCGCAACTCGGTTAACATCCTGAAAATGTATCCTGAAAAGAAAGTGCTGGTAATTTCGGCGATGGGTAAAACGACCAACGCGCTCGAGATTGTTGCCCGAAAATACTTTAATCAGGATACTGAGGTGTGGACGATTTTTCAGGAAGTAAAAGATTACCACCTTGGTATCATCGCCGAATTGTGGGGTGAGTCGGTTGAGGTACCCGAAGTTGAAAAGCTTTTCGCGCAACTTGCCAGCAGGATTAAAGGAGAACGTTCGCTGAACTTCGATTACGAATACGACCAGATTGTTGCTTTCGGTGAATTAATTTCGACGCAGATTATCAGCTCGTATTTCAATAAAATTGGCCTGAAAAATCGGTGGATTGATGTTCGCAATTGTTTGAAAACCGACGATCAGTATAGGGAAGGAAACATTAATTGGGAACTTTCGCAGAGGCTGGCCAAGCGAATATTCTCGTTCGAAACCGAAGAACTTTACATTACACAAGGTTTTATTGGAGGAACTTTGACCAACCAAACCACCACGCTTGGTCGCGAAGGTTCGGATTATACGGCAGCCATTCTGGCTAATTTGCTTGATGCCGAAGATGTGAGTATCTGGAAAAATGTTCCCGGAATTTTAAACGCAGATCCTGATTTTTTTGCAAATACCCAAAAGCTCGACGAATTATCGTATAAAGAAGCCATCGAATTATCGTATTCGGGGGCAAAAGTCATCCATCCCAAAACGATAAAACCGTTGCAAAACAAGAATATTCCGCTGTTTGTGAAGTCATTTCTGGAGCCCGAGAAACCCGGAACAATTATTCACGCGGTTGAACACGCGCTGGAGTTGGTACCGGTGATTATCATGAAAAAGAACATGGCTTTGATTACACTTACACCGAGCGATTTTTCATTTATCAGCATCAACAATGTGGCCGATGTTTTCACGCTTTTTGCCAAGTACCGTTTAAAAGTTGGATTGATTCAGCAATCGGCTGTCGATCTCTCTCTGGCATTCGACGAACCAGAGCAGGGAATTGAAGGCCTGATAGGTAATTTACAGCAGAAGTTTGAAGTAAAATATAACACCGGCCTGGATCTGGTAACAGTGCGTTATTATGATTCTGAAACGATTGATCAGGTTTCGGAAGGCCGCAAAGTGTATGTAGAACAGAAAAGCAGAAGAACAGCTCGTATGTTGCTGAAATAGTGAGATTTTTGAGATAAGCCGAAATATAAAAGGGCAGCTTTTTGGAGAAATGCTGCCCTTTTAGTTATTAAAAGTATAGAATTACATCTTGTAAATTCCATCAACAATGCCGTATTCAACCGATTCCTGGGCGTTCATCCAGTAATCGCGTTCAAAATCTTTCAAAACCTGTTCCAAGGTCTGGTTACAATTTTTAGCCAGAATTTCGGCCGACAAAGTTTTGGTTTTCAGGATTTGTTTGGCGTGAATTTCCAGATCGCTGGCACGGCCTTGCAAATAGCCGATGCTGGGCTGGTGAATCATAACTTCGCCAAGCGGATAAATGTAGCGCATTCCTTTTTCACCTGCCGACAACAGCAAAGAGCCCATCGACGCGGCCAAACCCATGCACACGGTCGACACTGGCGACGAAATCAGGTTCATGGTATCCAGAATAGAAAATCCGGAAGTGACAACGCCACCGGGGCTGTTGATGAAGAAGGTGATTTTTTCTCCGGGTTTATCCGATTCAAGATAAAGTAATTTGCTTACAATTTCCTGAGCCGAATCGTCGTCAACTTGTCCCCAAAGGAATATTTTGCGCTGTTCGAGAAACTTCAATTCCATTTTTTTCTGCAACGGAGGTTTTTTACCCGATACTTCGGGCTCGTCATCCTCGTCTAGTCTTCTTTTAATCATATCATTTAAATTTTAAGTATTTTCAAGATAGCGGAAATAACTTCCAGTTCGTATGAAAATTATTGCTCATCAAAAAGTAAAATTACAAATCTTTTAATTTAAACAGACTTGTGGAAGTGCTTTCTGAAGAATAAAAGCAAAATATGAACGAATAATTAAAAACAGAGTGTTAAAGAAATAAATGTCGGGTAGTTTTTTTGCTTTTTAACTTTGGGTGTTAAGTTTGTGACCGGATAACACAGAATTGAAAACATTTTAGACTGAAATCCGTTCAAAAAATTGTAGTGAAAATACATTGAATCAAAAAATTGACCCGCTGAATGAAAGTAATTGACATTATTGGCCAAAGTACAAAGACTGTTTTTTCGTTTGAGTTGCTTCCGCCACTGAAAGGCAACGATGCCAGCAAAATTTACAATACCATCGAAAGTCTGCTCGACTTTGACCCGAAATACATCAACATCACGACGCACCGCGACGAAATGACTTACGTTGAATTGCCCGATGGCCGTATCGAAAAGAGAATCGTTCGCAAACGCCCCGGAACGGTTGCGATTGCAGCGAATATTCAGTACAAATACGGCATTCCGGTTGTTCCGCATATTTTATGTGGTGGGTTCACAAAAAGCGAAACCGAGCATGTTTTGATCGACCTGAATTTTATGGGCGTTAAAAATGTGCTGGCTTTGCGTGGCGATGGCAACAAGGGCGATCATGTTTTCAAACCCGAAGTGAACGGACATTCAAACGCCAATCAATTGGTGGAGCAAATTGTAAATCTGAAAAAGGGCAAATACCTTGATCCGGATTTGAAGAATTCGGCTTCAATGGATTTTTGTATTGGCGTGGCCGGTTATCCTGAAAAGCATTTCGAGTCGCCAAATCCTGAAATAGATCTTCAGTACTTAAAGCAAAAGGTTGACGCAGGTGCCGATTACATTGTAACTCAGATGTTTTTTGATAATCAGAAATACTACGATTTTGTCGATCGTTGCCGGGCAGCAGGTATTCAGGTTCCGATTATTCCGGGCGTAAAACCGATTAACCTGAGAAATCAGCTGACTGTTCTGCCTAAGATATTCAGCATCGATATTCCTGTTGAACTGGCTACCGAACTTTCAAAATGCAAGAATGACGACGACGCGAAACTGGTTGGAACCGAATGGGCCATTCAGCAGGCAAAAGATTTGGTGGCTCACAACGTTCCAAGTATTCATATTTATACCTATGGCGTTTCGGATAATACCCGGAAAATTGTTGAAACCGTGTTTTAATCTAATCGTCAGGATCTGCTTTGCTGGTTCGCGTTCTGTTAATTTACATTAACGACTTGAGGAGTACGGCAATTTTCGGATTTCGTTTATTCTCAATCAGAAAGAATGTGCTATCTTCGCACCCGTTAAATTGTGTTTAAAATATGAGCTTTTCCTTTGAAAATTAAAATTTTAACATGATTTGACTCGAAAGCGCAAATTCTTTGATTTTCAGTCTGAAACATATACAACTTCGATTTCATGAAAAACTTCAAACAACTGAACAATATTGTTGGCTGGCTTACTTTTTTGGTAGCCGCAATTACGTATTTGCTAACAATAGAGCCAACGGCCAGTTTTTGGGATTGCCCGGAATTTATAACTACTTCGTATAAACTGGAGGTGGGTCACCCTCCGGGTGCGCCGTTCTTCATGATTATGGGCCGTTTGTTTTCCCTCTTTGGCGGCGGGCCATCGAAAGTTGCCGTAATGATCAACTCCATGTCGGCACTGGCTAGTGCTTTCACGATATTGTTCCTGTTTTGGACCATTACCCATATTGCCCGTAAATTAGTAAAACCTGAAGGCGAATACACAACAGGCCAACTGATTGCTATTTTGGGTAGTGGAGTTGTTGGTGCGCTGGCATATACTTTCTCCGATACATTCTGGTTTTCGGCAGTTGAAGGCGAAGTTTACGCTTCTTCATCGCTGTTTACGGCAATGGTTTTCTGGGCTATCCTGAAATGGGAAAACGAAGCCGACGAACCTCATGCAAACCGCTGGATTATTTTGATCGCTTATCTGATGGGGCTTTCAATCGGCGTTCACTTGCTGAACTTGCTGGCCATTCCGGCTATCGTGTTTGTGTATTATTTTAGAAAATACCCAACAACCCGCAATGGGATTTTGATCAGTCTGGCTGCATCAATTTTAATTTTGGGCGTGGTGATGTACGGAATTATTCCCGGGGTTATAACTGCTGCAACCTGGTTCGAACTGATGTTCGTGAACGGAATGGGCTTACCGTTTAACACTGGCGCTGTTATTTATGCTTTTCTTTTGATTGGCGCTTTGGTGTACGGTATTTTATATACAATCCGCAAGAAAAAAGTTCTTTGGAACACCGTATTACTTGGTATTGTTGTTATCCTGATTGGTTATTCGTCGTTTGCAATGATCGTTATCCGTTCTTCAGCAAACCCGCCGATGGATCAGAACAGTCCCGATAATGTATTTTCGTTACTTGGCTATCTGAACCGCGAACAGTATGGAGATCGTCCGTTGGTGTTTGGTCAGTATTACAATACTCCGCTTGAAAAGTATGTTGATGACAAACCTTATTACATCGAGAAAAACGGGAAATATGTAGTTGCCGATATGCGTCAGAAACCGGTTTTCGATTCTAACCTGAGTACGATTTTCCCTCGCATGTACAGCCGCGAAAGCGAGCATGTCGAGGCATATAAACAGTGGGCCGACATCAAAGGGCGAAAAGTTACAATTACCGATGAAGATGGAGAATCGAAGACAATTGATGTTCCAACTTTTGGCGAGAATCTCACTTTCTTCTTCCGTTACCAGATTGGGCACATGTATTTCCGTTATTTTATGTGGAACTTCTCAGGCCGTCAAAGCGACATTCAGGGAAATGGCGAAATCTCAAACGGAAACTGGATCACTGGTATCAATTTCCTGGATGCAGCCCGTTTAGGCGACCAGAAAAACCTGCCACAGGAATTTAAAAATAATAAAGGCCGAAATGCCTACTACATGCTTCCATTCCTGCTGGGAATTATAGGCATTATTTATATGTACAATCGAGGAATTCAAGGCAAAAAAGATTTGTGGACTGTGTTTCTGTTGTTCTTCATGACCGGTCTTGCGATTGTAATTTACCTGAATCAGACACCGCTTCAGCCACGTGAACGAGATTATGCTTACGCAGGCTCATTCTATGCCTATGCGATTTGGATTGGTTTAGGTGTTTTGGGTGTTTACGAAGGGTTGAAGAAATTCCTTTCAGACACCAATGCTGCTGGCGTTGCCGGCGGCGCTGCCTTGTTGCTGGTTCCGGTTATTATGGCCGCGCAAAACTGGGACGACCACGATCGTTCAGGCCGATATACCTGCCGAGATTTTGGATCGAATTACCTGAATACCTGTGCCCCGAATGCAGTTATTTTCACCAATGGTGACAACGATACTTTCCCATTATGGTATAATCAGGAAGTTGAAGGAGTGCGTCGCGATATTCGTGTTTGTAACTTAAGTTATTTCCAGACCGACTGGTATATCGATCAAATGAAGAGCAAAGCTTACGAATCGGCTCCTTTGCCAGTTTCGTTCGAGCACGACTCTTATGTTCAGGGCAAGCGCGACATCATTTACCTGATGGAAGATCCGCGCCTGAAAGGTGCCGTTGAACTGAAACAAGCACTCGAATTTGTAAAGGATGATAATCCACGTACCAAATTGGAACAAGCAGAAGGTGCAGCATATATTCCTTCGAAAAAGCTTTTCATGGTTGTTGACAAAGAAGCTGTAAAACGTTATAAAGCTGTTCCTGAACAAGACTACGATAAGATTGTAGATACGCTTAAGATTGACTTTGGCAATCGTCACTACATCACGAAAGACGAGTTGATGGTTTTGGATATGATTGCCCATAACAACTGGGAACGGCCATTGTATTTCGCGATAACTGTTGGTCGCGATAAATACATCAACCTTCAGGATTATTTCCAACTCGAAGGATTTGCCTATCGTCTGGTTCCAATCAAAACCGAGGCTTCTGAAGGTGGAATAAATGTTGGTCGTGTTGACTCGAAAGCGATGTACGAAAATGTGATGAACAAGTTCAAGTGGGGAAACATGAACAGCCCTAAAGTTTACATCGACGAAAACAACTCGCGAATGATGATGAACATCCGGAACACATTCAATCGTTTGGCCGATCAGCTGAATACTGAAGGACAACCGGAGAAGGCGGCCCAGGTGCTCGATAAAGGTGTTGAACTGATTCCGCATAAGGTGGTTCCGTATAACTATTTCTCGATGCTGATGGCTGAAACTTACTTTAAAACAGGCCATGCCGAGAAAGGAAAGGAAATCATCAACACGATAATGACCGATTATAAAGAACAACTGGATTACTTCTTTAAACTGAACAAGCCGATGCGCGCGTCGGTTGACGACGAAATCCAGCGGATTTTATATTTCATGAGAGAAATGGGAGCGTTGTGCGCCCGCCAGCAACAAGCTGATTTAGGAAAAGAAGTAACCACATCGTTCGAAGGTTATCTCAACAGATACAGTTCATTGAAATAATGAAGCGTTTTGATCCCCGGGTTAGGTTGCCCGGATTTATTACCGCGCTTTATAAAAGTGCACTTTGGCGTTTACCTGAAACCGAAAAAGTAGTTTACCTCACGTTTGATGACGGTCCGGTGCCTGAAGTGACTCCTTGGGTGCTTGACTTGTTGAAACAGGAAAACATTCGGGCAACTTTTTTCTGCGTGGGAGAGAATGCGATGAAATATCCTGAAGTATATCGGCGGCTTTTAGCCGAAGGTCACTCTGTAGGAAACCATACTTATAATCATTGGCAAGGGTTGAAGCACGGCAACGAGAGTTATTTCAGGAATATTGAAAAGGCAGCGGAGTACATCGAGTCCGATCTTTTCAGGCCACCACACGGATGGCTGAAAACGGCGCAGTACAGGTACCTGAAGAACAAGTATAAAATTGTAATGTGGGACTTGATTACCTGCGATTACGACCGGAATTTAACTCCTGGTCAGGTGTTCCGCAACGTGACTGATTTTGTTCGCCCTGGGTCGATAATAACGTTTCATGATTCAATAAAGGCTAGGACAAATCTGATGGAGGCATTACCGAGGGCGATTAGCTGGCTGAAGGACCAGGGGTACAGATTTGAAACGATACCATATAAGCAAAAACAGATAACAGGCAGTAAGTGATTTGCTGCCTGTCGAAATTTATAACAGATGATGAACATTTTGATTGTTGGCTCAGGAGGACGAGAACATGCAATGGCATGGAAAATCAAGCAATCACCAAAGCTTGGAAAATTGTTTATTGCACCAGGGAATGCGGGTACTGCAGAACTCGGCACCAATATTCCGGTTGGGGTTTCGAACTTCGAAGGCCTGAAAAAAGCAGTCATCGAAAATTCAATTGATCTGGTTCTGGTTGGTCCTGAAGTGCCTTTATGCGAAGGGCTGCACGATTTCTTCAGTGCCGACGAAAGTCTGAAAAATATACTTTTTGTTGGTCCGCAGAAATACGGAGCACAACTCGAAGGAAGCAAGGATTTTGCAAAGGAATTCATGAAAAGAAATAATATTCCTACCGCAAAGTACCTGGCCGTTACTTCTCAAAACCTCGAAGAAGGTGTTTCATTCCTGAAATCATTGAACTCTCCGTATGTGTTAAAGGCCGACGGTCTTGCTGCCGGTAAAGGCGTGCTGATTATCAACAACCTTCAGGAAGCCGAAGATTCACTGAAAGAAATGATCGGGGGCCAGTTTGGTGCAGCCAGCGCCAAGGTGGTAATTGAAGAATTTTTGAGCGGGATTGAGTGTTCGGTTTTTGCCATTACTGACGGAAAAGATTACCGCATATTGCCGGTTGCCAAAGATTACAAACGTATTGGAGAAGGCGATACTGGTTTGAATACAGGCGGAATGGGCGCCATTTCTCCAGTCCCATTTGCTGATGAGGTTTTTATGCAGAAGGTTGAAGATCGCATCATTCGCCCAACGGTGGAAGGGCTGCAGAAAGATAGTATTCCGTACAACGGGTTCATTTTCTTTGGGCTGATTAATGTTGGCGGCGAACCAATGGTAATTGAGTACAATGCCCGAATGGGTGATCCTGAAACGGAGGCAGTGATGTTGCGCATCAAATCTGATTTTGTCGATTTGCTGGTTGGCGCTGCTGAAGGAACTTTGGAAACGAAAACGATTGAAATCGATCCTCGTTCGGCTGCAACTGTAATGCTAGTTTCGGGCGGGTATCCGGGATCGTACGAGAAAGGAAAAGTGATCGCCGGACTGGAGCAAATGGATGGTAGTATTGCTTTTCATGCCGGAACGACCTTTAAAGATGGTAAAGTTTGTACCGATGGCGGTCGCGTAATTGCAGTGAGTTCGTATGGTCAAAATATGAACGACGCGCTGGCTTGCTCTTATAAAAATGCTGCTAAACTCTCGTTCGACGGGATGTATTACAGAAAAGATCTGGGCTTCGATTTACAGAAATAGAATTTTCGGGTTTGTCCGAACGATGTAAAAAAGGTAAGATGTTACTGAAAGCTTTAAAATCAAATTCAACGTACAGTTTTTTACTAGTTCCGCTCATTGCCATAGCGTTGTGGGTAAAATCGTTTATGCAGCCGCTGCTTTATCCATTTTATCCGGGCGAAGACACGATGCTTTTGTATCAACCAATCAACGCTATGTTAGGCAAAAGTCCGGTTGCAGGTCATATCGTTGCTTTAGTTTTAACCATCATACTTTCTTTCCTGGTACTTCGAATCAAGCTTCAATATGCCTTTATCCGCGAGAGAACGGTGCTTCCCTCGTTTCTTTTCATATTGATAACAAGTGGCATGCACGAGCTACATGGTATTCATCCGGTGTACTTTGCCGCCCTGTTTTTCATTCTGGCTGTCGATCGTATTTTTGATTCATACGAAAAAGAGATTATTCATTCCAATGCGTTCGAGTCGGGAATACTTTTGTCTATCGGCTCCCTGTTTTATTTCAATCTCGTATTTTTCTTTCCTTTTTTGTGGATAGGCTTCGTTATCATGAAGCCCAAAGTAAACTGGCGCGAGTTCATTCTCACTACGTTAGGTTTTGTTTTCCCATGGCTGGGAGCTGGCGCATATTACGGTGCAACAGGGCAAATCAGCGAGTTGCAGACCACAATTCAGTCTAATTTCCAATCGCACAACTTTTTCCTGAAAGATAACCTTCCAATGCAGATTTATATGGGTTATCTGGCCTTGCTTATTCTGATGGCGAGTGTACTTATTTTATCGCAATACGATGGGAAAAAGATTAGCACCAGAAAATATTTCAAGGCATTCTTTTGGATATTTCTGATTTCAGTAATATTGATGTTTGCCAGCCCTTCAGCATCTCAGGAAATCATTATGCTGATGGCAATTCCGTTAAGTTACCTGGTTTCGAATTTCCTGATTTTTATAAAGCGACCAATTTTTGGGGAAATCTACCTTTTTGTTCTTATTGCAGGAGTTGTTTTTCTTCAATTTATCTGATAAGCAAATTGAGATTACTTGTTATGTTGCTAATTTTCTACAAGTCACACGGGCAGCCAACTTTAATCATTGCACACCGAAATCCAATGTCGTCTTTAGCTTTGGTTTGGTTCAAATATCTCCTTGTGCCAGGTACTAACCAATAAGGATGATCTTTCCAGGAACCACCTTTATATACTCTGCTTTCATCTGAAATTAGCGAAGAAAATGCTCCCGCGTGGTCATCCTGAATGTACATGTCATTTGTTTTTTTATTTTTAACATCAATCCAATTTTCACCATCAATTATCTGCGAATTTGAATTTCCATCAAGAAAATTTCTATAATCTGCAATAGTATCTTTTATTATTAGTCCATAATTGTCAATCACAAATTTTCCATTCTTGTCTTTGCGACTTTCGGTAATAACATTCCCACGATAAGGATTAAATTCATTAACATCATTAAAAGATAAAGGACGATATACATCCGCAACCCATTCATTCACATTTCCAGACATACAATACAGCCCATAATCATTAGGTTCATAAGAAGATACGGGAGCACAAATGTCAGCATTGTCATTTAGTGCTCCAGCGACACCCATCATGTCTCCACGTCCACGGACAAAGTTAGCGTTTAATCTACCTTTTCCCTTTTTTGAGTGTTCACGTAAATAAGCTCCATTCCAAGGGTACATTTTCCTATCGGAAAGTAGTTCTCCTGATGTGTTCCCAATTAAACCCAATGCGGCATATTCCCATTCGGCTTCGGTGGGTAGCCTGTATTTTGGAAGCAAAATACCATCTTCCAAAATAACGTTGCGAGCGGAACCATCGGGATTTGTCATTGGCTTTTTACCATTGGTTGCGTGATACAGACCAACACTATATGTATCTGTATTGAAAATATTTTGCCCCGATTGTGTTTCCTTGCCAGTTATAATCCCTTTATCAATCAGTATTTTTTCATTAACACGGTCAGTTCGCCATTCGCAGTATGAAACAGCTTGATTCCAGGAAACTCCCACCACAGGATAATTTGAATAAGCTGGATGACGAAAATAGTTCTGAACATATGGCTCGTTGTAGGCTAATTCGCTTCTCCAGACAGTTGTGTCAGGAGTTTCAATTTGAATTTTTGATTTATCACCTGGATATACTCGTTTTAACCAACTCAAGTATTCCCTGTAATCCAGATTTGAAACTTCTGTTTCATCCATATAAAAAGAAGCAACAGTTACCCTTCTGGGTGGGTTGTCCCAGTTTGTCATAACATCTTGCTCAACACGTCCCATAGTAAACGTTCCGCCTTGGATAAAAGAGAGTCCTGGTCCAAATTCCTGATCATATTCTGGCACATAGGGGAAATTCCCAGTTTCGGCTGAATTATACTGCCAACCAGTTGTGCGAGAAAATGCTCTATTCTTCCCCTTGCCTGTTTTTCCGGTGGAAGTCGCACAGTCTGAAACGATAACGGCAAGAGACACGATAAGTAAAATTCTTAGCTTCATTAATTTTGTTTTTATTGCTTTAGAAGCGATTTCAGTATAAGATACCACCACATTTTGTTTTTCGTCTAATATTTTTCATTCCTATACTTAATTTCACTCCATATTGCATCATGTTTACACGTTCAGGCAACCTTAGAATATTGTTATATTTTTCTCGCCAATATATGAGTGAACTCTGCCTATCAGATATAATATTATTCAATCCATATGAAAAGAATCCACTTACCCTGACTTTCACCAACGACATTGGAAAATCTAATCCTATTTCAGAAAAAATAGAGAATACTTTATTTATACTTATTTCTCCATTGGGATGCCAATCTGTCCGGCTATCGTATAACCCATGTGCAGGGATGTTAAATAGTTCCAAATCCCATTCTTCAAAATACAAGCGGGTATATAGGTCGCTTTCTTTTAGTTCGTAATTGCTATTTAATGGAAATCCCATCTTTACGCCAAATCTTGTATCCAAACTTAATTTATCGTTTATCGGAATGCGCCAAACCCAAGAAACAGGAAAATCTACGAATGACATGGTATTTTGTTCAACAATATCCGGGGCATTTGATTTAATTGTAAACTCATACTCTCTTGGAATAGGATCTACACCCCAATTATCAATTCCCTTATATTCATGGTTATAATCAGAAAGTATAATATCAAATTTTCCGTCTCGAATATGATAATCTATCCCAAGGCCAAAACCCAGATTATCAGAAATATAATAATCAACTTGAAGTCCGGTTGTGATAAAGCTTTGGTGATCGATATGAATATTCAAATCGGTTACCGGGTTCAATGAAATATTACCATAGGTAGACGTTAACCTGACATCAAACTGAGCCGAAACTGCTTTAACCAGTACCAGGCATATTATAATTGTTATATATATAATTTTTTTAAACATTCTCTTTAATCCATCTGGATATTGGCTACTATATTTATTATAGGATAAGAAAAGGTCAACATTCAAATCCATTAGCTGTGAAAGCAACTAATTAATAATAAAATTCTTCACAATGCTTATCTCATTTTTGTCATCACGTAAGACCACATGATATAATCCTGATGGAAAACCAGCGTTAATATCTATTTCATTCATATACTGTGGATTACTGATTGCCTTGATTAGTGTGCCAATATTGTTGTAAATAATAATATTGGAATTTTGTAGATCGATATTGTCCGATAAAGTTATACTTAAGGTTCCGCCTCTTTTCACAGGATTTGGAAATACTGCCATTTCAAAAGGGTCTGACCCGGTTAAACTTTTCCAGGACTCCGTTGCTTTGTAGTCAGTTTCCCATGTATATTCGACTCCGGCAACAGATGTTAGAATGAGCCTGTATTTTCCATCTTTAATTCCACCTGGGTTGTGAAAGAATTGCTCATCACTTATCATGATATTATCTTTATACCAAGCAAAATGAGTCCACAATCCGTTCCCATTATCACAAAAAATAACATCGTACCACCTTATATAACAATTTGTAATTTGAACCCTTACAGTAATATCACTCCCGGAAACGGTTATCAGGCTTTTATCGATAACAATACCACTTATTTCAATTGAGTACTTTATGGAACTTCCATCAAGCACTAAAGTACCGGCTAGTCCATTTAAATCAGTCTTTAGTATTTCTATATTATTAATTACAACACCAACCTCTCTAGCTGGATTTATTCCATCGGTGGTAATAATAAAGTTAACGGAAAAGATATTTATCCATTTAGCAAATACTATTTTGTTTCCAGTACTTCCGGTTGGTATCCCTGAGACTTTCTGGGTGAATTCCTTATCGTTGTACCATCCTGCAAATGATGCACCGTTTCTAGTTGGGGCTTCAAAGTTGATTGGATTGCTTTCTATGGTATAATTTGC
>Ga0116170_10004391_pt1 | contig 12897 bp, 13 predicted proteins | sample AD_JPNHW1_MetaG_FD_89797 | JGI IMG/M metagenome (GOLD analysis project Ga0116170, IMG submission 89797) | Active sludge microbial communities of municipal wastewater-treating anaerobic digesters from Japan - AD_JPNHW1_MetaG | ecosystem: Engineered > Bioreactor > Anaerobic > Digestate | place... | reverse complement strand
TTACATTGTTCATGGCGAATGGGTAACCTCCTGTCAGTTGTTGTCGCAAACTAACTGTATCACAGGTGCTTCCCGTTCGCTACCTTTTTCCTTCCCTTACTTTGTAACACATCAATTGTAATCTTACAGTTTTTATTCTACTTTTTATACTCTCATCCTTGCTTTCACGGGAAATATTGTGTATAATATGTCACAATGCGTATTTTTGTTGTTTATCGATTGCGCAGGAATCGCCGAACGGCAAATGTGTTGAAAGGTCGTTGCCCCAGTATGAACTTGTTTCTCACGGTATCAGCATTTTTCAGAAGCGAACTCGCGCTGTTAAAGATTTCCCCGTATGTTTATATCGGAGCCGGCGTGCTCGCCGTGTTGCTGTTGTTTTTGGCGCTTCGCGCCCGAAAATCAAACACGGCGGAGCCCGCTGTCGAATCCGCTCCGGTTTCTCCCATCGTCTCCGCAGCCGGTGAGGGCGACGAACTGATCGCGGTGATTGCCGCAGCCGTTTATGCGTTCGGCGAGAGCACCGGCAAAACGCTCGCAATCCGTTCGGTCCGCCGCATTCAGGACCGCAGACCCGTCTGGGCCTCGGCCGGCGTATATGAAAACACCCGCCCCTTCTGATCTGTAAATCCTGAGACGAACATTAACGTATCATATGTTTTAATGCGGAGTGATTTGAACGTCACTCCGCTTATTAATAATTTCTAGTCCTTATATAAATATTAAATTCTGATTTCTTAATTCTGAATTGAATATCCCATCTATCCACCCAGCGTCACATCGCAGTCCTGATACCAGCTCAAGGCATTCAGGAACTGCGATTTCTGATAATCCGGCCAGTAATCATCAATTGTATAAAAATCGGCATAGACCGATTGGACCGGCAAAAAGCCGCTCAACCGACGCCTGCCTCCCCACCGGATGATCAAATCGACCCTTGAGATGTCGTGAGAAGCCAGCTGCTTGTGTTCCTCAAGATTTTTCAAATCCCACTCCCAGTCATAATTGACAAAAAAATTGAGATCAATCAACCCCCGCCCGAAATGTACCCGGTGATTCGCATAGGGTTTCAATTTTTGCGGAAATGCGGGAGAGTCGGTATTCCCGACCACGAGCAAGTTTGCGTCTTTTCCGCTCAAAAGCCCGACCGCATCCACACAAGCCTTCGTAAATGCCTCACGCTGGTCCACGGCTCGTTTATTGTTATCTTTCGTAAAACCGTAAAAAGTGGCTTCTTTGACGCCGTACTCAATCATCGTCCGGTACAGTTCAAATCCGGGGGCGACGCCGTATCCGTATCCGTCCCCTTTTGCATAACCGCGCTGCTGCGCCCATCTTCTGTTGCCATCTGGGATAATCCCGATATGTGTGGGAATTCTTCTGAACGTTTCCATATTAACACCTGTCACGACTTGATTCATAATCCGGTTTGCATGTGATTTCCTTTCAATCACGGCGTTAGTATGCCCATGATACAAAAAACCTCATTTTATTGCTTTTTCTGCAAAAAGATGCCTTGCGGCACCCTCCTCTTAATTTTTAGTCATGTGTGAAACTCCCGCTTCGCGGTTTATCGGAGTGACAGGAGTTCGAAAGGTTCGAACCCTCCCTGCAGGCATAAAATAAAGAGATACCGAAAAGTACCTCTTTATTTTATGGTCGGAGTGACAGGATTCGAACCTGCGGCATCCTGCTCCCAAAGCAGGCGCGCTACCAACTGCGCTACACCCCGTTGCGTTACTATTTTATACGCTTACCGGGTGTTTTGTAAAGAAGAAAAGAAAGATTTCATTTTGATACTTGTTTTTGAAGCAAAGATATACGGCGGTGTACAACTAATACTCTGCTTACAATAGAATTCCGGGAATGCTTGATTTTTTACCATGATTTAATCATTGCATCCATACCGGATTTTAAATATACTGAAAATGATATCAAAAGGAAAGAGGGGATCGTATGAACAGGAAGTTGCAATACATAAAATTCTTAATCTCATTTGTAATTGTTGTTATGCTGCTTACGCAGAACACGGGCTTATATGCGGCAAGCAGAAAAAAAGACGTAACCCCTCCGACATCGCCGACCAATTTGACCGCATCGGCAATAGGCGCAACTTCGGTGACGCTCAAATGGACGGCTTCTTATGACGCTAAGGGAATTGCCTCTTATCTGATTTATAAAAACAGCGTAAACATTGCTTCGGCGACCGGCACGAGTTTCATGGTGAGCGGACTTACCGCTTCTTCTTCCTATCAATTTTATATCCGGGCAAAAGATTACAGCGGAAACATCTCTTCGCTCAGCAATATCATTGCCGTTACCACTCTTCCGTCAACTGTGACGCCGCCTGCCGCTTCATTAAACTCTTCGAGCTCTTCATCTGTTTCTTCTGTACCGTCAACATCGGCGGCTCCGTCTGTACCTTCTTCAACTTCATCTGTCCCGCCCGTATCTTCTTCTGTTTCATCTGCGGCTTCTTCCGTACCGTCTGAGCCCTCCCCTTCCAAAATCATCTCGGGCTATTATGCGAGCTGGTCGGCTTACAGCGGCTATACCCCCTTGAATATCTCCGCGTCAAAGCTCACCCATATCAATTACGCCTTTGCCAAAATCGGGGATGATTTAAAAATCACTCTCGGCGACCCGTCAATCGATGTCACAAATTTCACCAAACTCAATCAGCTCAAAGCGTCCTATCCCCACTTGAAAACTATAATTTCCGTCGGCGGATGGACTTATTCCGATAAATTCTCCGACGCCGCGCTCACCGACGCAAGTCGGACGGCTTTTGCGGGCAGCGTTGCCTCATTCATCAAGCAATACGGCTTTGACGGCGTTGATATCGACTGGGAATACCCCGTGAGCGGAGGTCTTTCGACCAACACCTACCGGCCGGAAGATAAGACCAACTTCACCCTTCTGCTTAAAAAGCTGAGAGAAAAACTTGACGCTCAGGGGCTCATCGACGGCAAGAAATATCTGCTCTCCATTGCGGGCGGCGCCGGCAGTACATATATCAAAAATACGGAACTGAGTCTCATCGGCAGTTCTGTCGATTATGCGATCGTGATGACTTATGACCTTCACGGCCCCTGGGATTCCTACACCGATTTCAATGCCCCGCTCTATATGCCCACCGCATCGTCTCCGCAATATAAATTAAGCGCGGATTCCTGTGTCAGAGCCTGGATTGCGGCAGGCTTCCCGGCGTCCAAAATCGTGCTCGGCATCCCGTTTTACGGTTATATCTACAACGGCGTACCCAATGCAAACAACGGTCTCTATCAACCCTATACAAGCGGCAAATCGATCACCTATGACAGCATTTTGTCTGGTTATTTAAACAATTCGGCCTATAATAAATATTATAGTTCCGACGCGAAAGTGGCCTATCTGTTCAACGGCTCCGTCTTTATCACCTATGATGATCCGGCTTCCGTTGCGGAAAAAGCGAACTATGCGAACCTTAACAATCTCGCCGGCATCTCCGTCTGGGAGCTCTCACAAAACAAAGACGGCGCACTGCTGAATACGCTTTATTCAACCATTCAGTAATGCACTCGTGCGCAAAGCAAAGCATAATTCCTTTCGCCGCCGGAAAACTATTTAAACAGTCGTTTGAAATCGGTTTTCAAACACGCGAAAGGATGGTCATGATGGCGAAAGCAGGGATGCGAAGGCCCGATCCCGAACAGCCGCACGGAACGGAGAGCAACCGTAAACTGCAGATTTCGAAGAACGATTTGACGCCCGTTCCCGAAATACAAGGCAAGGCGAAAACCGGTAAAGAAAAAGCTAAACCGATCCAAAAGTAAGTAAAACGCCCGTTCCGCTGAGCGGGCGTTTTCGCATTCTTTTTCGTTCTTGAAAAAGATGACATATCCTGTTATAATAACAGGGTGATTCGGTTTTTACCCACTTCAAGCGAAGAAAAAAAATAACGGAGTTCAACATGGCAAAAAAGGCATCCGGAAACTTCTTTTACCGCGTCCTGTGCGGTGCTTTTCTCGGAATCAGCATCATCGCCCCGGGCATCAGCGGCAGCATTATGGCGGTGATGATGGGCATTTATAACGATCTGCTTGAGATCGTCTCGAACCCGCTTAAAAATTTCAAACGCAACTTTTTTTATATTCTGCCGATGGGAATCGGCGCCGTTTTAAGCATATTCCTGCTTTTGCAAGTCCTCGATATCCTGTTCGAAAAATATCCGACACCCGCCTATTTGCTTTTCATCGGCCTGATCGCAGGCAGTATGCCCACCGTATTCGAGGAGACCGAAAAGCCGTATAAACCGCACTATTTTATCGGCGCGCTTTGCGCGTTCGCCTTTGCAATCGCCATCGGGACACTTGCCAAAAGCGGCGTGGTCTCAACGGTGCAAACCACTTCCTCGGGTATGATGCCGCTGTGGTATCTCGCGGTAAGCGGCGCAATCGCCGGCGTCACGAGCATGATTCCCGGTATGAGCGTTTCGATGATGCTGATGATGCTCGGCGTCTACGAGCCGCTTCTCAAGGCAGCCGCGAAACTTGACGTGCTTATGGTGGGGCCTGTGGCGATCTGCTTTCTCGCCGGCATGGTTTTATTTTCAAAACTGACAAAACACATTTTTCAAAAATACCGCAACTTTGCCTATTTTATGGTACTGGGCTTTATGACCGGCTCCATCTTTAACATCTTCCCCGCGCTTCCGGTCGGTTTGACCGAATGGCTTCTGAGCGCGGCGGCGATCGGTATCGGCATCGGTATCTCTATCCTGTTCCGGCAGCTCGGCAAAAAGTTCAAGACCGACGACGGTCTGTCAATAATATAATAAAGGAAGCGGATTACCATGAGCAAGCACGTCATTGAAGACGCAAAGCGGTGCCTTCAGTGTAAAAAGCCGATGTGCACCGAGGGCTGTCCGATCCGGACCCCCATCCGGGAAACCATCGGTCTGCTGCTTGACAGCAAAATTTCCGACGCAGGAAAAATGCTGTTTGAAAACAATCCGCTTTCGATCATCTGCTCGCTCGTTTGCCCGCAGGAGAACCAGTGCGAGGGTCACTGCATCCGCGGAAAGCAGGGCATGCCGGTTCAAATCAGCGCGATTGAAAATTACATCTCCGACTATTATCTGAGTATCTATAAACCGACTCCGTCTGCTAAGAACCGCGGAAAAGTCGGGATCATCGGTTCAGGCCCCGCCGGCATCACCATCGCTTTCTTTTTATCGCAAAAAGGTTATGACATCACCATTTACGAAGGCAACGATCAGATCGGCGGCATCCTGCGTTACGGCATCCCCGAATTCAGGCTGCCCAAAAGTATTTTGGACCGCCTGATGGACACTTTGATCGCAAGCGGTATCAAAATCCGCCCGAACACCACCATCGGGGCAAATCTCAGTATCGATGATTTATTCCGTGACGGCTTCAAGGCGATTTTTATGGGCACCGGCGTCTGGCGCCCGCGCAAACTCAATATTAAAGGCGAGTCGCTCGGAAACGTTCATTTCGCCATCGAATATCTGCGAAATCCCGACGTTTATCACCTTGGCAATCGCATCGCAATTATCGGAGCCGGCAATGTCGCAATGGATGTGGCCCGCACGGCTTTCCGGCACGGCTGCCGCGAGGTTTTCATCATTTGCAATATGGACGAGTCCGTCATTTCCGCTCGCGACGTTGAAGTGCAGTACGCCAAAATTGACGGCGCAAAATTCATTATGAATAAAACCGCAGTCGAATTTACGGATGAGGGCGTCATCCTCGCCGATTCCGAAATTTACACCGACGAAAACGGTGAAAAACAAGCGCGCCCTGCCCCCGGAACCGAGGAACTGTTCCGCTCCGACTCGGTTATCGTGGCAATCAGTCAGGGGCCTCGTTCCGTCATCGTTTCTTCGACGGCCGGAATTGAAATCAAAGACACCGGCCTTGTCGCTGTCAACGAGGACGGCCGAACCACCCGTGAGGGCATTTTCGCATCGGGCGACGTTGTCACCGGCGCAAAGACGGTCGTCGAGGCGGTCAAGGTCTCACGCCGGGTGGCGGATTCCATCGACGCCTACATCACAGATAAATACATCAACGGCAATGAAAACTACATCTGGCTGTAATTTCAAAAAGCAAGTTACCGCATTGATTTTCAAAAACCATTGTTTGATAAAACCGCTTTTCTATAAAGGGAGGGCGGTTTTATCATAAAAGCAAATCCCTGGAATATATCGTTTTTTATCATTAAGCATGATATAATTATTGAATCCGAGTGACATGAATCTATGGGAGACAATGTTTTGTTGCAATTCAGTTAACGATTTCATCTCAAGGTTAAGGCACCCGTACCTACCCGGTCAAAATCGAAGATAGCGACATTCTGAATGGTATGGAATAGTACTTATATTACCTATTCGGGAGGGGGTTAAAAATGTCCATCACCGTCATCGCGCCCTGCGGTTTGATCTGTGATCTCTGTTCGGCGTTTCAACGGCAAAAAAACCGCTGCCCGGGCTGCACCGCAGAGGGCATCAAGCCCTTATCCTGTTCAAAATGCATCATCGTAAATTGCCCGGAAAAGAATGGCGATCCCACCGAACTTTGCAATTTATGTTCAAAATATCCCTGCAAGCGCTTAAAAGCTCTCAACAAACGCTATTCAACCAATTACGGCGAAAGTTTATTCGAAAACTTTCGGCAGATTGAACTGCTGGGCCTCGATCATTTTATTACCGAAGCTGAAACGTTTTGGAGCTGCCCCGGCTGCGGGGAATTGCTTTCGGTTCACCACCCGCAATGCACCCGTTGTAAAACCGCGAATATCCACTATCTTCGAAAGCCGAAATCAAAACCGTGAATAAACATTAAACCTTCAGGAGCGGATGCCGAATCGCTGCCGTAAAAATAAAAAACGAGGTCAATAAACATGGAAACGAATTCGAAAAACCCCAAAATCAAAATTTTAAAAGATGGACCCTATTTCGTATCCGGCAGCGTATCTTTATCCGAGAAACTGATAGTCTCGCGAGGACACGGATATATATTAGAAGAAGGACGGGAACTTCCTCAGTCCGCCGAATACGCTCTCTGCCGCTGCGGTCACTCGAAAAATCCGCCTTTTTGCGACGGAACGCATGTAAAAATCGGTTTCAAAGGGAACGAAACCGCATCAAAATCCGGTTTTGACGACAGAGCCGGGATCCTGCACGGCCCCGGTCTTGACTTGCTGGACGACCGGCGCTGCGCTTTGCCCGGTTCTGCCACCGGGAACAAGGAAACGTCTGGGAACTGACCGAACACTCAGGCAATCCAAAACTCAAAGATGAAGCAATCCGGGCGGCAAGCGAATGCCCCGCCGGAAGATTGGTCGCAGCGGAAAAGGACGGCAAAAAGATCGAGCCCGCTTACGAACCGGCGATCGAGATTGTACAGGATCCGGAGGAAGGGGTCAGCGCAGGAATTTTCGTCAAGGGAAACATCCCGATTGAATCGTCTGACGGCACTGCTTATGAGGTCAGAAACCGTGCGGCTTTGTGCCGCTGCGGCAAATCGCAAAACAAACCGTTCTGCGATGCAACACATATCGAAATTAAATATACCGACAAAAAGTAGTCGTTATCCGTTCATGCCGGAGGTCAATCGCGATTGACTTCCCCGGATTTTTATACTAAAATGAGACCCGGTTTTTCCATTCAATTCAACATCGGCAGCCGCCGTTAAGGAGTAAATAGATATGACAGAGAGAGAAAATTATCTGCGTACGGTTGATTTCCGTTACCCGGAATACATTCCCGCCATCATCGGTATGAACATGGCCTCGCGTATCGAACATAAGGGCGACATGGATGCCGTCATAGCCCGTTTTCCCGAATTCTTCCCGTACTTAAACCCCGAACAGGCGACGGATTATGCCGTATACGGCGACGGCACCTGCGACATCACCGAACAGGACGCCTGGGGTTATCAATGGCATTATAAAATGCACGGCATCGAAGGTTTCGTGAGCGGCCATCCTCTCAGCGACTGGAGCAAATTCGAAACCTGGAAAGCACCTGACTCCGACTTATGGCTCGACCGCGGCGGAAAGCGCGATTGGCCGGCCGAACTCAAAGAAATCGCCGAGCGGAAGAAAAACGGTTTGTTCACCCGCGGCGGTCTTGTCCACGGCTTCCTGTTCCTGCGCCTGCAATACCTGATGGGTTTTGAAAATCTGATGATCAACATGGCGGAGGAAGACCCAAGGCTCTTTGAATTGATCGATATCATTGACCGTGAGAATTTGAAAATCACCAAACATTATTGTGATGCCGGAGTAGATTTGATGGAAATGCCCGAAGATCTCGGCGCAGAAAATTCCATGCTCATCAGTAAGGAGATGTTTCGCAAGTACATCATCCCATCCTATCGGAAGATGATCGCCCCCTGCCGTGAAAACAACGTCCGCGTCTCGATCCACAGTGATGGGTACATTCTTCCGATCATTGATGATCTGATCGAAGTCGGCATGGACATCATCAATCCGCAAGACTTGTGCAACGGTATTTATAATCTTGAAAAAGCCCTCAAAGGAAAGGCCTGTATCCGTCTCGACCTCGACCGGGTCAAAATTACGCCGCGCGGCACCCGCGCTGAAATTTTCGAATTGATCGAAGAGGAGGTTAAAGTCCTCGGCTCCGAAAAAGGCGGTCTCGAGTATGTCTACGGCGTCTATCCCCCGACCGGTCCCGAACAGGTTTCCTATGTCTGCGAGGCGTTTCGGAAATACCGCACCTATTGGCATGACCGTTAATTTATCAATTTACGACGCTTTCGGGTATATTTCATTGGCATTATTGTAAATCCTATATGATATGGGATCGCCTTACCTTTGGCGCTTGCCGCTTTATTTAAAGAAGAGGGATTCATACATGTCGAAAGACCGGAATAAATTCAAACGCCTAATGTGTTTCACAGGCGTATTGTCTCTGGTGTTTTACGTTCTTCATGACTATATCGGCGGTTTGAATTATCCCGGTTATGACCGTCTGAGTCAAGTTGTCAGCGACCTAACGGCAGTCAGCGCACCGTCTTATGTCATTGCAAACGGCCTGACTGCGGTTTATGGATTGTTTGGTTCTTTATGCTGCACAATCGTCAGTTTGATTGTCTGTGAAAACGTAGTCGGGAATCGTTTATTACGGCTTGGCGTCTATTTGTTTACCGTCATGAGCTGGATTTCCGCCATCGGCTTTTCTTTGTTCCCGCTCTCGCAGCCCGGACCTTCCGCAGCCGCTTTCCGGGATATCATGCACATCTATGCAGTGACCTTTTCCAGCGTCCTGCTGACCATCGCCTCATTGATTCTGATCATGATCGGCGGAATCAAAGCCCGCCCGCTGGCCAAAGGCTTGCCCTTGATTGCCGCAGTCGCGCTTGCCTGCATCTTGATCGGTACATTCGGTGTCGGGTTGGTGCCGCACGATTATTTCGGCCTCGTTGAGCGTTTCTGCGCCTACAGCCCGGCTGTTTTCACCGCCGTTCTGGGTTTATACGGCTTGCGTTTTTTAAAAGCCTCAAGCCGAATTAACTATTTATAATCATCAATTCCTATTAAATTCGTAAACAAATGATCTTGTTTTAGCGCAGCAAGGCAACGATTACATAATCTATTTCGTGCGATATTACGATTAAGGAAAAATATAGACAAACCGGGTGAAATTATTCTGCTTTTCATGGAGATTCATATGAAACCGATCATCGATATCAACACGGAGCTTCTGGAAGATCTGAAAAACGCCCGACCTGTTGTTTGGGTCAATCCCGAACTGAAGCCTTTCGACGAGGTAAAGTCCGGCCTTGCCCTGCACCGGGAAGATATCGTCGATGCCGAGGAAAGATTAATGCGGTTTGCTCCCCTGATCCAACGGATTTTCCCCGAAACAACCGTCAGCAAGGGCATCATCGAATCACCGCTGCGGGAGCTGCCAAAGATGAAAACGGCACTTGAGAAGCGTTACGGAATTCAAATCACCGGCAGGTTGTTTTTAAAATGCGATCACGAATTGCCGGTCGCCGGCTCGGTCAAAGCGCGGGGCGGCATTTATGAGGTGTTAAAGTTCACCGAAAAATTGGCCGAAGAAAACGGTTTTGACCGAAAAGACTACGCTTCTCTTGCCGATGAAAAATGGAGAAAGTGTTTTTCGGCCTATTCCATTCTGGTGGGCAGTACCGGCAATTTGGGCCTTTCTATCGGAACAATGTCGGCAGTGCTGGGATATCGGGCCGTGGTGCATATGTCCGCGGACGCCAAAGAGTGGAAGAAGAACCTGCTGCGCAGCCGCGGCGTCGAGGTGATCGAACATCCGGCGGCCTATTCGGTGGCGGTCTGCAACGCCCGTGACGAAGCCAAGAAAGACGATCGCAGTTACTTTGTGGATGACGAACATTCAACCGACCTCTTCTTGGGATACGCGGTCGCCGCTGACCGGCTGAAGAGTCAGATGGACGCACTGGGGCTTGCCCAGACTCCGGAATCGGCCTTAGCCGCCTACCTGCCCTGTGGTGTGGGCGGCGCTCCCGGCGGGATCACATTCGGGCTCAAAACCGTTTACGGGGACGCGGCAAAGAGCTGGTTTATCCAGTCTGCTCAATCCCCCTGTATGCTGTTGGGAATGGCGTCAAAACTTTATAACGGTATTCGGGTAGATGATATCGGTTTGTCCGGCAAAACCGACGCAGACGGTTTGGCAGTGGGAAGACCCTCAGGCCTGGTCAGCGGGATGATGAAAAATTTGGTCAGCGGTATTTGCACCATCGCCGATGAGGAGATGTATCCGCTGTTAGCATTGTTAAAAGAAACAGAGGACATCTATATCGAACCCTCGGCCGCCACTTGTCTGTTTGGCCCGGTGGCTGCGGCAAAAGCGGGAAAAAAAGCCGATATTCATATTTGCTGGGCTACCGGCGGGTCGATGGTTCCAAAAGAGACGGCTCAAATGCATATTCAAAAAGGAAAGCAAATGCTGGTGCCCGTGAGTCCGATTTAAACGAATGTTATCGCAGCCCTTACCGTGTAAATACCGCATCTTTGCGGTATTTTTTTTACATTGTTTTTTTTGTAAATAAATGTTATACTGAGTATAATTTACATCTTATTTTCAACAGAAACTTGAGAGGGAGAATACCATGAAACGTTATGGTTCCGTTATCGCCGTCCGTCAGGAAAAACTTGAGGAATATAAAAAACTGCATGCCAACGCCTGGCCGGAGGTGCTTGCCATGATTAAAAAATGCAGCATTCAAAACTATTCGATCTATTACCGCGACGGTCTTTTATTCAGCTATTTTGAATACACCGGCACCGATTACGCCGCCGATATGGCCAAAATGGCCGCCGACCCGGTCACACAGGAGTGGTGGAAACACACTGACCCCTGTCAAGAACCGGTTGACACGGCAAAGCCCGGTGAGTGGTGGTCACCGGCCGAAGAGGTTTTTCACCTCGACTGAAAGTTGGAAAATAAACTCTTTAACTTATAAACCGAAAAGGACAACACCTATGACTTCCAGAGAACGCGTTTTAACTTCCGTCAATCATAATGAGCCCGACCGTGTCCCGCTCGATCTCGGTTCCACGCCGAGTTCGGGGATTTCCGCAATCGCTTATAACAATTTAAAACAGCACCTTGGCATCACCGACGGCAATACCCGTATTTACGATGTCGTCCAGCAGCTCGCCCAACCTGAAGATATAATGATTGAACGTTTCGGCGTCGATGTACTCGATATCGGGCGCGCCTTTAACACCGAAGACGGCGACTGGTATGACATCACACTCCCCGACGGCGGCAAAGTCCAGTATCCCGCATGGTTTCGTCCGACCGAAAAACCTGACGGCAGCCATATCGTGCTTGACGAAGACGGAGATAAGATCGCCCAAATGCCGCCGAGCGGTACCTTTTTTGACCAGACCTGCTTTCCGTATATAGACGGGTATCCCGCCGATTATAAAGACCTCGGCAAGGCCATGAATAAAGTGCTTTGGCAAAAGCTCGCCCACAGCCCATGGGACAACGCCGCAACGCCGGATTTTTACGAGAAACTGCGTGAAAAAGCCCTATTCCTGCGACAAACCACCGACAAGGCGCTGATGATCGTCTGCGGTTGCAACCTGTTCGAATGGGGCACCTTTTTGCGCCGGATGGACAACTTCCTCGTGGACTTGCTTTTGGAACCGGAAGAAGTCGAGAAACTGCTCGACGCATTGATGGAACGCCACCTCGCCTCGCTCGAAAAGGTCTGCGCGGCGGTCGGCGATGTGGTGGATATCCTGCGGTTCGGGGACGATTTAGGAACGAACGACGGCCCGTTTATGGCCCCACAGATTTACCGCAAGCTCTTTAAGCCCCGCCATACCATCCTCTGCGAGTATGTTCACAAGCACAGCAAGATGAAGACCTTTCTGCATTCCTGCGGTTCCCTGCGCGCCTTGATGCCTGACTTGATCGAGGCGGGCTACGATATCTTAAATCCGATTCAAACCACCGCGCGAGGCATGGACCCGGTCGAACTCAAGCGCGAATTCTGCCGCGACATCACCTTTTGGGGGGGCGGATGCAACACCCGCTGGATTTTAAACCGTGCGACACCCGCCGAGGTCTACGATTATGTCAGCCGAATGCTCGACATCTTTATGCCGGGCGGCGGTTATGTCTTCAACACCGAACACAACATCATGCCCGATGTTCCGCCCGAAAACATCCTCGCGATGTACAAGGCGGTGCACGATTTCGGTAAATAGAATTGTAAGAAAAATTTAAGGGTCTTGACTAGAACAGCGAGGAGTAGTAAGCTGTAAACGAGGTCAAGATCATGAAAAACAAGTATGTCAACCGTGCAAAGATTTCAGAGGTAAAATTCAGGCAAGTTGTAAGGCATT
>Ga0116170_10004385_pt1 | contig 12908 bp, 12 predicted proteins | sample AD_JPNHW1_MetaG_FD_89797 | JGI IMG/M metagenome (GOLD analysis project Ga0116170, IMG submission 89797) | Active sludge microbial communities of municipal wastewater-treating anaerobic digesters from Japan - AD_JPNHW1_MetaG | ecosystem: Engineered > Bioreactor > Anaerobic > Digestate | place... | reverse complement strand
TTAATAATTAAAAATTAAAATTATAGTATCAATTATAATTATTTAATATAATTATTTATATAATATATTTATGTTACTATCTTATGAATTTATTAATAAATTAAATTTATATATTTTCCTTATTTTGTTATTATTTTAATTAATTTTAATATAAAATCTTGACAAATTGTTTTATCTCTAGCCTTGCCGGAAAAGTTAGAGTTGGTTCCTCCTATTTTATATGGGCCATGAAGCGATTCCCTGTTTCGCCGAATGAATAGATCTGAACCGAATCTTTATATCAAAAGGCCTCTCTTCGCTCAGTTGAGACCGAATTGACTTCATCGATTGCAATGAGCGATATTCTTGAGGAATTGAAGGCCATCGCCGGAGAGAGCCGGGCTTGCTCATCCCTGACAGAGAGGTGCTGCTACGCAGCCGATGCTTCCCAAATCAGGGGCCTGCCCGATTATGTGGTGCGCCCAGAGAGCGCCGGCCAGGTCTCCCGCATCATGCACCTGTGCAGCCAGCATCTCATTCCCGTCACCCCTCGCGGCGCGGGAACGGGCCTCTCCGGAGGCTGTTCGCCTGTGCGGGGGGGCGTGGCCCTGGACCTGTCCGGCATGAACCACATCCTGGAAATCGACATCGAAAACCAGCAGGTGATAGTCGAGCCCGGCCTGGTCGCCGAAAAGCTCAACTCCGCCTTGAGGCCCCTTGGATTCTTCTTTCCCCCCGATCCGGGCAGCCTCGCCATGTGCACCATCGGGGGAATGATCGCTAACAATAGCAGCGGCATGAGATCTGTGAAATATGGCACGGTGAGAAATTATGTCCTGGATCTGGAGGTGGTGCTGGCCGACGGCCGGGTCATCCATACCGGCAGGAAGGTCCTCAAGTCTTCAGCAGGATATGACCTCACCCGCCTCTTCGTGGGGTCGGAGGGAACGCTCGGCATAATCACTGCCGCCGGGCTGAAGGTCGCCCCCCTGCCAGCGGAAAGAAAGCTGGTTCTGGCCAGCTTCTCTGAGGCGGAGATCGCCGGCCGGGCGGTGGTAGCGGTCTTCTCCAGAGGGATTACTCCCTCAGCCTGCGAAATCCTGGACAGGACCACTCTGCAAGTGCTCAGGATGTGCGATTCTAACCTGGCTCTGCCTGCCGAGGGAGATGTGCTTGTCTTTGAGGTGGATGGAACGGCCGCCTCCACGACGGAGACCGCCGAAAAGATCCGGGAGGCATGCCTGCCTCTGGCCGAAGAAGTGAGAATTGCCTCCGGCAAAGAGGAGATGGAGGCCATCTGGGCGGCGAGGAGGCTTGTGGGGGCAGCCATATCAAAGCTGGACCCCTCAAAGACGCGAATCTATATGGGCGAAGACGTGGGCGTCCCCATCAAGCAGATTCCGGCGCTGATCAAAAGGGTGCAGCAGATCGCGGCAAAGCTCGACATCCCCGCCATGAAGTACGGGCACATCGGAGACGGAAATCTGCATGTAGCCCTCTTCATCGACATCAGAGATGATGAGCAGTGGCAAAAGCTCCACCGGGCGGCGGAGAGAATTCACAGGGCTGCCCTGGAGCTGGGGGGCACAGTCAGCTCGGAGCACGGCATTGGCCTGGCAAGAGCAGACCTGCTGCCGGAGCAGGCAGGAATTGAGGCTTTCTCTGTGATGCAGTCCATAAAAAAGGCTCTCGATCCTCTGGGAATTCTCAATCCGGGAAAAATGGGGCTTTAGAGAGATGGAAAAAAGAATAGATGGGGAAAAGTCAGCATGCAGCCCTGCCGATAAGCAGATAGATCTCTCAACGGTCGATCAGTGCGCTCGCTGCGGGACCTGTCGCGCCTACTGCCCGGTACTGGAGGAATCCGGCTGGGAGTCCGCCAATGCCAGGGGCAGGCTCATGATCTTACAGGCGCTGGAAAAGGGCCTGCCTGCCGACTCGTGTGTCCGGGACAGCCTGAACACCTGCACCACCTGCGGGATATGCACCGAGAACTGCCCGGCCGGGCTAAATCCGCCCCGCCTCATCGAGAAAGGCAGAAGAAAGCTGGTGCTCTCCGGAATCACAGGCCCGGAGCATGAGACCCTGGCCTCCAATATTTACCAGAGGGGAAACACTTTCGGCGATCCGGGAGATCGGCTCTCCTGGCTGCGCGATCGGGGGCTGCTCAGGGAGAAGGCAGAGTATGTCTACTTTGCAGGCTGCATGAACTCCTATCGCTACAAAGAGACTGCCGCCAGGACATTTGATCTTCTGCGAAGGTTCGGCGTTACAATGCTGCCCAATGAGCAGTGCTGCGGCTCGCCGCTGCTGCGTACGGGATTTGCCGCCGCCGGGCTCATGGAGGAGAACAGGAGGCAGATTAGGCAGATCGGGGCCCACACTGTGATCACAGGCTGCGCCGGATGCTACACCACCCTAAAAAACGATTATCCCCCCCAATTTCAGGTGGTATCTGTGGCCGAGTTCCTGGACGAGCGCATCAGTGAGATGCAAAAATGCAAAGAACAATATACGAATCAAAAGATGTATCAAAATATAAATCAAAATGGCGCTCAAAATTCCAGCCCGGTTCTGAATCTCAGGCGTCTGGACCTTACAGTAACATATCATGATCCCTGCCACCTGGGAAGGCATAACAGGATCTATGATCCACCCCGCCGTGTAATCGAAGCCGTCTGCCGCCTGGTGGAGATGAAGTCATCGAAAAAGGATGCCAGGTGCTGCGGAGGCGGCGGCGGGGTTCGAGCCGGATACAGGGAGCTATCTCTGCAGATGGCCAAAAAAAGGCTGCTCGATGTGCCGGAAGGTGTGGACTATATCGTCACATCCTGCCCGCTCTGCATCAGGAATTTGAGTGACGCCGGGGCGGGTGAGAAGGTGATCGACCTGGTCGACCTGGTGGCGAAGGCGTTGCTTGATGATTCTAATCCTAATTGGCCACAAAGGAAAAAACCTTGATATCATAATCATTGGAAAATCCTGGCATTTGGTAGCCTTCCAGATATTTCATCCGGTCCGGGCGTGACTTGATCGTCATGCTGCCGATCTCCAGGGCCAGTCGGCCGTCTCCTGCCGAAACTGTTCTGCCGTTTTGCTCCAGGGAGAAGAGAGGCCATGCCGATCTCGGTTACTGTGGGAGCTGTGGCTAAAGCAGGCGTGACCTTTACAAAGCTCCTGTAATGACCTTGCGGATCGTACCAGACCACGATGCAATCCTGGTTGATTTGCCTGCGGATTGTGTCCAGCAGACGGCCGGAGACCTTACCCAATGGATTCGTCATTTCTGTCATCTTCTTTTTTGCTTTCAGATAGGCTCGATCTTGAAATGAAGAATCTGCGGCTTTTCTTCCTGGTTTTCGGAATCACTTGAAGGATGTTCGGAGGCATTTTTGTTCTGTTCGGCCAGCTTTTTGGAAGGGACGAAGGGAATTATCCCCTCCCTGGCTAGATGCTCCTGAACTGCAAGCGGAAGTTCGCGGGCATCGGTCACCAGGCCGTTCACGCTCACCCACCAGGCGAAAGGATTATTCTCCATGTTTGATGGCCGCCACCAATTCGGGTCAGCCTGGCCGGCGTTCAGGACATCACGAACCGTGCGGGCTTTATTGGCGGCGGTCTTCTGGCTGACAGCAAAGAGGGCGGCCAGGTCCTCCGCACTCATGTAAGGAACCTGAGATTTATCGAAGAGAAAGTTGATGCTTGCCAGGGCGTAGACGACGGCTGCCGCCCAGACATCTCTTCTGCCCCTCTCCAGGGGCGAGGGCCGCTTGCGAGCCAAAGCGGCCGTCATTTTGCGGGCCAGTTGGGCATACTCCTCATCCAGGTGCTGGCGGCAGACGCTATCGGTCAGGGCGGTGATCTCGTCGTAGATGGGCTTCATCTTTATCGGGACTGAATCTGATTGCTTTTTAGGCATGATCTCCCTCTGCTAGAATCTATCAGGATATTTTCTTCCTTTGCTTTTTAGCCTGCTGAATCATATAGGTTGCCTCACCCCTGGTACACGTCCATCCGCCCGTGAGCTATGGCATAGGATCTGTTCTTTTTGCATTTTTCTGCCGCCCGGTCGGGCCAGTAGCGCATGGCCGTGCGGGACCAGTCGTATTCGCCCGTCTCCAGAGCCAACCAGAACTTCTCCGGCTCTTTCCAGGCGGGCATCAGCTCGTGCAGCGGTGCCAGGTTGAGGATGACCCCGTCGTCGATCTCAAGCGTCCAGCCGGCCGTCTCGCCCCGCTCGTTCTTTCTCTCCAAAACGCGCCGCAGGGCTTTCTCGAACCTCTGTAGCTCTTGCAGCTTCGCCTCCCTCTCCGCCTCTTCTTTCGCCAGTTGCTTTTTGTCCCGGCCCTGAGCAGTTTTGAGCGCTTCCTCCAGCTCGGACTGGCGACTATGCAGGTGATTGATCATCCCGCCCACGTAGCGGCTCCCGAGAATGAGCGGCAGGGTGTCTCTGGTGGCCCGCTCGTGGAAGATGTAAACGCTGAAGGCTTTATTGGCCGATTGCAGCAGCCAATAAACCGGTCGTTTTCTGTACTTCTGCAGGTGAAGCTTGAAGAAGTCCTTTTCCAGGTAGCTGCGCAGCATCTCCTCCGGGTTGTCGTATCCCAGTGCCGCCTCCACGACCTCTGTCGCCCCGTCCTCGCCCAGTGCAACCTGTAGCGCCCGCCAGACCTTGGCCGCCAGGTCGTCCTGGTGGCCCTCATCCAGGGTGGCCACGCCATCGGCATCGGTGAGGGAGAGAAGCTCTGCCGCCACGGCGGAAGAAAAGCGCCCCTGACCAAGGTCGCCGCTGTCAGGCTGAAAATGTCCCAGGACGATGCCCACGCAGTAGGAGATCCAGCGGCGGGCCAGCTCCTCCTCGTCTATGTAGTCGTTACTACTATCACTACTACTATTACTATCATCTTTCACAGGCTCGGACAGCTCAGCCTCGATGCCCCGGCGGTCGGCTTCACCGATGCCGTAGAGCCGATAGACCTCCTCGTCTATGTCCCGCTCCACGTCTGCCAGAGCATCACCCCGCAGAAAGAGATCGGTGGTGGTGTCGTCCAATGTGACCGACCAGGGCGGGGCGATGAAGTCGAAGGTGGTCTCATCCTCAGAGCTGTCTTTCATGGCCAGGGAGACGGCTCGATCCACCAGGCGCTCAAGCTGCTTGCTGGAGAGGCGGATGATGATTTGCGGACATGGGTAAATCAATCGGTTCCAAAATGTCTCGAGATATGATAAATAATTTAAAAAAATTGTACGTAGATTATCGGACTTACACTTAAAGTTGGACGGATAGGCACCTTAAGTGCTAAGCCGATCTTCGCTACTCCACTATCAGCTTGACCTTCTTTCTCACCAGGTCCAGCAAATGCTTTTTGGCCACCATCTCCACCGCCTCGATCTTCTCGCCGGTCAGATTCTCGCAGGCCTTCAGCGCCCTGACCAACGTCTGTGTGGGGGGAATTTCCATGGGATTGAAGACCGCCGCCCGGAAAGCCTTGACATTGGTAAAAGCTTCAGTATCAGAAGCTCAGCCTCTCGTTTTGACCCAAGACTCTTCTGGTGGCAACCTCTTTGATGTCGGAAGGAGCCAGATCCACGGGAACAAATCTGTCCAGCAGCTTGGTGAGCAGTATTCTCTTGGAGTCAATATCCGCCACGACTTCTTCTAAGCGTTCCTGAGATGTGACCACAAGCCAGGCTGGGCCAACTGCACCATTTCCCTTAATCCGGTTCATGCCGACCCGTCCCAGCTCCTCCACCAGCGCCCGAAGATCCTCAAGCCGCCAAGATAGAGTCCTTCAATCCCCTGAGCAGCGTCAAGGACAGGATCGGCGTCGCCATGATTGACGCCGCAGAGAAGGCCGGCCGCATCAAGCCGGACACCATCATCCTGGAGACCATGTCCATTGAGCGGCGCAAGCTGCTCAAAGCCCTGGGGCGGATATCGTCCTGACCGCCAAGGCCTGGGTATGAAAGGAGCAGTCGGCAGGGCGGAGGAGATCTAGAAGGAGACGGATGGAAATGTGGAAATCCTGGTTTCGGGAGTAGGCACCTTCACCCATCCCACCTGCCCCTCGCCTTGAAGAAGGTATAGCAGAACACGCCGTCCTCCTCTGCCGTCCGGTAAAGGTCCAGCACCCCTGCCTCAAATTCCGCCGGTTCGATCAAGCCCGCCCCAATCGCCGCTTCGCCCACTCCCTCGATCATGGCGGTAAACGTCCTTTTGGTGAAGCCCTCTACCAGCTCCGGACGGCTGGAGTCCACGTAAACCATGCGGGGAGAGACGGAGACATCTGAAAAGCCCGCCGCCCGGAGCAGGGGATACAGCTCTCTGCCGATGTTGGCGTTTCCTCCCGCCATTCTCTGCAGCTTTACCTGGCAGCCGATGGCCCGGCGGGCGGCGGCGCTGTCCGGGTGGAAGTAGGCGGAGCCGTGGTCGCCCTCGATGACGGTGATGCTGCCGCCGGGCCGGATGAACTGCTTTAGGGCCAGCAGGGCCTCCAGGGGCCGGGGCAGGTGCTCTAAGACAAAACAGAGGAAGAGGTGATCGAAGGAGGCCTCCCGGAAGGGCAGGCGGAATATGTCCCCCTGAATTATCCGCACATTCAAGAGGCCCGCCTGCTCAATATTCTCTTTGGCCAGAAGGGCGGAGGGCCGGGAGATCTCCACGGCAACGATCTCTGCCTGAGGGCTTTTTTGGGCCAGAGGAAGGGTCTGGGCGCCGACGCCGCAGCCCGCTTCCAGGACCAGGCTGCTCCTGGGGTAAGAGGTGTCGGAGTGAAGCAGCTCCTCCAGAGTGGATGCCTGATCCTGCAAGCGAACGCTTTCCCTGGAATCGTAGCCGTGAACGTAGGAATTGGCCATGATTGATCACCCTGCTCAGCATTACCTTCATCAATTTAGATCTTCACATCTGCCGTCTTGCGCAATATCTTTTTCCGTATAATTCGAGCATGCCTGTGCGTTCTCTGTGCCTCTGTGCCTCTGTGGTTCAGTCAGTTCGTTGATCACTCTACGCTCATCTTGGCCCCTAACTTGCCCATCTCCCGGAAGAATCCCGGATAAGAGACGTCCACCGACTCCGCCGTATCGATCTTCGTCCCTCCCGCCACCAGGCCCGCTACGGCCAGAGCCATGACGATCCTGTGGTCGTCCCAGCCGTGCACCCTGGCCGGCGAGAGAGGCCCGCCCACGATCTCCAGGCCGTCCGGCCTCTCCCTGATGTTCGCTCCCATTCGGGAAAGCTCCACAGCCATGGCGTGAAGCCGGTCCGTCTCCTTGTGGCGCACGTGCTCGGCATTGAAGACCACCGTCTTGCCCCTGGCGGCTGCCCCCAGCACGGCAATGGTCGGAACCAGGTCCGGGGTGCGGCTGGCGTCGATCTCTATTCCCTGCAGATCTCCACCATTCACCCGCAGCTCTCCCGCCTCCCGGTCCCAGTTGACCTTTGCGCCCATCCTGGTGAGGATATCGATGATTGCCGAGTCGCCCTGCCGGGATGGCAGAATGCCTTTCACTGTCACCTCCGAGCCGGTGACGGCTGCCGCCGCCATCGGATAGGATGCGGAGGAGAAGTCTCCGGGAATGGTGTAGCTCTTGAGACCGAAGCTCTGGCCGCCGGGGACCAGGAAAGAGTGCGGCTCGACTGTCTCCTCAACGCGGACGCCCGCGTCGGCCAGCATGTCCAGGGTGATATCGGCATAAGGCCGCGACTTCAGCTCCCCCTCGATCTCTATCCTGGTGTCTGCGGGAACCAGGGGCGAGGCGATGAAGAGCGCGGATAGGAACTGGGAGCTGACGCCCCCCAGCAGATGGGCCGTGCCGCCCCGCATCCTGCCCCGCACCACCAGGGGAGCCCTGCCGTTGTTTCTGATGGAGAAGGCCTGGGCCCCCAGCTCAGAGAGGGTGCTGAGCAGCGGGCCGTTGGGCCGGGTGCGGATGGAGGCGTCGCCCGTCAGGACCGCCCCGTCGGTGAGGGCGGCCACAGCCGACGAGAAGCGCAGGGTGGTGCCGGAGTTGAGGACGTTGACCACATCCTCGGGGGTCCTGGGCTGGTCGGAGAGCCCGGTTATCCCGACCTCGTCATTGGCCTCCACAGAGACGTCCGCTCCGAAGGCCCGGCAGGCGGCGATGGTGGCCCTGGTGTCTGCGGAGAGGAGAGGCCGCAGCACCCTGCCTCCCGGCCCCAGAGAGGTGATCAGGATGGCGCGGTGGGTGTAGCTCTTGGAGGGCGGGGCGAATACCTCGCCGGATAATGCGGAGCGCTCGACTGAGGCAATCATGAACGAGAGGGATGGATGAGGAAGTATAAGAAATGTGTGCTATGACATGACTTGACACGGCATAGGACTGAACACTGAATGAGCTTTAACGATTGACGAAAATCAGGTTAATAGCAAAAGTAATAGGGAGAGAAGCCCCCACTCCTCTACCTCCGCCGCCGCTCGACTTACGGCATTCAACGTAGTACGACACAAGTCGAATATAAATCTTGCGGCTGGGCCGGCTTTGCATTAAGTCGAATCTGCAAATTAAGTTAGTGGCCTGCAAATATTGTGTGGTAATCAATCAAATAGATTTTTCATTATCATTTTATAGTTATTTTATATGCCTTGTCATGATAGTTGTTTAAATGGCATAATTTAGCCTAGTCATTGTCTAAAGCATCGAACAATTCATGAATGCTATCGAATTTTTTTACACTCACCTGATCAAGCTCTTCCATCGCTTGATAGGTTTCCTTTAGAAACGACTCAGATAATTCATTCATAGAACAACGGTAGAATTCGGAGCGACTGCCCCGCTGTTCAGCCACGACCTCCTTAACTTCCTCGACCATGCTTTATGGTACCAACATAATCATATAGATATCTTGGCTCTTCGCTATTGCCTGTGGATTATGGACACGTTCGTCTCTGTGAGTCCTCTGTGCGCTCTGTGCCTCTGTGGTTGCAGTCCGTGGGCATTTAGCTGTAACCAGTGGCTAACGACGTTTTTAACTACAGAGGCGCAGAGGCACAGAGACTGGGAACCATTTCTCCGCCCACATAAAACAGCGAAGAGCCAAATAGAATGAAGATCAATAGAGGCAATCAATATGAGAGTCATCTGCGCCTATCCGGCCAATATCGACGCCGTCTGCACAGTCTCAGGAGAGACGCTCTCCCCCCTGATCCCGTCAGATCGGGATTTGAAAATTGAGCTGAAACCGTCGATTGCGAGCCGCGATGACCTGCTCTCCTCGCTCCTTTATTGCATGAGCCGCGGATCCGGCGCAGAGGCCCTCATCGAAGACCGCTCCCTCGCCCGGCAGATCGAGGAGGACAGGGCCTTCTCCTGGAGCTTCCGACTGGGCGGAAACGCGGCCATAATGTCCAATGTGCTGGCCGCCCTGGGAGCAGAGCCGGTGCTCAATGCCCCGGCCCTCGGCCCCCGGCTGGCGAGATTGCTCCATCCCCGGGTTCGCCTGCCCGGCAATGGAATCCTGATGGATCCGGCACAGGCGGCGGAGTGTTGCAGGGAACCTCACCATGAGATGGTCCATTACGTCTTTCAATTCCAGGAGAACGAGAAGATTGCCGTCGGAGACATAAAATTCGTGACGCCTCATGCCAATCGCTTTATCACCACATATGATCCCATAAACTCCCGGATGCTCACAGACAGCCATTTCGACTCATACTGCCTGGAGAATATCAAAAACATAGCCGGGGCGCTGGTCAGCGGCTTTCACCTCGCCTCTCACCATCAATGGCCAGAGATATTCATCAGGAGAGCCGCTCAGATAAAATCCTGGAGGCAGGACAATCTCCGATTGTTCGTCCATGTGGAGATGGGCAGCTTTCCCGGCGCGGAAGTCATGGCAACTCTTCTCGATAGTCTCAGGAAAATTCCCATCGACAGCCTGGGACTTAACGAAGACGAGCTGGCCCTTGCTCTGCACGGAGAAGGGCGAGAGCCTGGAGAAGATGTCGCTTCCGAAAAATGGCCGCAGTTCCTGAGAGATGCCGAAGGGCTGCGCCGGAGGCTGGGGCTCTTCAGAGTGGCGGTTCATACCAGAGACTACATACTGAGTGCGATGATGGCAGGGCGGATCTCGCCCCAGCAGGAATTGGCCGCCCTGCAATGCGGCACGGATGCCGCGGCATCTTTAGCCGCCACCGGCTCGCCCACAGACGATATCGGGGCAGGGGCGATAGAGGTCAATTCCCATGGCCTGAAAGCAAGGGAGATGCTCTGCCGGCTGGAGGGCGGCAGGGAATGGGGACGGGGCGCGTATCTTATCTCCGGCGACCTGATAGTCTCCCTCATGCCTTCTCTGCTGGTGAAAAATCCCGCTTTTACCGTCGGCCTGGGTGATACGGCAACGGCAGCCATTTTTTTGAGGGAGATTGAGGCCATTATTTAATTCTTCGATTTTGCTATGGTTTATTGACACTTTCGTCTCTGTGAGTCCTCTGTGCGCTCTGTGTCTCTGTGGTGGCCGTTCGTGTATTGAGTGTAACCAGTGGCTAACAACGCTTTCACCACAGAGGCACAGAAGACACAGAGTACGCACAGAGACGGTGGAAAACTGCAAAGGTAGAGTCTCTTTAGGCTACAATATAAAATGGCAAAGAGCCAATAATATTCTTCCCATGGCAGCTATTCAAGAAATGAACTGAGCGTCGTCTGCCGGCTCTGGAGTTGCTCTTTGAGAAGGTCGCTCTCCACTATGAACCTCTTCAAGGGCAGCTCCAGCTTGCCTCCCACGTACTTCAAAGCCCCCTTAAAATCCTCGAAGGTCTTCGGCCCTGTCTGCATGGCATTTCTCACGTTCTCCCGCACATTGAAGACCCCCAGGGGCACATATCCGGAATAGGCCTCCCGCAGTATAATAGCTCCCGCCTGCTTTCTCTCCCTTGCCAGAGCCTCCAGCACCGCCATCTTGCAGGAATAGTAGCAGCCTCCTACGCGGGAGTAGCCCTTCTTGCCCCCGCCCGTCTCGTAGTCTGAGAATATCAGCTCCTCATCTCCCAGGATATGCAAAAAGGCCTCCATCCACTCATACTGCCAGGCTCCGGGCAGGAGCAGCACGGCATAATAGTTGTTCAGGCTGGAAAACTCCCTCACCTGGGGGCAGTCGATGGAATCGTAATGCTTGACCTTCTCCAGCAGCCGATTGGCCAGAGTGCTGTCGCAGGCTGTGATCGACCAGCGGGTGGGAACCATGCGCCTCTTCTTGCTCCGGCCCATAGCCCCCACCGAAAAGGCCTTCTGAATGCTGGAGAAGGGAAGGCCCTTCTCATGCAAATTGACCAGCGCATCCGCCGCCAGCAGGTCGCCGTCATTGTAGATCTTCTCCAGGTCAGGGTCCCAGGAGCCGGCATCTATCTCCAGCCGGTCGATGGGACCGCTGGGGCCGAAGGGAGTGTGCTCGTCACTAAAGGACATGCCCCTGGGCGGCCGGCTGAACTGCACCTCGCTTTCAATGGATGAGGCGGACAGGGATATCTCTCTCAGCTTATCGGCGAAGCGGCTGTCCAGGTCGGTGACGCTCACCGTCTTCTTGCCCCGCACCAGGTTGAGGCGGTACCTGATTATCTCCTCCTGGCTCTTATTCTGGCCGATCCAGGACTCAGGCCGGTCCAGGATGGCGGTGTCCCCGTGCAGAGGCGCAATCATGGGGCCGGCAAAGACCCTGGGATAGTTCCAACTCCCTATGAAGACGGAGGGCGGGCTGCTGCCGTCCAGGTCCGTCCCCACATCCTGGGAGGGAATGTACATTCCGGCTGTCAATTTCTTGAGATAGCCTTCCTTTCCCTTGATCACAATTTAATGATTGGCCGGGTGGGATAAAAGGATGATGTGTGCGGAGAGAAAGTGTTTTACATCAATAGATTCATTATTTTAGTGAGGTGTCCTCATATGAAACGAACTGTGTTTATGCTGACATTGGCAATGATGCTGCTGCTCTCTGCTGCCGCATCAGGGCAGATGAATCAGCCTTCAGGCGGCGCATCGGCAGGCGGCACGACCACCGCGACGCCGGGCGGAGCGCCCACCCCCATCACTCCAAGTACCCCCGATTCCATGAATTTGCAGATACCTTCCGATATCTCCGTATCCCAGGAGACTCCCTCCGCTCAGGAGAGAACTCAGACCCTGATCAGCACCAACCAGGAGGCTGCTTACGCCTATGCCCCCAGCTCTGAAGGGCCGGGAGGCATAACGGGCACAGGAGCCATGGGTGGAGCAGGATCTACGGGAACCGCGGGAGCTATGGGCAGCACCGGACCCGCGACAAGCACCAGGGCCACATACTCCACAGGCCCGACGGCCACATCGGCAAGCCAGACCTACAGCATGGTGATAACGCCCCAGGGAAGCTATGCCCCCAACAGCCTCTACATCTCCTATGCTCCGCGAACGGTGGCAAGCTGCAATCTCTACGCCAACCTTCCCCTGTGGATGAAGACCACAACTCAAGGCCACATCTGGTTTTATGAATGGTATCCCAGCGGCATGCTTGACACCAATTACGCCGGATACGTCTATTATCCGGGATGGTACAAACGCTGGTTCTTCGCGGATACTCCGGGCTGGCACATCATGCAGTACTACTGCAACGGCTGGAGCAATTATGCCTACATCTATGTCTACGGCCCGTCAGGCTACTGGGTGAATCCCTATCCGGAATATGATTCCACACCCTACCCCTATCCCTACTGGGACAGCGAAATAACCTATACCTATCCGCCCACCGGCCACACCTACTACTCCTACAGTTCATCCGTGAACTACGGAGACGAATAGATGAGAAGGCTGAGCAGCTTTCTCACATTTTCTTGAAACTCTTCGAGGCTGCCGTCATTTCTCAGCTTGAAGTCGGCAGCCTTCATGGCTTCACACATCCCCCAGCCCATTTCCCGGCATTCCCTCTGCTCCAGTTGAGA
>Ga0116170_10004384_pt1 | contig 12909 bp, 10 predicted proteins | sample AD_JPNHW1_MetaG_FD_89797 | JGI IMG/M metagenome (GOLD analysis project Ga0116170, IMG submission 89797) | Active sludge microbial communities of municipal wastewater-treating anaerobic digesters from Japan - AD_JPNHW1_MetaG | ecosystem: Engineered > Bioreactor > Anaerobic > Digestate | place... | reverse complement strand
GCCTGCCAGGAGCTCGTCGGCACTTCTGCTGGCCTGCATGATACCCAGAGCCGGGACAGCCTCCTCTCCCCACGCCCAGGGAATTCGCTTTGCCAGGAGGTCAGCGCTGCGGGAAAACTGCTCCGCAGCCTGCATGCACAGGTCCTCTCTAAGCAGTTCGCTCACATCAAAGGTGCTGCATCCGGATTGCCCCGTGAATGAGAAAAGCATTGGTATGATTGGAGCCCAACCCGTGCCAATTTCAGCTGTCATTCTGCCGCGAAGCCCCAGACCGTTGGCATGCAATGCTTCAAGCAGGCTGATGCCCTGCTCCACCTTACTCTGGATAGAGAAATGTTTAAATCCTCCGAACTGGCTTTGCAGCCAGAAATAATGGCTGCTGCTCAAGGGCAGATGGCTGAGGATATTCTGGAGGTAAAATTTGGTTTTCCAGCGCATGTCTAGCCTTGTGGACTGTTTAGAGTTTGGATATTACCGCTTTGAACTTGCCATTAGGACCGCGGGGGATTTCATCCACCTTCTCGAGGATTATATGCATTGGACCCAGGTATTCAAGCATGCGCTGCCTGAGAAGTTGGTCATGCGCGTAATCTGACGCGGGAACCAGGCGAACCCGGATTGTGTGAAGGTCTTCCTGAATAATCTGTGCTTCACGGATGGGGATATCTGCCTTAAAAACCGGATCTAATCGGCCTATCCTGCGCCCGTCCGGGGTCATAATCATTGCATCTGCACGCCCGGAAATTTCCTGCAAAACTGGAAAATGGGAGCCGCAAGGGCATTCTTTGTCGCTAAACGCGCTGATGTCGCCGGTATCGTAACGAATCAGCGGCATCTCTTGGTTCAACAATCCGGTAGCGATTATTCTTCCGGTAGTACCGGCCGGAAGAACTTCATTGGAATCTTCAGCCATGATTTCCACAATCCCTGCTTCCGGCCAGAGATGCATGGAACCGTGCTGACACTCAGATGCGGCGCAAGCCATCTCCGACATTCCATATGTATTGACAACGCGCGTATCAAATGAGCGGGCGATGACCTCCCGTTGGAAATCGAAGAGAGGCTCGGCATTGCTGATTACACACACCAACCCGGGAAATCTGAGGCCTTCTTCCATCGCGAACTCCGCCAGAACCGCGAGGGCGGAGGGATAACCCAAGAGATACCTTATCTCATGCCGCCGCATCGCGTTGATATAGTCCGCGATAGTCTCCTTGCGGATATGGTAAGCTGAAAGGTACAGCTGATGGAAGCTTTGATTCCAAACCCAGAAGGGAGGCTTTTCCTGACTAAACTGCGCCACTAATTGCCCCCCGATAATGCCCCAGTTGTCCCGCCGATTCACCCCATTCCAATTTCGCACCCGGGCTTCGTAGAGCGCGTACCAGTTATGCAGCGTCTGCCGGCTTTGCCAAAGGACCAGGGGCGTGCCTGTGCTTCCGCTGGTATGCTCACGATAATAAAACCTCTTTACAGGCGCTCTAAATTGTTTGGGGTTGGCCCGGACGGTTTCTTTCCTTAGCACCGGCCAATTCTCCAGGACTTCTATGCTGCTTGTATCTCCATCCCGGCGGCGCGCCTCCCACATCTTGCGGTAAAAGGGAACTTCAGCCGCCGCGAAGCGTAGAAGCTTCGTCAGTTTCGTTTCCTGATAAGCCTTAAGTTCCGCGCTGGACCAACGGTCTCTTTCCAGCGCTTCCCGTACCGCTTGAGGCGTGTCTTTGCCATAGCGCCACCATTTCAGGTAAGCTCCCCATGTTGTGGCCGCGGCTACCTTCCATGGGTAGGGAAGCGTGTGATATGGTTTGGTCAGATTCATCGTCTATGAGTTACTTCAAGGTAGTTTTTTGCTCGATTAGCGCTGCGGCAACTGAATTGGCGGGTTGCTAAGGAAGGTTACTTCCGAATGGGATGATATCGATGATTTACTTATCCGTCACGCTGATCAGAGCAGAAAGGACTTCATTCCATATCGGCAGGATGTAACGCCAATCCAAGCTTTCGGCTTTCTGGCGCGCCTTCGTACTTAATCGGGAAGCCAGGGCAGAATCGACAAGAATACTTTTTATGGCAGCGGTCATCGCCTGAGGGTCATCCGGGGGAACCAGCAAACCATCCTGACCATCCTCCACCAACCAGTGCATACCGCCCACGTTGGTCGAAACGACGCACAGCCCGCAGGCCATGGCTTCCAACACGCTGCGCGGCGCAACATCATAATTGGTCGTATTGATGAAAATATCCGCGCGGTTCATATACTCCGCAACCAATTCGTGCGGGATACCATTCATAATGCTGACACTTTTTTCAACCCCCAGAAGTCGGGCTTGCTGAATGCAAAGCTGCAAACTCCCATCGCCTTTATCCGGTCCGATCATCGTCAGATAAGCGCCCGGAAATTCTTCCGCCAGCTGGTGGAGTACGCGCACAGCGAGGGTCGGGTTATAGACCGCGTGAAACGCTCGCAGCCAGATGAGCTGCGCTTGAAGCCCGCTTCGCGGTCGGAAAACAGCTTTCGAAATATCAATCGGGTTGGGGATTATCCGGATATTCGGGTGAAATGCCTGCAACCCTTCCTGAATAAAAGGAGAGGGGGTTACCACCATACTGGCGCGCTCAAGCAGTGTCTTTACACGGCGCGGATGCTTTCCCGAAAACTCGAGTAAACCTCCTCCGTGTAAATTGAGCAGCACGGGTTTTCCAATCCACCGGAGTAAGCTTGAGCAAAGCTCTGCAAAAACGAATGCCTTTCCGCTAAAAACATCGATCTGGGCCAGGGCGTACTGCTTGCGCCTGAACAGGATCGTTTGCAGCATATCCAGGAGGCGGAGGACTTGGTTTTCCTGGTGGGAAGTGGTGAGGACGCCCCAACCGTCCTCTGCCAGGCGTTCAGCCAGGTCATTCCAGATATTGCGATTGTGTTTGGGCTGGGAAAGATAATTCCCAATCATCAGGATGGTGGGCTTTGCCATTACCTCTCTCTTCCCCTTTGAAGAGCATCCGCAAGCCCCAGGAGCTTAAGCTGCAGTTTCCATAAGGTGGGAGAGTAAATACCGCTTCTGGGCAGTTCGAATAAGGGGTCAGAGGAAATCGCTTGGGGGAAAACGGCAAAGGCAGCCGAGAAACCTGCCTGCCGGGCCGCAGACATTGATGCCTGGTTGTAGATGCCTCCGGGGTAGGCAAAATAAGTCACGGGCGTGCCTGAAATTTGCTCGAGAATCTGCTTGTTCCATTTCATTTCCGCAAGCTGCTCCTCCTGATTCAGTTGGTCCAGGTAAGGGTGGCTGTGGGTGTGTCCACCGAGAGAGAAGAGCTTGCTTGACCCAATTTCTGAGATTTGTTCTGACCGAAGCCCTGCGTATTTCTCCTGGATTTCCCTGGGAAGGGGGTATTTATCGGCAAATTCCCGCGCGAAAATCCGTGCATCGGAGCTGGAACGGGCAAGATGAATCAAGGTTCTCCAGGCATGCAGGGAATTCCGTTTTGTGTCCAACGGGTAAGGCGCGTGATTAATTTCCACAGCAGGGTAAGTGCCTTCGGAGCAAAGCGCGTTAAAGTAAACAAACCACAGCAGACCCTCATCCAGATTAACGGTATTCGCAAAAAACGCTGCCGGGATGCTTTCGTTCCGGAGAAAAGGGGCAACCAGCGCGTAGGTCTGAGCATAGCCATCGTCAAATGTCAGGGCCAGCTTGTTGTGCGTCGATTTCGGATTAATCCGGTAGAGCGTCACATACTCCTCAAGACTTATGAATGAAGAGTGCTGTTTTAGCCAACACAGCTGCTTTTGGAAATCTGAGAGCCTGATAATATTGCCGGCGTTCCAACTGGATGCCGGAGTTTCATCCGGAAAAATGAGGTGATACAACAGGATCATTACTCGTCCCCGGAGCCAGCGGGCGGCTCACCAAGCAGGTCTTCGTAAGCGGCTGTCATATTCTGAATATAACGCTCAAGGCTGAATTCCCTAAGGACGTGGGACTGCGCTTCCCGGCCCAGTTGCGAGCGCAGCTTAGGGGAAGCAATCAAGCGCGACAAAGCTTCCTCCAGTTTCTGGAGATTGCCGCTTTCCACCAGAAGCCCGCTTCGTTCATTTTCTAGAATCTCCCGGTAAAAGGGCAGGTCCCAGGTAAGAATTGGCAAGCCAGCTGCCGCTGCTTCGAGGATCACGTTGGGCATGCCCTCGTCCAAAGAGGTGAACACAAACAGGTCAAAAGCAGGCAGCCACTGACCGGCTTGAGGCACTTCGCCTGTGAAAGTGACGCGGTCGAGGATGCCCAGCTCCCGGGCAGTTCGTTCAAGAGCGGGGCGTTCTGGGCCATCTCCAAAGAGCAGCAGGTGGATATTTTCCGCTTTGTTCCCTAAATCTGCAATCAGTTCAAGTTGGTCCTCGAAGTGTTTGGACGCTTCCATCCTGCCCATGGACACACACCAAAGGTAATCATCCCTCAGCTGATACTGTGATGTGAGCAATTCTCTGAGATGCGCCCGTTCTGCCTGAGCGCTTTGTATCGCGTTGGGAATCACGTATACGCTGCTTTTTTTCCTGCCAAGCCTGGATTGGAGATCTGCGGCTGCGCTGTTCGAATTGACTACAAAACCATCAGCAAAGCGAATGCCCAGTATGGAAAGCAGTTTGTGGTGCGCGAATGTTTGGTAACTGTTCCGTATTCCACACAGGCTTTTCGCGCCCAGAATTCTTGCGGAGGCCGCTGCGTAAACTCCTGAAAAAAGATTCCATCCATGAATGAGGTCAGGCTTAAAGTCCTTAAGGATTGCCAGGATTTGATGGAATCTGGAGAGACGGTTGATGCTGCGCGGGTTACGGTAAAGCGGGATTCCCAATGCCTCTACCGGTTTCTCCCAGTAATCGCCGTACCCGGGATGGAGGGTAATCACAATTGGATTGAACCGCTCCCTATCCAGGTGGGCGAGCCAAAGATAAAGCTGCCTTTCTGCGCCTCCAACCACGAGCTGGCCTGTGATGATAGCGATGTTCCTGGATGGAGACATTGGAAGTGAGCCAGTAGGGGTAAGCCTACTTGGAGCCCATGGCTTGTTCATGCCCCGGGGTTACCGAGAAGTTGGAGTTTATGCTGACAGATGGTTCAGCCGCAGGCTTGTTCAGCGCGCGAAGGTGGAAATATTCACCGACACCCATGCAAATCCAGATAAGTTTTTCCGCACTCTGGGTCATCGTTATGCCACCAATAAGCAGAATAACCAGGACAACAAACCATGTGCGCGCGAGCGATTGCTGTTCCAAATCCGCAACCCGGCTCGCTTTCCAAAGGTTTACCAGGGAGTGGACGGCCATGGAAAGCCAAAGCAGCAAGCCGACAATTCCGGTTTCTGAGAGCAGCTGGATGTAAGTACTATGAGCCACCAGATGGAGGTAATGTTGTGGGATTCCGGATCCATAGAATGGAAGCTCGTAAGGATACATTCCAATCCCGACGCCGGTAATGGGGTGGTCCTGCCACATTTGAATCCCGGCTGCCCACAGCCTGTAGCGCAGCCCGATAGTGTCCGTTCCCTCCGAAATAGAGGGGATGATTGAGCCCAGGATGCTGTAGACGGTCTCTGAAAAAATGGTGAGCAAAAGAATCGCAATCGAGAAAACAACAAGCAGCGGAATGTTGAGTTTTTTCCGCGTGTTTAATAGAAGAATGAGACCAATTGCCGTAATTAGCAGGACCATAGAAGTACGGGAAACAGTATAGAACACGCCCAGAAATGTGAGGATGATTCCAAGGCTTGCAATAAACTTCCGAAACGCATTCTGCTCTTGAGTGCGCAGATAGACAAAGAAAATCATTCCGACGACAAAGTATCTTCCCGCTGAATTTGCGCCCTCACTTAGTCCGCCAGTACGAATGGAAGTGTCAATGTCTTCGCCGATTGATCCTTGCTGAATAGCGACAACCGCGGATACCAGCGCTGCAATGGAGAATACCCAGATGAAAACGCGCTGTTTTTGGGGGTCATCAATCAGTTCTTCCGCTAAAAAGGTGAGGATTATCAGCTGCAGATAGGTCAATATCCAGTTGCGATCTGCTCCGAACCAGGCGGCTTGCGGATTGGTAATGAATATCCAAAATATGAAGAGCGCGCCAAGAACAAGGATTGAGCGGGCGCCTTTGGTCCCTTTTCTGCGTTTTCGTCTGTTCTGTATGAGATACCCGAGAATGGAAATAGCGCCAACGACGGGTAAGATGGAAGACAGATAGCGTACGGAAGGCAGCAGGTCCGTCACAGACAGGCTGGCTGCGATGAAGACTACGCCAAGAAAAGGATTGGAAATGATAATCCCTGAAATGATGATGCCGAAAATCGCAATCAGGATGTTCACAAGAATGTCATTGATCATCGCGTGGTCTTCTTTGCCCGGAAAATCGGCCTGGAACGGTTAGCGCTTTGCTTTTCGGTGCAGAGCATAATAATACTCCGAAATGTTCTGCTGCCAGGCTGGAAATCCGTGCTTAGCGCGGATGTCTTCTACAGCCTGCTTTGCGAGCTCCGCCTGCCTGCCCGGGTCCTGGCAGAGCTGCAGAATAAGCTCGGAGAGGGCTTGCGCATCCCCAACCGATACTTTTGCTCCGTTGACCCCCTGGCGTATCACGCTGCGAAGGACAGGTAAATCCGTAACTACTGGAACCAAACCGGATGCCATAGCCTCCAGGAGGACCCCTGGCAATCCCTCGTTTCTGGATGGTAGGACGAACAGGTTCGCGGCGCGGTACAGCTCTGCCAACACGTCCCGCTCCTGGATTAAACCAGTAAAGCGGACTCTTTCACCCAATCCTTCGTTTGCGATTTCCCGGGAGAGTTCCTTGATAAAGGTTTCATCCAGTGAGGGGTTTTCGCAAGGTTTCGACGGGCCTACGGCCAGAAGGAACAGGTTCTGATTCTGTTTGCAGGCTGCGATGAAAGCCCGCACAAGCGTATCAAAACCTTTGCGATGGATCAGGCTTCCGACAAAGAGCAGGATGGTGCTGTCGGGCGGAAGATGGTGCTTTTCGCGTAATTCCTCTTTTTCGGGAATACCCGATACCGGGTGAAAAAGGTCGACATCCACACTGTTCTGCAGGTGAAGCACTTGTTCCGGGCTGAAGCCGTTGGCGAGGTAGTCCTGCGCGAGAAAATCGGAGATTGCCAGGATGCCAGCATATTGTTGGAGGAACTTCAGCTTCAGCGCGCCAAATTTTTCATTCCGGATGCTGGAAGGCGTATCGCTGCCCAGGAGTACGGATTCGTACAGAGCGGGCAGTTGGCGCCGTTTTGCCCAGGGCGCCAAAAGCAGGCTGCCCCACCAGAGGATATGCACATGCAGCAGGTCGTAAGAGCCGCGCAGCCGTGTCAGGCTTCGGAAAAGGTCTATCACCCAGTTTGTGCGTTCCGACGCAGTAAGCAGCTGGTGCGCGCCGGTCAGCTCGAAGTTGAGGGCTTCTTTCGCGGGCAGGCTTTTGCCGGCGGCAGCATCCAAAACGAAATGGCTAATCCCGGGTTCATTCCAATGATTGAAGTGGTAACGCCACTGGATTACCGGTCCGGTAAATCGCAGGCGGTAATTGGGCGCGAAGATATGCAGGACACGTAAGGTCATTTGGCTTTCCCCAAGGCTGTGTCAGATAATGCCCTGAACAAAACGCGCAGAGTGCCTGGTTTTCGCCCATAACGGTTAGCGGACTTAAAAGCTTGGAAAGCGCGGAACAAATCCCCTTCACGGCTGTAGGCTGTCATCAGGTTTTGCCAGGTGTTGCGATAGGCAGGGCGCAGGTAGCGGATGGTTTCTTCACGGCCGGCCTGGAAGGAGGCTTCCGCGCAGGCATCGAGAGTCCGCAGCGTGCCTGTGAGCGTGGGTACACAGCGGCTGCTGAGGCTGCCGGGGTATTTATTTCGGACCAACAGAACTTCATCTGTGTAGGCAAAGTGAAAACCTGCCAGGCCCGCGCGCCACCAGAATTCAAAGTCTTCAGCGCAGGCTAGATTCTCGTTGAACCCTCCGATTTTTTCCATCAAAACCCTGCGCAATATGACCGTATCCATGGCGATGAAATTATCCGCCGCAAGGCCTTCCAACCATCCGTTTGTTATTCGTTTAAACCCTGCTGATGTTGGGGTTGTAAGCAGTCTGGCTAATCCAACAGCAGATTGTGCAAATCCATCTTGCTCATGATTGGCCGCAATATCTACATTCCGAAAATTCCCAAAGCTCAGGTCTACATCGGGATTGCTTTGCAGAAAGGAAACCTGAACTTTCAGCTTATCAGGCAGCCACTGGTCGTCATCATCGAGGAAGGCTATCAAGTCCCCGTTGGAGCAGGAAAACGCGCGATTAATTACGTAAGGCTTCCCGCGGTTTTTGCCCGAAAAGATGCGGATGCGCGGGTCCATGAAACTTGACAGAACTGCTTGTGTCTCGTCACTCGAGCCGTCATCCCAAATAAGCAGCTCCCAATCAGGATAAGATTGTTGAAGTACGGATTCCACTGCCCGCGGGAGCAGGTGTGCGCGGTTGAAGGTGGGAAGCAGGATTGATACCAAAGGTTCTGCAGGCATTTCTCAATTTCGGAAACGGTCAGCATCCATGGCAGCGGGTCTGGAAAATTTACTGGAAAGCGCTTCCAGGTAAGCATTCGCGATGCGCTTATTCAGGTTGGAGTGACCTGGCTTCGAACTGGCGGGTGAATCTCCGCAAAAACGCGGGACGATGAAATCGCATTCGGACACAATCCCGTTCCCGGCAAAATAGAATCCCACGAAAGGATGCCTCGTTCGGATTTCCTGCAGCAGCTGCCTGGGAATGCCATCCGCGGAGAAGGGGAAGGCAAAGGGAATATGTGCCGCGCCGGTGAGGTTCCGGACAGCCTGGCAGGATTGCACAATGTTATTCTCGAGTCCTTGTGGCGATAATTCGCTTAACCTTTCATGCCGCAGGGAATGCGCGCCAATAGTAAACCCATCCGCGTGCAGTTGCATGACTTCTTCGGAACTTAAGTACGGCTTCGCAATTGTGAGAAAAGCGCGAATATCGATCTCCAAAAGTTCGCACAAAATGTCGACTTTTTCCGGGTTGTTGCCTGCCAGAGATTTGATCCAGTCCTCCGCGGTAGTCTGCGCCAGGTAGTCCGCGCCAAATTCAACTGCAACTGTCTGGGAATAGTGCTGCCTAAGCTGTTCCTTTGCCGTCTGGAACTTATCGATGCATAATGAGGCTTTCATATCCGCGGCTAAACCGCGATTGTCCAGAAAATCCGTTGTCACAAAGAATATACACGGGATATTGTGTTTGAGGAGCAAAGGCCTCGCTGTCGAAAAGCATTGGGAGAGGCCGTCGTCAAAGGTCAGGATGCAGGCGTTTTTGGGAAGGCTCGCTCCGTTGCGTTGATAACTTTCCAGCTGCGCGTAGCTGATGCAATTAAAGTGAGCTTTCAGATATTTCAGGTCGTCTTCAAAAGCTGCCTGGGATTTGAAAGCATATAAGTGTTTTATGGTTGCGAGTGGCGCGTCGGAGATGACATGGTAGTACAGCGCAACATAGTCGCGTTTGAGAAGACGCTGATAAATTCCCAGTGGAATGGAAAGAGCTTGTTTGCGCAACGCCTGCCTTAGGGTCATGGATTCACCTGGTCAGGCATACGGATATTGATCCCAATCATGGTCGCTGCGGCCAAGGAACCAGCTGCTTTTTGAGAATAGCAGAGAATCCTGACTATCATTCAGCCGGCTGTGCAGCAGTGGTACGATCGTTTTCTTTTTTCTGAAACCTACAGCCTGAAACGCGCTTTGATAAGCAGGGATCGTGCTTGCGGCGTAGATGTACTTCATTTTTTCGGCCTTAAAAATCTTTAGAGCGTGAAAAAGCAGTGCTCGCAAGCTCGCCGTATCATCTGGATCAGCTAAGAGATCCGCGATAATTCCCGAATTTGTTTCCGGGGGATATGCACAGCGGAGAATGAGGTATCCGCTCATCTCTCCATCCCTGGAGGAGGTGAAAATGCGGTAGTGCATATCAGGTTGTTCCAAATACTTCCAATTTAGGAATTGTCTGTCCCTCCGGATAATCACAGGAAAAAAAAGCTGGTGTTTTTCCCAAAAGCGGTCAAAGCTTTCGTCGAAGCATTCGCGTTCCTGAATGTCGATGCTGGCATCACGCTTACTCTCCAGGCAGGCATCCTGAACAGCGGTGGCAGCATTAATTGCCAGGGCAAAAACCTTGTCGAGCCTAAGAAAACGAAGCAGATTTCCCATAGTATTCTGCCAGGCAGGTTGTTGGGTCCGGTTGCGAACGCCCTGGTTTACGGAATCTGGATCAAATCTGGCAACTCTTCGATAGGAGATTACATGATCAACTGCCTGGCAGCCAAGTTTTTCGAGAATGTGCCGCGACGACGGAGCCATAATCATCCCCATCCAGAGGGGGCTGCTTTCACAGTTTATCCGCAGGGTCTCGAAGCCCAGGTTCTGTCCCCGGTAATCTGGCAATACAATAGCATCCAAAGCCCATGCCAGCGTAAGATACTCTGCGCCAACTTTGAGCGGTTCGTACATGGCTGCGGATTGCCCGACTACTTTTCCATTCTCGTCTACTGCAACAAACACAGGGATTTTGTCATCAGGTTTGAAAGGGTTGCGTTCGAACTGCCACTCCCAACGGTCGGGGAATTTGTAACGTCCGTTCTCGCCGTAGGCCTCCAGAAGAAATTTGAAAATCCCGGCTTTGTCAGCAGGCACTGCCCGTCGGACCGTGATTGTCACTTGTTCCCCCTTGGTTCAGGCTGAGCGGCTAATTCCGGGCGGGGGGGTTCTACGGCAGAACGCAGGAAGGCTTCGATAATGGAAAGATAGGCCTGCATAGAAAGTTCGTTTTCAATCTGTTCACGCGCATTACTTGAGATTTGGGCGGAGAGGTTTGGCTCCCGGAGTAGACGGAGCAGAATTTCCGCGACAGCTTCCGCATCTCCTTCGCGCGTGAGAAATCCGTTTTCACCATCGCGGATAATTTCGTCCGAGCCCTCGTTTCCGTACGAAACAATGATACTGCCGCAAGCCATCGCTTCCAGCGGAATCCTGGAGAAGCCGCTCCGATATAAGCTGGGGAAAAATGTAATGTCGGCCTGGTGGTAGAGCTGCACTAGCTCGTCCCGGGGAAGCATTGGCAGGATGCGCGCCTGATTTCCCAATCCCAATGCCTGAAGTTCTGCTTCTACTTTCGCTGCGTACGCCTTATTCCAGCGCTCGCCAACCAGGCTGAGTTCGAATGGAATATTCATTTCTTTTAATAGAGAAGCCAACCGGACCGCGTCCAACTGCCCTTTGTTTTCTTCAATCCTGCCCGGGAGGAGAATGGTGAAAGGGTTTCCAAATTCCTTATCCCGCCTGAAGGGAAATAAATCCATATCAATCCCGGAGTGGATGACTTCCGTGCGGGCGAGCGGAACTCCCGCCGCGATTGCGTTTTGCAGGTTCAGATGACTGTTAAAGAATGCCTGGATATTTGGTGGGAAAGTCCATTTGGGGATAACCCGGCCGTGGGAAAGCTTCCCAATCACCCATGTGAAGCTCTGTTTAGCCCAGCGCAGAAAGCCGGAATTTAGGGGGAATTCCGCCTGGAAGCGCTGCCAGAGCCCGCGCTCCTGCCAGGAGTAAATAAGCCCTTTGCCGCCTTCATCGGCCACGATTGGCAGTTCCTGCCTGGCAAGCAAGGGCATCAGCGTGCGGGTCAGCGGCATAATATGCCCCAGATACAGCAGTTCAGGCTGGAACTCGCGAATTTGCGCTTCGATGAGCGCGGTATCCCGAATGTCGTGTTGGAGCTCGCGCAGGAAAACCAGCGCGACGCCAAGCCAGCGCGTAAGCCTGTGCGTGGTCAGGCGGTCGGCAAAGCGCATGCTTCTGCAAGGACCGTTTAATTGGCGAATGACCGGGTAGGTAAAGGCTTTCGGAGCAGCATTCAGGGCGGGGTCGGGTTTGGTGGTGAGGACCCGAATCTGGTGTCCGCGCGCGGATAAGCCGTTCATGATTTCGCTCACACGGATTTCGTAGCCGCCGTAGGTATAGGGTGGAAAAAACGCGGAAATGGTCAGTATCTTAATTCTTCACTTCCATAACATTGAAATATCAGATGTGACTGGCAAAAATCATCTTATAGCCTTTTACTTTTTTTTACTTATCTGAATCCAGGTATCAGCTAATCCTCTCATCAAGCAAATCCAATATATGATAGTCACATGTCATATCAAATTTCCTGGCGAACAGTTTTGTGCTTGATAAAAGTGTTTGTAAGTCATCACTAATGATTACTTTTGGATGCGCTTTCTTAGCAGAAAAGTCTATGTGTCGAAAATTTTCATTGACAATGTTGTCTTTCAAAGGGGAATTTACTAAAGTTGTTTGAAAGAAAAATTCATCAGGAAACTGAACATGTGAAAACCGCTTTACATAATCTTTCTGCTTTTTCAGAAAATTGTTGACATACATCACCGCTTCCCTGTTTAGACACCAGTATGCGGAACCATAATAAGGATCCATTTCAGGGGGTAAAGGATATCTTACTTTGATTCTTGCAGCCAGTGGATTCCATAAACGGTTGAGTATTGGACTCTCGAACATATTTGCTTTTGGAAAAGAAATATGCCACCTGGCAAAATAATAATGACGATAAAGTATCCACTCTTCCATTTGCGGGTGGTTTTTATAAGGAATTGAATAGTACTTCATGAAAGAGTTTTGACGTCCCCTTTGCAGCGCGTCTTGGATCTGTTGATTTGATTTTATTGGGTAATCCTGACCTGAAAGATTGATCGCGAAGTCAAAATCTACGTTACTTTCAACAATTTGGTTAATGCCAGCCAACATGGCTTTTACACATCCAATTTTCCCCCATGGAGTGCTGAGACGCCGTAG
>Ga0116170_10004383_pt1 | contig 12911 bp, 14 predicted proteins | sample AD_JPNHW1_MetaG_FD_89797 | JGI IMG/M metagenome (GOLD analysis project Ga0116170, IMG submission 89797) | Active sludge microbial communities of municipal wastewater-treating anaerobic digesters from Japan - AD_JPNHW1_MetaG | ecosystem: Engineered > Bioreactor > Anaerobic > Digestate | place... | reverse complement strand
GCAGGTCTTCCGTGAAGGAGATGTCCGTTCAAGGACTGCCGCAATGGAGGCACTCTGGATGCTTGGCCAGCCGGCAACAACCCCGCTTATCATGGTCTTAAAAGACGACCAGAGCGATGTGCGGAAGCGTGCGGCTCTCCTCCTCGGGGAAATCGGCGACCAGAAATCGGCAGACCACCTTTCCGGTCTCTTATCCGACGAAAACGTTTCGGTAAGGCGCGAAGCATTCGAAGCGCTCGAAATGATCAAGAAAAGAAATTCCCCATAAATTTTCCTTTTTTGTTTTTCCCCGTCTGATGATTTTTGGTTCCCACTCTATGAATCTGCGGGGATCATTATATTCTCTGATTTTTTTAGGGAACCGCCCGTATGCAAAAGAAACTCATCATTTGAATAATCAATCATTATTTGCCAGATGCCGGTTCAAGCGATACTATGACCGGACACTATCAGGTTTCATCCCCGGACCCTTTCATGCAGGCTGCAATTGATGAGGCACGGTCGGGATTACGCGAGGGAGGTATTCCCATCGGCTCCGTACTCGTGCAGAACCACTGGATTATCGGCAGGGGGCACAACCGAAGGGTGCAGGACAACGACCCGGTCATTCATGCGGAGATCGATTGCCTCAGGAATGCCGGGCGGATCGGCACGTACCGCACCACCACCCTTTACTCCACGCTCATGCCCTGTTATCTGTGTGCCGGAGCGATCGTCCAGTTCGGCATTCCCCGCGTGGTTGCCGGAGAATCAGAAAATTTTACTGGTGCCAGAGAGTTTCTTACAGAGCACGGGGTTGAGGTGATCGATCTTGATTCTCCCGAATGCAAAAAAATGATGCGGGAGTTTATTACGGCAAACCCCAGGTTGTGGAACGAAGATATTGGCTCTGATTGAGTCATTTTCTCTGGAGTTTGGCGGTCAGGGATATTTTTACAGGCATGGGATCAAACAGTGTGTTCCAAAAAAAAAAGATCAGATCCAGCCCATCGCCATCCAGTGATCGAACTCGTGCACCCATACATCCTTGTTTGCAAACACGAGCTGCTTCATGTGGGCCTTCCTGTCCGCATAATACGCCTGCTGGACCGGGTCTTTCCATTCTGTCCGGATGGCTTCGGCAAGCTTCCTGCCCAGTTCCTTTGCCTTCTTTTCCGCAGGCAGGATCGCATCCGGGTTGCCCATGAAGTTCACGCCAACGGTGCCGACCGTTGTTGCCCCCATCATCCGCATCGCAGAGTTCATGTACTCCGCAGTCTCCTCTGCCATTGCCCCGCCGGCGGTGGAAACCGCACAGCCATACTTCCCGGTAAAATGCAGGCAATGGACACTGTCTGCCATCCGGTCGAGCATGGCCTTGAGCTGTGCCGTGACCGAATTGATATAGACCGGCGAGCCAAGCACAATGCCATCGGCATCGAGCAGTTTTTCGTACAGGGCCGGCATATCGTCATCATGGATGCACTCGCCTTTTGCATAACAGGTCGTGCACGCTGTGCAGTACTTGATCGTTAAGGCGCAGACATCGACAAACGTCACGTCGGCACCGGTTGCCCGTGCCCCTTCAAGCACGCCAAGGACAAGTCGGCGTGTCTGGCTCTTATCGCCTTTCGGGCTCCCGTTGATACCGATGATCTTCATTTTTTTAATTCACCTGTGTAGTGGTGTGTCCGGGGCCTCATAAAGATGCGCAATGAACACGGTTCATGAATGTTTATCGTAAACAGGATCGCCGGGCCTCGACTTTAAGGAGAGTACTAAAACTATCAAAATGAGATCTGATCATGCTTATCCGCGACAGTGCTGCCTGCCCTCACGAGCAGGTCATGGATCATTCGGTACTTTTTGAACTCCTGCACCCGGACAAAGTCGCCGGTGCCAAAGATCTTATGTGCAGCATCGCCCACGCGATCGTCCCCGCCGGTACATCAACCCTTCCTCACAGGCTCCATAAAAGCACTGAACTCTATTATATTCTCGACGGTACCGGCACCATGCAAATCGACAGGGAAACCGCCCATGTTCATCCCGGACAAATTGTGCTCATTCCCCCCGGTGCAGTCCAGCACATAGAGAACACCGGCTCCGGGGACCTCACCTTTCTCTGCATCGTCTCGCCGAAATGGCAGGCCTCCGATGAGACGCTTGTCCCGGAGTAAACCCCGGCACGTCTCAAATTTTCCCTCATTAAAACGGTAAAAATCTGTGCCCGTATTTTCCTGATTTTTATTACACAAAAAAAACGAGAAAATTATACGTAAATCGTCTTAACGTATGAGTATGGAAGTACAGGAAAATTCGGGGACTGATTTCATCTCAAAAAACCGGCTTGAGGCACTGGTTGACGGCGTGTTTGCGTTTGCAATGACCCTGCTTGCCGTAAGTCTTTCCGTTCCCATCATACCAAAAGCGGAGGCTGCAACCGAACTGCCAAAATATATTGGCTCAATGTACCCGGAATTCCTCAGTTTTTTTATCGCGTTTTTTATTCTTGCGAGTTTCTGGATAGTCCACCACGAACACTTCCATTTCCTCCATTCTGTCAATAAAAATGTTCTCTGGCTCAACATCCTGATCCTGATTTTTGTCGTTCTGGTGCCGTTTTCGACCAACCTGTCCGGGGATTATTCAAACGTCCGGATTGCAGACCTCATGTTTCATGCCAATATGCTGATCCTCGGTTTCCTTTTCTTTATCCAGTGGCAATATATCATCCGTTGCCCGGCCCTCCTCGCCGGCCCGGTTCCTCCCACCCGGGCGCATGATTCTTCACTGTATCGGATCGGTATCATCCTTGCCGCATTCACGGGTATTGCAATAACCCTGTTTTCCCCTTCATACTCCATGCTTGCATACCTGTTTGTCCCCCTGATCATGCGGATATTTATTGGGGCATTTAATCACCGCTCCCGACAACAGGGATCAGGATAGACAAAAAGGAGGCGGGTGGGGAATTACGGCCGGCCAACCGGATCGTGCTCTCGCAAATGCAAAAGAGAAAATATCCGCTGCAGACCGGTTGGATGCCGGCATTCTTGCCCCGACCTGCCCGTTCTACCGGAAAAATCATCCGGGATACGCGTGCTCTTGCCGGATAATCCATCGAGGTGCTCGATCTCATCCGGCGTGTCGACCGGATGATGGAGTCTCCGTAAGTCAAGCCACGGACTTATGAGGGGCAGACTAAAAAGATCATAAAAAAAAGAGACTGGTTAATACCAGTAATTCTTTACAAAGACCTTTATTCTCTCAACCCGGGGTGTGAAATGACGGAGTACCAGCGGTACGATGATGATCGTTACGATCACATTACCGATAAACCATAACAAGAACACGGACGGAACCTGCGACCACTCCGTGATCCCAGCGATCGCCAGTGATACCGAACCCCATGCCGCTCCGACGACATTGTTAAGGATTGTCCCGAACAAAACGAGATGGAAGAGATCGCGGTTGGACTCCATGCCGACATGTACGTCAAATATCCGGAATGCAACAAGGGGAATGAGTACCTGCCAGAGACTCGAAAGCGAGAAGTAGAGCGCAACAGTCACGGGCATTCCCGAAAGGAGACCGGAGCCGATAAAAGTGCCGACATATGCGGCAATCGCTCCGTACATCCCAAACCAGAGCGTAAAGATCAGCATGAACGCGACAGCAATATAGACCATCGAAACACTCGCCGGAAGGGAGGGATTAATGAATCCGGAAATCTGAAGGGATAGTCATGCCAGCAGCGTGTTGATAAGGATAAGCCCGATCACAAGGATAAGGAAAGAGTAAGTCGGACGTTTAACATTCTTCATAAATCATCACTGTTTCAATATTATACGCTGCCCTACATAGAATTAATCCCACCATTAACCCGAAAAGGGGAATCCGGATGATTGCATGAAGCAGATATTCCCGGGATGTCACGCGGACAGAGGATTTTATGGGCATTTGTCGTACCATTAGGTACTGCCAAAGGATGTGTAGATCATGATAGTGATAGGGATTGATCCCGGGCTTGCACGGCTTGGGTATGGCGTCATCAGGGTGGACCGTGGCACCACGGCACCGGTCTGCTATGGGTGCATCGAGACCCGGGCCGGGACGCGGCCGGCAGAGCGCCTGCTTGAGATCTATACCAGCCTGCAATCTCTCTTCGATCGCTATCCCCCGGACGCCCTCGCGATGGAAAAACTCTTTTTTTCAAAAAATGTCACATCTGCAATGGGCGTGAGCGAAGTAAGGGGGATCGTCCTCCTTGCAGCAGAGCAGCGGCAGATCACGATAACGGAATACACGCCAAACCAGGTAAAGCAGGCAATCACCGGGTCGGGCCGGGCAGACAAGGTGCAGGTGCAGCAGATGATACAACGACTCCTCCACCTTGACGAGATCCCAAAGCCGGATGACGCCGCGGATGGCCTTTCGATTGCCTTATGTCATATCCATGTCATGAGATAGTAAGAATGATTGCGTATCTTGACGGAACGCCGGCCGCAACCGGTGACCGGTGGGTGGTGCTGGATGTCAACGGGATCGGTTACCGGGTGAACGTGCCGGAACCGGAGATCCGTGAGATCGCACACGCGCCCGGAAAGGTAAAACTCCACACCTATATGGCCGTGCGTGAAGACGCAATCACCCTCTATGGTTTCCTGCACGAGAGCGAAGTCGAACTTTTTACCGTCCTTATCGGGGTCTCGGGCATCGGTCCCCAGATTGCCCTCAATATCCTCTCCCGCATCTCTCTTGAGGACTTTGTCCTCGCGATCCTTTCCGGGGATGAAAAGTGCCTGACCCGGATCCCGGGCATCGGACCGAAAAGCGCGAAACGGCTGATCCTCGAACTCCGGGACAAGATGAAAAAAGTGCAGGATGCAATGGCGATTGCACCCACCGGAAAATCAGACCGGATCGTCAGGGATGCTGCAAGCGCCCTTGTCTCGCTCGGGTTTGCCGAACAGGCATCGTACGATGCCGTGCGGGCAGCCGCAACGGGAATGACAGATCCCACGATCCAGGCACTCATCAAGGCAGCACTCGTGGCCTTAAAAGAGGGTGAACGGCGGTGAGCGAACGGATTATCTCTCCCGAACCCACTCCCGATGAAGTGGAAGAAGTAACGCTCCGGCCGGCAACCCTTGACGCATTTGTCGGGCAGGACGCGGCAAAAAATGCGCTTCAGATTGCAATTGAGGCAGCCCGGCAGCGGGGAGAACCCATAGACCACATCCTGTTTGCCGGCCCGCCGGGCCTTGGGAAGACCACCCTTGCACACATCATCGCACGCGAGATGGGCGCGGTAATAAAGACCACGACCGGCCCGGTGCTTGAAAAGCCCGGGGACATTGCGGCGCTTGTCACCGCTCTCCAGAAAGGGGATGTGCTCTTTATTGACGAAATCCACCGCATGAACCCGGTGGTAGAGGAGATCCTTTACCCGGCGATGGAGGATTTCTTTATCGATGTGATGATAGGGGAGGGCCCGAGCGCCCGCTCGATCAAGCTGACGCTTGAACATTTCACGCTGATCGGGGCAACGACCCGGCAGGGGCTTTTGAGCTCACCCTTTCGGGACCGATTCGGGATCCTCGTCCGGTTAAACCTGTACTCGACAGAGGATCTTGTCAAAATTGTGACCCGGAGCGCTGCGATCTTAAAGATCCCAATCACTCCTGAAGGTGCCGCAGAGATTGCCGCACGGAGCAGGGGCACGCCAAGGATCGGAAACCGGCTCTTACGAAGGGTCCGGGACTTTGCCGTAGTGAAAGGCGACGGGACGATCACGGCGGAAATCGCCCGGGGCGGGCTTGACATGCTCCAGATCGACGAACTCGGGCTTGACGATATCGACCGGCGCATCCTCTCGGTCATCGCACAGGATTTCGGTGGCGGACCGGTCGGGGTAAAAACAATTGCGATCTCGGTTGGGGAAGAGGTACGGACAATCGAGGAGGTCTACGAGCCTTACCTCATCCAGATCGGGTTTGTGAAACGGACACCGCAGGGCCGGGAGACGACACCTGCGGCCCTTGCGCACCTCAAACTGAACCATACCCAGAAGACGCTGTTCTGAGGGGGATTGTACCTTCATCGTTTTTGTTCAAGGCTGGTATTTCCGGATTTATAAAAAAAGCCGGGATCAGCTCGCGGATTTTCCTGAAAAACCCTGCGTCAGACTTTGAAGAAGTACAATCTTCACACCGATCAGGAATTATTCGAAAAAGCGTACGCATACATCAGGCAGTATTATTGAAGCAGGTCATACCCTTTTATTTTTCCGCCTTCTATCTTTTTATCCAAAAACCTCGCTCATAAGGGCAGCCATTTCATCTCATAATACGGGTATGGACTGGCACAAATCCGGGCTCAATTTAGCCCCCGATTGCCATCAGAAATCACGGAAAAAAGCCCGTATCGGGGTCCGTTCCAGAATAACCCCAAATTGGAGTTATTTTTCCAATCGGACAGAATAAAACCTTCGTATATTCACGTTTTGGAGCCGGATCTCAGTATAAACAGGCAATTGTTCATCCGGAAAACAAGTGCCGCAAAAACCCCCTTTACGGGCGTAAGAGATGTATTATATGGGGCTCATTTTACGCTTATTTTGGTAAACAGAGGAATAAAAACAGTTGGATTTTCAGGAATCACGATCGGGCGGTTTTACGAGCGTATTTCCCGGTTACCTGAAAGGAGCGTAGAGAGAATGGGGTACCTCCCCTCGTCCCTCATAACACCTTACGCCAGCTTCGCATTCACCGATGCCGGCATCAGCCGGTCGAGCAAAAACGTCGGGATCTGCTGCGAGGTCTTCACGGTCAGGTCAAAGTTGTCCTTTGTCCCGGTCGAGCCCAGGTACTTCAGGGTGAACTGGAAATCGGCATTGTAGAGCGGGATGCCGAGCGTGGTGATCTTAGCGTGCCTCGGACTGATGATCCGGGTCTGGCCCACGACCAGCTGCTCGCGGTTGCCGTCGACATCTGAGGTGACCGAATCGTTGTACGCCATCACCGCGATCCGGCTGCTCCCGATCATCACCGCTTCCCCGTCCGGGAGCGCGACGTTGTAGTGGGTCACGTACGGGAGGCTGTCCCCGTAAACACCGGTCGTGACCGTGACGCTGAACGTGAGGAGCACAGCCGCGACGATCACAATGATGATGCCGGCAATGACACCGATTAGGAGTTTTGTTGATTTCTGCATACCGCCATCATCGCGGGCGGCCGCATGGGGGGGATGATCCGTCATACTATCACGTGCTCCGGAATTGGCCATAAACATGTAGGGTTGTGGGACCATGATCGGTATAGTCCGCAGGTGCGTGTGAGTCCATATGCCGGATCCCGCCCATAAAATCCATTATACCCCCCGACCTATTGTACTACGATTTTAATGCGCATACCCATACAATCAATCACGCCGGAAACCGGCCATGCGGAAGTCTGCGGATGGGTTCACGAGGAAAGAGACCTCGGGGGCCTCGCGTTCTTTTTAATCCGCGACCGGACCGGCATCATCCAGGTAACCATTCCGAAAAAGAAAGTTCCGGAAGCAGTTCTTGAAACTGCAAAGAAAGTTTCGCGTGAATCTGTCGTCCGTGTCAGTGGCACGGTAAAGGCAGTAGAGAAGGCGCCGGGCGGCAGGGAACTTATTCCCGAAACCTTTGAGATCATCAACCTCGCGGAAACCCCGCTGCCCCTTGATGTCTCGGAAAAAGTCGGGGCGGAACTTGATACCCGGCTTGACGCCAGGTTTCTCGATGTGCGCCGGCCCCGGGTCGCTGCGGTCTTCCAGATCCGGAGCGCCGCACTGCACGCAGTGAACAACTTCTTCCACAAGGAAGAGTTCATCAGCATCACTACCCCGAAAATTGTGGCCGCTGCAACAGAAGGCGGGACAGAACTTTTCCCGATAGCATATTTCGATAAGGAGGCGTTTTTGAACCAGAGCCCGCAGCTGTACAAGCAGATGATGATGGCGGGAGGATTCGAGAAGGTTGTCGAGATCGGGCCGATCTTCCGGGCCGAAGAGCACAACACCACCAAGCACTTAAACGAGGCAACGAGTATTGATATCGAGGTCTCGTACGCGGACCACAACGATGTGATGAAGATTCTCGAAGACCTGATCGTGAAGACCTACGAGTACGTGAACAGGTCCTGCGGCGACCAGCTGGCAAATCTCGAACTCACCGACTTTGCCGTGCCAAAAGCCCCGTTTACCCGGTTGCCGTACCGCGAGGCCATCGAGATCGCACAGAGGACCTGCAGCGAACCAATCAAGTATGGCGACGATATTTCCGCAGCAGCCGAGCACGCGATCGGTGATGAGATGGGAGCCCACTACTTCATCACTGACTGGCCGACAGAGATCCGGCCCTACTACGCGATGCCCTACGAGGACGACCCTTCGATCTGCAAGGCGTTCGACCTCATGCACCCGAGAATGGAACTCTCAAGCGGCGCCCAGCGTATCCACCAGTACGACCTGCTCGTCCAGCAGATAAAGAAGAAAGGCCTCAACCCCGAGAGCTTCGAGTTCTACCTGCGCCCGTTCCGGTACGGCATGCCCCCCCACGCGGGATGGGGGCTTGGTGCCGAACGGCTGATCATGACCATGCTCGGGCTCCAGAATGTCCGTGAAGCAGTCCTGTTCCCGCGTGATATGCACCGGCTTGTCCCATGAAGGCGTATTTCATCAACAAAGTATTACCGACGACAGTCGTGGGAAGTTATCCCGTAGTTAAAGGCTCCGGCCTCAAAACTCTTTTTGATCCGTTGAAATCCGCGGTCGAAACTGCAGTTTCCGACCAGGTAACGGCCGGTATCGATATTATCTCTGACGGCCAGGTCAGGGGAGACATGATCCTGGCGTTCTCCGGAAAACTTCCCGGGATTAAGGGCCAGGACGTGATCGGCAAGATCCAGCCGGCGTCGGGGCCCATCACGGTCGCGGACACAAAATACGCCCGGTCAAAATCCATGTACGTTAAGGGAATTATCACCGGTCCGTCCACGCTCGCCCACGGTCTCCACATCAGCACGCCAATGTACCGGAACCGGGAAGAACTGGCGCTCGACATCGCAGCAGCCCTTGCCGTTGAGGCACGCTATCTTGAAGCCGCGGGTGTTACCCTTATCCAGATCGACGAACCCATCTTTTCGACCGGCGTCGCAGACCTGGCCGTGGGAAAACAGGCGGTCGAACTGATCGCCGGTGCCATCAAGACCCCCGTCTGCATGCATGTCTGCGGCAATCTCGGGAATGTGCTTGACGATATTCTCAAAATCAACGTGAACGTACTGGACTTCGAGTTCTCGAAGAATCCTGCCAATCTCGAACTGTTTGGATCGCGGGACCTTGCCGGGCGGATGATCGGGTATGGGTGTGTCGATTCCAGCTCGGAAACGGTGGAGACGATACCCGAACTCAAAAAGCGGATCGAGAAAGGAGTCGATGTTTTCGGTGCCAAAACGATGCTCGTGGATCCCGACTGCGGTATGAGGATGCGATCCCGCGAGGCGGCATTCTGGAAACTCAAAAACATGGCAGAAGCCGCAAAAGAAGTACGTCTTGCGCTGTAACCGCCATTAAAAAATACAATAAAGATCTTTTCTAGACGACTCTCGATGTCGTCGACGCCTCGATCCCGTGCTCCGTGATGACGAAGGGGAGAAGACGCTGGGGGGCGGCGGCATCACGGATCTTGTGCACGGCAAGCGTCCGCTCGATCTCGTTCTGGTGAACCTCTGTTTTGAGTTCTACCACGAGATCGGCTGCACGCATGATCCGTGTCATCTCGACCGGGGTATGGACATTGGTATAGACAATAAACATCATGTTCGCACTGCGTTTTCGCATCTCATCGCGTGAGAGCCGTAAAAATTTCAGTGCAGCGTCGATCCCGTACTTTATTACAATTGTGGAAAAAGAATCGACGACAATCCTTCCGCCGATCATCTGGGGCAGGTACATCTCAGGGTGAAGATCGCCCGCATCCACCATGCCCGTCTCCACGTCCCCGTCGTTCATCAGGTACGTGCCCTCTTCGCCTTCCACCTTCCAGAACTGCATCGCCGCAAGGTCAACGCCGGAAAGCGGCGTCCCGAATACCATGATGATCGTGCCTTCCGGGAAACCTCCGTCAAGGAGGAGGTTAAGTCCCACGATGCCGGTAGATCGCTTTTTTGGCCTCCCGCTTATCGGGACGTCAGCGATACGGCTTTTTGTATCCACTTCCGGATGCTCCGGCTAATATTATCGACCGTGTATTTAAAAAGTTTCCGTGAATTTCACTATTCTGTCGCAGAAAATTCTTTGTTTCGGATTTATGACCCGTTTTTGCCAAATTTTTCCCGCAGGGTGCGGCGCAGGAGCTTCCAGCCATGCACCCGGGGAAGGGCGTCCACGATAATAAGCCGGCGCGGAACCTTGTAACCGGCAAGGTGGAGACGGCAGAACGATTCCAGTTCTTCTTTTGTAAGCGTTGTACCGGCTTTCGTGACAACCGCTGCCACCGGGATTTCACCCCGGCGCTCGTCCGGCACGCCAAAGACCGCCACATCTGCTACCGCCGGGTGCTGGACGACAACGTTCTCAACTTCCGTTGGGTAGACCTTCCAGCCCGACATGATAATCATGTCCTTTTTCCGGTCGGTGATGTAGAGAACACCATCCGCGTCCATGTAACCGATATCGCCGGTCAAAAACCAGCCATCATGACGGAAGACGGCAGCAGTGGCTTTTGGCAGGTTCCAGTAGCCTTTTGCCACGGACGGGCCGCGAAGGGAGATCTCCCCGATTTCCCCGGGGGACATCTCTTTTTCCGGATCGTCAACGTCCACGATCCTGACCTCAGTGTACCCGACGGCAACCCCCACGCTCTGGTAGTTCCGGGTGAGATGGGGGTACTCAGGGATCGTGGTCGTGCCGGACCCGATTACTATCGTCTCGGACAGCCCGTAGGAGTTTGCGACCGGGATGTGATAGCGCTTGTCGAACGCCTCCCAGACCGTCGAGAGCAGCTGACCCCCACCGGAGATGATAAGCCGGGCGGTGCGGAGCCGGTCCTCGGTACCCGGTGCGCTATGGACAAACGTGTGTATGACCGGCGGCATCCCGGCAAGGACAGTCACATGATATTTTTCCACGAGCGAAAGGAAGCATTCCTGGTCGAAACGCTCCATCATCACAAACGTCCCGCCGGCCCGCAGCACGGCAAGTCCCCACGACAGCCCGACATGCCCCATCGGGTAGATCCCGAGATACACATCGTCCGGCCGGAGCCGGAGGGCTTCGCGCTCTGCGTCAAGTGCTGTCATCCAGTTGCCGTGAGTGAGCATGGCACCCTTCGGTTTCCCGGTAGTACCGGCCGTGTACTGGAGGTGACAGAGATCGTCCATCGCGCAATTGGCCGCCCGCATGGATGCCGGTGCCGGGGCAAATGATTCCCATGCGACAACACCCGTGCCTGTGCCGGTTCCTCCGACGCAGATAATATGGGAAAGGGCAGGGGCCTTTTTCTGTACTTCCGTGACAACGCCCACACCATTCATATCCGTGATGATCGCACAGGCGCCGGCGTCACTGACCGCATGTAAAAGTTCCTCGCCCTGGTACACAATGTTTGTCGGCACAGCCACGGCACCAATACGCCAGATCGCAAAATAACTGATCAGGTACTCGGGTGAACTGTCGAGATAGATGCAGATCCGGTCGCCTTTTTTTATACCAAGGCTCATAAGGCCGTTTCCGATCCGGTTCATCTCATTGCGGAGTTTTAAGTACGTGTAAGTCTCGTCCCGCGACGGGCAGATGAGGGCTGCTTTTGCTTCGGGAACACTTTTTGCATCAAGAAGCGTGGTAACGTTGGACATGGCTGCTGGTCCGATGTGATGATACAAATTGGGCGTTGATGTATATACGTGTTCATTTTATGGATCCTGTTGCGGATCGGGAGGACCTGGTCAATTCTCCCGACCACAATTTTGTAATAATTGTGTATCCCATACAGGATCAGGGCAAAAATGTCAGATATTCGTAATTTCATCGGTTTTGCGGCAAATGAAACCCTGATCAAGGAATACGATGGCTTCCGGATGTATTTTCCCGTGAAAGCAAAGGTCAGCCTTGCAGTAACCAGCAAACGGCTCATTGCTTATTCATCGGGCAGGAGTTTTTTTGATGTAAAATCAGAATCACTCTACCAGCAGGCCAGCCTCGCGGATATCAGGGGTGTCGCGGTCGTAAAGTCGATGAGGTCCCGGTTAAGTCTCATCGCTTTTGGGATTGTCATCCTGCTCGTGGGAATCGTGGCTGCGATTCTCGGAATTTCCGGAAACACGCTCCTTTTGCCGGGCGGGATCGCGTGCAGCATTGCTGGTGTCATTCTGCTCCTTCTGGGGATATTCTTAAAAAAACACCTGTCCCGGTTTGAGGTCTGGGGAAATGCATGGAGCCTCTCGCTTGGAGAATTTGAAACCATCAGGCCGGTGATCACCGGTGGCCCGGACCTGCTCAAGATTGTTGAGGAACTCGGTGCCCTTATTATCGAGATCCAGGAAGGAACACTGTAGTCCGGGCCGTAACACGGCCTGGCATTGCCGCACCGGCGCCGGGTAATCGTTTAGTACCGGGACAGGGTCCGTTCCCGGGACCCGAGCCGGGGAACAATAAGTTTTTTCTGTATCCTGCCCCGTATGATAACTGATATCTATGGCTGAGGAAACGCATCAGGAACAACCGCCCCGCCAGCACCACGAACGGGGATCTTACCGCCACCCGCGGGAGCATCACAACCTGCCGCCCCAAACCGACGCTGAACCACAAACGCAGGAACCGGCCGGAGAGAATATAGATGCGGCTGACACGGATGAAGAACGTGCGGAGTCCCAGCACCGGTCGCACGGGGGCCACCG
>Ga0116170_10004381_pt1 | contig 12913 bp, 12 predicted proteins | sample AD_JPNHW1_MetaG_FD_89797 | JGI IMG/M metagenome (GOLD analysis project Ga0116170, IMG submission 89797) | Active sludge microbial communities of municipal wastewater-treating anaerobic digesters from Japan - AD_JPNHW1_MetaG | ecosystem: Engineered > Bioreactor > Anaerobic > Digestate | place... | reverse complement strand
GTATGTAATATCCCACAGATCGCCAGCCCCATCGCCCTTAAACGATCCGTTGTCGTTCCTGATGGGAATATCGAAGTCTTTTGTCCGGGTATCGCCCGAGGGATAAGTGATCATAATATTTACGCGGATATTTGCATATGCATAATACGATGTGTGGCGAAGTGCCAGCGTAATATCATATAAGCTTATGGTGTCTTCAACAGGAACCTCGAATTTTATGATGTTGTCCCTCTTCCATGTATAATTGTCAATTTTAATATATTTTTCAAAAACTTTATTGTGTGAACAGGATGCGGTTATAAGTAACAACAACAGTAACAGGTATTTTTTTCTGAACATTTGGTTTGATATTTTAAAGTAAATTTACATAGTTTTTTTGAAACGCAACATGAAGCGCTAAATTATGAAAAAGCAAAAATTTTATGTGGTCTGGAAAGGGCGTGTCCCCGGCATATATAACACATGGGAAACATGTCTTGAACAGGTTGAAAAATTTGAAGGAGCCGCATACAAAGCTTTTGAAACTTTTCAGGAAGCCAGCGCTGCGTTTGATAAGGCTCCCGGTGCCTTTATTTTTAAAAAGGCCCGGGCGGTAAAAAAAACTAATGATAGTTTGTTTAAAGAACATCCCGAAAAGGTATCTGTTAGTGTTGATGCTGCATGGAATACCAAAACAAAACAAATGGAATATCAGGGCGTTTACACATTGACAGGAGAATTGCTTTTTTCGAAAGGGCCTTTTAATGATGCAACAAATAATGTCGGAGAGTTTCTGGCGATAGTCCATGCGTTGGCATTATTAAAGCAAAAAAACAGCAATTTGCCCATTTATAGTGACAGCCAGACGGCAATAAAATGGATTAAAGATAAAAATGCTAAAACAAAGTTGATTCGAACCGAAGAAAATAAAGAGGTTTTTGAGCTATTGGCACGTGCAGAAAAGTGGTTGGCAGCCAATACATATTCAAACAGAATATTAAAATGGAATACGGAGTTTTGGGGTGAGATACCTGCTGATTTCGGAAGAAAATAATTTATTAACAGCGGTTATTCTCCGCAGAGACCTATGCATTCAATTATTTTTGAAAGCACGCTCTCATTTATAATATAAAAAGTTTTTTTCCCGTCTCTCTTGGATTCGAGGATATGCCTGTTTTTTAATATGCTCAGATGATGTGAGGCAGATGCTTGTTCAATTTTTAGCTTTTTATAAATTTCTGTCACATTCATCTTCTTGTTTGAATACAGCATCTGGATAATTGCAATACGCATCGGATGCGAAATGGCCTTAAGCATACTTGTCGCATTGTCTAATTTGTCCAAATTAATTTTTTCTATTTTTAACATATCTTTATTTTTAAACAAAGATAATAAAAAATATTTAATGTGCAAGTATTTTGTTAATTATTATATACTTACATCTAGAAAGTGATTAGAGAAAAAACATCAAGATTACTATCGATTTTTGATTTTCCTTCTAAAAATCCGAGCTCACAAATAAAATTAACTTTTATGTCTTTGACAGGAAAAAGCCTGATGAGTTCGATGGCGGCTTTAGCCGAGCCTCCCGTGGCCAGAACATCATCATGTAAAAGTACAACGTCGTCTTTTTCAAGCGCATCCTGGTGTATATGGAGCACATTTTCGCCGTATTCGAGTGAATAGGCTTTTGAAAAAGTAGCGGCAGGCAGTTTGCCGGGCTTGCGTATGGGAATAAATCCAGCATTGAGTTTTGCTGCCAGTGCTCCGCCTAAAATGAATCCCCGGGATTCTATTCCAACCACTTTTGTGATTCCGGCATTTTTATAATAATTATAAATATTTTCAACAACGAAATTATACGTGTCCTTGTTCTTTAACGCTGTAGTGATGTCTTTGAATAAAATGCCGGGTTGAGGAAAATCTGGAACATCTCTGATGGATTGTACAACGTCTTGTAAATTGATTTCTGTTTTCATATTTGTTTTTTTTGATTTAATGCCAATTGCCCGCAGGCAGCCTGAATATCAGTTCCCTTACTGGTTCGTAAATTTACAATAATATTTTTATTTTTTAGAAAATCAATAAAAAATTCCGAATTCTCTTGAGCGCTTTTTCGATAAACAGGATCCAGAACGTAATTAAAGGGAATTATGTTGATTTTTACAGGAAAATTTCTGCAAAATACAGCCAGGGCTTCTGCATCTTCAAGGCTGTCATTTATTTTATCAAACAATATATATTCGATAGTGATTCGTTTATGTGTTTTGGAGTGATAATATTTTAATGCCTCAATTAATTGCCTGAGCGAATATTTTTTTGCGACAGGCATCATGGATTTCCTTTTTTGCTCAACCGCAGAGTGTAATGAAACAGCAAGATGGTATGGTATGTTTTCATCTGCCATCAATTTTATTCCGTCGGTAATTCCGGATGTTGAAATCGTAATTCGTTGGGGCGAAAAGTTTAACAGGTTTTTATCCGATATTTTCTGAAGAGCCGACATGGTATTCGAATAGTTCAGAAGAGGCTCTCCCATTCCCATGACAACAATGTTATCAAGTTCCGTATGGTATTTTTCACGCGCGAACTTCATCAACATCATAATCTGATCATGGATTTCAGCCGACTCTAAGTTTCTTATAAAGCCGAATTTTCCGGTCGCACAAAAGCGGCAGCCCAGGGCACATCCGACCTGGGTTGATATACAGGCTGTAACACGTGTGGCAGAAGGAATAAGAACGCTTTCTATGATGTTTTCATCAGATAAACAAAATGCATATTTTCGTGTTCCGTCTTTTGAGGTGTATTCTGTGAAGGAAGAAATATTGTTGCAAAAATACAGGCTTTCAAGTTTGTTTCGTAGCAAAACCGGGATATTGGTCATTTCCTGAAAGGATACACATTGTTTTTTCCATATCCATTCATATATTTGTTTTGCATGAAAAGCATGTTGTCCGGTTTCTTTGACAAAATCAGAAACCTCCTCAAATGTGAGGTCTTTTATGTGTTTTTTTTGGACCAGAACCTAATTATTAATATACTCGGCGACAAAATTATCGACCATTGATAAATAATTATCTTTTTGTTGTCTGCTGACGAACGATGCTTCAAATGAATTTTTCACCAGTGTAACAATATCCTCGTGTGAAAGGTTTAATGCTTTCTGGATGGCCAGAAGATTTTCGTTCATGTATCCGCCAAAATAAGCAGGATCATCGGAATTTACGGTTACCAGGATGTTTTTATCAAGAAAACTTTTAAGGGGATGCTCTTTAAGATCTTTAACCACGGCAAGCTTCAGGTTTGACAAAGGGCACATGGTCAGAGGAATTTTTTTCAATGCAATTTCATCCATCAGGACATCTGAATCTTTTGAATTATTCCCATGGTCAATACGGTCAATTTTGAGCAATTCAAGGGCTTCGCGAACATAAGATACCGGGCCTTCTTCTCCGGCATGGGCTACAGTCAGAAATCCGTATTGACGTGCTTTTTTAAAAACACGGCTGAATTTTTCCGGGGGATTTCCAACTTCGGAAGAATCAAGGCCCACCCCAAGGATTTTATCTTTGTATGGCAGAGCCATCTCCAGGGTGGCAAAAGCAGATTGTTCGCTGAGGTGCCTTAAAAAGCACATGATAATTCCTGTATGTATAGAGAATAATTTTTCGGCATCAACAACCGCATTATATATCCCATTGAAAAAAACCTCAAACGAAACATTGTTGTGCAAATGTGTCTGTGGGTCAAAGAAAATTTCAGTATGTACAACATTCTGGTCGCCGGCTTTTGTCAGGTAAGCCATGGTGAGATCATAAAAATCTTTTTCGGTCTGAAGCACATAAGCACCTGTGTAATAAATATCCAGAAATTCCTGAAGGTTATTAAACTTATACGCATCACGGAGTTCGTCAACACTTTTATAATTAATGGTTATATAATTACGTGCAGCGATTTCAAACATTTGTTCCGGCTCAAAAGTGCCTTCGATGTGCAAATGAAGCTCTGCTTTTGGTATGTTGCAGATAAAATCGGAGATGTTGTTCATGTTGGATTTTATTTGTGCAAAGATAAAAAAAGCGGACGTATTATCCGCTTAAACATAAGATTAATCTATGAATTACCATTCATCCGGTTTGGCAATTTTGGGAACCATGCCTTTTTTCAGGCTTGTGATTAATCCATTTACTGTGGTATCAACCTGGTAAAGGTAGTTTTCACATGATGGCGTATATTGCGGATCGGTTTTGTTGAGCCAACGTTCAAGCGGAAATTTTGAAACAGCCTGAATGTTAAAATCTGTAAATATATAACGGTATTTGTTGGGCTTAAATTCAAGTTTCAATGTGTAATTGATTACGCCGGCATCAGATTTTAATCCTTTTTTATCGACATTAAAGATCTTAAAACGATGCACCAATACCAGTTTGCCGTTTTCGGGTTCACGAACGGTGGTGACTTCATTTGGGTTTTTATAGTTGGCATTAACCCATGAAATTGCCGTATTATATAATTTGTCTTTATCGCCGTCCTGGGCAACCACTTCTTTGTAGGTTACCAGTTTTGTGTCATCATCAACAGGGAGGTCGGCACTTTGTGAATAGTTGATTTTACTGATAAAACAAAAAAGCAAAACCGGGATAACGGATAAAACGATTTTTTTCATGGTATTAATTTTATGTCAAAAATAAAACATTATCAAAAGCAATACATGTTTATAAAACTAAAAATTTAATTCAGTAGTGTGGCGGAATAAACATTTTTATTATTGAGTTTGTCGGTAACAACTAATTCCAGAGAATTAGGGCCTTTGATAAAATGTGATTTGTCGACTTTATATGATAACAGCTCATTTTTTGCATCATATTCGGCCAGAACCCAACAGCCGTTAATTGTAAGATTGTAGGTTTCTATTCCTGAAAAATCATCGTTTATTTTAAATGAAATGATTTCTCCGGAATAAATTTGTGTGTTATTGTAATTTCTTATTGCCTTGATTATTGGAGCATTAGTATCAGCAACAATTGCATAATCGCCGAATTTATTAATTCCGGCAGATAAAAAACCATTGTCCCATGTGCTTTTAACAAAAGACAAAGATTGGTCACTTATATATGCAAGTGTAAGTTTGCTCAATAATAATTCTTTAATTAAGCAATCAGGTTTAATTTTAAGTATAGCGGGAGTATGCAGTGGTGTATATTTGTTATGGACTTTATGAATTGCAGAAAACAAACCTTTAGTGTCCGGTTCGGAAGAATATTCAAAATAGATTGAATCATAAAGAGCGTCCGAAGGAAGGTCGAGTATGATATTTTTATTTTCAAAATGGTTTTTTAACCCAAACCTGAACAAGGGCAGGTTGCTTTCAGGCGTACTGTTTTTTTTATTTGTCTGAATTATTGATTTAACCGGTATTTCAAGGGAAGTGGCGTTATTGCTAAAATCGGAAACTGTAAATTTAATTATATGCAACAAGGTGTCATTGAAATAATATATGCCACGGTTTTCAGATACTTTATAAATGTTTAACCTGTTGCCATATGACATGTATGTTTGCATGATTTCTTTTTTGTTAGCGACATATTCTGGGTAATCTATCAGCGTATTGATATAGCGGCTTTCATCAAAATCAACAGAGTCAAAGGATATTTTATAAAATAAATGATTGTCTATTGAAATTTCCATGGAATAAATTCCGGAACTGCCAACATTGATTTGAGGGTCTGAAGCCAATATGCCAAAGGCAATTCCACCTGAAACCGTTGCCGTATCATTTGATTTTAAATATTGCCCGGAGCCTTTTTTTATTACATTGAGAACAGTTCTGTTGGTACTGTTATTAATTTCGCTGTTTGCCGATTTTGGATAAAAATAAACGGCATTAATCTCTGGGCTTAGGTTATCTGGGATTTTATACCCGAATAAAAATGGATTAATTGGCCTTTCTGTTTTTTCATTACGTATTTCAAAATGAAGATGTGGCCCTGAAGAAGACCCCGTATTTCCTGAATAACCAATGATCTCTCCTTTATGAAATTTAAATAATTCCGGATTGGGAAACAATTCTATATCATATGACTTTTTTTCATATTGTTTAAGCCTGACGTAATCTTCAACAACAACATTGAATTCATTCAAATGAGCGTATACGGAAACAAAGCCATTAGGATGGGTTACATAAATAACTTTTCCATACCCGGCAGGAGATACTTTTATGCGTGAAACATAGCCATCGGCTATACAATATACATTTGCATTGATTTTACTTTGGGTTGCAAAATCAACTCCTGAATGAAAATGATCGCGGCGAAGTTCTCCGAAAGTACCCGATACAATTAATCTTATATCAAGAGGGGAGGAAAAGTAATTTTGTGGAAAAGTAATTTGGGAATAGGAAAACGTGTTATAAGAGATCAAAATAAAAAATAAGAGAGGCTTCATACCCGTACCCTACATGTTTAAATGGTTTTAAATCAATTTTCAGACACTAAGTTAGAAAGGCAAAAGGGTGCCGGCTACTTCAGGTCTTCTATATCGCAGAATATTTTGATTAACTTGAAGGCAGGATCATACCCTTTTTCGAATGAAAGCTTCCAGTCTTCACAGGCGCCATCTTTATCGCCCAGTTCGGCTTTGCAAAGCCCTCGGAGATCATAGGCTTCGGCGTATTCTGGTTGTAAAACTATTGCTTTATCAAAATCAACCATGGCATCTTTATACTGCAGCAGCATATATTTTGATTGTCCCCTGAATACCAAGGCGTCGACATCGCTTGGACTTAAACGTAATACCAGGTTAAACTTTTCTATAGCTCCTTTATAATCTTTATGTTCATATTTTAGCACCCCCTGATCGAGAAACTCTTTAACAGCAGCACTTTTATCCATATTTGCCAGTGAACGTTTTTTTATGACATCAAAGGCGGGCGTTAATCCGTCGAGATTTTTTAAATCACTCTGATTTGCAAGGAGTTTTTCAAGTTTTTCGGCAGGAACTATAAAATTTGTTCCGGTGTCTTCAACCAAAGGATAAGTGGAAATTCCAATAACATTTCCTTTCAGGTCGAATGCCGGCAGCCCGGTAGTTTTTATCCTGTTGATGGTTTCAACAGCTAATAATGTAACCGTGCCATAAACTTTAACAGCCTTTAATGTGGCATCCACTAAATCCAGGTTGTTCTTGTCATTTTGGTCAATAAGAAAAACATTCTGGCCTACAGGGGGGATTTGAGTATTTAAATTAACAGCAACAGCGCTGTCATAACCGGTTTTTAACAACACCAGGTCGTTTTCTGCATCTGAAGAGGTATAGCCCAGAATATTGTAATATTTGCCATTACTAAGAAGAACCTGGGCGCTCTGGTATTTACCAATGGTATTTATGGTTGTGATAAGCAGGTTTTTTGAAACAAAAAAACCGTAACCGACAGGTACTGCATTTGAAGTAATGACGACAAGGGAAGGCGCGTTTTGTTTCAGTATTGCATTTTTATCCTGCGAAAAAACGGAAAATGCACCGGACAATATCAATATTGCAGAAAAAACAAGTTTTTTCATAAAACTTTTTTCAAAGTTATAGGTCAAATGAAATCAAATATTTAGCAAAAATATAAAAAATTTCAGAAATAAAAAAGGAGCAGGCAGCTAATTAAATATTCGATTTGATGAAATATAGAAGAATCTGCTATTTTATGGAGGGCATCCTTTTATCCAGCAAATCATAAGGTGAATTAAATAAAAAACCAAATCGCAAATTGTTAAAAATAAGTGTGTCAGGCTTTCCCACAAATTTTTTAATTTGGGCAATAAATAAGAAAGGTTAAAATTATCTGATAACAAGGATGCTGAACAACAAAGTTTAATGGACCAAAAAGAGATATAACAAAAGCAGATTGTAAAAAAAACCAGATTATTTAAAGTTTTAAGCATCTTGTTGTTTGAAAACCACAAAACAGGTATCTGCAGATTGTCATTTTGCTTGTTATTTGATGAATTAATCGCATTATCTTTCAAAAAAATTGTCGATGTAAACATAAGCATTGTAAAGTGGATATTTAACCATCTTCCCCAATCCAGAGCGACAACAAATAATGGTACGGAGAATAAAAATAATAATAAAAAAATGAGAAGAAACCTCTTTACATTTATTGCAGGATGCTTATAAAATTTGATCAGCAAAACAAATGGAATAACACCTAGAATTAAAGCGATAAAATATGAAGGAAAATAGTTAAATGTTGTGGCATAATTTAATAGATCTTTTATCCCAAAATCGCCGGGAAAGAATAATGCGCCATTGCATATACTTGGTGGCAACCCTTTTTCTACATGGCTTATACATATTTCAGATCCATTTATTTCTTTTCCAAACAGGTAAAGGGGTATTATTGCCAAAAAGGAACCCAAAATTACAATTATGGTTTTAAAAAGGGGCAAAGGCTCATTATCAATTCTGGATTTTAAATATGTTACTCCAATAAAATATGGTGTAAAGAAAAAAATACCTTCATGAAACAATGTAATTATCATTAAGGCGAATGAAAATGTAAAAATAAAGCTGTATGATTTAAGCTTTTTTTTATTCAGGCACAAAATATATAAACCAAATAGTAAAAAAAGAAATATCTCTTTTCTGCCGATTGCACCATTATCATAAATCGAAAACAACAGCGTGGCCGGTGATAATAATAGCAGCAAAAACCATATCGTCATTTTTTTTCGAAAAATTATTAGAAAAAAAACAACAAACATGGCAAGATATATTGTTATTTGAGAAAGCATTACAATAAAATGGACCTTGATATTAAAAACATCAGACAACCAGATCATTAATTCTCCGCACAAACCTCTTCTAACAAATCCGCCGCTATAATTAATTAACCAATCTCCGATTATCCATGGGTGACAGATTTGGGCGAAGTGATACAACCTGATAATATATGCCGTAATTATGGTAATAAATAGTAATGCTATACAAAAAAGAACAGTCCTGTTTTTCATAAACTTCAAATAAAATGTACAGCTTTCACACTAATTATATTAATAATTAACATGAGTATCCAAACACTAATGTTGTAAAATAATTATACAAAGATGGTGAAAAAGTTATTAAATGAAAAATTACTGATAAATCATTGATTTAGTATTTCAAGCAAATTAATTAACAGGAGCGAATAAAAAGATTATGTATTTTTACAATAAATAGTGGACGCAAGTTTTTTAGGATGTTAATCGGCGTATAGTTCACTATTGTTTGATTTATAATGGTATTTGCTTTTTTTAAAGTTATATTTTTAATATGCAAAAAATGCGGCCTTTTGTTTAAAAGAGCTAATAAAATAGAGTGAAAAATTATTATTATGATTGTTAATAGAAAAACTGAGTATAAAACATGGTTTTTTTTGTTTATTATAATTAGTAGTTGTTTTATTAACATCAGTTGTAATACAAACAATGAAGGTGAACAATTAAATGTTGTTAGCCATAATTATACTTTTGAAACACCTCAATTCAATGAAGATTCTGCATTGTTTTTTATAAACAAACAATTAAAAATAGGAACCGGTACATCCCAAACAAAAACAAATAGTAGTAATGATGAATGGATCTGCGAGAAATTAAAATCGTATGGATTTTCTGTTACACATCAGCAGGCCAGAATTCTCACTGATGAAAAGAAAGTACTAACATTTAAAAATATCATAGGGGCTATAAAGCCAAAAGAATTTTCCCGGATATTGTTATGTACGCATTGGAATTATCAATTGCAGGGATTTCAGAAAAACACCGGATGCAATTTATTAGAGCAGAGGCAATGGAATGGCATAATTGGTGTCGGAATTTTGCTTGAAATTGCCAGGAATTTAATGATAAAAAACCCATCAATCGGCGTTGATATTGTTTTATTGGGAGCCGATGAGGATATTAATAGTCATGATTCTTCGGAAGGATATTTTGGGTTAAGTGCTCGATATTGGGCCAAAAATCCTCACAAAGAAGGTTATCAAGCCAGAATAGGCGTTTTACTTGATTTTGCCGGATATCCAGAGGCCCGCTTTAGACATGAAGGTTTTTCAAAGCAATATGCACCCAATGCACTTGCAGAAATTTGGTGGAGAGCTTTTTGTTGCGGTTATGGGAGTTTTTTTATTAATGAAGATGGCGGAAGGTTTTTTAATGACCATGTGTATATAAATGAGTCGTTGGGCATACCGACGATTGTTATATCAGAAAAAGAATCAGAAGTTTCTTTGGAACATGAAGGGGTAAAGGAAATCTCAAATGAAGAGACTAAACATATTGATAAAAAAACGCTCCGTGCAGTTGGTCAAACATTACTTACAGTGATTTTTGAAAATCAGTAAAATAATTATTTGTACTTAAGATAGTAATATCGTATAGTTTTAAAAAAAATATTAAAATCATTGGTATTTGCTTTTGGTGGTACAGTTTATCAAAACTTTTAAAGTACCACATCCTATGCCCGGATTAGAAAACGGGTAACTTTTTGGAGAACAGTTATCGTTTCTCCAATGGACGAGTTGGCTAAAAAGAAATATAAAAAAATAATATCTTTGCAACTAATAAAAACTTTTACATGAATCTTTATTCGGTTAGTATTCTATTACCAGTTCTTAACGAAACCTTTTCTTTAAGGCAGACAATAGAGATAATAAGTGCTGATTGCGACCAATATATAAAAGAATACCTGATTATTTGTTGTGAAAAGACCATTGAAGCAAGCAGAAAAACCATAATTGATTTACAGCTTATTTATGGGAATAAAATAATTGTACTTGAACAGAGGTTGCCATTTTTAGGTGGGGCTATACGTGAGGCTTTTGATGCGTGCCAAGGCACACATGTAATAATGATGGCCAGCGATCTGGAAACGGATCCACTATTAGTAAAGCAGTTTATAGAAGAAAGTAAAAATGCTCCCGACATAATTATTACAGCAACAAGATGGCGGGGGGGGGTATTCAAAGGTTACAATCCTCTGAAACTTATTCTAAACTATTTCTTTCAAAAGATTTTTGCGTTAATTTATTGGGTGAAGTTATCAGATATGACATTTGGATACAGGATATTTCCTTCGAAAATTGTTAAGTCAATTCGCTGGGAAGAACTTCGACATCCTTTTCTTTTTGAAACAATCTGTAAACCTTTGCGTCTTGGTGTAAAGGTTAAAGAAATTTCCTGTAATTGGGAAGCCCGTAAAGAAGGAGAGTCTGCCAATACTTTTTTTAGGAACTTTGATTATTTTAGAACAGGGGTTAAAATAAGGTTTACTAAAAAAAGAAAAATTTTAAAATAGTTGGAATGAATAAATTTATTATTACAACAACAATTAATGCTCCAACAGAAGCAATCAATAAGTTTGATTCTATGTCCGATTGGACACTTATTGTAATAGGGGATCTGAAAACCCCCAAGGATTATAAGTTGTCAAATGGAATATATATATCACCGGACGAACAGGCAAGGTACGATAGGCAACTTTCTGATGCCATAGGCTGGAATTGCATTCAGAGAAGAAATTTTGGTTTTTTGTGGGCACATGATATGAATGCAGATATCGTAGCTGTTGTAGACGATGATAATATTCCCAATGAAACCTGGGGTACGGAATTATTATTGACAAAAAAGATCGAAGTTGATTTTTATAAAACGACACTTCCTGTTTTTGATGCAATCGGGGCAACAAATTATAAAAACATTTGGCATAGAGGATTCCCATTGCAGCTGTTATCAAAAAGAGATTATTCCAATGTTATCAAAAAAATAGTAATAGCCGATATTCAGGCTGACTTTTGGAATGGAGATCCTGATATTGACGCAATATGCAGAATGGAACACATGCCGGAATGTTCATTTGATGAAAAGGTTTTCCCTTTCTCATCGAATGCAATTGCTCCGTTTAATTCACAAAATACCTTTTTAAAAGCGGATTTATTGGATGATTATTTTCTTTTTCCCTATATTGGCAGAATGGATGATATCTGGGCCTCATACTATATTCAAGCCAAAAGAAAATGTAATGTCGTGTTTAACAAGCCATCTGTTTACCAGAAAAGAAATCCGCATGATTTAATTAAAGATATGCAACAAGAGTATCTCGGGTATGAAAATAATTTAAAAATAATAACCGAGATTCGGGAAAATCCTGATGCTCTTTTAAAATATCTTCCCGAAAGATCAAGATTTGCATTTAATTTATATAAAAAACATTTTAATTTATGAAAAAAGTTTTGATCACTGGTGGCGCAGGATATATCGGATCAATATTAACATCCAGATTATTGGATTTAGGCTATCATGTAACTGTATACGATAATTTTCTTTTTGGAGCATCCGGCTTATTGACGCTTTCAATAAATCCCGGGCTTACAATCATAAAGGGTGATATTAGAGACAGAAAGAACCTATATGATGTGATTAAAAATCAAGATTTGGTTATTCATCTTGCTGCCATTGTGGGGTATCCTGCATGCGCTGCAGATCCAACCATTGCTAAAACCACCAATATTGAAGGAACAAAAAATGTTGTAGATTGTATGAGCCGAAATCAAAGACTGATATTTGCATCAACAGGTTCAACATATGGAAAGACGGACGGAATTGTATCCGAAGAAACAGCAATAGCGCCATTAACTTTATATGGTCTTACAAAGAAAGAGGGCGAATTTATTGTTGAACAAAGTAATTTAGAATATATAATTTTTAGGTTTGCTACTGTTTTCGGGACATCTCCACGATTAAGACTGGATCTTTTAATAAACGATTTTGTTTATCAGGCAATTCATAATAAACAAATTATTCTTTTTGAAGGAAATTTCCGCAGGACATTTTTACATTGCAGAGATGCTGCTGAAATATATCCTTTTGCCATTCAGAACTTTGAAAAAATGAAAGGGCAAAAATATAAT
>Ga0116170_10004379_pt1 | contig 12916 bp, 10 predicted proteins | sample AD_JPNHW1_MetaG_FD_89797 | JGI IMG/M metagenome (GOLD analysis project Ga0116170, IMG submission 89797) | Active sludge microbial communities of municipal wastewater-treating anaerobic digesters from Japan - AD_JPNHW1_MetaG | ecosystem: Engineered > Bioreactor > Anaerobic > Digestate | place... | reverse complement strand
GATCAAACGACGAAGCATACCATGAGCCTGTATAATTTCGAAACAGTCTTTCAGAATAAAACGAATGACGAAGTACAGACCATTGTGCGCGCTTTTGTGAATCAGGCACGATCTCTTCATACGGTATCGACGGGCTTCCTGCTCACGGTGAATCTTTCGGTGGCCGGCTTTTCCCTTCTCCTTTATTTTCTGTGGCGGATCAGACCGACCACAATGCTCAAGGCGCTTGTTTTTTCGGACGGCGTATTGATTGCCTATCTGGTGGGGATGCTGGGGATATATCTTTTCTCCATGCCCACGGAAGAAGCGTTGAGGCTGGCCGCATATGATCGATATGCTTCGTCTGTGGTCATTTTCCAGCTGGGGATGGTTGGAATCGGACTGATTCTTACGCTGGAGCCGCTTTGGCTGGCTGTGGACGATCAGAATAACAAAATCGCCGCACGGCATCGTTTTCGGCGGGCTTTTTCAGGGGGCTGCGCACTGCTTCTGCTTTGGGGCTGCGGGCATGTGGCGATTGGCGGAAAGTATGGTATTTTCTACTCGAAGCCGGATTACCAGCAGTCCCTGCCCGCGGCATTGGACCGCCTGCTTCCCGAAAATAATGCGGGATATACAGACCGTCGTTATCTGATCTGCAACATGGCGGACGAACCGCAGGTATGGTATACGAACGGTTATCTGCGCTACATTGCGCAGTATAAGCTGTATTCGCCGCAGATCAGCGTTTTTACGGAATTTAATCTCTCCAGACTCCTGAAAAAATTGCCGGAATATGACGATCTGGTGATTACGCATTCCAACCGCGAGATGGATCGCTTTATGGCGGAATACAGTAAAAGGAATCCGACAGAAGGTGTGTACCCGATTCGGGAAACGTTTCCAAATTTGTTCGATCCGTGAAGGGAGGCGAAAACGCCTGCCTGCGAAACGCTGATACTATTTCAATATTCATAAACGAATATAAACGGATTCTGTTTCGTAAAGCGCCGCCCGGTCCGGGCGGCGCTTTGGTGTGGGTAAGAGCCGGTTTGGTCCGCTTTCTCCTAAAACGTTTGAAACTTGCCAGCACTTGCGCTTTGTGCTATACTTTCTGCGAAATGCGCGAATTTCGGTTTTTCTGAAAACGCACATTTGGCTACCTACAACGGTGAGTGCACACCATAAGCATCAGGGAGAGGTTTCGTATGGATAAGGTCAAGCGGATCGGTATGTTAACCAGCGGCGGAGACAGCCCCGGCATGAACGCCGCGGTGGTAAGCGTGGCGCGCTGCGCCATGCGCAAAGGGTTCCAGCTGATGGGCATCAAACGCGGCTATAACGGCCTGCTGGGGTTAAGTGAGAACCCGGAGGACGATATCGAATATCTGGACCCGGAAACGGTGCTGGATATTATGGACATGCGCGGAACCTACCTGCGCACGGCCCGTTGCCTGCCCTTTTTACAGCCGGAGGTGCGCGCCAAGGCAGCCGAGGACCTGCGCCGTCAGGGTATTCAGGCGCTGGTGGTCATCGGCGGCGACGGCAGCTACCACGGCGCGCTGGAACTGTGCAAGCTGGGCATTCCCTGCATCGGCATTCCCGGCACCATCGACAACGACCTGCGCTATACCGAAGCGACGCTGGGTTATGATACGGCGGTAAACGTCTGTGTGGAAGCGGTGCGTTCCATCCGCGCCACCAGCCGCAGCCACGACCGCCCCGCCGTGGTGCAGGTGATGGGCCGCAATTGCGGCGATATCGCCATGCGCACCGCTATCGCCACCGGCGCGGAAATGGTGATCGTGCCCGAGATGGAGTGGGATTTGGAAGAAGTGGCCGACCGCTTAAAGTTCCTGATCAGCAAGGGCAATACCCGCGCCACGCTGGTCATCAGCGAGCATTGCTGGCACAAAATGAAGCCCTTCGACTGGCGCAAAGTGATCGCCGAGGGCGGATTGATCATCCATGACGACGATCCCCTCAACGCCGAGCGCCTTGCGCTGGTGCTCAAGCTGCTGAGCCACACCGAGGCGCGCGCCACGGTGATCGGCTACACCCAGCGCGGCGCAATCCCCACGGCGTATGACAGCGCTTTCGCCTTCGAGGCCGGGCGCATGGCTGTGGACCTGCTCAGCGGCGATACCAGCAGCTTCGAGGATGGCTTCGCAATCGGCGTGCGTGACGGGCGCGTGTATTCCACACCTTTCGCTGAGGCGCTGGATGACACCAAACCCAAATTTTTCGACAAGGATCTGTACCGCTTAATCAACTCCCTGTAACCATGGAGAACGGGAATCGGCCTCTTTGCGGGGGCCGGTTCTTTTTTTGCCCTTTCAACGGGGTTGGCAGGCCGCGTTGCGTATGGTAAGATAGGCGTACGCCCGGCTTGCCGGGCACAGGGGAGGGCACACATGCGTTACGGGCTTCTGCTTGCGGATGCGGACGGCACCCTTTTTGATTTTCATACCGGGGAACGGGTTGCCTTTACTGCCACAATGGAGGCGTTTGGCCTGCCGGCCACTGAGGAAACGGCGGCGCTGTACAGCCGGGTGAACCAGAGCCATTGGAAAAAGCTAGAACGCGGAGAGACAACGCAGGCGCGCCTGCGGCTGGAGCGGTTTGTGGATTTCCTGAGCGAACTGAAGGCGCTGAACGCGGATACCTGCGGCGCGCCGCCGGAAGCGCCGGCTGAAGGTTATATGACGGAGCTGGCGAAAGCGCTGGCAGAACGGTTTGTGACGGAGCTGGGTCGCCAGCACGTGCCCATGCCCGGCGCGGAGGCGTTTTTAACGCAGGTGGCGGCTCAAATGCCGGTTTATCTGGTAACCAACGGCATCGCTAAAGTGCAGCGCAGCCGGTTTGAGACAAGCGAACTGCGCCCCTATCTGCGTGATCTGCTGATCAGTGAGGAACTGGGCCATGTGAAGCCGGACCCGTTTATGCTGCTGGAAGGGATGCGCCGCGCAGGGATTACGGATAAACGCCGGGTGCTGATGCTGGGCGACAGCGTCGCCGCGGATATCGGCGCGGCGGTGAACGCCGGGGTGGACAGTATTCTGATTACCAACGGCGGGCCTGCGCCGGAAAACGGCGGGGCAACCTACGTCGTATCCACGCTTGCGCAGGCGGCGACGATTGCGCTGGCCGGGTAACCGGACGGATACGGGCGAACCGCAGCGGGCGGCGCTTGCGCTTCCCCCCGGAGGCTCGCGGCGGCCCGCTTGCGTTTTCAAGGAAAATTCGTTACAATAGGCACAAGATTGGCAAAGTACGAAACCGGAAAGGTGGTATTTCGATGTATCAGGAAGTCATCGATGCAGCCAAGGAAAAGATTCAGAAAACCAACGCCGTATTTCAGGGCGAACTGCGTTCCATCCGCGCCGGGCGCGCCAACCCGCAGCTGCTGGATCGCGTGATGGTGGATTATTACGGCGTGCCTACGCCGCTGCCGCAGATGGGCAACGTGACCTCGCCGGAACCCCGGATGCTTGTTATTAACGTGTGGGATCAGAAGGCGCTTGCGCTGGTGGAAAAGGCGATCCAGAAAAGCGATCTGGGCCTGAACCCCTCCAACGACGGCAAGGTAATCCGTCTGCTGATTCCGGAACTGACCGAGGAACGCCGCAAGGATTTGAACAAAGTGGTGCATAAGTCCGCCGAGGATGCGAAAGTGGCCGTGCGCGCCATCCGCCGCGACGCGATGGAGCACATTAAGAAACTGCAGAAAGACGGCAAAATCACCGAGGACGAGCAGACCAAGGCGGAAAAGAAGATGCAGGAAGTCACCGACGACGGGATCAAGAGCATCGACGAGCAGACCGCCAAGAAAGAAAAGGAAATCATGGAGGTATGACCTGTCCGCGCACAGCCGGGGCATCCCTCCCCGCCGAAGGCCTTTGGCCGGGAGAACAACGATGAAAAAAACGTTTGAACATTTGCTGGGGCTTAACGCGAAAAACGCGCTGGCAATTCTGGCCGGATACGGCATCACCGACGTTCGCGTTACGCTGACCGGCGCGCCGAACATCGACGATCACATGGTGCCCGCCTGCCCGCCGGAGGGCCCGGCGCGCATCAGCGCAATGGATGGGATTCGCGCCCAGTTTGCCGTTGGGGATGACGACGGAGAAGGCGAAGCCGTCGAGTTCGACCCGCTGACCGATCCTTCGCTGGATCACGGGATGCTGGTGGAATCCCGCGTGGTGGCCGTTCGGGATGACGGCCGGCAGCTGATTGTGGCGCGCTTTCATGTGGGCGATCCGCAGCCCGATACCTGCCCGAAACGATAAACACAGCGGCGCGAAAAAGAACGAAACTGCGCCTGATCAGGCAGCGGCTTGCCCCACGGCAGGCCGCGCCGCCAATTTTGCGTTGTTTTTTCCACGGGAACAGGCGTTGCTTTTTCCGGGTAAAGCCCGAGACCGCCTGCAAGGAGGGAAAGAGATTTGCCGGACGTTTCATTTGACCCGTCGCGTCTGCCGCGCCATATCGCCATTATTATGGACGGCAACGGGCGCTGGGCGAAGAAAAACAAACTGAAGGTCGCCGCGGGGCACCATGCGGGAACCGAAGCCCTGCGCGGCATCATCCGCAACAGCAGCGACATCGGCGTAGAGGCGCTTTCGCTGTACGCTTTTTCCACCGAGAACTGGTCGCGTTCCAAAACCGAAGTAGACGCGCTGATGGAGCTGATTCTGGAGTTTTTCAGGAGCGAAATTGACGAACTGGATGAAAAGAACGTACGCATCCTGATTCTGGGGGATAAAAGCGGCTTGCCCCCCGCGCAGGCCAGCGCGCTGACAGAAGCCGAGACCCGCACATTCGATAATACCGGGCTCAAGCTCAATATTGCCGTAAACTATGGCAGCCGGGCCGAACTGGCACGCGCCGCGCGGCTCATCGCCCGCGAGGTGGCGGACGGGTTGCTGTTACCGGAAGCGATTACCGAAAAAACGCTTGAAGACCACCTGTATACCGCTGGAATGCCGCCGGTGGATCTGCTGATCCGCACCAGCGGAGAAATGCGGCTGTCCAACTACCTGCTCTGGCAGTGCGCGTATGCTGAGTTTGTTTTTCCTGAAAAGCTTTGGCCCGATTTTACCGTGGAGGATTATCACGCCTGCATCGCCGAGTACCAGAACCGCTCGCGCCGTTACGGCGGTCGGGCGGAGACGTGACCGTTACGGACGGGGAAGGGAGCGGTATGACGCAGAGGATTATCACGGGCGCGCTGCTGATTATAATGTTGACGGCGCTGCTGTTTTTGGGTGGCTGGTATTTCGCCGTGGCGGCGTTCATCGCCGTTACGCTGTGTATTTATGAGGAACTGCGGGCGCTGAAACAGCGCGGACACCATCCCGTGTGCTGGACCAGCTACGCGGCGCTGGCGGTAAGCGTACCGCTGATGATGTACTACAGCTCCGTGGTGATCATCCCGACGCTTGCGATCATCTTTTTCTGTATTATTTTACAGGTGATGCGCCGGGAGGAGCCGCTGCTGACCGATGTGATGGTGAGCGCCCTGCCGATGCTCACGCTGGTGTTGCCCGGCATGTGCCTGTTCGGCATTCTGGATACGCCGCTGAGGCGGATGCAGGCGATGCTGCTCACCATGATGTTCGCCATTGCGGTGGGCGGCGATACGTTCGCGTTGTTTACAGGCACGCTGATCGGCGGCAAGAAGCTCTGTCCGCGCATCAGCCCCCATAAGACGGTGGCGGGGGCCGTGGGCGGGCTGATCGGAAGCGTTGGCCTGGCGTGGCTGGTGGGCTACGTTTTCGCCAGAGTGCTGCCCACGCAGGCGTTTCCGCCGATGTGGGCGAACATTGTGGTAGGCGTAGTGGGCGGCGTGGCCGGGCAGATGGGCGATCTGTTTGCCAGCATGGTGAAGCGCCACTGCGGAATCAAGGATTTCGGAACCCTGTTCCCCGGTCACGGCGGAATGCTCGACCGGATGGACAGCATCCTGTTTACCGCGATCATCGTGTACAGCTACCGCGTGATCGTGATGACCTTTATCCCGGTGTAACCGGGCGGGAGTTTGCGGCGGGCCGGGCCGGAGCGGAGAGCTCCCCGGGCCCGTTTTGCATGAAACGGAGAGACGTTGCCATGCCGAACCATAACGCGGCCCCTCTGCCGGATGAAGGGGCGGGGAAAACGAACCGTAAAACGCCCAAACCGCGCGGGCAGATGTCGGACGCGTGGAGTACGGTGGCATTTCTTACGCTGTCGGGCGGGTTTCAGGACGCGTACACGTTTTTTACCCGGGGGCGTGTGTTTGCCAACGCGCAGACCGGCAATATCGTATTGATGAGCGAACGGCTTTTCCATGGAGACTGGGCGGGCGGGCTAAGGTATCTTGTGCCGCTGACCGTCTTTGCGCTGGGTGTGTTTGTGGCGGAGCGGGTACGCCGCCGCTGCCGGGCATGGGAACGGCTGCACTGGCGCCAGCTGGTGGTGCTTGGCGAAATCGCGATGCTGGGGCTGGTCGGCTTTTTACCCGACACGATGAACCTGGAGGCGAACGCGCTGGTTTCCTTCGCCTGCGCCATGCAGGTGCAGGCTTTTCGCAAGGTGAACGGCTACCCTTACGCCAGCACCATGTGCATCGGCAACCTTCGCAGCGGGATGGAAGCGCTGGAAGGGTATCTGCATACCCGTGAAAAAACGGTGCTGCATAAGGCGCTGCACTATTTCGGGGTGGTGCTGCTGTTTGCGTTGGGCGCGGGGCTGGGCAGTGTGGTAAGCCCGGCCGTGGGTACGCGCGCGATATGGTTTTGCTGCGCCGGGCTGTTAGTCAGCTTCGCGCTGATGAGCCTGAAGGAGCAGACCGCCTGAGAAAGCGCCCGACGGCCCATTTTCGGCTGCTCAGTAAAGGGCGGTTCTGCAGGTTCGTCCATTTCCTTGGTTTGTGAGGGTTGCTTGCTTGTAGTCGCTTGTTTACATCCAACGATATTCCGACCTGTGAACTGACCGCGCCCCGGTCGGGCCAACAACGCGTTGCGCGCGACCGTTAAGCGTAGCAAAACAAAGCCAGTACAGCCCGTCGCTTGACAGACGGGCGTTCTTCTGCTATTGTATACCAAATCCACTGCCGAAAGCGAGGGACGGTTCATGACCATGCGAATGCTTAACGGAATCGTTCGTCGCCCCGATTGCGGTCGTGGGTGAACGCTTTGGCGTTCACAAAATTGCGTAACGGCAAGCCCTCCCGCATCGGGATGGGCTTGTTTTTTTGTAAAGGGAAAGGGGCTAACATCATGGCGGAAGAACAGTACGGATTTGAAACCTTGCAGCTGCACGCGGGGCAGACGCCGGACCGGCAAACCTGCGCGCGCGCGGTGCCGATCTATCAGACGACCAGCTATTGCTACCCGAACGCGAAGGCGGCGGCGGATGTGTTTTCCGGCGCGGCGGACGGATATACCTATACCCGCATCGAAAACCCGACCGTGAACGTGCTGGAGGAACGGGTATGCGCGCTGGAAAAAGGCGCGGCCTGTGTGGCGTTTTCCAGTGGCATGGCGGCGGTTTCGGCGGCCGTATTCGCCCTGTGCGATACGGGTGACCACATTGTGGCCATCAGCACCCTGTACGGCGGCACGGTCACGCTGCTGGCCAGCAGGCTTTCGCAGGTGGCTGGCATCACCACCACCTTTGTGGACCCGGACGATGTGGCCGCGATGGAAGCCGCTATCCGCCCCAACACCAAAATGCTCTATCTGGAAACCCTCTGCAACCCCAATATTAACGTGCCGGATTTTGACGCTGTCGCTGCCGTGGCCGCGCGGCACGGCATCCCGCTGGTGCTGGATAACACCTTCGGCATGCCGCCCCTTTTCAACGCGAAGGCGCACGGCGTGGATCTTGTGATCCACAGCCTCAGCAAGTACGCGGGCGGGCATGGCACCACTATTGCGGGCGCGGTGGTGGATATGGGCACGTTTGATTTCCATAGCCCCCGCTTTCCGGATTACACCGCGCCGGACGGGCAGAACGGCGGCATCGTCTATGCCGACCAGCCCGCGCCGGTAGCGACCCGCCTGCGCTGCCAGATGATCCGCGAGTTTGGCGCGTGCTTAAGCCCGTTCAGCGCGTTTCTGGTGTTGCAGGGGCTGGAAACCCTCAGCCTGCGCATTGCCCGCCATTGCGAGAACGCGCGGCTGGTGGCGGAGTTTCTGCAAAAGCATCCCAAGGTGGCCTATGTGCACTACCCCACGCTGGAAAGCGACCCCTACCACGCGCGGCAGCTGAAGTATCTGCCAAACGGCGCGGGCGCGGTGATGAGCTTCGGCGTGAGGGGCGGGGTGGAAGCCGGGCGGCGCTTTATCGACGGGTTGTCGCTCTTTAGCCTGCTGGCGAACGTGGCGGACGCCAAGTCGCTGGTGATCCACCCGGCGAGCACTACCCACGGCCAGATGAACGAAGCCCAGCTGGCCGCCGCGGGCGTGAAGCCGGAACTGATCCGCCTGAGCATCGGGTTGGAAGACCCTGCCGACCTGATCGCCGATTTGGAACGCGGCCTCGCCTGCGTGTGATCCACTCTCTGCTTCCATCGTCCCTTTCATGGGTAGTCTGACCAGTCCAGCCTGCGGTAAACCGCCAACTTTGCCCCCGAAGGGCGCAGGGGCGAGCGGAAAGCTCCTGCCCGCACCCGCAGGTGCGAAATCCCATTGCTACAAACGCCCATAAGCGTAGCTTCCCGGGGAAGGTTGGCACCGAAAGGAAGCGAGTGCCCAGTGGGCACCACGGCGCAGCCGTGAGCGACCTGTAGGTGGGAGGTTTGACAAGCACAAGACACGACAGTGCCTTGTGCGACGATCAAACCGACTGGTAAGAGGGGATCGCAAATCCCTTCCCCAAAGGGGCGCTCCTAGCGCCCCGTGCCCCTGCTCGCACCAGAGGTGCGAAATAAGGAGGAATTTTATGCCGGTTAAAATACCGGACGCGTTGCCCGCCACACGCGTCCTGGCGGAAGAAAACATTTTTGTGATGACGGAAAAACGCTCCCTGTCGCAGGACATCCGACCGCTCAAAATCGCGATCGTCAACCTGATGCCCACCAAGGAAAAGACGGAAACCCAACTGCTGCGCCTCATTTCCAACTCCCCGCTGCAGGTGGAAATCACCCTGTTGCGCACGGGCACCTACGAGGGCACGCACGTATCTACGGATTATCTGGATACGTTTTACCGCACCCTCGACGATGTGGAAAACGAGTTTTTCGACGGCGTGATCATCACCGGCGCGCCGGTGGAGAAGCTGGACTTTACGGACGTGCTGTACTGGGAGGAACTGACCCGCATTATGGACTGGACGGATCGGCGCGCGTTCAGCACCCTGCACATCTGCTGGGCGGCGCAGGCGGGTCTTTACTACCATTACGGCGTCAACAAGCACCCCCTGCCGCAAAAGCTGTTCGGGATTTACGAAACCAATCTGGTGGACCGCCGGGATCCGCTGCTTTGTGGGTTTGACGACACTTTCATTGTGCCCATGAGCCGCCATACCGCGCTGGATGAAACGGCGCTTGGCAAGTGCGACGACCTGCTTGTGCTTGCGACTTCGGAAAAGACCGGCGCGGCCCTTTTGCGCAGCCGGGACGGACGGCGGATTTTCGCCACCGGCCACAGCGAGTACGACCGGGATTCGCTGGCGCATGAGTATTACCGCGATCTGGACAAGGGCTTACCGATTGACCTGCCGGAGAATTATTTCCCCAATGACAATCCCGATCTGGCTCCGCCGATGCGCTGGCACGCGCACGCGAGCCTGCTGTTTTCCAACTGGCTCAACTATTTCGTCTATCAGGAAACGCCGTTTGAACTGAGCAAGGGATTAAGCCCGCTGGATGGGCATGTTGCCTGCGGCGCGCCCAAACCGTAACCCGTTTCCCCGATTAACCTGCAAAAAGGAGCGCCGCGTATGAAGATCGTGGATTTGCTGTCTGATCAGAGCGTACACCTGAGCTGCGAGGTGTTCCCGCCCAAGGAGTTTGCCCGCACGGAGGAAGTGCGCGCCGTGGTGCGGGATATCGCCGCGCTTTCGCCCGCATATATCAGCATTACCTACGGGGCGGCGGGCAGAACCCCCCACTTTACCCGGGAAATCGCGCAGACGGTACAGGCCTGCGGCATACCGGCGCTGGCGCACCTCACCTGCATCAATGATACGGTTTCCAATATCGGCGGCGTTCTGGACGAGCTGGAGGCTGCCGGGGTAACCAACGTGCTGGCGCTGCGCGGCGACATCCCCGAGGGAACGGACTTCCCCACGGGCGATCACTTCACCCACGCGGCGGAGTTGGTAACGTATGTTAAAAAACGCGGCGGCTTCTGCGTGGGAGCGGCCTGTTATCCGGAAGGGCACCCCGAGGCGGGCAACCGCGCCCAGGACCTGGACTATTTGAAAGCCAAGGTGGACGCGGGCGTTGATTTTCTGAACACGCAGATGTTTTTTGACAACGCGACCCTGTATAATTTTATGTACCGGGCGCTGCACGCGGGCATTCGCGTGCCGGTGGGCGCGGGGATTATGCCGGTGGTAAACGCGCGGCAGATCAAGCGGATTGCGTCGCTTTCCGGCGCGACGCTGCCGCCCCGCTTCTGGTCCATCGTAGACCGCTTCGGCGACGACCCGGCCAGTATGCGGCAGGCGGGCGTGGCCTACGCGACCGAGCAGATCATCGACCTGATTGCCAACGGGGTGAATAATATCCACCTGTATACCATGAACCGCGCGGATGTGGCGGCGGATGTGTTCCGCAATCTCGGCGCGATTCTCAAAGCCTGATCCCGGCGGGGAACCGTGCTCAACGCGGATAAAGGAGAGATGACCATGCACCCGTTTCTGACGCTGCTTCAACAGAGAATCGTTTATTTCGACGGCGCGATGGGCACGCGCCTTCAGGCGCGGGGACTTACGGGCGGGGAGCCGCCGGAAAACTGGAACCTGTCCCACCCGGACGAGGTGAAGGCGGTGTACCGCAGCTACCTAAACGCGGGTACGGATATGGTGACGGCCAATACGTTCGGGGCTAATCCCCTGCATTTTGAAAACTGGCAGCCGCTTTTACGCGCGGGGGTGCGGCTGGCGCGGGAAGCCGTGGCCGAATCCGGGCGCGTGGCGTATGTGGCGCTGGACGCGGGCAGCGTGGGGCGGCTGCTAAAACCGCTGGGGGAGCTGGAATTTGAGGACGCGGTCACCATCTACCGCAATATGGCGCTGGAGGGGATCGGAGCCGGGTGCGACCTGCTGATTGCCGAAACTATGACCGACCTGCGCGAGGTGAAGGCCGCGGTGCTGGGATACCGCGAAGCGCAGCGGACGGCGGGCACGGAACTGCCTGTGCTGGTCAGCCTGAGCTTTGACGTGAACGGACGGCTGCTGACCGGCGCGGATATCGAGGGTGTGGCGGCGCTGCTGACCGGCATGGAGGGCGTGGACGCGCTGGGGATGAACTGCGGGCGCGAGCCCGCGGCGCTGCTGCCCAACCTGAAGCGCCTGCTGGCCTGCGCGGAGGGTAAACCCGTGTTTTTTATGCCCAATGCCAGCGTGCCGACGATTGTGGACGGTCAAACGGTGTTTGCCACCCAACCGGAGGTTTTTGCGCAGGACATGGCCGAAGCCGCGCGGCTGGGTGCGCGGGGACTGGGCGGGTGCTGCGGCACCACGGAGCAGCACATCGCGGCCGTCGTCGCCGCTACCCGGGGGATGACCGTCGCGGCGAACGGCTCGGCCGCCGACCTGGTGGACGGGCTGGCCCCGACCGCTATTTCCGGCCGGAGCGACACGGTGTTGCTGGGCGGGCGGACGCTGGCGATTGGCGAGCGACTGAACCCTACTGGAAAAAAGCGGATGAAACAGGCGCTGCGCGATGGGGATATGGATTATCTGCTGGGCGAAGCCACCGCGCAGATGGAAGCGGGCGCGGACGCGCTGGATGTGAACGTGGGTCTGCCGGACATTGACGAACCCGCGATGCTCGCGCAGGTGACCGAGGCCGTGCAGGGCGTGACCGGCGCGCCCCTGCAGCTGGATACCGCCGACCCCGCCGCACTGGAACGCGCGATGCGCGTGTACGTGGGCAAGCCCATCATCAACAGTGTAAACGGCAAGCGGGCGGTGCTTAACGCGGTGTTTCCGCTGGTGCGCCGGTACGGCGGGGCGCTGGTGTGCCTGCTGCTGGACGAGGACGGCATCCCCGAAACCGCGGAGGGCCGCATCGCGATTGCCCGGCGCATTCTGGCCGAAGCGGATAAATACGGCGTACCGAAAAAGGATTTGCTGTTCGACGCGCTGACCATGACCGTGGCGACCGACCCCAACGCCGCCCGAACGACGCTGGAAACCGTGCGCCGCCTGCATGACGAGCTTCGCGTCAAAACCGTGTTGGGGGTAAGCAACGTAAGCTTCGGCCTGCCGAATCGTGGGCTGCTGACCGCCGGGTTCCTTGCCATGGCAATGGAACGGGGCCTGTCCGCCGCGATTGTGAACCCGCTGGACGAAAGCGTGCGCGCCGCGTACGACGCCGCGTGCGCCGTGCTGGGCTACGACGAAGGTTTTGCGGGTTATCTGGCCCGGTATTCCGTTATGGCGCAAAAGTCCGCGCCTGAAGCGTCCGCCCCGGAAACGGCGGCGGCGCGGGAGGCCGTGCGGCTGGCGGGCGAGGCGATCCGACAGGCCGAGGCGGCGCTGAAGGTGACCCCAACCGCTCCTGCGGGGGGAACGACCGCGTGCGCATGCGCCGCCTGTACGGCCGCCGCGCCGCAGGAATCGTCTGCCCCTGCCGCCGATGGGGAGGCGCTTACGCATACCATCCTGCGCGGGCTGGCCAAAGCCGCGGAGGACGCGGCGCGCGCCCGGATGGACGCGGGCGAAACGCCGCTTTCCGTGGTGGAAAACGGCGTGATTCCCGCGCTGACCGAAGTGGGCG
>Ga0116170_10004378_pt1 | contig 12920 bp, 10 predicted proteins | sample AD_JPNHW1_MetaG_FD_89797 | JGI IMG/M metagenome (GOLD analysis project Ga0116170, IMG submission 89797) | Active sludge microbial communities of municipal wastewater-treating anaerobic digesters from Japan - AD_JPNHW1_MetaG | ecosystem: Engineered > Bioreactor > Anaerobic > Digestate | place... | reverse complement strand
TTTAAAACATTATCGTAATTCAGAAGCGGTTCTCCCATTCCCATAAAAACAATGTTGTTATTGCTTAAACCGGTAATTCGTCTTACCTGGCATATCTGGTCGAGTATTTCCCCGGTTGATAAATTTCTTATAAAACCGATTTTTGCAGTTTCACAGAATTTGCATCCCATTGGACAGCCGATTTGGGACGATATGCAGATAGTTAATCTTCCATCGTCATTTCCTTCATTTTTTATCAGGACACTTTCTATATAATGATTATCCAGGGTTTTAAAAAGAAATTTTTCTGTACCGTCAACTGCAGATGTCTGCCGGTCTTCCAGAGACAGGGCCGAGATAAGATATTTTTCATCGAACCTGCTTCTAAGTTCTTTTGAAAAATTTGTCATCTCACTGAAATCGGTTATATTCTTTTCATAGAGCCAGATAAAAAGCTGTTTTGCCCTATAATCTTTTTCACCAAGTTCTTTCAGAATTGAAAGAACTTCATCATAATCAAAGTCTTTAATGTATTGTTTCATATTGTCAGCGGCTTATGAAGATTTGTTTTAGTAAAGTTATATTTGGAGTCAAGCAAGTGTCCCGCTCTTAAGTTTTTCAATCTGTTTTATTTCGAATAATGCCATTTTATTATCTGCGTCTATATTGATAACCCGTTCAAATGTCTGTACTGCAGTATCATAATCCCCGAGATTTTTATATGACATCCCTAGAGCGAATAGAGCATTAGTCATATTAGAATCAATCTGAATTGCTGCAATAAAATTTTCAATAGCGCTTTTAAAATCCATCATCTGGTAGTGAGAAGCACCGTTTACATAAAATGCAAATTTGTTCTTCTTATCTTTTTTAATATATCTGTCAAGTATCTGCACAGCTTTGTTGTAATTATTTACCCGGAAATAATTTTTCCCCAGGTTATATAGAATTTTCTGGTTTTCAGGATACTTATCAAGACCGTTTTCAAGAAGTTCAATAGCATCAAGGTACTTATGGCTATTGATAAGTTTTTTTGAATTTTTAATAATGTCAATAGCTTCATCAGAAACAAGTTCAACAATAAGAAGAGAAATATCATCAATCGCTCCCATTTCTCCGATATGGTTATTTACATCACGAATAATTGATTCGGTGAATTCATCAAGGGAGAGGTCTTTATGATTTATGATTGATTTTTCAAATCTTTCATTTGAATATTCTTCCCTGTTTTTATTCTGTGATTCAGGAATACCATCCGTATACAAAATCAGCCTGTCCCCGTAATCAAGCCTGGTTGTTTTTTCTTCATATGTATCCCTTGCTTCCTCCAGGGCTCCGATAAACAGACCATTAGTGTCAAGAAGCTCTATGCTGCCGGTTTCCTTACGGTAAATAATCGCTTTCTGGTGACTGGCATTTGAATATGTAATATTATAATCGTCATCTATTACTGCCATAAAACAGGTCATGTAATCCTGTGTTTTCATGTGATCAATGATGTTTTTATTAACTTCCTGGAAAATCCTTTTAGGTGAATCAAACTGATACCCCGCGTTTCCAAATGAAATTTTAGCCATTGCAGTTACAAGAGCTGCAGGAATTCCGTGGCCGGAGACGTCTGCAATTAAAACACCGATTTTATTGTCTTTAAGCTGGAAGACGTCATAAAAGTCTCCGCCTATTTTTTCCATCGCATTATATTTCACAGAGAACTTTAGTTCATTCCAGTCATCAATTTTTGTGAGGAGAATACTCCTTTGAATTACACTGGCCATATCAAGCTGCTTCTGAATCTGGTCATCTTTAATTTTGAGGTCGTTTAAAACTTTCTCCAGCTCTTCTGTTCTTTCCTGAACTTTTAATTCCAGATTTTTGCGGTGCTCATCAATCTCCCATGCCATCTCCATCAGCGCATACTCAATTGTTGAAAATTCTTTTCCAAGAGACAGAACCTTGAATCCCGATCTTTTCCCAGCAGCAATATCCCGTGTTACCCTTGCCATATCATTTAAAATTCTCAGAATAGAATTTGCATTTACTCTCGCGAGATAAAGAGCAGAGAGAACAGCAAAAAGCATAAAAAGAATCATTAATAAATTGTTGGTTCCATATGCCTGTATTCTTTCAAACAAAGCCGCGTACGTAAATAAAATAATAATCATTATAAAAACGAAAAAGTTAAAATTCACTCTGACACTGAATAGAACGTGAGGTTTAATCATCTCGCCTGTTTTTAAAATTTCATTGTAAAGTTCTGCTCTTTCATTATTCGTCAGATATTCAGATAAAAGGTGAGTAGTCATTCCGAAAACAATCATGGATACAACTGTCGCAAGCAATATCATTCTTAGCATAATTACAGATTCAGCCAGGCTGATTTCTCCTGTAAAATAGAATTTCCAGGCGCATACTGCAGTCATTGCCATACTTGTTGAAAGTATGAAAAAAACTGATGCAGTAGTGTTGTTCATTACTAAATCTGAAAAATCCCCATAAGTTTCTTTTAATGAACCGGAATCGGCCTTTAAATTTTTTTTAAAAACATTATTAATTCTCCTGTGACGCTTCAGTATTGCGGGAATTTTTACAGGCATCAGAAAACCTGAAAGAATATAAAATATAAACATGACTATTAGAAATACAGGAGGAAGCCATTGTATAAAAATTTTAACTATTTTTGCGTATGAAGTCATTACAAATGAACTGGCAATTACGTATGAAAATAAACCTTCGAGGATGCCGAATAGACTGATAAAAAAAGTAACAGCAAATGTGTAACTGATATTCCTGGCCAGAAAATAAAAAATCCTCATATTAACACCTTGAAATTAACTTTATTTTTTATCACTTTCAGAAACATTTTTAACGCATCTGAAACCTGCAACTCTGTCTTTGTATAAATCGGGAATCCCGCCTATTTTTCGATCCGTGATTCTTGAATCGGTTTTTGACAGAAAGTACGAGCCGCCTCTTATTACTTTGTACTGGTTCCCGTATTTTTTATCATTCTTTTTATTACCCGGATAAGGCTGATACCAGCCGGCAGTCCATTCGAGGGCATTTCCGTCAAGATTAGCTATTCCGTAATTTGAGAGTGAGCCATTTTCATATATATCAACCGGAAGATACCCTTTCTCAATTGATGAAAGCTGATATTTTTCACTTGTTATTTTTTTTAAATTTTCACCTGTTTTATCTGATAACCACAACTCTTCAGTATTTGCGATACCTTCTCTAAACTCACTTCCCCAGCTGTATAATGCTCCTTTAGCTCCGGAGTCCATTGATGCAGGCGGTCTTGCCGCTTTCTCCCATTCCGCTTCATAAGGGAGCCTTTTCCCTGCCCAGACTGCATAGTCTGCGGCCTCATAATATGTTACAATAACAGGAAGTGAGCCGAAATAAGGGCTTAAAAAATTTTTACTGTTATCAATCCGGTCTTTCCAGTATTCCGGATACGCCAATCCTTTAATATCAGCATATTTTTTATAATCATTATTCGATACTTCAAATTTATCAATATAATAATATCCAAGAAATTCAGTGTGTTCCGGATATTCATCTTCATCACAGCTTGAGCAGCCCATAAGAAATTTTCCTTCCGGAATCAGAATCATCTCTCTTTTATCAGCCAGAGATATTATTTCAGGTTTATAAGCTGTTGAATCTATATATGGATTTTTATTAAGTCTTTTGTCAATTTCTTTATCTGCCTCAATTAAAACTATATCAAGTCCGGGCCTTAAAATCTGTTTATATTCTTCATGAAGAAGTGAATATTTACACAAATACCTTTTCTTCCCATAAACATCCGGAATTTGTTTTAAGGATGAGATATTCCCAATAATCTTGTCATTACTGAAAATGTAATATAAATCCTTTTCAGGCATTTTTTCAAATATAACAGTAATGTATCCATCTTCACGTATTGTTTCTATTGTTCCTGTTTTTGTATAAACAGAAGATGCTGAAGATGCATAAAGGAGCATAACTATGAAAAAGAAATTCATTTTGGAAAACATTAAACCTCTCATTTACATTTCTCCGGTGCATTTTAAGGGATTACTGCCCATTCATTACTGCAAAAGATGGAATTGATATAACTTCACGTTATCAATAAGCCTGATAAATTTTTCTATCAGGCCATCTCATACACGACAATGGAAAACCATCAGTCATAGCATTGGTATCGAGTCCGATGATATTTCTTGTCTCATCTATATAAACGGAATCTGAATTATGAATGTATGGAGTCGGCGTATGGCCGAAAATAATTGTTTTCCCCCATTTGCCGGGATATTTATAAAAATCTTCACGAATCCAAATCATGTCATATCTTTTCTGTTCACTCATAATATTTATATCAGGATTAAGCCCGGCATGTACAGCAATAAAATCATCATTTTCATAATATAATTTCAGGCTGTTATAAAACAATCTATGACTCTCGGGTACAATAAAATCATTCTGGTTTTTTATATAGCTCTTAATAGTATATCCGCCGCCATTTCTGATATAATTATTATAATTATCGCCTTTAGTTACAAATCTTATAAACATATCCTCATGATTGCCGGTTAAAAAAATAGTATTATGTTTATGTGATAAATCTATTAAAAATTCAATAACCTCAAATGATGAAGGCCCTCTATCTATGTAATCACCTAAAAAAATATAAATATCATCTTTTTTTATGTCAGCACTTACAGACAAAATTAATTTTTTTAATTTTGAAAGGTGCCCGTGAATATCGCCGACGATATAATATCTGTTATTCATTTTTTAATATTTTCACAGATCCCTTTAATATTGTAAAACCGGATTTTACTTATTCTCTTTTTTCTTATAACCTTCAATCCTTGAACTTACTTCATTAAGAATTTTTTTTCCTTCATCAAGATCACCGACTGACCAGCAGCCGAAAATATACCTGCCGTTAACAGATATAAAAGTATACTTTCCATCCTGTTCTTTTTTAAACGCTGTGTAAGTATTGTCCGATGAAATCATTATATAGCTGTTATCAATACTCTTTTTAAAAATTTCATAAGCATCGTAAAAAGAATCATTTTCATTGAAAAAAATATCTATAATATCATTGTTCCATAGCCATTGTGTAAAATGAACCCTGTTTATATAACGGAATTTATGATAAGGTTTTCTGCTGTATAAAACACCATAACCGTCAAATCCCCTGATCACATTTAAACTGTCAGGGAGCTTATCCTGCATATAATTCTGGCCGACATAAAGCCAGGGAATGTTTACAAAGGTTTTAAGGTCTTTCTTCAATAACAATTCTGTCTTTTCGGTGACTGCATATGCGGCATATTCACCAATCTGCATTATAGATGCGGCATTACTGTAATACTCATTTTTCTGTGATGCGTCGAAAATACCCGGTCCTCTTTTTATTGAATAAAAACCGTATGCGTTAACCACTGAACTGAATTTGATTACTTCAAGTTTAATCAGTATTGCGGGATCATCAATTGACTGATAAACACACGACGCAAGTTTATCAATGCCAAGCCCGATATATTCCCGGTTGTATTTTTTTATATCCTTGCCTTTATAGTACAGGACGGAATTAATTCTTATCCATCCCGGGACATCCGAATCCCGCGGGAGCAGGTCTGTTACACTGTCAATTTCGCTCTGAAAAAGAGAACATGAAGAAAGTGTAATTACTATTAAAGATATATAAATTAAAATAATTTTACTTTTCATTTTTCATACCCTGCAAAATGGCATGCGGCCATCTGTTCTGATTCATTTAAACTATAATTTATAAGATCAGGATATTTTTGACGGCATATATCCTGTGCGATTGGACAGCGCGGATGGAAATAACAGCCTGTCGGAGGATTTACCGGTGAAGGCACATTCCCCTGCAGTATGATTCTTTTTATTTCTTTCCCGGCAGAGGGCCTGGGTATTGCTGAAATTAATGCTTTTGTATAGGGATGAAGCGGTGTTTCGTAAATTTCATCGGCTCCTGCAATTTCTACAATCCGTCCCAGGTACATTACCGCGACACGGTCTGAAACATGCCGTACAACCGTAAGGTCGTGTGATATAAAAATATATGTCAGTCCCAGATCGCTCTGCAGATCCATGAGAAGATTTAATATCTGCGACTGAATCGAAACATCAAGTGCCGACACCGGTTCATCACATATTATGAGTTTCGGGTTGAGCGCGATTGCACGGGCAATACCGATCCGCTGCCTCTGGCCTCCTGAAAATTCATGAGGGAACTTATCCAGTGAGTTTTTCTGCAGGCCGACTTTATCGAGCAGTTTTTTCACTTTTTCAGTTCTCTGCTGCTTGTTTTCAAGTTTATGTATAATGAACGGTTCTTCAAGAATATAGCCGACAGTATGCCTTGAATTAAGGGATTCATAAGGGTCCTGAAAAATCATCTGAAAATTTCTCCGGTATGGAAGCAGTTCCCTCTGCGTCATTTGTGATATCAGTTTATCCTCAAAATATACAGCACCTTCCGAAGGTTTATACAGATGAAGTATTGTCCTTCCCAGTGTTGTTTTCCCGCAGCCCGTTTCACCCACTATGCCGAGAGTTTCGCCTTTTACTGCAGAAAAACTGACGTCATCCACGGCATGTACCTTACCGGCAGTAGTCCGGATTATTCCCTTTTTGATAGGAAAAAATTTCTTCAGGTTTTCAACTTTAAGTATAGTTTCCATTTTATCCGCCATACCTGAAACAGTTCACTTTGTGATTTTCAGCAATTTCGACTTCATCAGGATGTTTTATTGAACATGGCTCAAATGCGAATGTGCACCTGTTGCGGAACCTGCATCCTTCGGGATAATCTGTTATTGACGGAACCATTCCTTCAATTGATTTTAATCTGGTTTTCCGTTTATATTCGAATTTAGGGATTGATTCAAGAAGTCCGGAAGTGTATGGATGCATCGGGCTGACGAAGAGTGCATCAGCAGGCGCTTTTTCTGCAACTCTTCCGGCATACATTACCACAACGTCATCACAGAGCTCAGCTATAACTCCGAGATCATGGGTTATAAAAATCACAGACATTCCGGATTCGCGCTGGAGTTCTTTTATAAGATCAAGTATCTGGGCCTGTATTGTAACGTCGAGTGCCGTAGTAGGTTCATCCGCTATGAGTATATCAGGTTTGCACGCGAGAGCTATTGCTATCATAACCCGCTGTCTCATGCCTCCTGAAAGCTGGTGAGGATATTCGCTCATCCTCTGGAGGGGATCCGGAATTCCGACTTTTTCAAGAAGCGATAAAGTCTCCCGTTCCATCTCTGCTTTTTTCAGGTCTTTCCTGTGCAGCTCAAAAACTTCAGTTATCTGCCTGCCGATTTTTTTAACAGGATTGAGAGCTGTCATCGGTTCCTGGAATATCATCGCGATAGAATTTCCTCTAACCTTCCGCATCTCTTCCGGCGTAAATGCCAGAAGATTTTTACCCCTGTACAGAATTTCTCCGCCGATATATTTTCCTGACGGTACAGGGAGGAGCCTCATTATAGATAGAGCAGTTACACTCTTCCCGCATCCCGACTCCCCGACAATACCGAGTGTTTCACCTTTTCTAAGATCAAAACTGATTCTGTCAACAGCGGGATAGACCTCTCCGTCTTTAAGAAAACCTGCAGAAAAATTCCTGACCTTCAGAATTATGTCGATTTCAGAATTCATCTATTTAAGATTTCCCTTATATTTAGTGATGATTTTTGTCACTGGCGGAAAGGTTTTATTTGATTTCATTGCATCAATTGTTTCATTTTTAATGTTTTCGTCGATCCAGAAATAACCGCCGGCAGCCGGTTCATCGAATATTTCAGTAGATGTTTTATATCCGGGTACATCGGGAAGCTGAATCCATCTCCAGTGAAGGGCCCTTGTAAACGGGAGCATATCAAGGGGAATCCAGCCGCCTGATTCACTTATTTTTTCCTGAATTTTAAGAGAGAGCTTAATAAGTTCTTTTTCATCGGTCGAATCCCTATATTGATTTATGAGCTTATCCATTTCGGGATCATCAAGATTGTTTATATTATTTGTCTGCGGTTTGTGTGCATTTTCTGAATGAAATGACTGCCATGGTGAAGGCCTGAAACTTGTAGACCATCCCATATACGCAAGGTCATGTTTCTTCTCCATGATTTTTTTATAAGAAGTTCCCGAATCCAGAAGTTCGAGATTTAATTCTATGCCGGCTTTTTTGGCCTCTTCTTTCATGACAACAACACGCGGAGTAAAGAGCGGCTGGCCATAAGTAAGCGTAACTGAGAACCGTCTCCCGTCCTTCATCCATATTCCGTCACCGCCTCTTTTCCATCCGGATGATTTCATCAGGGTTTCTACTTTATTCAGATTGAACTCTCTGGCTTTAACTTTAGTGTTGGTATACTCACCGTAACCTGTATAAAAAGTCTGTAAACGGGCAGCTTCGTTGCGCAAAATCTGTTTGTTTATTTTATCAAAATTGATTGAATGTGCAAGCGCATATCTCAGATTTTTGTCTTTGAATATATCCTTATCCAGGTTCAGATAAAGTCCCCAGGTAGGCCTTCTCGCCTGGTTGTAGTACCACAGTTTATAGACATAACCGTTATCAAAGATCTCTCCATTTGCTTTCTCGTGCCATATGGCAGCTCTTGTCGCACCATAAGTATCAAGCTTCCCTTTTTTGAAATATTCAAAAGCGACATTGTCATCCCTTATAATTGTGAGCTTAAAGTAGTCTACGTTAAAACGGTTTTTATTATAACGGAGATCCCTTGCCCACCAGTCTTTCTTTCTTTCGAAAAGCAGGTATTTCCCGTTTGAGTAATCTTTCAGTATATAAGGACCGGTGTTCGGTTCTGTTTTCCAGTTATAGTCGCTTACAAATCCGCTGTTTAACCTGTTGTAAAAATGTTTGGGAACCGGAGAGATGCCTACAGTAAGCCAGAGGTCCGGTATTTTTTTTGTGGCGGTAACAGAAATAAGATAGTCTCCATATTTGGTAACTTTTTCAATCTCTTTAGTATAGTAATCATTTGACCAGGGGTCCTGTATATATTTTGATCTCATAAACTCAATTGTATAAATAAAATCGTCAGCAGTAACCGGGACTCCGTCTGACCACCTGGCTTCAGGATTAAGTTTGAAATACATTGTTTTGCCGTCTTTTCCGTAAGCCCAGTGGGTGGCGAGTTCTGGCAGTATTTTGTCGGTATCGCCATGATAATTGATCAGCGACATCTGGTTATCAAGGAAATACGACCTGGTGAAATTATTTGAATCAGGGCCGACAGTTCTGAATGTAAGAGGGAATGTTGTAATAAATGAATTAAAAGTTCCCCCTTTCTTTGCATTCGGTGAAGCGATCAGAGGCTCATTGTCGTTTGTTATCCACTTTAAATCCTCTTCAAGCTGATGTACCGAGTAATCGATGTTCAGATTTTCATCTGAAGTTCCCGAACTGTTTGAGCTGTCATCTCCTCCGCATGAAATGAGAAGTGCCGTGATAAGGGCGGGAATAAGCAGCTTACACTTAATATCTGATATATACATGAGGAAAGCCTCCGTTTTATTCGTAAGTAGTGTAAAGTTTCGGATCAAATGATTCGCGTACAGCCTCTCCAATAAACGTAACCATCATCAGGATAGCTATCATGGAAGCTATTACAGAAATACCGATCCATGGAGCGTTGATATTATATTCTGAAGCTTCAGCGAGCAGCTCACCCCAGCTGGGTGTAGGAGCCGGCAGACCGAAACCGAGATAATCAAGTGCCGTAAGAGAAGTAATCCCTTCCGCAACCGAGAATGGAATGAACGTGATTATTACTGAAAGTGTATTGGGAAGTATATGGTTTATAATAATTCTAGGCGTACCTGCGCCAAGCGCCCTTGCTGCGAGTACATACTCTCTTTCGCGTTCTTTATAAGTCGCAGTCCTCATATACCAGGTAATGCCGATCCATCCGTAAAAAATCATAATGCCCAGAAGCGAAAAAAAATTAGGAATCAATATAGAGGAAATTATTATGATTGCATAAAGTGCAGGAATATTGTTCCAGATCTCCACTATCCGCTGAGCAAAAAGATCAAATTTCCCGCCGATATATCCCATAAGACAGCCTGCTGTTACACCAATAAGGTAGTTAAAAAACAAAAGTATCAGTGAAAAGAATATTGAAATTCTGAAACCATAAATAAGCCTTGATGCAACATCCCTTCCGGTTTTATCTGTGCCAAGAAAATGCCGGTCAGAGAATGATGGTGAAAGAGGCGGATACTGCCCCTCTTTTAATTCAGTTTCTAAAGGATTGTACGGTATTGGCGGGAGTATGACAAAGTTATCTCCGGGTTCATTCTCAAACTTTTCCTTTAAATCCCTGTAATCAGTCTCATATTCGTACTCCAGCCCGAGTTTTTCTCCGGGGATAATCGCACCGTATGTCGGGAAATAATACCTGCCGTTATATCTGACAACAAGCGCTCTGCTGTTTACAATAAGTTCAGCGGAAAGAGAGATGATTATTAATACAGTCAGCAGGAGAAAAGAATAATACCCTCTCCTGATCCGCTTGAATCTTTTAATCATTTCAACTGTTTGCGGATTAAATCTGATCATGGCGGCCTATTCGAATTTCACTCTTGGATCAACAAGCGCAACACATATATCCGAAAGAATGTTTCCTATCATAAACAGAAGTGAAGATATAACCAGTATACCCATAACAACTGGATAATCTCTTTCGGTTACAGACTCGAGTCCAAGGAGGCCCATCCCGTCAATATTGAATATTTTTTCGATGAGATATGACCCTGTAAGAATGAGTGAAATATTGTTTCCAAAATGTGTCGCCATGGGGATGAGGCTGTTACGGAAGGCATGGTTAAAAATCGCCCCCCTGTAGCTTTCACCTTTAGCGATAGCTGTACGGATATAATCTGATGCCATATTGTCAAGAAGAGAGTTCTTCATCATGAATGTCATGACTGCGAAGCTCCCGGCCATGTATGAAACAAGCGGCAGAACCGAATGGTAGAGTATATCGAAAATTTTCCCTGTACCGGATAATTCGTGAAAGTTATCTCCGGTAAATCCCCCCAGAGGGAATATATCAAGCCATGACGAGAAAACCATGAGCAGTATTATCGCGATAATATAATTCGGGATAGCGTAACCGATGAAAATCAGTACGGATGTGGAATTATCGATCACAGTTCTATGTTTGACGGCCTTTAAAACTCCAAGAGGGATACAGACGGAATATGTGATAATCATAGCCATAATCCCGTAGAACAATGAAACAGGAAGTTTGCTTTTAATGATTGACCAGACCGGTTCATAATACCTTGTAGATTTCCCCAGATCGAAAACAAGGACATTTTTCAGCCAGTTAAAATAGCTCACTATTACAGGTTTGTCAAATCCGTAATACTTTTTTAATTCCTCAAGCTGGGATTCAGACAGCGGAGATGCATTCATCCGGTTGTAGCCTTTACCTACTGATGACTGCTGAGCTTCCGCGACCATTCTTTCGATAGGGCCCCCGGGAACAAATCTGGTTATTACAAAAACCATCAATGTTATCCCGATAAAAGTAGGAATTATTAAGAGTAATCTTCTGATTATATAGGTCGTCATAATATTCAATTTACCGTTTCTAATACGACATAATGTAATTCTTTAAACTTTGTCAAATACAAATAGTTATAGCGGCAAAACGAACCGGTTAACTTGCCCCCTCCGGGGGTGCGGGGGCCGAAAACAATAGTTCTAAAAACTATTCCTTACACTTATACCCGACATTTCGAACTGTTTCTATAATTGAGTTGAAATCGTCACCGATCTTACTTCTAAGCCTTCTTATATGAACATCTACGGTTCTTGTTCCACCGATATACTCCATCCCCCATATTCTGCTTAGAACATCTTTTCTTGAAAAAACAACGCCCCTGTTTTCGAGAAACAATCTCAGAAGTTCAAACTCCTTATAAGTGAGGTCCAGTTTTTCATCGTTCATATAAACCGCGTATTCTTTTGTGTTGATTTTAAGATTTCCTATAGAAATTTCTTCATTATCTTCCGGGGTCCCTGTAAGTATTCTGTTTAACCTTGCTTTAACTTCACCTTTGCGGAATGGATAAAGAATAAAATCATCAAAAAACCATGTCGAGTCAAGTTCAGCAACTGTATTTACTCTCAGGACAAGCAGAACAGGAATATCGAGTATTTTTTTTCTTAAGCGCGAGAGATAAAACTGGGTAGAATCAGAAGACCCCATCTCTTCATAGTCTATGACAAATAAAGAACAGCTCTCTTTTGAAAGCGATTCTATATTCTTATAGATAGAAAGCTCAAAATCCGGAATATTTGTTTTTAAATCTTCCGCTATTTCACTGTTTCTTGTTACAAGACCGATATTTAATTTCATAATTTATTTCTTGATCTCATTAAAAATTTTAAGATATTCCGCAGCGACACTTTCGGCATAAAAGTTTTTAACTTTTTTCTTATTGTTTTTTGACATCAGGTTGTACAGGCTGCTGTCCTTGTATATTTTCAGCATGCTTTTTCTGCATGATTCCACATCTCCAACATCAATAAGCAGGGCATTCTCTTTATCAGTCAGGAAGTCAACCTGCCCGCCGTGATTTGTGCACACTATGGGGAGTCCGGTAAACATGGCTTCCATAAAAACAATACCGAATCCTTCATGAAGAGAAGTGAGAATAAACGCATCGGCATTTTTTAAAAAGCTGTATTTTTCTTCATCGGCAATATACCCGGGGAATGTAACTCTTTCTGTTAAATTAAGGCTCGCGGCCATACTCTGAAGAAATTCCATTTCGGGGCCGTCACCAACGACAAGAAGTTTAATTTTTTTATTACTTATTCCGGAGAGCGCCTGAAGTATTGTTTCTATTGATTTCCGTTT
>Ga0116170_10004377_pt1 | contig 12920 bp, 13 predicted proteins | sample AD_JPNHW1_MetaG_FD_89797 | JGI IMG/M metagenome (GOLD analysis project Ga0116170, IMG submission 89797) | Active sludge microbial communities of municipal wastewater-treating anaerobic digesters from Japan - AD_JPNHW1_MetaG | ecosystem: Engineered > Bioreactor > Anaerobic > Digestate | place... | reverse complement strand
TCTTTATGCGCCTTTCTCATCGCGCTATGCGCGACCCTTGGAGCCCAGAGCTTCGATTTTGACCCGATCCGGCCCGAGATCGTCTCGGCAAGGCTCGCGGGGTACGGCGGACCGTACACGACGCTCGAAGCGGGAATCGACACCCTGTCGACCAATCCGGCGGCGCTCGCGTTCGTGAAGCCCGAATGGTCGTTCTCGCGCATCGCCGCGAACGTTTCAGGCCCGCTTTTCGACCTCCCGGCGGTTTTTCAGTCATCGGACATCCCCTCCGCGGTGCTTGATCTCGTCGCGGAGAATAACGGGCTGTACGTTGGAGGCGAAGTTACCGGCCCCATCGCGATCGCCAAGGTAGACAAGAATTTCGGGTTCGGCATCTTTAACCGCGTCATAACGAACGCGAATATCCCGTCGCTCTCCAAAGCGAACGTATACGCCGGAGCCGAGCTTTTACTCGTCGGCGGATACGGCATGACGATCCTGAATAGTGGGCCTCACTCGCTTTCGTTAGGCATACAGGTTAAGGGATTCGTGCAAACCCTTTTCGACGAAAGCGGAAACTCGCTTACCGTGCTGACTAACTTCAGCAACATGGACGCGGACTCAATACCCGTCGTTCTTTCCACCGGATTCGGCATCGACGCCGGCGTTCTCTATAAACTGGGTGACCTCAGCGTCGGAATAACCTGCAAAGACGCGTTCACCCCCGTTTTCAGCACGCATTACGCGAATCTTTCCGCGTTCGGCGGCGGAACGCCCGATTCATCGGTGCAGTTCGCCACGATCGATCCCGTGCTTTCTGCTGGCATCGCCTATTCCATACCGTTTCCCGAGGATTGGTTCGCGCTAACCAGTCTCAAGTTTATGCTCGACTATCAGGACATAATCCCTCTGTTCAAGCCGTTGCATCGGAACCCGCTGCTGAACGTCGCGCTCGGCACCGAGCTCGTGCTCGTGAATATCGTCAGTCTGCGCGCCGGAATTAACGAAACGTACCTAACGGCGGGAGTCGGTCTCGACTTGGCCATATTCAAGATTGATTTCGCGATGTACGGAAAAGAGCTTGGCCTTGAGCCCGGCAAGAGGCCTTGCCTCAACATGGCTTTCGGGCTCTCGTTCGAGTATTGACCCGGGATGACCCAGGCGCTTCGGTTGACAAAGAGCGGGTATTCGGATATTCTGCTTCACGTTACCGAGGCAACTCGGGCCACTAGCTCAGTAGGTAGAGCAACGCCCTTTTAAGGCGTGGGTCGATGGTTCGAATCCATCGTGGCTCAACCAAGAAAAAGGAATCCGCAAGGATTCCTTTTTTACTTTAAAGTCCCGATTAATTCGAACCACACACTAATCGACAAAAAACGCGGAATGGGCTTACAATATACGCATATGATACGGGGACGCCCTACGGCCGACTGCACCTTTTTTTCCAACACGGATTGCGAATACTATCCCTGCCACGGAATCGCCGACCAAAACTGCCTATTTTGCTATTGTCCGCTGTACTTTCTCGATTGCGGCGGAAATTTCACGTTAACCGCGGGAATCAAGGATTGCTCCGCGTGCGAGATCGTGCACCGCGAGGGCGGGTATGATTTCGTACTGAGGGCGTTGAACGACAACAGGAGAACAAAATGCTGAAACTCGAGGATTACATCGTCGATTGGCCGGATATCGATTATCCCAATTTTATAGCCTGGATGAGGCACGGCCGCGAGCAATGGCCCAATCGCGTCGCGATTCGATACCGCGCGGGCAAATCAAGGCAATTTACCGAATGGAGCTACGAACGGCTATTCTCGGAGGCGGAGGCTTTCGCGAGAGTTCTGCTCGCGGCGGGTTGCGTTAAGGACGACCGCGTCGCGCTCTGGTCCGAGAACCGGCCGGAATGGTGCGCCGTTTGGCTCGGCGCGGTAATCGCGGGATGCACGATCGTTCCGATCGACTTTCTCATAGCCGAGGAAGACGTCGTCGCGATCTCGGCTAAGGCGGAACCGCGCGCCATCGTCGTCTCGCCGAAAAAAGAGGGATCTCTCGCGGCGCTGAAGGCCGCAAGCCCCAATTGCGCGATCGCGCTTACCCTGGACGAGGCGTACCAAACCGCGATATCGGCGGCGAAAGCGAACGTGCGCCTCCCCGAGCCGGACGAACTTCGGCCGGATCACGCGGCGTCGATCATCTTCACCTCAGGCACGACCGGCGCGGCAAAGGGCGTCGTGCTCTCGCACCACGGAATCATCGCGAACATCAACGCCTCGATCCTATCGCTTCCGATCACGAAGGACGACGTCTTCATGGGCGTGCTTCCCCTTCACCACACCTACCCGACGACGTGCGCCTTCCTTTCGCCTCTATCCGTCGGCGGCAGCCTCACCATTTGCGAGAAGATTATCGGCAAGGTGATCATCGACGACGCGCGCGACTCGGGCGGCACGATCGTGATCGCGGTCCCGCTCCTCTACGATAAACTTAAGCAGGGCTTGGCCCAAGGGTTCCGCGCGAAGGGGCCCATCGTCGGCGCGATCATATCCGCCCTTCTCGCCGTTTCCCGGTTCTTCCGACGGGCGTTCGGGGCGCACGCCGTTGGCGAAGCCCTGCTTTCCGGCATCCGGGCGAAGGCGGGCTTCGGCACAGTGAGGCTCCTCGTCGCGGGAGGCGGCGCGCTCGATCCCGTTACGGCGGACTTCTTCGACGACCTCGGGTTCAACATCGTGCAGGGCTACGGGATGAGCGAGAACGGACCCTTGATAACGACGAACACGATCAAGCACAAGAACAACGCGTCGGCCGGTCTCACGGTCAAATACACCGAGATCCAGATCCGCGACGCGGACGAAACCGGCGTCGGCGAGATCGTGGTGAAGTCGCCGTCGCTGATGAAGGGCTATTTCAGAAATCCCGAGGCGACGGCCGCAGCCTTCACCGAGGATGGATTCCTTAAAACCGGCGACCTAGGATATTTGGACGGCGACGGGTTTCTCTTTATCACGGGAAGAAGCAAGAACCTCATCGTCACGGCGGGCGGAAAGAATATCTATCCCGAGGAGATCGAGGCGAAGTTCGCGGGCAACCCGGCTATCGCCGAGATGCTCGTCGTTCCCCGCAAGACGCAGAAGGGAGAGGAGATCGCGGCCGTGTTCGTGCCGGACGCGGAGTACCTTACCGCGCAATACGGGGAACGCGCGAAAGACCCCGCGTTCGTCGACTCGATCGTCGGCGAGGCGGTCCGACGCGTCAACAGGACCCTCGTTTCGTACCAGAAGGTGTCGGGTTACGGCCTGCGCCTAAGGGAATTCGAGAAAACCTCGTCCCGAAAGATCAAGCGATTCATCTATCGCGATTTCCAAAGCGCGATGGACCTGTAAGCGACGGCGCAACCCGAACGGCGGTATGGATGACTCACCGCCGCTCGATTCTCCGGCAAAAAAGCGGATAGAGCGCGGCGACCCAAACGAGGCTCACGCCGATGAACGCGAGCCACGCGAAGGGCCTCGCGCGTGACAAAGCCTCGCCGACCCAGAACGACGGCAGAGGGGCCGCTAAGAATCTCCAAGGCGACCGTACGACGAACGGCACGGCGATACCCGCGAGAATCAGCCCGCATAGCTTGGCGATGGCCATACCCTCGACGCGATTTCTTGACGCCGCGGGGATTAACAGGGCGAACGACGTCGCGAGGATCGCGGACGCTGCGCTCACGGCAAGCCGAACGCGAAGTCCCATCCCGGAAAGCCCGAACGCCGACAGAACCACGACGGTAACCGCCGCGGCGATCAACGAGGGAATGACGAGGCGCGAAGCGACGTAGCCTATCCGCCCTACCGGCGTAACGGCGAGACAGGAAACGATGCCGGCGTCGCGCTCCTCGAGGATCACCATCGACGACGCGAAGCACAGCATATACGGCGCGAGAATCGCGAGAAAGGCGTCCACGAGCGCGTAATACGGCGCGATTACGGGATGACCCAGGCGATGCGAAAGGAACGCCTCAAGCGGCGGAAGCCCGAACCGGAACGCCGTACCAGCGAGAATCGGCGCGGCGGTGGACATGACGAGCATCGAGTCGGCCGCAATCTGCCGAACGAACATCAAAAACGAAGCCATTGTTTCTTTCCCGTACATCGTTATGCCTCCCTTCCCGCGCCGACATCCCCTGATCGCAGCATGCGATCCACGGACGGGATCGCGATCAGCGCGAACGCCGCGCACCAAGCGGCCAGGGAAAACAAGCTCGCGACCGGCGCGCGCGGAGACGCGCGAAGCAGGTTCAGGACGGCGACGCCGGGATGGGCGAACATCCAGTCCGGCCCGTGACCGAAATACCAGAGTCCAGCGGGCAAGAACATCGCGAGTTCCATCGGCACGGTAAGGATCATGAACGAGTTTACGGTGCGCGCGCGCGCGCCGATCGCGAGACCCGCGAGGGAAAAAAGCGACGAGCCAAAAAGCAGGGCGAGAATGGTCCAGACGGAAACCCTTCCCCCGCTCGCGAGCGAGATCGCCACGCCCGCGATGGCAGAGATCGCGGAAAGGGAAACGCACTTCGCGAAACAGTACTCTCCCGCGCTCGCTGGCGAGACGGAAAGCGACGGATGCACGCGCTCGCCCCGCTCGAAGAGGAGAATAGCCCCCATGAAAAACAGCCCCAGCGCCGCGGGATCGGAAAAGACCGCGATCTCCCGAGCGATATCCCGGTAGGGTCGCGGGATCGCCAAGATTACCGCGACGTACAGGACGGATACGATAACGTACAAAAAGTAAAAGCCGTATCGGGCCTGCAGCAGCGCGTCGGTTTTCGCCATCGAGACTACGCGCCTCATGCGAGCCCCCTTCCCGTCACGTCCATGAAAATATCCTCGAGCGACGGTTCCTGGCTATGGATGGAAACGAGCTTACCGGAGCCGATTAATTCCCGCAGCCGCGAGTCGGCTCCCGTGCCGGAGAGAATAGTCTCGCCCCAGGACTCTCTCGCACACCCGCCCTCGCCGTCTTCCGCGATCCAGGAATACCTGATTTTCGCCGCGCCTCGGGAAAGCATGAGGTTTCGCGGGGTATCGAGAGCGCGCACGGAGCCGTCGACGATGAAGGCCACGCGGTCGCAGAGCTCGGCGGCGTCGTGCATATTATGCGTGGTAAGGATGATCGCCTTCCCGAGATCGCGCTCGGAGCGAATGATATCCTTCATTTGGCGGGAGTTGGCGGGATCGAGACCGGAAGTCGGCTCGTCGAGAAACAGCACGTCGGGATCGTGGGCGATCGCCTTCGCGAAGTTAAGCCGGCTTTTCATCCCCTTGGAAAACGCGCCGACCTTCTTGTCGGCGTCGAGCTCAAGACCGACCATCTCGAGCGACTCGAGCGCGGGCCTGGCCTTCTTCTTATAGAGTGACCCGAAGAACTCGAGATTCTCGCGCGCGGTAAGTTTTTCGTACAGCGTCGGGAACTCAAAATCGACGCCGATGCGCTCGTAAAACGAAGGATTTCTATGACGCATATCAACGCCGCAAACGGATACGTCCCCATGGTAACCGGTCAGCAAGCCGGTAAGGATTTTCTGCAAGGTGCTCTTCCCCGCGCCGGAAGGTCCCAGGAACCCGAAAACCTCGCCCCGGCCAACGGAAAAACTCACGTCCCTGATAAAAGGTTTCGCGTCATAACCGAAACATACATTCTTTACCGATATCACTTTCATGCCTCCCCGGGCGACGCTTCGTCGAACATGCGGCGAACGGTACCCGATACGATGATCTGGAGGACCTTCTCGAAAGAAGCCTCGCCAATATCCTTTTTATGCAACAGCAACAGAAAAATCGCGCGGAAGGCCGCCGAATAGGCGTCCACGTCAATTGAAGCGAGACAAGGAATGAAACGCCCAAGTCCCGCGAACAAATCCGCGTCGTTATGCTCATGGAGGGCGACTAGATCGTCCGGCAGAGACCGAAACAAACGCTCAAGCTCTCCGCTCGAAAGCAAACCGGGATAGAATGACGCGTCAACCTCATGAAAGAAATCCAGTATAAGCGCGGTAAACCCTTCTACCCCCGGAGTGCCCAATGCCGAGAGCCGACGCATGAAATCGCCTTCGACGCGCTCATGAAAACGCATGATTACGCGAAAGAACAGTTCCTCTTTTGAGCGATAAAACGCGTAGAAAGCGCCTTTAGATATCCCCGCCTCCGCCGCGAGTTCATCGACGCTCGTCTTTTGGATTCCACGGGTACCCATGTACCGTTCCGCGGTCGCCAGTAGAACTGATTCAATTCGGTTTCGTTCCTGTTCGGAAAAAGCCTTTGCCATTTCGCATCCTTCTGTATGACTATATACACTGTATTAGTCATACAGTCAAGTAAAAGAGGCGGATTTCGTTTTTTAGATTGCAATCACGAAGTAAATCACATATACTGAAACAACATAGTCCGAAAAGGAGGACTCCATGGCAGTTAAGGCAATGGATCTGTTTGAGGCCTACACGCAAAACAAGCTACCGATGGACGAGGGATATATCGTCTCGTCGTTTTTCCGACCCGATTCGAGATACAGCATTTACGAGATCGTATCCTATTCAGCCGTCAAGGATTTCTATATCGCGGGTAATGGTCTGACGTTCCAAACGAACGGAAAGAAGATTTACATCCTCGTCGAGCCATCTTCCTATAACTACAAGACGGTGGAGCCCTACTGCAGGACGCAGGAAGACCAGATTCCGCTTCGCTTCAGCGAGGCGCACATCATAACGGCGAGAAATCAGTCCAAGATCATCTTCAACAAGGAAGCCATGCAGGCCATTTCGGCGTTCACGGTCCTGAAGCCGGAAGGAATGAACTTCTCCTTCCTGTTCTATGCCCTGCCGGACGTATTCGACTCGATGAACAAGTTCTTCGCCAAGACCCTGAACCAGGAAGCGGGAATCTCGCAGCCGGACGCGGTTAAGGCGGCCAAGGAAATCGCCGAGCTCTGCTCAAGAACGCTTACCTGGCCCAAAGACGAATAACCATGCGCCTCGTGGTCGTATACGGCCTTAAAACGAGGGATTACCGCTGGCTTGAGGGATTCTATCCCGCGAAAAGATTAACCGCAGCGTGCGAAAACCGGGGCCTTGAGCTCCGGTTTTTGTTTCCCCAGGACATTCGGGCATTCATCGATAACCCCAACGACCCCAAGCGAGACGAAACCGTCTTCTTCACGCGCGGCGACATCTCTCGCGAAGCGATGGAGCTCCTCGAGTCGACCGGACTCCCCTGCGTGAACGGACTGATCGGGCGGGACATCGCGAACGACAAGCTTCGAACCTTTCGATTTCTCAGCGAAAACGGATGGCCAACGCCGAACACGGTGGCTCTTGGCAACGCGAACGGCGAAACACCTCACGACGCGCTTGGCGACACCCAGGGGTTTCCGGTCGTGGTCAAACCGCGGTTCGGCAGCCAGGGTAGAGGCGTCGCGCTCTGCGAGAACGTGGATGACGTCGATCGCGCGGTAGGAGCGGTAAATGCAGGCACGGGCGCGATGGATGAGTGGATAGCGCAGGAATACATCGCGCATTCGCGGGGACGGGATCTTCGTATGCTATTTTCAGGAGACGAAATCCTCACGGTAGCCGAACGGCGCGCGCAGAACGGGGATTTCCGCTCGAACGCGGGGACAGGCGGACATTTTCGGCTCATGGACGGATACGGTCCTTTCCGCGATATGACGCTCAACATCGCTAAGGCGGCTGGTCTTTGGTATGGATCGATCGACTGGCTGTTTCTTCCATCGGGGAGTCTGACTGTCTGCGAGATCAATGCCTCGCCGGGCTTTGAGTCGATCGAGCGAGACTGTGGCTTGGATGTCGCAGGAAAAATCGTAGAAAAACTGTTAGAAAATTTTACATAGGCCTTGAATTTCTTTTTACAATGATCTATAAAATAAGCAAACGATTGCGCAAACGTTTGCTTAGCGTTATGGAGAACACAATGAGAAGAAAAACATCTACCCTTGAACGTTACATGATCTTCTTTGGAAGACAGTATCCCCTCAACTTTGGATTCAAGGTCACCGTGTCCGGCAAACTTGATGAAGCGAAAATTCGCGACACACTCATCACTCTGGCAAAACGCCACCCGATCGTTTACGCGCATCAGGAATATACCAGGGGCAAGCAGATGGACATGGTTCTCGACGACTTGCCGCCGCTTCTCGTCACCCGGCGCGAAGGCGGCGAGGCCTGGCAAAAAGCCCTGCTTTCATGCATGACGAGGGAATTCGATATGTTTACCGGACCGTTATTCAGCCTGGACTATCGATATGTCGGCACCGGGACGGAACTGCTGTTCGTGTTCCAGCACGGCGCGGCGGACGGCATCGCGGCCACGTATTTCATCAACGATTTTCTTACCCTATACGCGGGACTCCCCGTCGCGATACCCGAAAACCCGACGCTCCCGATGCTCTACGAGGTGATGGACGAAGCCGTGTACAAAGAGATGCTCACGCGACCGGAGCCGGACTGGAAGAAAGAGGAGCCACCCGCGCCGACGCCCTTCGACATGCCCCCGTATAAGGCGCCCGATTTCTACCTTCGTACCTTCGAGATGTCCGAGGAAGCGACCGCCCGGCTCGCCTCCGACGCGAAGGCCGCCGGGGAAACGGTGCACAGCTGGCTTGGCGCCTTGCTCATGAAGGAATCGGCCTCCGTGTTCGGGCCCGGCGACAAAGGCACACGAATCATTCAGTGTCCGGTCGACTTCAGGCAATACCTAAAGGAAGAGTGCCGACCGATCGCGGGGGTCTACAACGGGATCGTCAAGGTACCCCTGGAATGCGACCGAGCGGTACCGGAGATAGCCTCCGCGATCCGCGCGGGAATCAAGGCTTCGCGCGACGGGATGAAGGACATCGAGGAGTATTTCCATTTCCGCGATTCCTTCGACGGCATACCGGACCCGGAGTCCTTCATGATGGGCTTCCCGCCCGACGTGATCGACTACGACTTTTCGTTCTCGAATCTCGGACGGACAGTGGTTGCGCGCGAGTACGGCGGGCACGAGATCAGGGATTTTTACGGGCCGATCTTCACGTCGGTAAACGGCGAGACGGTCATCGGGCTTAACACGACGGCGGGCTCGCTCCGCATGTCGCTGATATTCGACAAAGCCATCCCGAAGGCCGACTCCTACGTCGCCCTCGGAGAAAGGATCCAGGAGGTCCTTTCAAACTTTGAAAACTGACACGATCGCCGGTTACTTCTCCCCGAGGAGAGATTTGAGTTCGCGGATCTCGGCGGAGAGCTTTGAGCGCTCCATCTTTTGGTACTTCGCGGGGACCATCTCGCGGCTCGTGCACTCGAGCACGGAGACGAGGTTCTGCAGCTCTATCTCGTACGGGTACGCCGGCGGTATAAAGTCGCGGATCGTGTCCTCAAGGTCCTCGCGGGTAACGATGGCGCGCGCGTCCATAGTCGCGGTCATTTTTGCTCGCACGAGGATCGCCTCGATGTCGGCCCCGGACACCTCGAATTTGAAATTGCGGAAGATCTCCGCGAGCGGGAAGTCCTTTACCTTAATGTCGAGCTTTCTCTGGAGCGTCCGGAATAGGTCGGCCTTTTCCTCGGGCGTCTCGGGATAGAACAGCGCGAGGTGCTCCTCGGCGCGGCCCTGGCGCTTAAGGTCGATCGGCAAAAGGTCGGGCCGACAGGTGATGAGGAACCAAATGATCTTTCCGCGATACTCGGTATTTCCCATAAAGTTCGCGATCTGCGCGAACACGCGGCTCGAGGTGCCGGAGTCGCCCTCCGCCCCTCGGTCGCCGAGAAACGCGTCGGCCTCGTCGATCATAACCGCGACCGGGGCCATCGCCTTCAGGATGTTCAGCACTTTCTCGAGATTGCTTTCCGTGGCGCCCTGCCACTTGGAGCGGAAGTTGCGGAGCTTGACCATCGGTATGCCTATCTCGCCCGCGAACGCCGAAACCATGAAAGTTTTTCCCGTGCCGATCGGTCCCGCGATAAGGTAGCCCATCGGGAGCACGTCCGTGCGTCCCTGCTTGAGCGCCTTTGCCGCGCTCACGAACCGTTTCTTGACGAACTCGTGGCCGGACACGTACGAAAGGTCGTGATCGGTGTCGACGAACTCAAGGAGGCCCGCGGCCTCGTTCTCGATGATCGAGCGCTTCCGGTTCCGCAGGAAGTCGAGCGTTACGGGCTCGTCGCCCTGAAAGGATTCCGCGACGAGCTGGTTGAGGTTTAGGAGGTTGAGCCCGGAGGTCAGCGAGCCGAGCGCTTCGGTCTTGAGGCCGCGCTCGAGGAGCAGCATCCCGCGGCTCGCGAGAAACTCGAGGAATTGGGTGCGGACGGACTCGCTTGGGTACGGAATGGCGACTTTCACCGTCGACGGGGAAGTGGAGAGGCGCGGGTTAATGTCCGTCAGGTTCTCAGTCATCATGATGACGGAGATGTCCCCCTTGGTGAACTGGGGTTCGTGCGACCATCGATTGAGGGTGACGAGGCAATAGCGGTCAACCTCGTCGAGGTGGCCGATCTCGTCCGCGGGAACGATGGTCTCCGCGTAATCGACGATGAGCACGATGCGCCGCTCCTTCGGGATGTTCATCACGAAGTAGCGCTCAAGCCAGTCAAAGGCCTTGACCGGGTCGCGGGAAAGGAAGTCTTCCTCCGGGACGTTTGGGTAGCGCGCGGCCATCGCCTTGAGGTAGTCCTTTTCCATCTGCGCCATGCAGAAGCTTACCCCGCTCGACTTGTCGTAAAACACGATGATATCGCGGTTGCCGAACAGGACTTCCGAGATATAGTCTTGGATTTTCACGAACATGAACTCGCCCTCGTTCATCTTGTGCGGCAGGAAGTCTCGGATGTTTCCGTGGACGAAGTAGAGATTCGCGGTCTTTGAGCAGTATTTAACCGAGAGTTCCTGGGCCCACGCGGGCAGGATATTGATGAATTCGAGATTCGTCTTGATGAGCTGCTGGCTTTCGGCCATTGGATCCCCCCGGATGCGTTTTACAAGATTGTAGCATCCATATGCGGTCCGCACAACGATCAAGGATTGACTTGTTTTTTATCGGTTAATACGCTATTTTAACCTCATACACCACGATAAAGGAGTCTAACCATGGCTTACAAGATTTCCGATGCTTGCATCAACTGCGGCGCCTGCGAGAGCGAGTGCCCGGTAAGCGCTATCAGCGAGAAGGGCGACAAGCGCGTAATCGACGCCGCCACTTGCGTGAGCTGCGGCGCCTGCGCGGCCGCCTGCCCCGTCGAAGCTATCTCCGAGGAGTAAGCTGAGCCTGAGGCCACTTTCCTAAACCGCAGCAGGGCCCTGCTGCGGTTGCTTTTTTTTGAGGGGGAGGATGAAAGCGATGGTCATAAAGAAAATACTCTCTGGATACGCCGGTCTCCTAAAATCGTTCGCCATTTTCCTCGTTCTTATGGCGGTTTGCCTCGGCGCGGGATTCCTCGTCGTGTTTCCGCTGTGGAAACTCGCCGTCTCGGAACCGGGCGCCTATACCGTGATCTTCGCGATCGCTTTTGGCTGCCTCGCGCTCGCGCTCGCCGGAAAGCGCATGATCCTTTCGTATCGGCGCGACCGCCGCAGGTTCTTCATGTCGCTCGCGCGCAAAATGACGGTCCTTGCCGGTATTTCCGCGTCAGTATACCTCGTCCTCGCCTGGCACCGACTTGCCGCGCTCGCCGCGTTCCTCGCGGCCGCGGCGCTCTACGGCTATCTCGCGTTCGCGACCGGACCCAAGGCAAAATGAACCGCCCCCGGAGGGCATGGCTCTTCGCGGGAATACTCGCGCTCGTAACCTTCCTTTGCCCGATCGCCGTCTCCGCAAAACCCCGACAGCCCGCCGATACAGCGAAAAAGCCCCGCGCCGGACTGCCGTCACTCCCCCTGATCCCGCAACTCTCCTCGTTCGATCCGGTTTTCCAGCAATATTCCGATGACGTGCTCGAGGCCCAAAAAGCCCTCGCGAACCCGGTCAAGGGAGTACCCCCTCCCCTGCGGCTTTACGCGTACAAAGCGCGAAAGGCGGACACGCTCCTTACGATCGCGGCCCGCTGCAGCGTTCCTTACGACTCCATAGCGACCGTGAACCGCATCTCGTCCATGGGCGAAAGCCTTACGGGACGGACGATCATCCTTCCGACCCTGCCCGGGCTCTATCTACCCGACACATCCGCGAACTCCTTCGAGAGCCTCCTCTTGTCCTCGTTCGATCCGGACGACAAAAGCATCATCTCGTTCGGCCTGGGATCGTCAAAGGTCCATTGCATACCGGACGGGCGCTTCGACGGCACGCTCCGCACCTATTTCCTAACGCCGTCATTCCTGTTTCCCCTCGTGACGGGAAAGGTCACTTCAAGCTTCGGAATGCGGAAAAACCCCGTGACGGGCAAGCTTCTCTTCCACAAGGGCATCGACCTCGCCGCGCCGACGGGAACCCCGGTACGGGCGTGCGCCGCGGGAACGGTCATTTACGCGGGATACGACCCGATATACGGAAATCACGTGATACTCCGGCACGAAGGCGGCAAGGAAAGCATCTATGGTCACCTTTCTTCAATAAAAATCGAGTTGCGCGACAAACTCAAATCCGGTACTATTATAGGAACCGTGGGCTCGACAGGGCAGTCAACCGGTCCGCATCTTCATTTCGAGATTCACGAAAACGGAGTTCCAAAAAATCCCGCGGGATTTATCAAAGGAAAGTGACGGTCATGGAAAAAAGCGCGCGCATCCTCACGGTTATTCTTCTTTTCTTCGGCATGGCCCACGCGGGCGCGGAAGGTTTCCGCGTTCGATCGATGACCCCAATAACCGTGGACGCTACCGTACCCGAGCCTCAAACCGTCGAGATAGGCTATAACGACGCGATCGGCGTCGTGTTCGCGCAGAATCCCGCGTATATAAAGGCGATCGAGATCG
>Ga0116170_10004376_pt1 | contig 12925 bp, 6 predicted proteins | sample AD_JPNHW1_MetaG_FD_89797 | JGI IMG/M metagenome (GOLD analysis project Ga0116170, IMG submission 89797) | Active sludge microbial communities of municipal wastewater-treating anaerobic digesters from Japan - AD_JPNHW1_MetaG | ecosystem: Engineered > Bioreactor > Anaerobic > Digestate | place... | reverse complement strand
CTGATCGACGGAACGCAGGAAGTCCGGATTTATAATACCGATCCGCGTGTTGCCGATACGGATGGAGACGGACTCGCCGATGGTGATGAAGTTTCCCGGGGAACAAACCCGCTGCTTGTTGACACCGATGGCGACGGCATGAAGGATGGCTGGGAAGTAACCTACGGTTTTGATCCCCTTGATATCCTGAATCCCGGCGCATCCGGCGATGCCGACAGCGATGGGTTGACCAATCTTGAAGAATCTCAGAACGGCACGGCTCCGAACAATCCGGATACAGACGGCGACGGCATGAAGGACGGCTGGGAAGTGGCGCATAACCTGAACCCGCTCCTGAATGATGCGGCGCTGGATCCCGACAGTGACGGCCTGACCAATCTCCAGGAATACATACTGGGAACCGATCCGCATAACAGCGACAGTGATAACGACGGCATGCCGGACGGCTGGGAAAATTCTCACGGCTTCAATCCGCTCATAAACGATGCTTCCGGCGATGCCGACAGCGATGCGCTGACCAATCTGCAGGAATATCAGCAGAACACGAATCCTCATAATAACGATACGGATGGCGACGGTATGCCTGACGGCTGGGAGGTTTCCAACGGACTTAATCCGTTGCTGAACGACGCTTCCGGCGATCCGGATTCCGACAAACTTCTCAATATTCAGGAATACAGTCTGTGTTCGTCGAGCCTCTGGCAGACGGTTTATTCATCCGTTACCGGATCGGTTGCCACCTTCAGCTTCGGTATACCCGGTTCAACGAACCCTCAAAAAGCGGACAGCGACGGCGATGGCCTGACCGACTATTACGAAATCACCACCAACGCGGCATCCGGCAATCTCTACATTACCAATCCGAACAGCAAGGACACCGATGGCGACGGTCTCCCGGACAACTGGGAGCTCTCCCAGACTCCTGTCAGCGATCCGACGGTGCCCGCGCTTCCGGGTGACGACAGTGACGGTGACGGTCTGACTAACGGCGAAGAAGCGGCGCTCGGTACGCAAATGGCGAATCGAAACGATCCGGTTTTTGTGGACGACGATGCGCCGAATGATCCCTGGCCAATGGATCCGCAGAGCAGTGATACCAATGAGAACGGCACGATCAGCCATCCTTTCGATGCGATTCAGGAGGCGGTCAATGTAGCGACCAACGGCCTGACTGTATTGGTGGCCGACGGCACCTATATGGGCGAGGGGAACTACAACATCAACCCGCATGGTAAATCGATTCGAATAATTTCATGGAACAACAGCCCGACAAGCACCGTTGTTAACAGTCTTGGATACGGGCCGGTATTTGTAATGAACAGCGGTGAAACGACCAATTCCCTGCTGAAGGGATTGGGTATTACAGTTACCTTGAGTGACTGTTCGGATGGAGAATGTGACTTCGAGCATGCGATTGTTCTGAGCAATGCCAGTCCACGGGTCGAAAACTGTCAGATCTATGATGGTCAGCTGAACGGAATTTATTGTGTTGGCGGATCAAGTCCGGTAATCCGCAACTGTACAATTTCAAGATTTCTCAATGGTATTTGGTGCGAAGGAGGGTCTTCACTCCGAATCGAAAACTGTAAAGTTTCTGAAAGCGCTTACCGTGGCAGGTTTCAATGTGATCTCAAGAGCCGTGGTATTGGGATTTATGCGGATTCAAACGGAAGACTTTATATCGGCGGCGATTCTGTGGTCAGTGGGTGTCAGAGTCGTGGTGTTATTGTCAAAAATTGTGCGGATGCGGTTATTGAGGATACCGATGTGACAGGATGCGGCGGGGGTATTACCTGTGATGGAAGCAGCCCGCGTATAGAACGCTGTATAATTTCCGACAATGAGGCACTGAACTATTACATGTACAAGTCTTGGTATAAGTCCGAGAGAGTATTGTTTCCTCTGGGAGAGTCTGACTATATAGAGCTTACCGATGAGGACGAAAACGGCGGCGGAGTTCTGTTGCTGCGCAGCAGTTCTCCGGTAATGGTTAACTGTCTGATTTCCGGTAACCGGACCTGGGCGGAAGATCCAGACTACAGCGGCACCAAGCTGGTTCCCGACTACGGACTGGGTGGCGGAATTTATATCGGTGACGGGTGTTCGCCGACGGGGGTCAATTGTACTGTAGTCGATAACCATGCGAATACACGTGGCGGAGGCTTGAGTTCATTCCAGAGCCCGTTTTTACGCAACATGATCTTCTGGGGTAATACATGCTCAAATGTAGCCATTGTCGAGAGCGCCCGGATTGGCTCGCCGAGTTCACCGTATAGAAATCTTCACTGCCGGTCAGGAAGTATCAATATCTGGTACAGCGATATCCAGTATGGCTATCCTACGGCCGTACTTTCCTCTGCTAATGATCCGCTCTTTGTCGGCGGAGGGAATTACCATCTTTCGACGTCCAATTCGCCCTGTTACAACAAGGGAACATTCTATCTCGCACCGCTGCTCGACCTGGATGGAAATGTCCGTCCGACCGCTTTGCCGGGCCGTGTTGATATGGGCTGTTATGAATTCGGCGCCATACCGCCTGCGCCGGATGCGGCGGCAGATCCGGATGTTGCCGCTGCATCCACCGGCGGTGCCGCTCCGGATCCGTTGGCTGATTCCGACGGCGACGGATTCAGCAACGGCGCTGAAATGACAGCCGGAACAGATATCTATGACCGCAACGACTATTTCCGCGCTTCCAGCGAACAGAGTCATGCGGACGGATCCGTGCTGATTTCATGGCAGTCAATTACCGGCAGCCGGTACACCGTACAGTTTACCGGAAATCTGGCGGTCGGAACGTGGAGCAATGTAGCCGGATATACCGATCTTCCCGGTACCGGAGCGGTGATGAGCTTCTCGGAAAAAATGCCGGGAACCGTGCGTTACTACCGTGTGCTGGTTCGGCAGCCGTAATCATTCCGATGTCCGGCAGAATCCGGACATCGGAGAAGGTCAGGCGACAACGCCGGGATGGGGGCGTGATTTTTTATAATAACCGAGCTGCTGTTCCAGTTCGCGCAGGCAGACCGTGTTGTGTTCTTTTTTCGCGACCTGCAAAGCTTCTTTTACTGTGTCAATTGCCGCTCTGAAATCGCCGGTTTCCGCCTGTGCGGCGGCCAGGACCATAAAGGTTTCTGCGTCTTTAGCGCCCAGGCTGACGGCCCGTTTGATCAGTTCAAGAGCTTTGCCGCCGTCACGCGCCTGTGAGTTGCGGTCCGTCGCCAGTTTCCATGCTTTTTCTTTAAGCCGGTCCGGCGAGTTCATATCGGATGCCGGATCCAGTTCTCCGGCGCCGGCGACCGGCATCTCCGCTGCCGTTTTGTCCAGCGGAATTCCCGCCGAGGAGAATTTCTGTTCAAGAGAGACTTTATCAACGGCTTTTAAATAGGCTTCGCGGGGAGTAATGATGCCGTCCTGTACCAGCTGAAACAGGCTGTCGGTAAAGGATCTCATGCCGACGCTGTAGCCGGTCTGAATGGCGGTTGGCAGCTGGTGGGTTTTCTGGTCGCGGATATTCGCGCGTACCGCCGAGGTTGCCAGCAGAATTTCGGCGGCGGCAACCCGGCCGCCATCCATCCGCTTGCAAAGAGTCTGTGCGACGACGCCGATCAGGGTATTGGCGAGCAGGGTGCGGATCTGGTTCTGGCGGTCTCCGGGAAACTTATCAATGATGCGGTCAACCGTAGAGGTGGCGGTGTTGGTGTGCAGTGTGGCCAGCACCAGATGTCCGGTTTCGGCCGTTTCGAGCGCGATCTCGGTGGTTTCCAGGTCGCGCATTTCCCCGAGCAGGACAATGTCCGGGTCTTCGCGCAATGCCGCGCGCAGAGCACCCGCAAAACTGCGGGTATGCCGATGTACTTCGCGCTGGTTGATCAGACATTCCTTGGATTGATGCAAGAATTCAATCGGATCTTCGATGGTGATGATGTGTTCTTTGCGCGTCCGGTTGATCAGGTCAATCATTGCGGCAAGGGTTGTCGATTTTCCGCTGCCGGTCGGTCCGGTGACGATGACCAGTCCTTTGGTGTGCATGCAGAGTTCGCGCAGAACGCCGGAGAAGCCGAGACCGAGGTCTTCCAGCGCCGGCACCTGTTCGGGAACGGAACGGAATACGCCGCCTGTACCATGGGTATCTTTGAAGGCGTTGACGCGAAACCGGCCGATGCCGTCAATCTTGTAGCTGAAGTCGGTGTCCCAGCGCTCTTCAAACTCGCGCCGGTTGTGTTCCGGCATGCCGGCCAGCAGCATGGCTTCGTTTGCTTCAGGGGTAAGGACAGGGAACTCATTCAAAAACTGCATCTCGCCGTCGACGCGGATGCAGGGGCAGTAATTGGCGGAAAGGTGCAGATCGCTGGCGCCGCGTTCTACGGTGAGTTTCAGCAGTTCATCAAGTCGGTTCACGGTATGCTCCTGTTTTGCGGGGCGTTTCGTTGTAACGTTTTATAAAATAGCAGGATGCATTCCAAAACAGTAATAAAAACTGCCGGTTTTCGCTCCGGGAAAAACCTTGACGGGACTGGCTCTTTGCTGATTAATGCATGCCTTTCGCGTATAATGGGATTTTTGTATCTTTCTCAGGAATTGGAGTTTTTCATGGTTAAGAAGAAAGCAGCGGCGGCAAAGAAAACAGAGAAGAAGAAAACGATCCCGGTCGTTAAAAAGACACCAGAGGCTAAAAAGGCCCCGGTCAAAAAAGAACCGGCGAAACCTGTTGTGAAAAAAGCCCCTGTGGAGCTCAAAAAGGTTCCGGTTAAAAAGGATCGGCTGCCTGTAATTTCCATACCGAATGAGGAAATCGCTGAAAGTCCCGATCTTGATGCAATGGAAGCTCCTCAGCTTGGGGATGCCCCCGTTTCAGTGATGCTTCGTGAGGAACGCAATGAGAAGATCAAAGAACTGATCGCGCTCGCTTCCGAACACGGCTTTTTGACGCATGAAGATATTGAAGAAGCACTGCCCGAAGACCTTGTTGTTCCCGAAGACGCCGAAAAAGTCGTTGCCTTGCTGAAAAGCATGGAAGTGGAAATCATCCGCTCAGACGATGTCGAAGAATTTAAAGCGCGCATGGAGAAAGAAGAGCGCGAAAAACAGAGCGCCCGCAGCGACGTGCTCGACGACCCGGTTCGCATGTATCTCAAGCAGATGGGGCAGGTGCCGCTGCTCACCCGCGAACAGGAAGTGGAGATTTCCAAACGCATTGAAGAAGCTGAACTCAATACCACCAGCCTGTTCAACCGGATCGGCTGCGCGACCGAAGCGTATCTGGGTGTCATTGAGAAAATCGAAACCGGCAAACAGCGCTTCGACCGTATTGTCAGCGACAAGCATGTGGAATGTCGTGAAGACTATTTTAATGCACTGCCCAAGGTCCTGCAGGGCATCCGCCGGAATCAGGAGCTGGCCAGTAAATATTTTCTCGATGTGATCCGCGCCAAGAGCAAAGCGGAGCGCGAGAAAAACCAGAAACTGTTCGAAAACGCACAGGCGCGCCTTTCGGAATATTTCAGCCAGCTGCACTTCAAGCAGAAAGCCATTGAGGATATCGTTCCGCAGGTTGATTCGTACTACAGGGAAGTGCACGAACTGCTGACCGAACTGGCTAAACTCGATAAGAGCCGCTCCAAGACAGCCGATGAAAAAATCCGGGAGGTCCGCAAACGGCTGCGCGAACTCGAAGAAATTGTGCAAATGGAAGCCGAACCCTATGTCGAACACCACCGTCTGCTGAAGCAGTGGCTGCGCAAAGGACTTCAGGCGAAGACGGAAATGATCGAGGCCAACCTCCGTCTTGTAATCAGTATTGCCAAAAAGTACACCAACCGCGGCCTTTCTTTCCTCGACCTGATTCAGGAAGGCAACATGGGTCTGATGAAAGCCGTTGAGAAATTTGAATACCGCCGCGGTTATAAATTCTCCACGTATGCCACATGGTGGATCCGCCAGGCCATCACGCGCTCAATCGCTGACCAGGCCCGTACGATCCGCATTCCGGTGCATATGATTGAAACCATCAACAAACTGCTTCGCGTCCAGAAACAGCTCTTGCAGGAATTCGGCCGCGAAGCCGCGCCGGAAGAACTGGCAGATGAAATGGAACTCCCGGTCGAACGCGTACGCGCGATCCTGAAAATCGCCCAGCAGCCGATTTCTCTGCAGGCGCCGATCGGCGACAGCGACGACACCAGCTTCGGCGATTTCATCGAAGACAAAGCTGCGGAAAACCCGTCAGAAATGACGGCGTTCAGTCTGTTGCGCGAAAAGATCGGCGACGTTCTCGAAACGCTCACAGCGCGCGAACAGGAAGTTCTCACGCTGCGGTTCGGTCTGGCCGACGGGTACCCCCGGACGCTTGAAGAGGTCGGACGGCAGTTTAACGTTACGCGTGAACGTATCCGCCAGATTGAAGCGAAAGCATTACGCAAAATGCGTCACCCGACGCGTATCCGGAAGCTCGAAGGCTTCCTTGAGCAGGGCCGGTAAGATCCCGGCATGATGAAAAGAAAACCCGTTTTCCGGATTCCGGGAAACGGGTTTTTTGCGAAACGGTATGTTTACTGAATCGGAACAACCGGGTTGCCGGCCTGTTTCCAGCCGGCATAGCCCTGCGGATATTCCCGCACATTGGTATAGCCGAGAGTCTTCAGGTGTTTCGCCAGATTTTCACTCAGGAAGCAGCTGGTGCTTCCGCAGTAGGTGACGACCGGCGAATTTTTTGACGGGATGACTTTGGCCGCTTCTTGAGCGGTCGGTTGCCCGGCGAGAAGTTTGGCTCCGGGAAGTCCGGTTGTTACGCCTGGCCGCGCATCAATCACGATAACGGAGCCGGCCTTAATCAATCCGGCGAGCTCGGCCGTCGTTACTTTATCCGGGGCTTTGCCGGCGCTCGGCAACGGGCATACTCCGCCTGCGCAGTCTTCAGCGAACGCCACTCCTGCCGCAAGCATGAGAATAGAAAACAACACTGCGAACTGTTTCATAATGCCTCCTGTTTCTTCCGGAAAGGTAACATTTTCTCTGGTCGGAAGCCAGATTTCGTCTTCTCAGAGTTTCTGCAAAAGAATCGCGCGTCCGGACGGTGCGGTCAGTCTGTTGTTGAGCTCCAGCAGTTTGTTGTATTCGTCGGCGGGAATGACGGCCGGGTTCAGCTGCGCCTGCTGCAGGATGAAAATTTTTCCGGCGGATACGGAAACCTTTATTTCCACGAATCCCGCGCCGGCGGGCAGGACGGTACGGAATGCTTCAGGAACAAGGAGAGGTTTCCAGCCTTCGGGCAGGTTGATTTCATAGAGGAACGATTTGCAAACCGGGTTTTTAATGTAAAAGGGATTTTCGCGGCGGCTGGCTTTAAGGTTCAGTAAGCCGCCGAGTCCTTCCGGCAGATTGAAGTACAGCCGGCTGCCGTCGCGCACGGCGTATGACGGCAGGCGGGCCGCAAACTCCAGTGTTCCCGGAACGGTGTCGAAGGCCGTCTGAAGTTCTCCCGTTGCTTCAGCCGACTGGGAAATCTGACTTAGCAGTTTTTGGTGCTCGCGCCGCCGTTCCTCGGGTGTGAACTGGGCGAATTGTTTATGAAATTCTTCAAAATCAGTTCCGGAGAGGCCGGCTTTTTTCGTCAGAGTAATGTCGCCGTTTTCGGAAAGCGTAAGTGTAAAGGCGGTTTCCACTGCAGAGGGAGATCCGGTCTGCGGAATTTCGAGTTTACCGCTTTTCAGGTCAATCGCCGGCCGGCCGGAGTGGGCCAATGTGCCCAGTTGTGCGTACTGGCTGCTGTCGCCGAGGTAAACGGTTTCTTTTTTATCGCCGGTTACAGCAACAAGCACCGTGTCAAAAACGCTGCGCTGCAGCGCGGTGGTTGCCGGTGCGCCCGCGCCTTCAGTTTGCGGCAGGCTGGAGGAAAGGACGAAGCGCGGTTTGAGTCCGGCGGCGTCGAGCAGTGAATAGAGCAGGACAGCGCGGTCGGCAGTGTTGCCGTAGCCTTCGGCCAGCACTTGATCGGCGGGTGTGACGGCGGAGAGAGGCAGGGCGGCGAAGTTCGGCCCGGCTTCGCGGACGGTGCGGTCAACGAAATCGCGCAGCGCAGTAATTTTTTGAACCCGGGTTTTAAGGCCTTTGGTCAGTTCACGCGTTTTCGCGGAGGCCGCTTTATCTTTTCCGGCAGCTTCAGTCAGTGTTTTTTCCACCAGTGCCGCATAACCGGATATTTCGCCGCAAGAGAGCAGCAGTGCCGGTTTGTAAGTCCAGTCCGGAGGCAGGCGGTCTTCTTTTTTGGTCATGGCGCTGTTTTTAGCGACCCATTCGTGCGCTGCCCCGCCGTCTATGCTAAAGGTGCGCTGCTGAACGGCCGACCGGTCGGGCTCGCTGGTTCTCAGTTTCAGGCCGTAGGGGATCTCGATGCGAACCTTTTTACTGACGAGCGGATTGTAATCGGAAAAATATTCCGCTGCGGAGAAAAACGGCATTCCGCGATAAACGCTGAAGACGCGATATTCAATAATGCTGCCGACTTCGACTCCCGGCAGGCTGGCAACCATGGTTTTTTCCGCCGGATAGCGGGGCGCTTCGCCGGCCCATTTGGCGTCCATGACGTTGATTTCCTTTTCGGGATCAATGTAATGCACTTTGCCGTCCGGGGAAGTGACGGTTGCACTGCTGAGGACAGTGCGCTGCACGGCAGGGTTGAATGTAAACTTCAGATCGGACGCCTGTTTTTTACCGGCGTAGGTGAGTACTTTCTGCCGGACGGTTCGTTCTTCCTGCCAGTTGTGCTGATCAAAAACAGTATAGTGAACGGTTTCGTCGAGCGTGGCGATGTCCGCTTTGGACGGGAAGCCGCTGTGTTCAAGAATAACCCGTTTGCGGGCGTTGCGTTCCGAGGTTTTCAGATTCTGTTTGAGCGCCAGATATTGTTCGGGAGTGAACTCGACGGTGCGCAGCATAATGTCGGCGCGGCTGATGAGCAGTGCGTTGGTCGAGCTGACAGCGCGGTTGATGTAGAGCTCCGGCGAGTCGACGGTTTCATAGGCAGGCAGTGCGGCGGGGCGCAGTCCGCTCCGTCCGAGGTCGAGACGGACGGTTTCGGCGATACCGCAGGTGAAGCCGGTATTCAGCGGATAGCGGCGTTTTTCCAGTCCGGTTCCGTCGCCGAGCACACGTCCGAAAAGGCCGAAGTGGTTAATGAGTGTCGGCACCTGTAATAGCGCGGTGTCTTTTCCGTCGGCCAGCGCATTTTCGATTTCAAAACTCAAGGCGATGGAGAGCGGCTCGGTGGTATTGCGCACTTCTTTCGGGCTGATTTCGAGCCGGGTCAGGCGGGCCGCGCCGAGCGCCTGCTTGAGGAGGTCTTCGAAATAGAGCTCGCGTTCCTCGGGTTTGAGTGCGGCGAGACGTCCGCGGTAAGAGGTGTCGTTGATGCCGTTGAACGAGAGAACCGCCTTTGCCGTGATAAGCCGGGCTTCGTCGAGAGATGCATCGACATCAATGGTGAGCAGGTTTTTTTCGGGCGGAACAACCGGCGATGTCCGCAGGGTTTCACCTTGCGGGCTGGCGACCAGATAGCTCCGGTCGGAAAGGTAGGCGGGAAGCAGGTCGCGCGTATTTTCATTGGTGGCGTCCATCAGCTGCCAGCTGCCGTCTTGGTTGCGGACGGCGGTGATGGCGTGGTTGAACCACGGCTGCGGGACTTCCGGATCTTTTTTCGGGCCGACGTAGATCAGAACAGGGCAGGCGTCGAATCCGGCGAGGTTCAGCATGGAAACGAGCAGGGCGGCTTTATCGCGGCAGACTCCGTAGCGGTTATCAAAAGTCAGCGAAACATCATGCGGCTCGTAGCCGGGCGCTTCGTTTTCGATGGTGAGGCCCATGTAGCGCACATCCTGCGAAACGAAACGGAAGATGGCTTCGATTTTTTCCTGCCGGCCGGTGAGGCCGGCGGTCAGCTCGCGGACTTTGTCCTGCATGGCCGGGTTTACATGGTCGAGGCGCGGCCTGGAAAGTTCCCAGTACCATTTGGACAGCGTTTCCCAGTCGGGGATTGTGCTGACCAGCAGGCGCTGCGCGACGGTATAGCTTTCCGGCATTTTCGGTTCTTCGAACATTCGCGGTACGTTGTTCACTTCCCAGATATAATGGATGCGGTCGCCGTTCTTTTCGGTCCGGCTGGTGACGGTGCCGGGGATTTCCGCCTTGAGTTCAATGCGCGCCAGCGGCCGGGCTGCCGGGGCGTCGATTTCATAGACGGCATGGCTGATCGGAAAAGTTTCTTCGAGCGTGAAAAGGTCGCCCCAGGTTCCGGGGACAACGGTTTTTGTCTGTTCGCTGGCGACGGTGTAGCGCAGGACGTCGCCAATGCCGAGGTCGGGTATAGTCAGTTTGAGCGATTTTTGATTGGGGTCATAAATATTGGCTTCCATCTGTCCCTGATTGATCGATTCGCGGCTCTGGGCGGCAAGATCTACCGGGATGACGCGTCCGTCCGGCTTGGCCACTTCGGCGCGCACGAAGCGCATGGTGCCGTAGGCCGTGCTGTAGCCGATCTCGATGCTGGATTTTTCCTGCCGGCCTTTTTCGGTCAGGATTTTAAAGGCCATGTCGCTGATGCAGCGGTAGGTCCCGTCGGTTTCGTAGCGGATGCGGGTCTGGTCGTCGACCAGCAGTATATCGGCGTCCGGATGCTGTTCCGCGGAGTATGCGGCTGCTGTAAGTGTATTGCGGGCAATTAATTCTGCCGACAGATCAAGCTGTGCGGAGGCCAGCCCGGCACTCAGAATGAATAAAGCGGTCAACAACTGTTTTTTCATAAGACTCCGGAGTTTTAAGGACAGACATGTTAGCGGCAGACGCCGTTCAATACAATCTCTGCCGGACTGCAAAAACGGCTTGGAATCCGGACTTGCTCCGAAGGCGCGGCTCCGGTACCTTCCTTCGCCTTACGAAACGCGTCGCCAGCCCATTCTGTTGTCCGATTGAAACGGCGCCGCAGTAACCCTGAACTAGAGAAAGGAAGAACCATGGGGCTCTTCGGAAAAGTAAAAAGCGTACTGGTGGTTGATACGGCCGCCGTACTCAAGACCAAAGGTGTGCGCGGACGTGCCGCGCCGCGTCAGCAACTCCAGATTCTGCGCTCACTGTCCCGTTTCGTGCAGCGCGAAAACCTTAAAGTCATCGCTGTACTGGCCGGTGATCCGCTTGATAAAGCGCCGCACAACAAAGTATTTGAAGGTGTGCGCGTGCGGTATGCCAAGTCGGAAGAGGCGCTGGATAAAGAACTGCTCAAAGCTCTCAAGCAGGCCGGCTCCGCCGGTGTGCTGGTGACGGATGAAGTCGCGCTTGAAACCCGTGTTCTTCGCGCCGGCGGCAGCATTCTGCGTGTATCGACATTCCGCAAGCTGCTGGATGACGGCATTGAACAGAACGAAAGCGACAGAGGAAATAATAACAACAACCGCCCGCAGCGCAACCGCCGTGACCGTGATCGTGACCGCGGTCCGCGTCCGCCGAACCGCAACAACAACCAGCAGCAGCAACAGCGGCCGCAGGCTGATGAAACGGAAGAGCAGAACAGCGGTGAGGATACGATCAGTCAGATGATTGATCTGGTTGAGTAAAATATCCCGCAGCAAACGCTAAAACGGCTTTTTCCCGAGTCCCGGGAAAGAGCCGTTTTTGTTTAGAGGATCAGCCGTTCAGGAACGTGACTTTCGCGATGTGGGGCAGTTCGCGGTAGTGACTGTCATAGTCGAGGCCGTAGCCGACCACAAAGACATCGTCGATGGAAAAGCCGGCGTAATCAGCCTCCATGTCTGTGGCGCGTCGGGTCTTTTTATCCAGCAGTACACAGGTTCGCACGGAGCGGGCGCCGCGCTGAGAAAAAAGTTCCTTGGCAAACGCGAGCGTTCGTCCGCTATCGAGAATATCGTCCACGATCAGCACGTCGGCCCCGCGCAGATCTTCGTCCGTATCGTGACAGATCCGGACCGTTCCGCTTGACTCGGTTCCGCCGCCGTAGCTTGAGAGCGTAATGAAATCGATGCGCGGGTGCAGATTGTGCTGCGCGAAACCGCGCACGAGATCGGCCAGAAAGATGAAGCTGCCCCGCAGGATACCCATCATCACCAGATTTCCGGGTTCGCAGGTTCCGGCGATTTCTCCGATCATCGACTGAACGCGCTGCCGGATCTGATCGCTGGTGAACAGTACTTCATGGATGTGATGAGGCCTCATAGAACCTTTCTCTGTTTGTTGCGAAGCAGGAGCAGTATGTTTTACAAATCAATTTCCGGAAACAATTTTTTTGTACGACTTCGTATGTAAGTACTTTACAGAATACACCCGGATCGGAAGGAAGACGATCATTCGGAACGTCACCTCGGTGATACGGGCTCCCGTGCGGTTTAACAGCTCGCGTTTCCGTCCGGAATATGCCTGACGGATTCTGCGTAACGCTTTGCCGGGTCTCATAAATTCTTTCTCAGCGATTGCGGAAACCCGGCGCAAAGTTTAATGTGCCGACATGGAACTCAAAATTGGCAGAGAGATTCTTGGGATTGCCGACCGTTGCAGTCGGAAGCATCGCTGTCTGTCAGGTCCCTGGTCTGAGCCGCAGGCTCAGGTTATCGGCACCAAACGGTTTCTCTGTCAGGATCCGGATCCGTGTGCCTACAAATTTCCGTTCGGAACGAGTTTTTTCTGCACCTGCCCGGTCCGGCAGCACATCTACGAGACTCACGGGAAATAAAGGTGCGTTACCGGTTCAGTTATTTGTTATTCGTTATTGGTTATTTGGGGAGATGATCGGTACATTCTTCTTGTCTTCCCAATAACTAATAACCAATAACTACTATCATGACTATTCGTACACGCTTTGCTCCCAGTCCGACCGGCCATGTTCATATCGGTAACATGCGTGCCGCCATTTTCAACTGGCTAT
>Ga0116170_10004375_pt1 | contig 12930 bp, 14 predicted proteins | sample AD_JPNHW1_MetaG_FD_89797 | JGI IMG/M metagenome (GOLD analysis project Ga0116170, IMG submission 89797) | Active sludge microbial communities of municipal wastewater-treating anaerobic digesters from Japan - AD_JPNHW1_MetaG | ecosystem: Engineered > Bioreactor > Anaerobic > Digestate | place... | reverse complement strand
ATCTGTGGCTTGGCCTTTAGCCCCGCCAAGCGGTTGGTGAATCATAATTCTTGCACTCGGAAGTGCCATTCTTTTGCCTTTAGTTCCTGCAGAGAGCAAAAATGCGCCCATACTTGCGGCTTCGCCGATACATATTGTGGAAACATCTGCTTTAACAAGCTTCATGGTGTCATAAATCGCCATTCCCGCTGTTATAACTCCACCTGGGCTGTTTATGTACATCATAATATCTTTTTCGGGATTTTCGCTGTCGAGCAACAAAAGCTGTGCTACTATTGAATTTGCCGATTCATCATCAATTTCGTCGCCTACGAATATAATTCTTTCTCTCAGCAGCCTCGAGAAAATATCAAAGGCTTTTTCGCCCCTTGAAGAAGCTTCTATTACTGTCGGAACATAATTTAAGACCTGAAGATTATCCATTTATTTTCTCCAAAATATAATAACTCTTAATAAAAATTATACTAAGAATATTTTATTTTACAAACATCCTCAAAAGTAGTATAATTCACATATGTATTGCATAGATGACATAGTTTACATAGAAGATGATGACCAATGTATCAGTTGCGAAAATTATGCAAGGGGCGTGGCATGCCCGTTGATTGAAGCATTGGGAATGGGCGTTGTCTATCTTGAAGACAGTCTTACCGTAACAAATTGCGGATTTTATAAAGAGTTTAAGAGAAATTTAAGAATTGTGAAAAACGAACAATGAGAACTGTAACATTAATCCCGGGCGACGGAATAGGTCCTGAAATAACCGATTGCGTTGTAAAAATAATCAAAAAAAGCGGCTTAGAACTCAACTGGGATGTTCAAACAGCAGGAAAAGACGTTATCAAAAAAGAAGGAACACCTCTTCCCCAAAGAGTTTTAGAATCAATCAAAAAAAATAAAATTGCGCTCAAAGCTCCTGTAACAACCCCTATAGGAGAAGGTTTTCGCTCGGTAAATGTAACTTTGAGAAAAGAACTCGATTTATACGCAAATTTAAGACCGTGTAAAAATATCAAAGGCATTAAAACAAAATTTGATGATGTTGATATTATCGTTGTTAGAGAAAACACCGAAGATTTGTATGCAGGAATCGAAAAACAAATCGACAAAAACACGGCTCAAAGCATTAAAATAATAACAAGAGAAGCCTCAGAAAGAATTGCAGAATTTGCTTTTGAATATGCGCTCAAAAATTCAAGAAAAGAAGTTTGCTCTGTAAGCAAAGCCAATATTTGTAAGCTTTCCGACGGGCTTTTTTTAGAAAGCGTAAGAGATGTTGCAAAAAAATATCCGCAAATTAATTACAAAGAAATTTTGGTAGATAATTTGTGCATGCAGCTTGTACAAAACCCCCAAAAATTTGACGTTTTAGTGCTTCCAAACCTTTACGGAGATATTGTATCGGACTTATGCGCGGGGCTTATAGGAGGATTAGGCGTAGCGCAGGGCGCAAACATAGGCTTTCATCATGCGGTTTTTGAACCGGTACACGGCTCAGCTCCTGACATCGCAGGACAAAACAAGGCAAACCCCACTGCACTTTTGCTTTGCGCGATAGAAATGCTCAAATACATGGGCGAAAATTTTTATGCCCAAAAAATAGAACAGGCACTTTTAAAAACCCTTCAAGGCAAAATTTTAACACCCGACTTGGGCGGAAGCGCAACATGTACAAAATTCACAGAAGAAATTATTAAACTTTTGTAAACCGCCACAATCCAATAATAATAATAATAATAATAATAATAATAATAATAATAATAATGTAAAAACTTTTGCCCACCACCTATTTTAGTTGTATGATTAATTAGAATTAACATCAATTTAAAGAGGTTTTTATGAGAGAGAATTTTAGAGGATTTACGCTTGCAGAGGTTTTGATAACCCTTACCATAATCGGTGTTGTGGCAGCACTTACGGTGCCGAATTTATACGCGTATTATCAAAAAACACAATATGTAACCCAATTGAAAAAAATTTATACTGAAATTTCACAAGCCCTCAAACTAATGATGGCAGATGAAAGTATAAATAAAATAACCGCTTCTGATACTTTGTATTGTGACGAGACTGCAGGATGTATTTGGGACGAAGCTTATCAAAGGGCAGGAAATGATTTTTTAAAAAAATATTTTAAGGTTATAAAAGATTGTGGCAGGGAAAACCTATCAACATGCTTTGCGGATAACTATAAATCAATTAGCGGCAATGAAGCCGGTGGGATCGGATGCTACTATAGTGTTATTATTGCCAGCGGTGCAAGTATTTGTATATCCGGTCAATCAGGCACCTACAATGCAGGAACTTTTATCGTTGATATAAACGGACTAAAGCTACCAAATGTTGCGGGAAGGGACCTTTTTACCTTTTCATATTATTATGACGGTTCTTTAGATGAAAGTATTACTCCCGAATGCAGAAAAGGAATTGCTAATGCAAGTGGGCTCTGTTCTAACTATGGTTCTAATGCGCAAGAAGCAAGAGAGGAATATTTCAATAATGGCAGAGGAGGGCAACCAGGTTGTTTAGGAAATAGTTACAGCGCTATTGGTTGTTTCGGTAAAATACTAAACGACAACTGGAAAATGGATTATTAATTTCCATCGTTGCGAGAGATAAATGACTTGATTTATTATCACCGCTCGCCCTCTCGTCGTTGCGAGGCTTTGAAAAAGCCGTGGCAATCTAAAAATCCTTGGATTGCTTCGTCGCCCTGTAAAACAGGGCTTCTCGCAACGACACAAAAAGCAGAATATCACAATGCAACCTCTTGCTTTCCTATCGTATAAACTTCTCTACAATCGCTAAATCTTCGGGATTGTCGATTTCAAAAAAGCTTTTTGAATCCATTTCCCAAAAGGTGATTTTGCCTGAAATCCTGCATTTTGATTTTAAGATATTTTCTCTTGAGCTTATGTAAAATGCCCCGTTTTCAATCATATACCCGTCCCAATCCTGTCTTCTGGGGCGTTTTTGGGGGTTATAATTTATGGGCTTGCCTTTTATATCCCATAAAAATTGATAATTACGAATGGCTGAAACCAAAGAATCCGAACCTTCTTTTTTCATTTTTTTAAGCGCACCTTCCAAATCCGCAGAAGCAGTCAATGGCGAAGTCGCCTGCAAAAATACGACTTTTTCAAACTTATGATTTTTACAAAATTCAATCAACGCGCTTTCTGAAGTGGCGGTGTCTGTAGCCGTTTCAGGCGAGCGCGAAATCACTTCTACATTTTTAAACCCAAAGCCTTCAACAACTTTTTTAATTTCATTACTGTCGGTTGAAACAAAGACTTTTTCAATGGATTTTGAGCCGATACAGGCTGAAATAGCCCAATAAATAAGCGGCTTGCCGGCAAGCGGCATTATATTTTTGTTTTTAATACTTTTGCTTCCGCCTCTTGCGGGAATAAACGCAACCGTTTTCATAAATTTTCCACATGTCCGATATAAGGGATATTTCTAAAATGACCTTCAAAATCAAGCCCGTAACCGATTACGAATTTGTCATCAACATCAAAGCCTACAAAATCAGGCTCAATCTGAGTTTTCCTGAAACATTTTTTATCCAAAAGCGAACAGAATTTTGTCGTTTTTGTTTTGAAATTGTTATTTATAAAATCAAGCAGAAATTTTGCCGTAAGCCCTGTGTCAACAATGTCTTCCACCACAAGCACGTTTTTGCCGTTTAAATCAGGAAGCGAAATATCAACCGCATTAACTTTTCCTGAAGTAGTCGTCGAATGACCGTAGCTTGAAAGCCTGATAAATTCCATCTTCAAAGGCATTTTAAGATATTTGACCAAATCGACGGCAAACATAACAGCACCTTTGAGAACGCAAACGACATAAACTTCCTCGTCTTTATAAATCGAATTCAAATGAAGAGCAATTTCTTTTATCCTGTGTTGAATTTGCTCTGCCGTAAATAAAATTTTTAAATCTTCTTTTTTAATTTCCATATCTTTAACCTGCATATCTCTTATTTACCCCCTACATTTACCCCTAAATTCTAACACATGAGAGGGTTTATTTACAACTTTAAATTTATCACTCAGTCCTACGCCGATAACCCAAAAGACTTCCGAACCACTGCAGAGCATAAGTAGTGAGTCTTTTTCATGCTGGGCAACCCCTTTTGAATTAAGATATTTTTTAAGCTTCATTGTACCTTTCATCCCGAACGGGTTAATGAAATCGCCTTCTTTCCTTGTCCGCAGTTCAAAATCAATTTTGACTTTGATTTCGACGTAAGCGCAAAGGGCGTTTTCGCAGGGAAATTCAATTTTTTCTGCGCCTTTATATTTTTGAAGCGAAAACGCCCCTTCGATTTCGGGGATTTTGTATTCGCCTTCTTTGTTTATTTTGATACTTATATTTTTTTTATTTTGAAGTTTATCTATCAAATACATGTTTTCTTTATTGATAAAAAGCCACAAATCGCTTGTAACCGAATATCTTGAACCGGCTTTTGAATTCCAGTTTTCTTCTATAAAATCAGAAATACTTTTTATTTTTTTAAAATCGTAATCTAAATTATGCTCCAAAACCCTGTCGTAAATGATTTTTTGCCTTACTTCTTTGGATAAATTTTTAAATTTTGGAGTTAAAATTTTACCTTCGCAATAAATTTCCGATTTAATCAAGTTCAAGTATTCTTCGACTATTTTATTTTGGTTTGAAGCGATTTTTGCAAGCGAAACTATTGCCATTGGGGCACTGTAATTAATTTCTTTAAAAAGAGGCATGATTTTATGCCTGATAAAATTTCTTTTATAATTTGTATCAAAATTTGAAGAATCGGTATTAGCGACAAGCCCCCTTGAAATGCAATATCCTTCGATTTCTTCTCTGGCAAGCCCCAACAAAGGTCTAAAGACACTGTGACCGTCGATTTTTCGCTCGGGCAAAATCCCCTGCAGTCCTTTAATTCCTGTTCCTTTAATGATTCTGTAAATTAAAGTTTCGGCATTATCCGATGCGCTGTGGGCAGTAAAAATCGAACAATTTTTATATTTTTTTGCAAGACTTACGAAAAATTTGTATCTTGCTTCGCGCGCGGTATTTTCGCTTTTATCTACAGTATTTTCAAGGGTTTGGCAAACGTATTCGATTTTATTTTTTTTACAAAATTTCTCACAATTTTTTTCTTCCTGCAGGGATTCTTCGCCTCGCCAGTTGTGGTTAAGATGCGCGGCGACAACTTTAAAGCGGTGTTTTTTTGAAAGTGTTTTTAAAATATCAAGCAGGGCCATTGAATCGCATCCACCGGAAAACCCTACCAAAAAAGTATTTTCGGAAGAAATTAAATCATATTTTTTTAAAAAATTTTCAACAATTTCAATCATAATTTGAGTAAATAAGTTAATAGGTAAATAAGTGAATAGGTGCAATTATAATAAATTTAACTTTTCAACTATTCGACTTTTCGACTATTCAACTATTTTCACCTTTCAATTTCCTTAAGTATCCCTTGTTTTATTTCGACGGCATCGACGCCGAGCTGCTCCAATGCTTTCATAGCAACCGACTGCGGCTCCATTGTTATTGCATAAAGCAGATGTTCGGATAAAATTCTTGATTTACAATGTTTTTTTGCTTTTTCCCAGGCGATTTCCAAAACTTTTTTGGCGCGTTTCGTGAAAATAATTTCTGTTTCGTAATACTCGTTACCATAGCCGATTAAGCCTTCTATAACCTGTCTTGCGTCTTTTATATTTATTTCAAGTTCATTGAGAACTTTAAACCCGACGCCCATGCCTTCGTTTAAAATGCCAAGCAAAATCATTTCCGTACCGACGATGTTTCTGCCGAGCCTTCTTGCCTCCTGTTTTGCAAGCTTAAGGATTGTAAGTGCCTGCGGCATTTGCTTTTCGATAGGTTTAACAATTTCTTCGCCAAGCGAATTTTCATCAACATTGAGTGCTTTAAAAATGTCGTATGCAACGCCTTTTTTAGCCTTTAGAAGTCCTAAAATCATATGTTCGGGCTTAATTTCAAGAGAGCCAAGTTCTTTTGCGGCTTGAATCGCTAAATTCATAGCAACAAAAGCGTTTGGAGTAAAAATAACTTTTTTACCTTCAAATTCAGAAGCTCTGGAAGACTGCTTAGACAGTTCATTTTCAAAAGCTTCTAAAGTAATTCCCTCATTGTTTAAAATTTTAACAATATCAGATTCTTTATCCTCTAAAATTGAAGAGATTATCTGCTCGGTGCCCAAAATTTCATAATTTGACGCCGAAAGCTTCGAAACCGCCCTTTCAAATATTTTAGAAGATTCTTCGTACTCAAAAAGACAATCCGCCGTAAGATATGAAGACTCAAACTCTTTTGTATCTTCTATTTCAGGATGAGAAAGCTTTTTAGATTTTTTTTCGACAAGTTTGTATAAAATTTCTCTGGACTCGTAAATATTAAAGTTAAACTGTTCCAAAATCCTTCTTATATAAGAAGTTTTATCGTTAAGAACTGCAATAAAAAGGTGCTCAAACAAAACAAAACTGTTTCCTGATTTGTTAGCTAAATCAAGAGTTCTTTTCAAAAGCTGTTTAAACTCGTTACTGAAAGGCCTTGCCTCTTGAGGGCTTTCCGCCTTTTCAAACCTCAAGCGTTTTCCAACCGCCTCCTTAAGCTCTTCAAAATTAATATTTTGCGCTTTAAAAATTTTTTGAGAAACACCTTTAGCCTCTTTTGCAATCGCCAGAAGTAAATGCTCAGGCTGAACTAATGCATTGTCCATTAAGCTCGCCTGATTTTGAGCCTCTGTTACTGCATTTATGGCTTTTTCGGTGAATTTCTCAAACATTAGTCTTCTACATCTAAACTTTCAATAAATTCTGCGACTTTATCAAATTCTTCATCACTTTCAATTGCTTCAAAAAGATAGTCTTCGCCGTCTTGTTTCAAACGCATCAAAACCACCTCATCATCGTCTTTGGGGTTTTGAGCAGGAAGCAAAAGTGCATATTCCTTGTCCTCAAATTCAACAATGTCAAAAAGTTCAAATTTAATAATTTTCCCTTCTTCGTCGATTGTTTCTATAATAAAATTTTCCTCTTTAGTTTTTTCTTTCATTGCTGCTCCTTATTTTGACTGATAATTTATTATTTTATTTTGGCGGGATTGCTATCCCGCCCTACTTTTCAATAACAATTCTTTAATTATAATTGCAATTATTCACTTTTATTTGCTGTTCACGGCTCACTGTTCACCGTTCACGACTAAGATATTGTTCCAGTATAATACAAGCACTTTCAATATCAACTAGTCCTTTGTCTTTTTTAAAGTTAATTTTTTTCTCGCGCAAATTTTCTTCGGCTTGCTGGGAAGTAAGTCTTTCGTCTTCAAAAATTATCTCAAATTCGTTTTCAAAATTCTTTGCAAAATTAATACAGTCTTTTGCCTGAGAACCTTTTGTGCCGTCCATATTCAAAGGCACGCCTATGACAATTTTTTTAACTTTATTTTCTTGAGCAATTTTTTTAATTTTTTCTACCGCGTTTTTCTCCGGAACTCTTTCTATACAACTGTTTCCATTTGCCAATATAAGCAAAAAATCACTTAGGGCAACGCCGATTCTTTTTGTTCCGACATCCAACGCCATAACTTTATACATTTTCGCGCACCCATAAATTTTCTATCATGGAAATGATTTTTTCTATTTGAACGACAGAAAGTCCCTTTTCTTTTTGCTTGTTGCGAAGAGCAAATATGTTTGCTGTCTTTTTTTCTTCTATTTGCTTAAATTTTTGCAATACGTAGTATTCGTAAATACTTTTTCTGAGCATATTTTCGTATAATTTAACCTTGTTTTCCTCGTCAAATCTGAGTGCATATAAAATTTGTGCGTCAATTGAATCTTTTTTCAAAAACTCCAGATAAGCACACATCAAAAGCCTGTCTTCTATGGATTTTCGCTGTGATTCGCAAAAAATATCAGACAATTTTTCTTGAATTTGCAATTCTAAATCAACCTCAAAATCATCTTCAATAAATTTCTGATTAAGCCCTTCTACAAATTTTGTAAACTCTTGACTGTATTCGGTATCCAAAAACCACCTTTGAATAAAAGGCGCAAAATAAAATTTTTCCATTTCGCTATCTGAAAGTTTTCGTTTTACAAAATTTTCATCCAAGATTTTCTCAAAATTTTCAGTTTCTTGAATATCCGATAAAAGAGTTTTCCAGCAAAGAAATTCATAAGAAATATCTCCGCCGGTTTTTCTGGTAATTGTTTGAGCATTTTTGAGAATATATTTTACAAAAGAAGGCGGAATTTGAGTATGCTCGTCACCGTCGAAAAATCTTTTTACTATACGCTCAAATTCCGCCTTTGAAATCTCGTTAAAACCGAAGCAATCTACAATTCCCCAGCCTGAATTAATAACAACAGCAAACATCTGAATTGTTTCTATATCTCTTATTCTTGAAAAAATAACCGCCTGATTTCCATGTCCGTCGGGATAGCTGATATAACTTTCAAAAGGCGAAGATGCAGATAAAATTTCTTTGTAAAATTCAATCGTATTGTCTTGCCTGACCCCTGCTATTTTAAGGGTGGAAATATTTTTTTTGATTAGCAAAACCGTTTGCTCATCTTCCACAAAATCTAATGCTTCAATCAAAGCATGAAGCGCAAGCTGAGATTTGGTTTCGCCTAAAATTCCCACTGATATTTTGCCCAAATCGGATTCGGGAGAATACAAAAACAAAGGAATTAAAATATTTGCAAGCTCATCTTGAGAATAATCTTCACCCAAAGATTTTATTAAAATTTCCTTGTCTTTATCAGGCAAAGACTTCAAAAAATCCAAAAAATCAATTTGGGCTTCAGGATTTATAATTGCAACATGAAGAAGCTTTTTCGTATCGGCATCTATTACGTCATCGGGATTTTCAAAATATTCGCCCAGCTTTTCATAATTTACCCGATTGCCCAAATCACGCAAAAGATTCATTACAACTGATTTTATTCCGTCATTTACTTGAGGGCTTTTTAAAATATCCCAAAGGGGTTTTTCCAACTCTTCTTTTTCGCAAAGCCGCAAAAGCATATAACAAATCAAAACAGCGCGCTGCTCGGTCGCTTTCAACAATTCTTTTATCAAAACATCTAAAATTGCCCGTTTATCCTGCTGGATTAACAAAACTTCCATTAAAGCTTCTGCGCCGGAAACTTCAGGCAATGTCTGAAGCTTCGATAGTACAGTCAAAACTTCTGCCTTTATTTGAAGTTTGTTCAATTGATTATTGCTCATTTTCTGCTCTTACCCCAAAATGCATCCAAAATCATCTGGGCTTCAGCCGATGGCATTCTATCATTTAAAATTAAGTATTGAACGGCAATCATTGTACACTCCGAGCAAATGTTAACCCCCGGGCCTTGAACCATTTTTATAACCTGAGTATTGGGCCTGTTACAAAAACTGCAAATTACAACTTCTTGTGTTTCTTCTTTTTTCTTTTCAGGTTTTGATTTTTTAGAACCCAATTTTACTACTTTATCAGACATAAATACTCCTTATTAATTTAATATAGTTAATATCCTATTTACTATTTACTATTTACTGATATATTGTAACTTAAATTATAAAATATTGCCAAATATTAAATTTTATTATAAACTGTTTTGGGGACATTGGAGAAAAGGGGTTTATGAAAAAAGCATTTTTACTTGTAACGATACTTTTTGTTTCCGTTATTTCAACGGCATGTATAAACAATTTAGCGGTCCAAGAGCTTAACAACAAGGCAAAATCCTACCTTGACAAAGGCGACTACGAAAATGCAATAAGCAGGCTTAAATCAAGTTTGGACTTAGACAGTTCTTTTTTTGAAACCCATTATAATTTAGGCATTGCCTACACTCAGGCTGAAAAATACCCCGAAGCGGTTGAAACTTTTGAAAGCGCAATAAAAATCAAACCTGACTTTGCAGATACTTACTATTCACTTGCAGTTGCGCAGGAAAATTATGCAAAAGGAATTATTGACGGCACAATAAAAGACGAAGATAAAGACGAAGATAAAGAGCAAGAAGACAAAATTGACGCCGAAGAAGAAACCCATCAAAACAAAAACTTATCGGCACAAGAAAAAACAAAAGTTTGTGAGCTTCTTGATAAAGCCGTACAATCTTATCAAACATACCTTGAAAAAGGTTTGGAAATAAAAGACAAAGAAGAAGTTGAAGAAAAGATAGAGTATTTAAAAATACAAATCGAAAAATACTCTTCCCAACCCCCTCTAAAAGAAGGTTAAAATGTTTGTTTCACCAGGCGACATATTTTTTTCAATAGGTGCTTTCAGCATATACTATTACGGAATAATAATGGCTCTGTCTCTTTTGCTAGGGGTTTTGGTAGCAAGCAACATTACAAAAAAGCTTTATCCGGAATTAAACAGTGAAATAATTTATGACATTTCACCTTATATAATTATGTGCGGAATTATAGGCGCAAGACTTTATTACTGCCTATTAAGCAGCGAATATTATTTGGCTCACCCCAAAGAGATAATTCAAATATGGCAAGGCGGGATTTCAATCCACGGGGCAATTATAGGCGGGCTTATCGGCGGAATTTTATACGCAAAAGCAAAAAAGTTGCCAATTCTAAAGCTTTGTGATATTTTTTCTTACGGGCTTATTTTAGGTCAAGCACTTGGAAGATGGGGGAATTTTTTTAATTCAGAAGCTTTCGGACTTCCTACAGATAATTTTTTTAAGCTTTATATCCCGATTTACAAAAGACCGATTGAATACCTGCAGTATAACTTCTTTCACCCTACGTTTTTATATGAAAGCATTTTGGACATAATTATTTTCTTCATTTTGCTTTTTGTTGTAAGAAAACTTACAAAAAATATCGACGGTATAATATTCTTCAGCTACTTAACAATGTATTCGGTTGCCAGAATTTTAATTGAACAAATAAGAATAGACAGCGTTTTAAATATTTTTGGAATTCCCATAGCCCAAATTGTAAGCCTTGCTTTATTTTTTGTTGGAATAATAGGAATTTTTATACTAAGATTGAAAAATGAAAGTTCAAGACAAACTGACTCTTGATATCGAAAAACTCTCCAATCTCGGATTTGGAATCGCAAAACACGAAGGGCTTGTAATCTTCGTTGAAAACACTTGCCCGCAAGATAAAGTGCTGGCTGAAATAACCAAATTAAACAAAAATTGGGCAACTGCAAAGATTGTTGAAATAATTAAGGGCTCGGCGCATCGCGCCGAGCCCTTCTGTGCAATGCAAAAAGTATGCGGCGGATGTCAATTACAGTTCATCAATTACGATTACCAGCTTGAATGTAAAAAGGAAATAATTGAAGACGCGATAAAAACAATCGGCGGGTTGAATGTTGAAATAAAAAACCCGATAGCAAGCCCTCAAATTAAAAATTACAGGCACAAAGTCCAATATCCTATTTCACAGACAAAAGTTTCGGGAAGAATTTTAGCAGGATACTACAAACCCAAATCGCACGAAATTGTAAATATAAAACACTGTCCCATTCAGCCTGAGATTTGCGACAAAATTATTGAATTTATAAGAAACACTGCATTTAATTTCGGAATTTCCGGATACAACGAAAAAAAACACGCAGGAGACCTGAGACACGTTGTTATGAGAGTTTCGGCATCAAGTGGCAAAATCCTTGTAACGCTCGTTTTTAATTCATTACCCCTCACCCCCGCCCTCTCCCGCAAGGGGCGAGGGAGTTGGATAAAAGAACGCATTTACCCCTTTGCCCAAAATATATTTGATAATTTTAAAGAAGTAACGGGTGTTTGCATAAATTTTAATTCTAAAAAAACAAATGTTATTTTAGGTGAAACAACAGAACTTGTAGTAGGAAATGACTTCATAAAAGAACAGATTTTGGATAGATCCTTCAAAATAGGTCCTAATACTTTCTTCCAAATTAATCCCAAAAGCGCGCAAAATATTTTTAAATTTGTAAAAAAATATATAAAAAATAATTATGAACAGCCACTTGTATTAGATGCTTATGCGGGCGTAAGCTCTTTCGGGATATGCGTGTCAGATGTTTGCAGAAAAGTTGTAAGTGTTGAAGAAAATAAAGAATCCGTAAGCCTTGCCCAAGAAATTTTAAATCTCAATGACATTAAAAACGTTGAACTTCACAATATGGATACGACAAAATTTTTTGAAAAAGAATTGAAGACAAAAAAACGCAAATTTGATGTTATAATTCTTGATCCGCCTAGAAAAGGTTGCAGTGAAGAAAGTTTAGAATATGCGCTTAATCTTTGCAAAGGGAAAATAATTTACGTAAGCTGCAATCCCGCGACTCTTGCCAGAGATTTAAAATATTTAACTTCAAAAGGTGCAAAAGTTGAATTTATTCAGCCTTTTGACATGTTTTGCCACACTTATCATATCGAAAGCGTTGCCATAATTAATTGTAACATTTTATAAACATTTTAATATTTTAACGGCAAAAAAAAAAATTAGAGCGTTTAATTAAACATAGCTGTATTGTTTTATCAGAAAGTGTGGTAAAAATGAACATTCAAAGTATAAGTGCATTTAACAGTTTAACATCAAAGAAAATTGCTTTTTCAAAATCAAACTCAAATGTTGAAAAATTGCCCGACGGACAAGTTATTGTTACAGATTATTGGGCGGACGGAAAAACTCCGATGAAAAGAACCTTATATGCAGATGAAACCCTGAAGGTTCCTGTCAGATTTGCCCTTTATAGAGCCGACGGAACAGAAAGAATCGTTCATGATGCTATGCCTATGGTAAATAAAAACAACCAAAAGCCTGTTTTTAAAATAAACAAAGAAACCCTGCCCGACGGACAAGTTATTGTTACAGATTATTGGGCGGACGGAAAAACTCCGATGAAAAGAACCTTATATGCAGATGAAACCCTGAAGGTTCCTGTCAGATT
>Ga0116170_10004372_pt1 | contig 12934 bp, 11 predicted proteins | sample AD_JPNHW1_MetaG_FD_89797 | JGI IMG/M metagenome (GOLD analysis project Ga0116170, IMG submission 89797) | Active sludge microbial communities of municipal wastewater-treating anaerobic digesters from Japan - AD_JPNHW1_MetaG | ecosystem: Engineered > Bioreactor > Anaerobic > Digestate | place... | reverse complement strand
CTTCGATGGGCTTTGGGGATATTACCCGGAGACCAGGGCTAACTGGAACCGGGAAAGCTGACGGAACGGGCGCCTGAAGCGCATGGACCTATTTTCAGATTCAAAGACAAGCCATGAGCCGCTCGCCGCGCGCATGCGGCCGAGAAACCTCGACGAGTACATCGGCCAGGACCACATTGTCGGTCCCGGCCGCCTGCTGCGCCGCGCCATCCAGGCGGACCAGCTCACGTCGGTAATATTCTACGGCCCGCCGGGCACGGGCAAGACAACCCTCGCGCGTGTGATCGCGAACCATACCGCGAGTAATTTCGTCACGCTGAACGCGGTGCTCGCGGGCGTGCAGCAGATCCGCGACTCCATCGCCGTTGCGGACGATCAGCGAAAACTCTACAACAGAAGGACCATTCTCTTCGTCGACGAGGTTCACCGGTGGAACAAGGCGCAGCAGGACGCGCTGTTGCCCTGGGTGGAGAACGGCACGATCATCCTAGTCGGCGCGACGACCGAAAACCCGTTCTTCGAGGTTAACAAGGCGCTCGTCAGCAGGAGCCGCGTCTTTCAGCTAAAGCCCCTGACTCCCGAAGACCTGACAAAGGCCGCTCGGGCGGCTCTTGCCGACAAAGAGCGCGGATACGGAAAGTGGAAAGTCTCGTTCGCGCCGGGCGCGCTCGAGCACCTCGTCGATACCGCGTCCGGGGACGCGCGCAGCCTCTTGAACGCGCTCGAGCTCGCCGTCGAGACCTCGGTGCCGAGCTGGCCTCCCGAGCCAGGCGCGGAAATACCCGTCGACACGCAAACGGCCGAGGAAAGCATCCAGAAACGCGTCGTGCTCTACGATCGCGACGGCGACTACCACTACGACGTCATCAGCGCGTTCATCAAATCCCTCCGGGGTCGCGATCCTGACGCCGCGATGTATTGGCTCGCCAGGATGGTCGCCGCCGGTGAGGATCCCGGCTTTATCTTCCGGCGCATGCTCATCTCGGCGTGCGAGGACACGGGACTCGCCGACCCGCACGCCGTCGGCGTCGTGGAAAGCTGCGCCGCCGCGTTCGACCGCGTCGGGCTTCCCGAGGGACGGTATCATCTCGCGCACGCCGCGCTCTACCTCGCGACGGCCCCGAAATCGAACAGTTCGATGGCGTTCTTCGACGCGCTCGCGTCGGTCGAGCGCGAGGACGCGGAAGTGCCTAACCATCTGCGCGACGGGAACCGCGACGCGGAGGGCTTTGGGCACGGAGAGGGATACATATACCCGCATACCTACCGCGAGCATTGGGCCGCGCAGCAATACCTGCCCGACCAACTCGTCGGGCGCGTGTTCTACACGCCGTCCGTGCAGGGATACGAGGCAACGATCCGCGACGAGGTCCTAACGCGCCGGGAACTGCAGATCGCGGCGATAATCGAGGACACGACGAAGCATGACGAGATGCTCACCTTCAGCCCCGGGGGCACGAGGCGCGACGAATGGACGAGAAGGCTCGATTCGGGAAAGTCCGCCACGCTGCTCGCGCTGAGGACGGAGATCGTCGAGGCCGCGGGAATACTCCGCCATCACCGAATACTCGTCGCAGGGGCGGACGACGGACTGCTGGTATGGGAAGCGGGTCGCCGCGCGCCGGAAGGGTTCACGACGGGCTTGTGCGCCTCGGACAAGGGGAAGGCGCTGCTCGATCAGTACGCGGCGACGCTTGACGACATTGATAGACCGGTCCTCGCGGTCGCGGAAAGCGGCACGATGCCCACGTTCGACGTTCCCTTCGACCGCGTTCTCGCGCGGGATCCGGCGTTTACCGAGGAAAGCCTCGCGGCCTTCGCGCGCGACGCTCTCGCGGTTTGCGCCCCAGGAGGGAGTGTCGTCTTTTCCGCGCGCGTGCCGAGACTCGGCATGCGGCTATCCCGCCTACTCGCGAAAGACGACCCGGAGCTCACGGCAATCGAGGGCGCGGAAGAAAAGCTCTATTCGAGCGGCGCGACGCCCGCCTTCGCTTGGGACGACGAGACGTTCAAGTCAAGACTCGAGAATGATGGGATGCGCGTGAATGCCAGGCGGATTCGCCTTGAGGAACCGAGGCGCGTCACGAAGGAAGACATCGAGCGATGGCTGAACCCGACGGACTCCGCCTATGGCGCGGCGATCGCGGAAAGCCTTGGCGAGGAAGCCCGCGCGGCGTTCGCGCGCAAGCTTGAGGCGATCGCGCGAAAAGGGCCGGTTACCTGGGAATTCGAAACGGCGATCGTCACGGTCACTCGCGGCGAATAAGCGAGCTAAGTCGCTACTCGAGCGTATCCTCGAACGATCCCGTTAGGTAGCGTTTCTCGAACTCGGAGGGGCTTGCCGGCTTACCGAAAAAATACCCTTGAATCTCGTCGCAGCCGAGCGATTCCAGCACGCGGAACTGGGCTTCGTCCTCAACGCCCTCGGCGATCGTCTTTAGGTTCATCGCGGTCGCCATGGAGATTATCGCCTGCACGATCTGCGCGTCGGTATCGTTGACCGCGACCCCATCGACTAGCTGCTTGGCGATCTTGAGGTAATCGACGTCGAATTTCTTCAGATAGCTCAGCGAGGAATAACCGGTGCCAAAGTCATCGATAGAGATCGATATATCGCGCGCCGCAAGCTGATCGAAAATTCGGACGATGAACGACTCGCTTTTCATCGCGCAACGTTCCGTTATCTCCAAGTTTATCCATTCGGTCTTGATGGAATATTCCTTGACGTATTCGTCGATTCTCTGGATGAAATCCTCTTCCTCGAGCTGCAGGGGAGATATATTGATGCTCATGGCAAGATCGCCATGGCACCTGGCGTTCCAGGCGGCGATCTGCGCCAAGGATGTCCGCAGTATCCAGTCGCTCAACGGGAGGATGATCCCGTTCTCCTCGGCGATGGCGATGAACTCGTCCGGCGGTACGAATCCCAGTTCGGGACTATTCCAGCGGACCAGCGCCTCCATACCGGCGAGCTTCCTCCCGCCGACGGTAACCTGCGGCTGATAGACGACGGAAAACTCCTTCACGATCACCGCTTGTTTCAGCGCTATGTCAATCTGGTTTTTCCGCTCGACGACTGCGTTCAGCGAATGGTCGAAAAACGCGACGCCGTTTATGCCGCGTTCCTTGGCGATGTACATCGCGATATCCGCGTGACGCATAAGGTCGCTTCGGTTTTTCGCGTCGGATGGCCATACGGCGACGCCCGCGCTCATGCCGACGCGAACGGAAAAGTCCCTGACGGAGACGGCTTGGGCGTTCAGCACATTGATGGAATGCAGAAGCGGCTGGATGGGTTCGCTTTCCTGGCGAAGGCCCGCGATGCCGAACTCGTCTCCTCCGAGACGGGCGATGAGAGTCCGATCGTTCGAGAGCCCATCCAGTCTCCGACCGATAAAGCGGAGAACCTGGTCGCCGACGTCATGCCCATAGGTATCGTTGATCGATTTGAATCGATCGCAGTCGATGATGAGAAGCCAAATATGCTCGTCTGACGAGGCTTTTTGCATCCATTGATCGATAGATTCCATAAAGAATTTTCTATTGAACAAACCGGTAATCGCGTCGCGCCTTACCAGGTTTTCCAACGTCTGGTTCATGATATTCAGCTCGCGAGTCCTATCGGCTATCGTCGCCTCAAGATAGGCGGCCTCCCGTCGCCTCTCGTCCAGTTCCATTTCGCGGGCGAACAGTTTTCTGATCACGAGGCTGATCCCCTGATGGAAAAGGACGATCGCCGCGAAAAGAGCGATGCCTTCCATCGAGACGCGGCCGGAAAGGATCGCGAGAACCGGGATAAAAATGACGACCAACGCCCGATTGATCACGCCGCGCGAGGTATCCGCCACGCTTTCGTCCAATGGGGGCGAATAGGGATGTTCGCGATGCATTATGGCGCCGACGCCCATAATCGCGGCGGACAGGGAATATCCGACGTCGATCATCGAATTGGGTACGAAGGACTCATTGAAAACGGCATAGACATAGAAGCAATCCGCCACCGCGAAAACGAGGACTCCGATCGCGAACACCACGAAGAAGCGCAAGGACTTGACGAGTCGCAGCGACAGCATTACCGACACCACGAAGGATATCAACAGTAAATCGCATACGAGGTAGAGGAACGAGGAAATGGCCTCATGATCGGTTCGTAAATAGGAGCTGACGTCACCGTGGAAGAAAACGTAATAAAGGAATCCCGCTATCATGGCGCACAGGGCAATCTCGTCCACGAAAAACTGGAGCGACGACCACACCTTTCGATTCTTAAAGGAAACATACAGTACGCTGCCAAGCAGAAAGACGTTCGTCAGGAAATACCAATACATGAGAGGAACGTCCTCGGCTGGATCAAGCTGCGTAAGATAATCATCCACGGCCCACCAAACGTCGCCCGCGGCGAACGCCAAGTATCCCACGGCAATGAGATACCACGCAAGCGAGTATCCGCGCGCGAATTTCGCCCCGCGAATGAAAATGACCGCCGTGATCATGAAAACTACCGGAGAAAGGAAATCGGCCAACACTCCGATTTTGAGGAAAGAGGCAATTACGTAGACCATCAGGGCGCATATCACGCCGCAGAAATAAACAATCGTCCTTTTTAACGGCATGCGACGCTTCTCCCTCGCTAAAGTTTAGTGCAGGGGCTTTTTATTTGCCATGCGAAGTTTTTCTTGACATATAGGGCTATCAATGTGATCATTTAGTAACTTTAATTGCTTGTAGAAACTAACACGATAGGAGATAAGAGATGATGAAAAGGATTATTATCGGATCCCTGATTGCCGCATTCTGCGCGGTCTTCGCCGGGGCACAAACCTTCACCGATCCGGGAAAATGGAATGCCTATAACGACACCAGCAATGGCGGAAACTCGACGATCAAACTCGCGAGCGCGACTGAATCATTCGGCGGAAAGGATTACCTGGTTTTCAGCGCGACGGGCGCCGTAACCACGAAATACCAATATGGATTCATCGGCATAGCCGTTACCCCCGACGCGTCAACACTTCAAATCCTTAAAACCGGCAAGGGGATCACTTTCAAGACGAAAGGCGACGGGAAGAAATACCGCGTCAAGATCGAAACCTCCGACATTACCGATTTCGATATGTACGGCTATGTCTTCGTCGCGCCAACGGACAACGCCAAGGAGATCACCGTAAAATTCTCCGATCTGACGCAAGAAGGTTGGGGCGCGAAGAAGAAATTCAACCCGGCGAATATCGTTAAAATCTCCTTCCAGACGATCGGGCAGCCAATACCCTCGTATTCCATTAAGCTCTTCGACCTTAAGGCGTTCTAATCGCACAAAATCCGCGGGGTACGGGCGATCGCCTTCCCGCGGATACCCTCCCCCTTGATTCATGGCTTTGGATTCAGTATCATAGAAGTATTCCAATCCAGGAGTACTTGATGAAACTTATCTTTTTGGGCCCGCCCGGAGCAGGCAAGGGAACGCTTGCGGCTCTCGTCGCCGGTTTGTATAGTATCCCGCATATCTCGACCGGAGAGATCTTCCGCGCCGCGATTCGCGAAAAAACACCGCTCGGCCTGAAGGTCCAGGCGATCATCGACGCGGGCCAGCTCGTGTCGGACGACATCACCATCGAGCTCGTCCGCGAGCGCCTAGCCAAGGACGACGCGAAGAACGGGTTCATCCTCGACGGTTTTCCCCGCACCATCCCCCAAGCGGAGGCCCTCGCCAGCATCGTGAAAATCGATTCCGCCGTCAACTTTGACATCTCGGACAAGGACGTCGTCGAACGGCTGTCCGGCCGACGCGTCTGCAAAACCTGCAGCCAGAACTATCACGTCAGCTTCATGAAACCCAAGGTCGAGGGCAAGTGCGACAAGTGCGGCGGAGAACTCTTCATCCGCGAGGACGACAAGATCGAGTCGATCACAAAAAGGCTCGAAGTGTATCGCTCGCAAACCGCGCCGCTCATCGATCACTACAAAAAGATCGACAAGCTGACGGACATCGACGCGCGCCCCGCGAGCGGCGTAATCCTCGAGAGCTTCAAGGAATTATTCCCGTTACGCTAAACAGAATGCGAATGTAGGGATTATCCTTACGACGGCTCCCGCGCGAACGATCGCATGCGGGAGCCTTTTTTTTGCCCGGTTTCGCGGCGAGGTCTTGCTCGCGGCGGCGTTTTGCGCGAAGCGTCATTCCCGGCGTTTCAAGCCCTTGCCAAAATGCGATCCTGCGGAACCTCGTCGAAATAGCGTTCAAGCTCGGCAAGCATCGCGTCAGTCGTCTCGGCGTTCTGTATTTTCATCTTGATATGATGGGCAAACGAGAAATTCTCGCAGTAGTAAAAGAAAAATCGGTGCGCGCGGGATATCCAAAACTCTGGCGGCTGTCCCTCCAAAAGCGCGTCGATAAAAAAGCGCGCGACCTCAAGATGGTCGATATCGCCGATGGAACTTTCGCCGGTACCGGCATCGCAGGCCCCTGCATTTTCCGCGCGGGCTTTCTCCGCGCGCTTGATATCGCCGAAAATCCATGGGGTACGGACGGCGCCCCGACCGACCATCAAGCCGGCGCAGGGAGAGCGTTCCATAAAATCAAGCGCGTCGGCGGCCGATCTAATATCGCCGTTACCGTAGACGGGAATCGACAGATCAGAGGCGAGCCTGCCGACGAATTCCCGCCTGGCTGGGCGCCCGTATTTATCGCGTCGTACGCGCGGGTGCAGGGTAACGATATCGGCGCCCGAGTCCGCAAGCATCCGGCAAAACTCGACGAGCCGCGGATAGTCCTCCGTCTCGCCAAGACGTAGCTTAACCCCAAGCCGCGGGGATTGTCCCCCGGAAACGAGCGTCGTGCGGCGGACGCTCGACACGAGGCTCGATACCTCAGCAAGAGGTTTCGACATCCAGGCGATTCCCGCCCCGAACCGCGCGATATCCGGCGCAGAGCAGCCCATGTTAAGGTCGATACCGATTCCGCCATGCGACAATAGGAGCTCCGCCGCGCGGACGATCGTGGCCTCGTCGCTGCCGGTCAGCTGCCAGACCATTCGGTCGGGACACGGCTCGCTTCGAACGTACCAGGACTCGAACCTTCCGCCCGCGACGAACGAAGGCGCGTGAATCATCTCGGAAAAGTACTCGTCGGGATCGCCGTATCGATGGATCAGCGCGCGAAGCGGCGCGTGGCTCAGCGTAGCCATGGGCGCGAGGGCTAGTTTCATGCGGCCGATTCTATCAGAAACAGGCAAACGTCGCTATCAGTTGCCATCCGACCCAAGCAAGGGTATATTTAATCAATATATTTAACCGGAGTACGATTTATGAACGCCCATGACATAACCGACGGCGTCTACGCCATTCACGCAGACATTAAGACATCAGCCCGCTTCGAGGGCATCTGGCCGATCCCTCACGGGGTTACGCTCAACTCGTACGTAGTCAAGGGCGACAAGACCGCTCTCGTCGACCTCGCGAAGGACTGGTCTCATTCAATCGATCAGTTCGAGGCTCAGCTCGCCACGGCGGGGACTTCCTTCGAGACGCTCGATTATGTCGTGCTTAACCACCTTGAACCCGACCATACCGCGTTCCTCACCGAGCTGCGCAGGCGCAATCCGAAGGTCGAGCTTATCGCGACCGCGAAAGGCATCGCGCTCGTGCGAAACTTCTTCAAGATCAATGAAAACCTCCGCGAGGTAAAGACGGGCGACACGCTCGAGCTTGGGGCCGGAAAGACGCTCGAGTTTTTCGAGACCCCGAACATCCATTGGCCCGAGACAATGATGACCTTCGACCGCGCGAACGGAATCCTTTTTTCCTGCGACGCGTTCGGGTCCTACGGCTCGCTCGGCGACCGCGTGTTCGACGACGAATTCACGGCCGACGAGCACGCGTTCTACGAGCGCGAGTCGCTCCGCTACTACGCGAACATCGTCGCGAGTTTCTCCACGTTCGTGACGAAGGCCCTGGATAAGCTCAAGGATCTTCCGGTCAAGACGGTCGCGCCAAGCCACGGCATCGTATGGCGCAAGAATCCCGGAGAGATCGTCGCGAGGTACGCGCGGTTCGCGGGCTATAACACCGGCTCTCCGTGCGAAAAGGAAATTTGCGTGATATGGGGCTCGATGTACGGATACACCAAACAGGGACTCGACGCCGTCATCGCGGGCATCGAAGCGGAAAAAGTCCCCTACACCATCCATCAAATTCCCGACACCGACGCGAGCTTCGTCCTCGCCGACGCCTTTCGCGCGTCCGGCCTCGTGCTCGCGATGCCCACCTACGAATACAAGATGTTCCCGCCGATGGCGCACGTACTCGACCTGTTCGAACGCAAGCACTTCACCGGAAAAAAAGTCCTCCGCCTGGGCAGCTGGGGCTGGGTCGGCGGCGCGAAAAAAGAATACGACGAGAAAATCGCGAACTTCAAATGGACGAGCGTCGAGTCCGCTGAATGGCAGGGAGCTCCGACCAAGGAAGACCTTGCCCTCCTTAAGGAACGCGGCCGCGAACTAGCCCGACTCGTGAAATCAGAATAATAGGAAATGCCGGAAGGACACCTTTTGTTAAAGGTTTCCTTCCGGCGGCCTACCTTCCAAAAGCCTCAAGCGCGAGCGGTTTCCGCCTCGGCGACTTTCGCCTCCGCAACTTTTGCCTTCCCCTTCACCCTCATTCCCGACACAAGCAAGAACACGCAGAGAATCGTAACCGCGAAGTCCGTGACGGGATACGCGACGAAGAGCCCGTCCATGCCGAAACGAGCGGACAACAAGAATAGCGGCGCGAGCACGGAGAGAGAGCGGAACAGGTTTACCGCGAGCGCGCTCCTGGCGTTGCCGGTCGCGAGGAAGTAGCTCGAGCCGACGAACTGCACGCACATGACGGGAAAGGCGAGCAGGATCAGCGAGAGTCCGCGCGCGCAGGCAGACGCCAGTCCCGCGTCCCCGCTCGTGAAGAGCCCGCCGAGCGAATGGCGGAACGCGTACGCGAGCGCGGTTTCCGCGACGCAGATCGCGAAGGTAAACGCGAGCGAGGCATTCACGGTTTTCCGCACGCGGTCGTGAAGGCCCGCGCCGAAGTTGTATCCGATGATCGGCTGAATGCCGGTGCTCGTGCCCTGGAGCGGCATGATGAGAAGAAAATACACGCTGAACACCGAGCCCGCGACCGCAAGCCCGAAATTCCCCGAGATTGCCTGGATGAGATTGTTCGTCACGAGCGACATGCACGCGCCGAGGAACTGCATGCAGAACGGCGCGAGCCCGATCGCGACCAGTCGCCTAGCGAGCTTGCCGTCGGGAACGAGCGACGCGAGCGAAATCGGCAGCGCCGTCTTTTTACCGATAAAGTGCGCGCCGAGCCAAGCCGTCACGGCGAACTGCGAGATTACGTTGGCGAGCGCGACGCCCGCGATGCCGAGCGGGATTACCGCGACGAATAGGACCGTGAGCGCCGTGTTCGCGACGAAGCTGACGACGTTGGTAAGGAGAGCCTTGCCGGGCATTCCCTCCGCGCGGATCGCGCTATTGAGCGTCGTGTTCCAAAAGGCGAAGGCCGAGCCCGCGAGGTACACGCGCGCGAAAACCACGCCGTATTCAAGCGCTTCCCCGCGCCCGCCGAAAGCCGTTAGCATCGGCCTGATGAACGCCTCGAACGGGATCGCGAGGGCCGCGGCGACGAAAAGGCCGACGACCAAGGCGGTGCCGAGCGCCCGAGTGGCGGCGCTTCCGTCCTTCTTACCGAGCAGCATCGAGATCAGCGCGGACGATCCCGAGCCCACGAGCATGATAAAGGAAAGCTGGATCATCACGATGGAATTCGCGACGGTGAATCCCGCGAGCGCATCGCTCCCGAGGCATTTCCCGACGAACGCGTTTCCGACGATTCGGTTGAGCCCGTACACGACCATACCCGCGATCGCGGGTATGGAGTACTTGACGATGAGGCCACCGACGCGCGCCTCCCCAAGATGCCTGATCCGTTCCATGTGTTCTCCCTTTCCCGTCACTTGCCGACGAGATCCACGAACGCGTCTATGTGCGAGCGGAATTCGCTCTCGATCGCCGCGATATCCCGACCGCGGCACAGCCCAACGACGTAATCTTCCATCATGAGAAAATGGGGATACTCGTACATTCTCGCGAGCAACGGCGCGTCGCGCTCGGGGATAAGTCCTTTGCGCATCATGGCGAGCAGGGCGTCTGCGACGTAGCGCACGCATTTATCCCGATGCGCGTCCCAGGCCTTCGCGGCGAGGGGATTGTCGAACCGCTCGCGAATAAGCACGAAATAGGTCTGCGCCATCGTCTTGTCCTTCAGACGCTCCTGGAAAAGGGAAAAGCCCTTCTGCAAAAAACTCCGCGGTGCGCAAACCCGAAAGATATCGTCGAACGCCGCGACATCCGGAATCGATGAGTCGAACGTCACGCGAAAACGCTCGATGATGGTTTCGAGAATCTCGTCTTTGCTCGTGAAATGACTGTAAATCGACGCGTCCTTAATCCCGACCTCGCGGGCGATGTCCCGCACCGACACGGCGTGATACCCTGATTCCGCGAACAGCTTGAGCGCCGCCGCGACGATCCGTCCTTTGGGTGTGTCGAGGTCGGGAAGATCATTTCCCATTGCAGGTTCTGTTTTTGTTCCCATGGCTGAGGTATATACTAGCGGTCGCTAGCTAGTCAAGCAGTCAATTTGTTGAATTACGTTACTTCTCCCCGACAGAAGAACAGAGACTGGAACGGGATCGCGCGGAAGTATATACTGCCCCTCCGTATGTCACCAATTGAAACCTTCAAAAGATACTTATTATGCACGGGCGCGATCATGCTGAGCGCGGCGGGAATCGCCGTATTGACCAGATCGGGACTCGGTACGTCCCAAATCTCGAGTTTACCGTACGTCGCGAGCCTGATTCTTCCGGTCAGCCTGGGTACGGCGACTTTTATCATGAATGCCGCATTCGTCCTCGCGCAATTCTGCCTTCTTGGAAGGCGTTTCGGCCGACACGAGTTTTTACAGCTACCGCTGACGGCGTTCTTCTCGCTGTGCATTGACGTCGCCATGTGCGCCACGGCGAGCATAGTCCCCGCTATATACGCCGAGCGGATCGGGCTATGCCTTATCGGCGCGGCGGTGCTCGCGCTGGGAATAAGCCTTCAGGTCCTCGCCAACGTAGCTATCCTTCCCGGAGAGGGATTGGTTCGCGCCGTCGCGCGGAAAACGGGAGTTCATTTCGGCGCGATAAAAATGGCGTTCGATTTCGCGCTCGTCATTGCGTCGGTCATCGCCTCATTCGCGTGCCTGGGAAAACTGGTCGGTGTCCGCGAGGGCACGATCATTTCCGCGCTGCTCGTGGGTCCTGCGACAAAGCTCATTATAGGAAAACTCGAGCCACTCGCCCATCGCCTCTCAGGTACGTCCAAGACCTGACCAAGTTTACTCCCCCTCTCAAACAAAATCTTCCTTTTCTGTCGCAATCAGTGAAACAGAACACCACAGAACGGCTTGTCCATGATACAATAAACACCGGAGGAAATGATGAAGTACTCATCCAAAATCACGGTTTTAGCCATCTGCACGTTCGCCGCAGCCATCCTATCCGGTTGCCAGGGAGGCACGCCCCGAAAAGTCGCCGACAAACAGGGACTACTATTCGGCGTTGCCGTCCAAACCGGCGAGATCCTGAACCCGAAAACGGCAAAATTCGTCACTGCGAACTTTAACTACCTTGTTCCCGGAGATACGACAAAATGGGCGAATATCCATCCCAAGAAAGACTTTTGGAATTGGTCCGACACGGAACTGATGTTGAAGTTCGCGGAGAAAAACAACATCAAGATGAAAGCGCACTGCTTTGTCTGGCAAGACCAGAACGCGCCGTATATCTACTCTGCTAAGACGCGCGACGAGGCGATCGCGATCCTTACCGACCATATCACCGGTTTCATGACGCACTTCAAGGGCCGAATCCCCGAGTATGACGTCGCGAACGAGACCTTCCTTGAGGACGGCACTATGCGCCAAACCTTCTGGCTCAAGACGATCGGCCCCGACTACATCGACATCGCGTTCAAGATCGCCCATGAGGCCGATCCGGACGCGAAGCTCGTGCTCGTCGACTACAACACCGAGTACGCGGGAACGGCCAAGGGCGACGCGATGTACGAGACGGTCAAGGGAATGAAGGAACGCGGAATCCCGATCGACGGCGTCGCCCATCAGCTCCACTGCATCGCCGAGCTCCCGCTCAACGAGGAAGCGATCCGGGAAAACGTGCGACGGTTCAAGGCGCTCGGGGTGTACACCTCATTTTCCGAGGTCGACGTCCGCATCAAGATGCCGGTCACCCCGGAAAACGAAAAGCAGCAGTGCGACGTCTTCGCGGGACTGATGAACATCGCGGTGACCGAGCCCGGCGTCGAAAGCATGATCCTTTGGGGATTTACCGACAAGACGAGCTGGATTCCCCGCGCCTTCGCCGGGTACGGTTCCGCGAACGTGCTCGACGCGCAGATGAAGGAGAAGCCGGCCTATCACGCGCTGATCAAGGCGCTTAAGGGCGACGGTAAGCCAAAAGCCGCGAAATAAACGGCGATGGAAACCGCGTAACGCGATGGCGGGGTCGAATGGCCCTGCCTTTTTTTTGCGTTAGCGGGCGCAACGGTATCTCCGAGTTCGGCCATGCGGCCGAACTCGGAGATAAGAGTGAAGCACGCGGCGGAGAGGAGGCCGACAGGCCGACGCTCCGCAACGCCCAAACTATTTACTATACCTACCGGTAGGTATATTGGCATATGCCTCCACCGGAAAACCTTGTCGAAATCGAGAAAAAAAGCTACATTGAGCCGTTAACCGACACACCCACACAGGAGATATACAATGGTCAAAGCCCTCGATAAGAACCCGAAATGGAAAGGCAGAAAAGGTCCGGTCGTGCTCGTCATCATGG